>Ga0209792_1000458_pt1 | contig 29546 bp, 22 predicted proteins | sample EBPBio142005_DNA_FD_185860 | JGI IMG/M metagenome (GOLD analysis project Ga0209792, IMG submission 185860) | Wastewater treatment Type I Accumulibacter community from EBPR Bioreactor in Madison, WI, USA - Reactor 1_6/14/2005_ DNA (SPAdes)... | ecosystem: Engineered > Bioreactor > EBPR >... | reverse complement strand
TGCGGCGGTGACGGTCTCGATCTACATCCCGAAGGATTCCGGCGCGCTGGCGCTCGGCGCGGACAAGGTCGCCAAAGCGGTCGAGGAGGAGATCACGGCGCGCGGCCTCGACGCAAAAATCGTGCGCACTGGTTCGCGCGGCATGTATTGGCTGGAGCCGATGGTCGAGATTGCGACCTCCAGGGGCCGCGTCGCCTACGGGCCGGTGAAGGCGAAGGATGTCGCATCGCTGCTCGACGCCGGATTGCTCGACGGCGGAAATCACGCGCTGTCGCTTGGCGACCCCGAGAAGATTCCCTTCATCGCGAAACAGACGCGCCTGACCTTCGCCCGCTGCGGCATCACCGATCCGCTGTCACTCGCCGACTACGAGGCGCATGGCGGTCTGAGGGGGCTTCGTTCGGCCCTCGCCATGACGCCGGCCGACATCGTCAAGACCGTCACCGAGTCCGGCCTGCGCGGCCGCGGCGGGGCGGGGTTCCCGACCGGCATCAAGTGGAAGACTGTGCTCGACCAGGTGAACGACCGCAAATACATCGTCTGCAATGCAGACGAGGGCGACAGCGCCACCTTTGCCGACCGGATGATCATGGAGGGAGATCCCTTCGTCCTGATCGAGGGCATGACGATCGCGGGTATCGCGACCGGCGCGACCAAGGGTTTTATCTACATCCGTTCCGAATATCCGCACGCGGTCGCCACGATGAATGCGGCGATCGAGGCCGCGCGACAGGCAGGCGTTCTCGGCTCCGCGATCCTCGGCTCGCCCAACGCCTTCGACATGGAGGTGCGCGTCGGCGCCGGCGCCTATGTCTGCGGCGAGGAAACCTCGCTGCTGAATTCGCTCGAAGGCAAGCGCGGTGTCGTGCGCGCCAAGCCGCCGCTGCCGGCCATCCAGGGCTTGTTCGGCAAGCCGACGGTGATCAACAACGTCATCTCGCTCGCCTCTGTGCCGGTCATCCTCGACAAGGGCGCGGGCTACTACAAGGATTTCGGCATGGGCCGCTCGCGCGGCACCATTCCCATCCAGATCGCCGGCAATGTGAAACATGGCGGTCTGTTCGAGGCGGCGTTTGGGTTGAGTCTCGGTGAGATCGTCAACGATATCGGTGGCGGCACGGCGACTGGCCGTCCTGTGAAGGCTGTGCAGGTCGGCGGCCCGCTCGGCGCCTATTTCCCCGAGGCGCTGTTCGACACGCCCTTCGATTACGAGGCTTTCGCCGCGAAGGACGGGCTGATCGGCCATGCCGGCTTGACCGTCTTCGACGACAGCGCCGACATGCTGAAAATGGCGCGCTTCGCCATGGAGTTCTGCGCCATCGAGAGCTGCGGCAAGTGCACGCCCTGCCGCATCGGGTCCGTGCGAGGCCAGGAGACGCTGGACCGGATTTCGGCCGGCATCGAGCCCGAGAAGAACCTCGCTCTGGTGACCGACCTCTGCAACACGATGAAGTTCGGCTCGCTCTGCGCGCTCGGCGGTTTCACGCCATACCCGGTGATGAGCGCGATCACGCATTTCCCGGACGACTTTCGGCCGGGGGCGGTGAGGGAGGCGGCGGAATGAGAAGTTTGGCGCCAGCTCCCTCCCCCTTGAGGGGAGGGTGGTCCGCGCAGCGGGCCGGGTGGGGCAGCTTCCATCGGCACACCCTCCCTGGTACGTTGAACAGATCGCGCATGGCCGCGACGACCCCACCCGGCCGCTCCGCGGCCACCCTCCCCTCAAGGGGGAGGGAGCTAGCGATGGAGCCATAAGATGGGTCTCGTTCACGAAATCGACTACGGCACTCCGGCCTCGAAATCCGACAGGATGGTGACGCTGACCGTCGACGGCGTCAGCGTCACCGTGCCGGAAGGCACGTCGATCATGCGCGCCGCGATGGAAGCGCAGATCGAAATCCCGAAACTCTGCGCCACCGACATGATGGACGCCTTCGGCTCCTGCCGCGTCTGCCTGGTCGAGATCGACGGACGCGGCGGCACGCCGGCCTCCTGCACCACGCCGGTCGCTGAGGGCATCGCGGTCAAGACGCAGAGCGACCGGCTCGCGGCGATCCGCAAAGGCGTGATGGAGCTCTACGTCTCCGACCACCCGTCGGCCTGGAACGCCGATACAGGTCCCGAGACCGAGTTCGACAAGGTCGTGCAGTCGGTCGGCCTGACCGAGAACCGCTACGGCGCCGAGGTGCGGAACCACGTCGGTTTTGCCGGCGGCGTGGCGCCGGGCGAGGGGTCGCTGACCATCGACTACATGGTGCGCGACGAGAGCAACCCGTATTTCGCCTACGACCCGGCGCAATGCATCGTTTGCTCGCGCTGCGTCCGCGCCTGCGAGGAAGTGCAGGGCACGTTCGCGCTGACCGTCGAAGGGCGCGGGTTCGAGTCGCGCATCGTGCCTGGTCCGACCGACTTCCTGTCATCGGAATGCGTCTCCTGCGGCGCCTGCGTGCAGGCCTGCCCGACCAATGCGCTGCGCGAAAAGAGCGTGCTCGCCATGGGCGCGCCGACGTCGTCCACGGTCACCACCTGCGCCTATTGCGGCGTCGGCTGCTCGTTCAAGGCCGAGATGCAGGGCGAGGAAGTCGTGCGCATGATGCCGTGGAAGGACGGCAAGGCCAATCGCGGCCATTCCTGTGTCAAGGGCCGCTTCGCCTATGGCTACACGACCCACAAGGACCGCATCCTCAACCCGATGATCCGCGAGAAAATCTCCGATCCGTGGCGCGAGGTGTCGTGGGACGAGGTCTTCGCCCACATCAATTCCGAGTTCCGCCGCATCCAGTACCAATATGGCCGCGGCTCCATCGGCGGCATCACCTCGTCGCGCTGCACCAATGAGGAGACCTATCTCGTCCAGAAGCTGGTGCGGCAGGGTTTCGGCAACAACAATGTCGACACCTGCGCCCGCGTCTGCCACTCGCCGACCGGCTATGGACTGGGCCAGACCTACGGCACCTCGGCCGGCACGCAGGATTTCGATTCGGTCGAAGACTCCGACGTGATGATGGTCATCGGCGCCAATCCGTCGGCGGCGCATCCGGTCTTCGCCTCGCGCATGAAGAAGCGGCTGCGCGCCGGAGCGAAGCTGATCGTGCTCGACCCGCGCCGCACCGAGACGGTGCGTTCGGTCCATATCGAGGCCGACTACCATCTGCCGCTGAAGCCCGGCACCAATGTCGCCGTCGTCACCGCGCTGGCGCATGTGATCGTAACCGAGGGCCTCTACGACGAAGCCTTCATCCGCGAGCGTTGCGACTGGTCCGAGTTCCAGGATTATGCCGAGTTCGTTTCGCAGGAGCGTCACAGCCCCGAGGCGATCGAGGCGCTCTCCGGCGTTCCGGCCGAGGATGTTCGCGGCGCGGCGCGGCTTTATGCAACCGGCGGCAATGGCGCGATCTATTACGGTCTCGGCGTCACCGAGCATTCGCAAGGCTCGACCACCGTCATCGCGATCGCCAACCTCGCCATGCTGACCGGCAATATCGGCCGGCGCGGCGTCGGCGTGAACCCGCTGCGCGGCCAGAACAATGTGCAGGGCTCGTGCGACATGGGCTCCTTCCCGCATGAGCTGCCGGGTTACCGCCATGTCGCCGGCGATGCGGTGCGCGACATTTATGAAGCGATGTGGGGCGTCAAGCTCGACAACGAACCGGGCCTGCGCATTCCCAACATGCTCGACGCCGCCGTCGAGGGCTCGTTCAAGGGCCTCTACATCCAGGGCGAGGACATTCTGCAATCCGACCCCGACACCAAACATGTGTCGGCCGGCCTCGCCGCGATGGAATGCGTCATCGTCCACGACCTGTTCCTGAACGAGACCGCCAACTACGCGCATGTCTTCCTGCCGGGCTCGACCTTCCTCGAGAAGGACGGCACCTTCACCAATGCCGAGCGCCGCATCAACCGCGTGCGCAAGGTGATGACGCCGCGCAACGGTTATGCCGACTGGGAGGTCACCCAGCTGCTCGCGCAGACGATGGGGTTGGACTGGAACTATACCCATCCATCGCAGATCATGGACGAGATCGCCAAGACGACGCCGTCCTTCGCCAATGTCTCCTACGGCTTCCTCGACGAGGTGGGCTCGGTGCAATGGCCCTGTAACGACAAGGCCCCGATGGGCACGCCGATCATGCATGTCGACGGTTTTGTGCGCGGCAAGGGCAAGTTCATCCGCACCGAATATGTCGCCACCGACGAGAAGACCGGGCCGCTGTTCCCGCTGCTGCTGACAACGGGCCGCATCCTGTCGCAATACAATGTCGGCGCGCAGACGCGGCGCACCGAGAACGTCATGTGGCACGACGAGGACCTTCTGGAAATCCATCCGCACGACGCCGAGCAGCGCGGCATCCGCAACCGCGATTGGGTCAGGCTGCGCAGCCGCGCGGGCGAAACCACGCTGCGCGCGGATATCACAGACAAGGTCTCGCCGGGCGTCGTCTATACGACCTTCCACCATCCCGACACACAGGCCAACGTCATCACCACCGACTACTCCGACTGGGCGACCAACTGCCCCGAATACAAGGTGACGGCGGTGCAGGTGACCCCTTCCAACGGGCCATCGCAGTGGCAGGAAGATTATGACGCCCTGTCGAAGCGCAGCCGCCGCATCGAGGGCCATATGGAGGCGGCGGAGTAGATCGATTGTGAGCCGTCGCGCTACCACCTCGACCCCCCGCATCGCGCGCCGCGCATCCGGCACTTCAGCCGCGCCACGCATGGTGCCGGAGGAGACGCCGGTGGCGCTGTCCTATGCAGGCACGACGCACGCCGTGATGATGGCTTCACCCGCCGACCTTAGCGACTTCGCGCTCGGCTTTTCCCTGACCGAGGGCATCGTCGCCTCGCCAGGCGAAATCGACTCGATCGGAGTCGAGGAAGCCGGTGCCGGCATCGACATCCAGATCCGCCTGAAGGACACCGCCAACACCCGGTTCCAGGCCCGCCGGCGTGCGCTGGCCGGGCCGGTCGGCTGTGGTTTGTGCGGCATAGAATCGATCGACGAGGCGATGCGGGCGGTCAGACCGGTCGGCGCATCGCGATTGCAGTTGAGCGCCCGCGACATCGCCCAGGCGGCAAAGCTCCTGTCCAAGGCCCAGCCCTACCATGCCGAGACAGGCGCGGTTCACGCCGCCGGCTTCTACGTGCCGGGAAAGGGCATCGTCGCGGCGCGCGAGGATGTCGGTCGCCACAATGCGCTCGACAAGCTCGCCGGTGCGCTCGCCAAATCCGGCATCAAGGGCGCCGAAGGCGCGGTGGTCGTCACCTCGCGCGTTTCGGTGGAGATGGTGCAGAAGGCGGCTTCGATCGGATCGCCGGCCATCATCGCCGTCTCGGCTCCCACCGCGCTTGCCATCCGCACCGCCGAGGACGCCGGCATGACGCTCGTCGCGCTCGTGCGCGGCGACGACTATGACATCTTCACCCATCCGGCCCGCATCACCGATCAGGACGCCCGCCATGTCGCATGAGACCGATCACGCCGCCGACGGCCTCGCCAAGCTGGTCCGCATGGCCAACCAGATTGGCACCTTCATGCTGTCCAAGCCGCATGAGGAGGGGGTGCACGGCACGGCGGAGCACATCAACCGCTTCTGGGAGCCGCGCATGCGCCGGCAACTGTTCCAGATTCTGGACTCGGGCGGCGACGGCCTGCTGCCGATCGTCATCGAGGCCGCGGCGCAGATCAGGCGGCCGGCCCAGCAGCCGACCCCCGAGCAGGTGGCGGAGGCCGAAGCCGACGTCAGCGGCTGAGATCGGCGTCTGCTTCACGATTTGGTGCGTCGCCTCGCCTTCGCCGTGTTTGCTGTTATCCTACATGTCTAGAGTCGGGCGCTAAGGCCGTCTGACCGCAGCCCGGACGCATGTATGGCCGCAGACAAGCCGCTTTCTGATAAGGATGACCGCCCCGCCGGGATGATGACCCGGCTGGCGGGAACGCGCGCCGTCACCGCCGCCACGATCGCCTTCGAGCGGCTGTGGCCTCTGGCGCTGCCGGTCCTGATCGTGCTGTGCCTGTTTGCCGCCACTTCCTGGTTCGGCCTGTTCCGGCTGATGCCGGACTGGCTGCGGATCGCGACCGTCGCGGCGTTCGGCGTCGGCGCGCTCGCCGCGCTCTATCCGCTGCGCTGGTTCGTTGCGCCGCGCCGCGACGAAATCGACCGGCGCATCGAACTGCACAACCAGCTCGTCCACACGCCGATCCAGGTTCAGGCCGATCGGCTCAGCGGTTCGAACGACCATTTCGCCGAGGCGTTGTGGCGCGAGCATCAGCGCCGCATGGCGCGGAAGCTGGCCGGGCTGTCGAGCGACATGCCGCGCACGCGCGTGCCCGAACGCGATCCGTGGGGCTTGCGCGCCGTCGCCGCGCTTTTGGTGGTCACCGCCTTCGCCTTCTCGGTCGGCCCGTTCGGCGGCAGCCTTCTGGACGGTTTCCGTGCCGCGCCGGGCGCGCCGCCGGTTCCGCCACGCGTCGATGCGTGGGTGACGCCGCCGGCGTATACGGGCCGCCCGCCGATTTTCCTGACCGCCGACGCCAACCGGACCTCGACCTCGTTCGAGGCGCCGCAGGGCAGCGATGTCACCTTGCGCGTCACCGGCGGCGCCGGCGACGAGACGCTGACCTATGCGCCGGCCGCCGGCGAAGCCCGTATGCTTGAGCCGGATGCGGGCGCTGAAGGCAAGCCGGTGCGGGCCGGCGTGCGCAATTTCGCCGGCAAGCTCGATGCCGACGGCACGCTGGCGCTCAAATCCGGCGAGACCGAGCTGATGCGCTGGGCGTTCAAGGTCATTCCCGACACCGCGCCGACGATCAAATTCCTCGGCGAGCCGAAGCGCGCGGTGAACGGCACGCTGGAACTGGCCTATTCCATCCAGGACGACTATGGCGCGGCCTCCGGCAAGGCCGAGTTCGAGCAGGTCGAGCCGCAGGCCGCCGATGCCCGTCCGCTCTACGAAGCGCCCGACATGCCGCTGACCTTGCCGCGCCGCAACGCCAAGGAGGGAGCGGCAAAAACCTCGCGCGACCTGACCGAACATGTCTGGGCTGGCATCGAGGTCCGCGCGCGGCTGAAGGCTGCCGACGCCGCCGGACAGGAAGCGGTCAGCGAAACGAAAACCTTCCGCATGCCGGAGCGGCCTTTCTCCAATCCGCTCGCCCGCGCGGTGGTTGAGCAGCGCCGCATCCTCGGTCTCGACGCGAACAGGAAAGCGCGCGTGCTCGACTTGATGGACGCCGTCATGCTGCGCCCCGAGGACACGATCCCGAACTCGTCGCACTGGCTTGCTCTGTCCAGCGCGCGCTCGCGCCTGCAACAGGCCACCACCGACGAGCAGTTGCGCGAGGTCGCCGACTATATGTGGGAGATCGCGCTCGGCATCGAGGACGGCGATCTGTCCGCCGCCGAGAAGGCGCTGCGCCAGGCGCAGGAGGCGCTGAAGAACGCCCTTCAGAACGGCGCCAGCGAGGAAGAGATCGCCCGGCTCATGGACGAGCTGCGCAAGGCGATGGACAATTATCTGCGCGAATTCGCCGAACGCGCGCAGCGCGACCCGAACATGGCGCAGCAGATGCCGCGCAACGGCCAGGAGCTGCGCCAGAGCGATCTCGACAAGATGCTCGACCGCATCGAGGAACTGGCCAAATCAGGCGCGCGCGACCAGGCGCAGGAGCTGCTGTCGCAGCTTCAGGACATGATGAACAATCTGCAGGCCGGCCGGCAGCAACAGCAGCAGGGCCAGAACGGCCAGCAGAGCGAGATGCGCAAGCAGATGGACAAGCTCGGCCAGCTGATGCGCCGTCAGCAGGAGATGATGAACGAGACTCACCGGCTCGACCAGATGCAGCGCGGCCAGCGCCAGCCCAATGAGGATTATGGCGAGCAGCTTGGTGAGATGGAAGGACAGGAAGGCCAGCAGGGTGAACAGGGCCAGGGCCAGAACGGCCAGATGAGCGAGCAGGAACTCGCCGATGCTCTGCGCGGCATGCAGCAGGGCCAGCAGGGTCTGCGCGGCGAGCTTGAATCGCTGATGAAGGGTCTCGAGGGCATGGGCATCAAGCCGGGCGAAGGGTTCGGCGAAGCCGGCGAGGCGATGGGCGAGGCCGGCCGCCAGCTGGGCCAGGCGCAGGGTGAGGAAGCCGTCGGCGAACAGGGCCGCGCGCTGGAAGCGCTGCGCAAGGGCGCGCAGGACATGATGCAGCAGATGCAGCAGGCCATGCAAGGCGAGCAGGGTGGCAGCGAGGAGGGCGGCCGTCAGCAGAACGCCGACCGTGATCCGCTCGGTCGGCCGCGCGCCACTACCGGCCCGGATTTCGGCGATACGGTGAAGGTGCCGGACGAGATCGACGTGCAGCGCGCCCGCGAGATTCTGGATGCCATCCGCAAACGTCTCGGCAATGCGCTCAGCCCCGAGATCGAGAAGGACTATCTCGAACGTCTGCTCAAGATGCAGTGAGAGCGCCAGCTCCCTCCCCCTTGAGGGGAGGGTGGCGAACGGAGTGAGCCGGGTGGGGCAACCTCAACCGGCGCGCCTTGTTCTTGACGCCACAAAGAAACAGCGTGCTGCCTCGACCAACCCCACCCGGCCGGGCTTTGCCCGGCCACCCTCCCCTCAAGGGAGGGAGCTAAGCCGCCAGATTCCGCGCCACGGTGTCCCGGATCGACTGAAGCGTGAACGGCTTCATCAGCACGTCCATCACGATGCCGTTCAGCTCTTCCGCCCGCTCGCGCTGGTCGGCATAGCCGGTCACCAGCATGATCTTCAGTCCCGGAAATCTGCCGGCGGCGCTTTTCGCCATCTCGATGCCGTCCATCGCCGGCATGCGGATATCGGATACGATGAGGTCGTAGCGCCCTTGCGCATCCACGATGCGCGACAGGCCCTCCTCGCCGTCGCAGGCGATCTCGACCGAATGCCCGGCTCTCTCCAGCGCGCGGGCGGCCAGCGTGCGCACCGATTCGTCGTCCTCGACCAGCAGAAGCCGGGCCATCAGGCGTCTCCCTTGACGATGCCGACGAAGGGCAGTTCGCGGAACGCATGGGCCACGTCCATGCCGTAGCCGACGACGAAATGGTCCGGGCAGTCGAAGCCGATATAGTCGGCGTCGAGCTTGGTCTGGCGGCGCATGTGCTTGTCCAGCAACACCGCGATGGCGCAGCTTTTCGCGCCCCGGTCCATCATCAGTTGCCGCGTGTAGGCAAGCGTCTTGCCCGACTCCAATATGTCGTCGATCAGCAGCACGTCGCGGCCGCGCACGTCATTGTCGATGTCGCGCAGCACCCGCACCTCGCCGCTGGTGGTGCCAGCGCCATAGCTGGAGATGAAGATGAATTCGACCTCCGGCTCCAGCCCGACATCGTGCATCGCGCGGATCAGGTCGGCGGCGAAGATGAACGAGCCTTTCAGCACGGAGATGACCAGAAGATCGTTATAGTCGCGCGAGGCGATCTCCTTGGCGAGTTCGAGATTGCGCCTGGCGATCGCCGACGCACTGAACAGAACCTCGATATCCTTGCCACGCACGACCGGCATCAGTTTTCCTCTTTGGCTGCAATGGTGACGGCGACGGACTTGATGCCGGCGGGCGGGGCCGCGAGCCGGCTGGAGAAACGCAGCGCCGCACCCGCCTCGATCGGCTGGCGGCCGTTGCCGAGCCTGTAGCGCGTGACGCCACCGCCAAGCGCCATCACCTCGATTTGCAGGTCCGGCGCCGGGGTCATCCTGGTGTCCGAATTTTCAAGCTCGCCGTCGATCACAAGGTGCTCACCGGAGGCGGTGCGGGCGATATGGGTCGTCAGCGCGGCGACCCGGACGGTTTCCGGAGCGGCGTCGACCGGAAAATGATCGACCAGCGCATAACCGCCCGCCATCCAGAAGGCCGCGGCGGCCAGTGCCGATCCACCGGCCCAGAAGCCCGCGCCGCCGCGCCGGGAGGTCGCGGCAATTTTCGTCTGCCCGAGAATGTCGAGGCCGGCGGGCGGTGCTTCGATCCTGGCCGCCTTTGCCTTGGCCGGACGGGCGATCGTCTCGAATTCCGCATCGACGATATCGATGGCATGTGGCGATGCGCCGGCCAGCCGGCCCGCGTCGGACATGATTTCGCCGGAGAGCGGCGTGATGTTCGTCGATGCGGCCATGCGGCTCGCCGGTCCTTAGTGGCGTCTTCCGAGCGGTACCGGCAAATGGTTAATGATTCGCAACCATTTGCGCTTTGAGCCGCCGAATTTAACCGGCCATTAACCATGCGGGCCGAAAGGTCGGGCCTGAAAATCGGCACGCGCGCGCCCGGAAAGACCGTTTTGATCCGTTTCGAAAATGTCGGCCTGCGATACGGAATGGGACCGGAAGTGCTCCGGGATATTTCGTTCCACATCCCGGCAAAATCCTTCCAGTTCCTCAGCGGCCCATCCGGGGCCGGCAAGACGACGCTGCTGCGCCTTCTGTTCATGTCGCTGAAGCCGACGCGCGGCCTGATCACCGTCTTCGACCGCGACCGCGCTCGTATCCCACAGAAGGACCTTCCCGCGCTTCGCCGCCGCATCGGCGTCGTGTTCCAGGACTTTCGCCTGCTCGACCACATGACGACCTACGAGAACGTCGCGCTGCCGCTGCGCGTGCGCGGGCGTGACGAATCAAGCTACCGTTCGGACGTCACCGAACTGCTCAAATGGGTCGGGCTGGGCGAACGCATGCATGTGCTGCCGCCGGTCCTGTCGGGCGGCGAGAAGCAGCGCGCGGCGATCGCGCGGGCGCTGATCGAGCAGCCCGAAATCCTGCTGGCCGACGAGCCGACGGGCAATGTCGATCCGCCTCTGGCGCGGCGCCTGCTGCGCCTTTTCATCGAGATGAACAAGCTGGGCACCGCCGTCGTCATCGCCACCCACGACCTCACGCTGATGGATCAGGTCGATGCGCGGCGCATGATCCTCGCAAACAGCCGGCTCGATATCTATGACTGAGCCGGCGGTGATCGAACAGGCGCGCAGCGCGCGGCCGGCGGCTACCCCCCGGCGCATGCAGCCGATCGTGCCGGCGCGCACGGTGGCCGGCAACGCGCTGGTGCTCGTCGTCGCCATCATGACTTTCCTGTCCTGTCTGACGCTCGGCGCGGTCACGCTGATCCGCGACACCGCATCGGTGTGGCAAAGCCAGATCTCGCGGGAAGCGACGATCCAGATCAAGCCGGTCGAGGGAGAGGATATCGATACGGCGCTCGCGGCGGCGCAGAAGATCGCGTCCGGCTTCGCCGGCGTGCGCGCGGCGAAAATCGTCGACCGCGAGGCCACGGCCCGGCTGCTGTCGCCCTGGCTTGGCGAAGGACTGAACATCGATGAACTGCCCGTGCCGCGCCTTGTCATCGTCACCATCGACGAGACTTCACCGCCTGACTTCGCCGCGATGCGCGGCGTCCTCGCCTCCGAGATCAAGGGCGTTTCGCTGGACGATCACCGCACCTGGGTCGATCGCCTTGTGTCGATGGCCCGCACGACGGTGGCGATCGGCCTCGCCGTGCTCGTGCTGATGCTCGCAGCCACGGTCCTGACGGTCATCTTCGCGACGCGCGGGGCCATGGCCGGCAACGGCCAGATCATCGAGGTGCTGCATTTCGTCGGCGCGGAGGCAAGCTATATCGCGCGCGAATTCCGCCAGCATTTCCTGCGCACCGGCATCAAGGGCGCCGCGGCCGGCGGGCTGGCGGCGGTCGCCGTCTTCTTCGCCTTCGGATGGTGGGCGACGCGCAATGTCGCCACGCCGCAGGCCGACCAGGCCATCGCGCTGTTCGGCAATTTCACCATCGGACCGTCCGGCTATGCGGGCGTGGCCGTCGTCGTGCTGATCGTCGCCGCGCTGGCGGCGATCACGTCGCATCTGACGGTGGTCGCCTATCTGCACGACATCGATATGCCCGGCCATGCCGAAACATGAGCCCTATTCACATGAAACGATGCGACATGTCGCCGTTATGTCTGTTCAGGACATGGAAACGGACCTACATCTTGGAAAGATGAGTTCAGGCAAGACCGAGGACCTGTTCGGACAAGCTCGACGCGGCGCAAGCTTCTGGCGCGCCGTGCGTTGGCCGGTGTTTGCCGCCGCCGCCCTGTGTCTGGCGTTCGGCCTCGGCTTTGTCGGTTTCGCCACCTATGTCGGCACGCTGTCCACGCCGCGTGATCTGGACGCGGCGGACGGGATCATCGTTGTCACAGGCGGGCAGTCGCGGGTCGATGCCGCCGTCGACCTGATGAAATCCGGCAAGGGCAAGCGGCTGCTGATCAGCGGCGTCCACCCGACCGCCAACCGCGAGGCGCTGCGCGCGGCCACGGGCGGCGACCGGAAAATGTTCTCCTGCTGCGTCGACATCGACTACGAGGCGCTCGATACGATCGGAAACGCCACCGAAAGCGCCAAATGGGTGCGCCAGCATTCGTTCGAGAGCGTCATCCTCGTAACGAACAACTACCACATCCCGCGCACTTTGCTGGAGATGCGCCGCCTGTTGGGCGACGCGGTTTTGCAGCCCTATCCGGTCGTCAACCGCCGGCTCGACGGCGGCCGCTGGATCGACAAGCCCGAAGCGCTCCGCGTGCTGTTCACCGAATACACCAAATATGTCGCGGCGCTGGCCCGCGCCGTAGTGGACGATGCCGCTCCCGCCGCGGATGTGGAGGTCGTCAGAGCCGGTTCCACGCTGCACTAGTTTCGCGTCCGGCTGTGGTGTAACGAGCGGGAAACACCCGGCCGACCCGAATGCTGATTTTACGTTCCATCCTCTTCAACGTCGCGTTCTACCTGAACCTGATCGTCCAGATGATCGTCTGGACGCCGTTCTATTTTCTCGCCCCGCGCAAGACGGCGTGGTTCGTCCCGCGTTTCTGGTCGCGCAGCTCGATGTGGCTGCAGCGCTGGCTCGCCGGCACGGATCAGGACATCACCGGACTGGAGAACATCCCCGACGGTCCGTTCATCCTCGCGCCGAAACACCAGTCCTTCTGGGATACGATCTCGTTCTTCCCCTATCTCGACGACCCGATCTACATCCTGAAGCGCGAGCTCACCTGGATACCGTTCTTCGGCTGGTACATCCTGAAGATGCGCATGATCCCGGTCGATCGAGGCAAGCGCGGCTTGGCGCTGAAGGCTGTGATCAAGGCTACGCATGCCGAACTGGCCCGCAATCCGCGCCAGCTCATCATCTATCCCGAGGGCACCCGCCGCGCGCCGGGCGACGAACCGAGCTACAAATGGGGCATCGTCGAGCTTTATGACGGGCTGAAGCTGCCGGTCGTGCCGGTCGCCCATCAGGCCGGCCTCTACTGGCCGCGCCGCAAATTCCTGCGCTATCCGGGCGTCATCAAGGCGCGCTTCCTGCCGCCGATCCCGGCCGGCCTGCCGAAGGAAGAGTTCCACGCGCGGCTGTTGCGCGAGACGGAAGCCGCCTGCGACCAGATCCTGCTCGACGCGGCTGCGTCGCCCAACCCGCCGGCGATGCCGCCGACGGCGGTCAAGCGCCTGGCCGAATTGCGCGCACAGGCCGCCCGCTGATCCATGGCGCCCCCGCTTCTCAAACTCGACGGCATAAGGCTGACCTTTGGCGGCACGCCGCTGCTCGACGGCGCGGACCTGTCCGTCGCGCCCGGCGACCGCATCGCGCTGGTCGGCCGCAACGGCTCAGGTAAATCGACGCTGCTCAAGATCGCCGCCGGCCTGGTCGAGGCACAGGACGGCGAGGTCTTTCGCCATCCAGCCGCGACGGTGCGTTACCTGCCGCAGGCCCCGGACATGGATGGTTTCGCGACCGTGCGCTCCTATGTCGAAGCCGGGCGTGGACCGGCCGACGATCCGCACCGCGTCACCTATCTGCTCGAACAGCTCGGCCTGTCGGGCGACGAAGCCCCGTCGACCCTGTCCGGGGGAGAGGCCCGTCGCGCCGCGCTGGCGCGTGTGCTGGCGCCCGAGCCCGACATATTACTGCTGGACGAGCCGACCAACCATCTCGACCTGACGACGATCGAATGGCTGGAAGAAGAGCTGACCCGCTCCAAATCGGCGATCGTCCTGATCTCGCACGACCGGCGGTTCCTGGAACGAATTTCGCGCGCCACCGTCTGGCTCGATCGTGGCCAGACGCGCCGGCTCGACCGCGGTTTCGCCCATTTCGAGGAATGGCGTGATCAGGTGCTCGAAGAGGAAGAGCGGGAACAGCACAAGCTGGGCCGCCAGATCGTGCGCGAGGAGCACTGGCTGCGCTACGGCGTCACCGCTCGGCGCAAGCGCAATATGCGCCGGCTCGGCGAATTGCAGGACATGCGCCAGCGTTTCCGGTCGCATCGCGGCGTCGACGGCGTGGCGAAGATGGCCGCCAGCGACGCGGCCGAAAGCGGCAAGCTCGTCATCGAGGCCAAGGGTATCTCCAAGGCGTTCGGCGATCTCGAGGTGGTGGCGAATTTCTCCACGCGCATCGCGCGCGGCGACCGCATCGGCCTCGTCGGCCCGAACGGCGTCGGCAAGACGACCCTGCTGAAAATGCTGATCGGCGAGCTGGCGCCCGACGCCGGCGCCGTGCGCCTCGGCGTCAATCTGGAGATCGCGACGCTCGACCAGAAACGCGAGCAGCTCGACCCCGACGAGACACTGGCGCATTTCCTGACGCGCGGCCGCGGCGAGAGCCTGACCGTCAACGGCCAGGAGAAGCACGTCGCCTCCTACATGAAGGATTTCCTGTTCCGGCCGGAACAGATGCGCACACCGGTGCGCGAATTGTCAGGCGGCGAGCGGGCGCGGCTGATGCTCGCGCGGATACTGGCTCAGCCCGCCAATCTGTTGGTGCTGGACGAGCCGACGAACGACCTCGACATGGAGACGCTCGATCTGTTGCAGGAACTCGTCGCCGGCTTTGCCGGCACGGTGATCCTGGTCAGTCATGACCGCGACTTCCTCGACCGCACCGTGACCTCGACCATCGCGCCGGAAGGCAACGGCAAATGGATCGAATATGCCGGCGGCTATGCCGACATGCTGGCGCAGCGCGGCTCGAAGCAGTTCGAGCGCCGGGCGGCGCGACCCGCCGAAACGGCTGCGCCCGACACGCCGGGCAATCCCGCGCCGGCCGCCCGGCAGAGTTCGAAGAAGCTCTCCTACAAGCAGAAATTCGCTCTGGAGACACTGCCGAAACGGATGGAGGAGGCGTCTACGCGCATCGCCTCGTTCGAGGCGAAGCTCGCCGATCCTGCCCTCTTCGCCAAGGACCCGAAGGCTTTCGAGAAGACCGCGGCCGAGCTGGACAAGGAGCGCAGCGGCCTCTCCGCCATGGAGGAGGAATGGCTGGAGCTCGAGATGCTGCGCGAAGAGCTTGAAGGTTAGGCAGGCGGCGCAATCTCAACTAAGTTTTGCATTTCCTGCAAGGACAACCTTATGCTGTTGCCCTGGGGAGAGAAAGGGTGCGAGCCGGACTGCTTGTTCTTGCCTTGGCGTGGTCGCAGGCTGCCGGGGCTGCTGCGAATATTGCGCCGTCATCGGGTGACAAACCATCGGTCCGGGCATTGGAATTCGCCCAGCGCGCCCGAAGCTGCAAGCAGGTGTCATCATGCCGCGAAGCGGTTGAACTGTGGTGTGGCGGCTATCGTCGCGCTGACGGAGACAATGACGGCATCCCTTGCGAGAATGTGTGCCCGAGCAAGGAACTCGTCGATAAACTTCGGGAAGAGATCGGGTGCTGAACGAAAAGGCCGCCCGAAGGCGGCCTTGTTGGAACCGATCGAGCCGTCGGTCAGCCCTTCTTGTTCTGCCTGTTCGACACCAGGTCGTCGACCACCGCCGGATCGGCGAGCGTCGACGTGTCGCCCAGCGCGCCGAAATCGTCCTCGGCGATTTTTCTCAGGATGCGGCGCATGATCTTGCCGGAGCGCGTCTTCGGCAGACCCGGCGCGAACTGGATCTTGTCGGGCGAGGCGATCGCGCCGATCTCCTTGCGCACATGGTTGACCAGTTCCTTGCGCAGGTCCTCGGTCGCCGCCTCGCCCGCCATCAGGGTCACGTAGCAATAGATGCCCTGGCCCTTGATGTCGTGCGGATAGCCGACCACGGCCGCTTCCGACACCTTGTCGTGGCTGACCAGCGCCGATTCCACCTCGGCGGTGCCCATGCGGTGGCCGGAGACGTTGATGACGTCGTCGACGCGGCCGGTGATCCAGTAGTAGCCGTCCTTGTCGCGGCGGCAGCCGTCGCCGGTGAAATACTTGCCCTTGTAGGTGGAGAAATAGGTCTGCACGAAGCGCGCATGGTCGCCATAGACCGTGCGCATCTGGCCCGGCCATGAATCGACGATGCAGAGATTGCCGTCGGCCGCGCCGTCCAGCACCTTGCCGTCATTGTCGACAAGCTGCGGCTGCACGCCGAAGAAGGGCCGCGTCGCGGAGCCGGCCTTGAGCTGGGTGGCGCCCGGCAGCGGCGTTATCATGATGCCGCCGGTCTCGGTCTGCCACCATGTGTCCACGATCGGCACCTTGCCGTCGCCGACCGTGTTGAAATACCACTCCCAGGCTTCCGGATTGATCGGCTCGCCCACCGAGCCCAGCACCTTCAGCGTCTTGCGCGAGGTCTTCTTCACCGGCGCGTCGCCCGCGCCCATCAGCGCGCGAATGGCGGTCGGCGCCGTGTAGAAGATGTTGACCTTGTGCTTGTCGATCACCTCCCAGAAGCGGGAGTTCGACGGATAGTTCGGCACGCCCTCGAACATCAGCGTCGTCGCGCCGTTGGCCAGCGGGCCGTAGACGATGTAGCTGTGGCCCGTGACCCAGCCCACATCGGCCGTGCACCAGTAGATGTCTCCGTCGTGATAGTCGAAGACGTATTGGTGCGTCATCGAGACGAAGACCAGATAGCCGCCCGTCGTGTGCAGCACGCCTTTCGGCTTGCCGGTCGAGCCGGAGGTGTAGAGGATGAACAGCGGATCCTCCGCCTTCATCTTCTCGGGCGGACATTTGGCGTCCACCGTCTTCACCTCGTCGTGGTACCAGACGTCGCGGCCATTCGCCCAGCCGACCTTGCCGCCGGTGCGGCGCACGACCAGCACCTTGTTGACCATGACATGCTGCTTCGCCGCCAGGTCGATCGCGCGGTCGGTGTTTTCCTTGAGAGGAATTGTCTTTCCTCCCCGCAGCCCTTCATCCGCCGTGATGACGAAGGTGGATTCGCAATCCACGATGCGGCCCGCCAGCGCGTCGGGCGAGAAGCCGCCGAAGACGATCGAGTGGACCGCGCCGATGCGGGTGCAGGCCAGCATCGCATAGGCCGCTTCGGGGATCATCGGCATGTAGATGGTGACGCGGTCGCCCTTCCTGACGCCGTGCTTCTTCATCACATTGGCGAGCTTGCAGACATGCTCGTAGAGTTCGTTATAGGTGATCTTCCTGTCGTCGTAGGGATTATCGCCCTCCCAGATGATGGCGGTCTGGTTGCCGCGCTTCTTCAGGTGCCGGTCGATGCAGTTGTAGGAGACGTTGGTCAGGCCGTCCTCGAACCATTTGATCGAGACCTTGCCGTTGAACGAGGTGTTCTTGACCTTGGTGTAGGGCTTGAACCAGTCGATGCGCTTGCCATGCTTGCCCCAGAACCTGTCGGGGTTCTTCACCGAGTCCGCGTACCACTTGAGATACGTGTCGTTGTCGATCAGCGCGCGCTTCTTCCACGCCGGCTGGATCTTGTGGACGTGAACTTCCGACATTCTGCTTCCTCCCGCATGCGACGGCCTGGCGGCCTGGCTCCGCCGTCTTATTACCAGCGGGGGCGTGAGGGCAACATTCGACGTTGGGCGCGAAGCGGCGGCATGTCGCATCCGACGATAGTCGCGCGACCAAAGTTCAATCGATCGTTAACCATACGGGCGCAGCATCGATAGTCGGGAGGAGCAACGGCGAAGGGGAGCTTGCCATGCGCGACCAGACCGAACTCGAACTGCTGCTCAAGGGCTATGGCCTGACGACGGCCGAAATCCTCTACCACATGCCGGATCATCCGCATCTGCTCCAGACCTTCCTCTGGCAGGACTACGACATCGCGCCGAAATTCCCGGTGCTCGGCAGGTTCATCGACTACTGGCGCGAAAAGCTGGACGGGGCGCTCCATTCGATCCGCTACACGCACAAGCGGCTGATCTCGGCCGGCGAATGGCGAAAGGTCGACGGCGAGATCGTCCTGCACTGACCGTCGGACGATATTGGGTCGAGCCGACACATAACTGTGATCCTCGAGGTCTAGACCGGGCGAAGGACAGGCTGCCGACGCGGCCCTGATGTCCTCCCGATCTATGCGAAGGACCACAGATCATGAGAAAGCTCGCAATCGCGCTGCTCGGCGGCGCCTCGGTTTTCGCAACCGCCGCGCTTGCCCAGGACACGCTCCCACAAGCCGCCGACAGCTATTTCAAGCAGGCGCAGTCGGAACTGGATGCGATCGTCGCCCGCCAGCCGAATACGAACAGGGCCAAGAATATCATCCTGTTCGTCGGCGACGGCATGTCGGTCCCGACCATCACCGCGTCGCGCATCTTCGACGGCCAGAAGAAGGGTGTCGACGGCGAGAGCAACAAGCTGGCTTTCGAGAAGCTTCCCTATCTGGCGCTTTCGAAGACCTACACCCATGACGCGCAGGTCGCGGATTCCGCGCCGACCGCCACGGCCATGGTGTCGGGCGTCAAGTCGGTCAACGGCACGATCGGCGTGACCCAGGCGATCAAATACAAGGATTGCGCCACGGTCGCCGGCGCCGAAGTGACGACCATATTCGAGCAGGCAGAACGCGCCGGGCTGTCGACGGGCGTCGTCTCGACCGCTCGTATCACCCATGCGACGCCGGCCGCGGCCTATGCCAAGACCGCGAACCGCGACATCGAGAACGATACCCAGATCAAGGATACGGGCTGCAAGGACATCGCCGCGCAACTGGTCGACTGGCCGGCGGGCAACGGCTTCGAGGTCATTCTCGGCGGCGGCCGGTCCAATTTCATGCTGGAGACGCAGGCCGATCCCGAGGCGGCCGACAAGATGGGCGCGCGCAAGGACGGCCGCGACCTGATCAAGGACTGGCAGGCGAAATACAATGACGCGGCCTATGTCTGGAACAAGGCCGAGTTCGACGCGATCGACCCGGCCAAGACCGGCCATTTGTTCGGCCTCTTCGAGCGCAGCCACATGCAGTACGAAGCCGACCGCGACAAGGACAAGGCGGGCGAGCCGTCGCTGGCCGAGATGACCACCAAGGCGATCGACATGCTGTCGAAGGACGAGGACGGATTTGTTCTGATGGTCGAGGCCGGCCGCATCGACCACGCCCACCACGCCGGCAACGCCTATCGCGCCCTGCAGGACACGGTCGCCCTGTCCGAGGCGGTGGAGGCCGCGCTCGCCAAGGTCAATCCGGACGAGACGCTCGTGATCGTGACGGCCGACCACAGCCATGTCTTCTCGATCGCCGGCTATCCGAAGCGCAACAATCCGATCCTCGGCATTGCCGGCGAGGCCGACGACAAGAAGCCCTACACGACGCTGGGCTACATGAACGGCCCGGGCGCCAGGGTTGACGAGCCTCGCGCCGACCTGACCAATGTGGATACGCAGGATCCAGACTTCCTTCAGCAGGCGCTCGTGCCGCTCGGCGAGAGCGAAACCCACGCCGGTGACGACGTCGCGATCCTGGCTCAGGGTCCCTGGGCGCATCTGTTCCAGGGCATCGTCGAGCAGAACATGATCTATCATGTCATGGCCAAGGCGATGGACATCGCCGCCAAGCCGCATAAGCAGGCCGCGGCGCAGTAGTTTCGCAGATCACTGCCGGCAGGGCGGCGTGGCACAATCCGCGCCGCCTGTCGTTTGAAGGTATTTGGGAGCCAGGCATGAAGAGACGCGATTTCGTCCGGGGCATGATGTTTGCCGGAACGCTGCCCGTGACGTTGCCTGCTTGGGCGTCCACCCCGCGGATCAAGTTTCGCGAACTCTATGTGCGCGGAAACACGCTGACCGAGAAGGCGAAGTCGCTTGTCGGGCACGATGTCGAGATGCTGGGATATATGGCGCCGCCCCTCAAACCAGAGATCGACTTCTTCGTCCTGACGAAAATGCCGATGTCCACGTGCCCGTTCTGTGAAAGCGAGGCCCAGTGGCCGGACGATCTTGTGGTCGCGCTATCGAGGCAACCCGTTTCGATCGTTCGCTACACGGACCCGATAAAGGTCAAAGGCCGGCTGGAGGCCGGCTTCAAGAAGGACGACGCTACAGGATTCGTCAGCTTTGTCCGTTTGATCGACGTAACATACGAGAAGATCTGACGACCTGATCAGCCGACTTGGCAGGGGCATGCAAATTCCCCGATTTGCCTTCTACGACCGTTGCTGCTTGACTGCGATCCAGTCCGGTTTCGGCAGGGAGGACCGCCATGAGCCAGCAGACCGCACGTCCGAAGCCGGACTATGTCCCGCCGCCGGTCAATGGCGATTTCTACCGCATCACCGCCGTTTTGGACGATAAGGAACGGACCGTCGTCGAAAAGGTCCGCGCCTTCATGGAAGCCGAGGTCGCGCCGATCATCGAAGACTACTGGATGCGCGACGAGTTTCCGCACGAGATCGTGCCGAAGATCGCGAAGCTCGGGATCGGCGGCATCGGTTACGAAGGCTATGGCTCGGCCGGCGGCTCGCAGCTTCTCAACGGCATGGTCTGCATGGAACTTGCGCGCGTCGATTCCTCGATCGCCACGTTCTACGGCGTGACGACCGGCCTGTGCGGCGGCTCGATCTATCTCTGTGGTTCGGAAGAACAGAAGCGGCGCTGGCTGCCGGACCTGATGGCGTTCAAGACGGTGGGTTCCTTCGGCCTGACCGAGCCGCTGGTCGGCTCCGCCACCTCCGGCGGCATGATGACGACCTGCAAGCGCGACGGCGACGAATGGGTGCTGAACGGCGAGAAGAAGTGGATCGGCAATTCCACCTTCGCCGACGTCAACGTCATCTGGGCGCGCGACGTCGAGTCGAACCAGGTCAAGGGCTTCGTCGTCGGCAAGGACAATCCCGGCTTCTCGGTCAAGAAGATCGAGACCAAGATGGCGCTGCGCGTCGTGCAGAACGGTCTGATCACCCTGAAGAATTGCCGCGTGCCGGAGGCCGACCGGCTGCAGAACGCCAATTCCTTCAAGGACACCGCCAAGGTGCTGCGCATGACGCGCGCCGGCGTCGCCTGGTTCGCGGTCGGCTGCCAGATGGGCGCCTATGAGCACGCGCTGCGCTACGCGCAGCAGCGCCAGCAGTTCGGCCGTCCGATCGGCGGCTTCCAGCTTGTGCAGGACCTGCTCGTGCGCATGCTCGGCAATGTCACCGCCACGCAGGCGATGATGACGCGCCTGTCTCAGTTGCAGGACGAGGGTGTGATGCTGGACGAGCATGCCTCGCTGGCGAAGGCCTATTGCACGGTGAAGTGCCGCGAGACCGTCGGCTGGGCGCGCGAGCTGCTCGGGGGCAACGGCATCCTGCTGGAAAACCACATCGGCCGCTTCGTGGCGGACGCCGAGGCGATCTATTCCTATGAGGGCACCCGCGAGATGAACACGCTGATCGTCGGCAAGGCGATCACGGGGCTGAGCGCGTTCGTGTAGAAGGGCCAGACTGCTGTCTTAGGAGCTGTAGCCGGTCAAAATCCTCGACGGAAATGACGACGACACTTGGCTGACCGCGATGCGTGACGAACTGTGGCCCCTTTGTCATAGCGAGACGCACGACTTTCGAAAGCTGATCCTTGGCATCACGCATTCGCCAAGTCATTGGCAAGCTCCTGCATGGCTCGCAAGGATAACGCGCGTTCTGATGCTCCGCTAGGTCATTTCATCTTTTGTCGGAAGCGTTCACCCCCACCCCTTACCCCTCCCCTCAAGGGGGAGGGGGTCTGAAACGTCGGCGAATCCCCCTCCCCCTTGAGGGGAGGGGTAAGGGGTGGGGGTGAACGCGTGTGCCAAGCGATTCTATGTGAAGCGAAAACGATCCATCAGAGCGTTTCTACCTGCTGCCAAAAATCGCCGAGCCGACCCGCACGCTCGTCGCGCCGAAGGCGATGGCCGTCTCGTAGTCGCCCGACATGCCCATCGACAGCTTGTCGACGCCGGCTTCGCGGGCGATTTTCGCCAGAAGGGCGAAATGCGGACCGGGGTTTTCCTCGGCTGGCGGAATGCACATCAGGCCCTCGATCGCCAGCCCGTGAACCTCGCGGCAGCGCTTGACGAAGACGGCCGCCTCACGCGGGTCGATGCCGGCCTTCTGTTCTTCCAGGCCGGTGTTGACCTGGACGTAGAGCTTTGGCGTCCTGCCCTGCCTGGCGACCTCCCTGGCCAGCTCAACCGCGATCTTTTCGCGGTCGACCGTCTCGATCACGTCGAACAGGGCGACCGCTTCCTTGGCCTTGTTGGATTGCAGCGGGCCGATCAGATGCAGTTCGATACCGGCATGGTCGGCTTTCAGCGCCGGCCACTTGCCTTGCGCTTCCTGAACACGATTCTCGCCGAACACACGCTGCCCAGCCTCGATCACCGGGCGGATCGCGTCCGCATTGAAGGTTTTCGACACCGCCACGAGCGTGACCGAGCCGGCGGGCCGCTTGGCCTGTCTGGTGGCCTCGGAAATAGTCTTGAGAACCAGCGCGAGATTGTCGACTGCGGATGTCATGGCTGAAGTCCAGATGGTTGACGGTTCCGGCAAAGCGTGGTGAAGGTCCGCCCGAACCCGAACGTCCCGTCTTTTATGTGATTTCCCGGTCATGGCAACCGAACGATACAACCCCCGTGCGGCCGAGCCGAAATGGCGCGAAGCGTGGGACAAGGCCGCCCTTTTCGAGACGAAGAACGACGACCCGCGTCCGAAATATTACGTGCTCGAGATGTTCCCCTATCCGTCGGGGCGCATCCACATGGGCCATGTGCGCAACTACACGATGGGCGACGTCGTCGCCCGCTGGCGCCGCGCCATGGGCTTCAACGTGCTGCATCCGATGGGCTGGGACGCGTTCGGCCTGCCGGCAGAGAACGCCGCGCGCGACAACAAGGTGAACCCGCGCGCCTGGACATATCAGAACATCGAGGCGATGAAGGCACAGCTCAAGACCATGGGCCTGTCGCTCGACTGGGCGCGCGAGATCGCGACCTGCGATCCGTCCTACTACAAGCACCAGCAGAAGATGTTCCTGGACTTCTGGAAGGCCGGGCTGGTCGAGCGCCGCTCCGCCAAGGTCAACTGGGACCCGGTCGACATGACCGTGCTGGCCAACGAACAGGTCATCGACGGGCGCGGCTGGCGCTCCGGCGCTCCGGTCGAGCAGCGCGACCTGACGCAGTGGTTCTTCAAGATCACGTCGATGTCCCAGGAACTGCTGGACAGTCTGGACACGCTCGACCGCTGGCCGGACAAGGTCAAGCTGATGCAGGCCAACTGGATCGGCCGGTCGGAGGGCCTGCAGATCCGCTGGCCGCTGGATGTCGCAACCACGCCCGGCGGCGAGACCTCGCTGGACATCTACACGACGCGGCCCGACACGATCTTCGGCGCGTCCTTCATGGCGATCGCCGCCGACCATCCGCTAGCGAAAAAGGCGGCCGAGACCAATCCCAAGCTGGCGGCCTTCATCGAGGAGATCGGCCATCATGGCACGTCTGCGGCCGAGATCGAGACCGCCGAGAAACGCGGCTTCGACACCGGCATCCGCGCCGTGCATCCGTTCGACCCGAACTGGAAGCTGCCGGTCTATGTCGCGAATTTCGTGCTGATGGACTACGGCACGGGTGCGCTGTTCGGCTGCCCGGGCCATGACCAGCGCGACCTCGACCTGGCTCGCAAATACGGCCTGCCGGTCGTGCCTGTCGTCATGCCCGAGGGCGAGAACGCGCAGACCTTCGAGATCACCGACACGGCCTATGTCGATGACGGCGTGATGATCAATTCGCGCTTCCTCGACGGAATGACGCCGCAGCAGGCGTTCGATGCCGTGGCCGAAAGGCTGTCGGCGGATGTGATCGGCGGCAGGCCGATGGCGGAGCGCAAGGTGCAGTTCCGCCTGCGCGACTGGCTGATCTCGCGCCAGCGCTATTGGGGCTGCCCGATCCCGGCCATTCATTGCGAGGCCTGCGGCACGGTGCCGGTTCCCGCGAAAGACTTGCCGGTCGAATTGCCGGCCGACGTGACCTTCGACAAGCCGGGCAACCCGCTCGACCACCACCCGACATGGAAACACGTCGCCTGTCCGCAATGCGGTCGCGATGCTGTCCGCGATACGGACACGATGGACACCTTCGTCGATTCGTCGTGGTATTTCGCGCGCTTCACCGATCCGTGGAACGAGGATGCGCCGACGACCCTGCCGGTGGTCGATGGGCCGAAGGGCTGGCTGCCCGTCAACCAGTATATCGGCGGCATCGAGCACGCGATCCTGCACCTGCTCTATTCGCGCTTCTTCACCCGCGCGATGAAGGTCACTGGCCATGTCACGACGGTCGAGGAGCCGTTCGAGGGCCTGTTCACCCAGGGCATGGTCGTGCACGAGACCTACAAGGGACCGGATGGCTTCGTGACCCCGGCCGAGGTGACGATCACCGATATCGACGGCAAGCGCACGGCGGCCATGACCTCCGATGGCGCGCCCGTCGAGATCGGCCCGATCGAGAAGATGTCGAAGTCGAAGAAGAACGTGGTCGACCCCGACGACATCATCGCCTCCTACGGCGCGGACACGGCTCGCTGGTTCATGCTGTCCGACTCGCCGCCCGAGCGTGACGTCATCTGGACCGAATCGGGCGTCGAGGGCGCGAACCGCTTCGTCCAGCGCGTCTGGCGTCTGGTCTCCGAGGCTGCGCCCGTGCTGGCGAAGGCAAAGCCTGCTGCCGCGACCGAAGGAGCGGCGGGCGAATTGTCGAAGATCGCGCACAAGACGCTGAAGGCGGTCGGCGACGAGATCGGCCGGCTCGGCTTCAACAAGGCGGTCGCGCGCCTCTACGAACTGACCAATGCCCTGCAGGTACCCTTGGCCGACATCGCCGCCGGCAAGGGCGATGCGGCGCTGGCCGGCGCGGCGCGGCAGGCGGTCGAGTTCCTGGTCGTCATGATCGCGCCCATGGTGCCGCACCTGGCCGAGGAATGCTGGGCCGAGATCGGCGGCACGGGCTTCGTCGCCGAACAGACGTGGCCCTCCTTCGATCCGGCGCTGATCGTGGACAACGAGGTCGTTTATCCGGTCCAGATCAACGGCAAGAAGCGTGGCGATTTGACAATTGCCCGCGACGCAGACCAAGTTGCCGTCGAAAAGGCAGCGCTGGCGCTCGACGTGGTGCAGAAGGCGCTGGAGGGCAAACAGCCCCGAAAAGTGATCGTCGTACCGCAGAGGATCGTCAATGTCGTGGTTTGACCGTCCCACGTTTGCTGCTCGTTTCGCCGCGCTTGGCCTGGCCGCCATTGTGGCGTCGGGCTGCACCGTGCGCCCGCTCTACAGCGACGCCGCTCTGCCGGCGGGAACGGCTTTCGAGGGCGAGACGGTCAAGTCGGCTCTGGCCTCGATCGACATCCGGCAGCCGACGAACCGGGTCGAACTGGAAGTCCGCAACCATCTGATCTTTCTGCTCCGTGGCGACGGCAGCACGCCGGCGACGCCGAAATACACGCTGGAGCAGAGCGTCAGCGCGGTTTCGACCGCGTCGGCGATCGTGCAGGTGACCAAGGAGCGCGAGCCGACCTCGGCGATCGTCACGGTCACGTCGGTCTACCGGCTGAAGGACACCGCGACAGGCAAGCTGATCGCCAGCGGCAAGCGCGCGATATCGTCGTCCTACGACATTCCGCAGCAGGAATTCGCGGCGCTGCGCGCCCAGCGCGACGCCCAGAACCGTGCAGCGCGCGAACTCGCCGAGCTTCTGCGTATTGCGATCGCACAGGATCTGGAGCGCCTCCCGCCCGCTTCCTGACCGGAACCAAAGCCCGGACCGGACGTTCAGCCCACTCGTCATGCCGGCGTCATTCGCCGGCACGATAATTGTTGTGCCCGCGCCGGGTGATTCACGGCGCGGCCATGGCGGCAGCAGGGACTGGACATGAGTTCGACGCAGACCGGGCTTCTTGCTTCACGCATCGATCTGATGCGTCGGGGCGGCAACCACATCGTCGACCAGCTCATCGCCGAACGCACCACCCATATTTCGCGCCATCCGCTCTGGCCGCTGATCCGGCCGGCGCTCGTACGCTTCCTGCATTACAAGGAGGCCGTCAGCATGGCCGACGGCATTTCGCGGCTGGGCGCATGGGATGCGTTCGAGGCGATCAGCGAACTCCTGTCGCTCAACGTATCGGTCGAGGGCGAGCATCACCTGCCACAGGAGAGCGGGTTCATCCTGACCCTCAATCATCCGACCGGCATCGCCGACGGGATAGCGGTTTTCGACATGCTGAAGACGCGCCGGCCCGATATGAGGTTCTTCGCCAATCGCGACGCGCTGCGGGTCGCGCCCGGATTCCGCGACATGGTCATTCCGGTGGAATGGCGCGCCGGCCAGAAGACGCATGGCAAATCTAGAGATACACTGGAATCGATGTCACGCGCCTTCTCGCAGGATCGCGTCATCGTCCTGTTCCCGTCGGGGCGGCTCGCCTTCTGGCATGAGGGCAAGCTGACGGAGCGGCCATGGCAGTCCTCGATCGTGTCATTGGCGCGGCGTTTCAACTATCCGGTCGTGCCGGCGCATATCGACGCCCGCAATTCCGGCTTCTTCTACCTGATGTCGCGCTTCTCCTCGGAAATCCGCGACATGACCCTGTTCCACGAACTGCTCAACAAGAAGGGCAAGCAGTTCACGATCAGCATTGGGCCGGCGATCGCGCCGGACCGCCTCGACGGTGATCCGGCAGAAGTTACGGCGGCCCTTCAGGAGCACATCGCGGTCAGGATGAAAGATGATCCGGAAGCCGTCTTTGAGGGGATCGACTGACGATCAGGCGATCTTCTGGCCGGTCTTCGCCCAGTCTTCCAGGAACGCCTTCAGTCCCGCATCGGTCAGCGGGTGCTTCACCAGCGCCTTCAAGGTCGCCGGCGGCGCGGTCACGACGTCGGCCCCGATCAGGGCCGCCTGCTTGACGTGGTTCACGGTGCGCACGGAGGCGGCCAGGATTTCCGTCGGGAAATCGTAATTGTCGTAGATGGTGCGGATTTCGGCGATCAGCTCCATGCCATCGAAGGCGATATCGTCCAGCCGGCCGATGAAGGGCGAGATGAAGGTCGCGCCGGCCTTCGCCGCCAGCAACGCCTGATTGGCGGAGAAGCACAGCGTCACATTCACCTGCCGGCCGAAATCGTTGCGGATCGCGCGGCAGGCTTTCAGCCCGTCCAGCGTCAGCGGCACCTTGATGCAGACGTTCTTGGCGATCTTCGACAGGACCTCCGCTTCCTTCATCATCTGCGGGAATTCGGTCGCCACCACTTCCGCCGAGACCGGACCCTCGACGATGTCGCAGATCTGCTTGGTCACCTCCGCGATCGAGCCGCCCGATTTCAGGATCAGCGACGGGTTCGTCGTCACGCCGTCTACGAGGCCAAGCGCGTTCAGCTCCTTGATCTCCTTCACATCCGCGGTGTCGACAAAGAACTTCATGGCCGTCTCCTGCACTGGTCGCCTGCGCGGCGTTCCGGCGCCGCCGCCGTTTTTCTTTGCTCTAGCTCAATCTCAATGCAAGGTCACGCGCCATGACAGGAGATTCGCGCGGACCACGGACGGCTGCGGTGCTTGTGCCGATGCCGGCCGAGCGTCCTTACACCTATGCCGTGCCGGACGGGATGACGGTCGTGCCCGGCTCGATCGTGCAGGTGCCGCTTGGGCCCCGCGAGGTGGCGGGCGTGGTGTGGGACGCGGATGCCGGCGGGGTCGACGCGAAGAAGCTGCGGCCGATCAGCCATGTCTTCGACTGCCCGCCGCTGCCGGACGACATGCGCCGCTTCATCGACTGGGTCGCCGACTATACGCTGACCGCGCCGGGCCTTGCCGCGCGCATGGCGCTGCGCGCGCCCGCCGCCTTCGATCCCGAACCCTGGATCGAAGGCCTGCGTCCGACCGGCGTCACGCCCGACCGCCTGACCGATGCACGCCGCCGCGTCATGGAACTCGTCGGCGACGGCCTCGCCTGGACGCGGTCGGGCCTAGCCCATGCCGCCGGCGTGACGGCCAGCGTCATCGACGGCCTGTCGGCTCAGGGGATTTTCGAGCAGACCATGATCCCGCCCCGGCCGGTCGTGGCCGCGCCCGACCCGGCTTATGATCCGCCCGACCTGAACGACGGACAGGGCGAGGCGGCGGAGAATCTGCGCCAGGCGGTTCAGGCGGGCGGTTTCTCGGTGACCTTGCTCGACGGGGTCACCGGTTCCGGCAAGACCGAAGTCTATTTCGAGGCCGTGGCCAAGGCCGTCGAAGCGGGCAAGCAGGTGCTGATCCTGATCCCCGAGATCGCGCTGACCCAGGCCTTCCTCGAACGGTTTCAGGACCGGTTCGGTGCAAAACCGGCCGAATGGCATTCCGACCTCGCGCCGCGCATGCGCGAAAAGGTCTGGCGGCAGGTGGCCGAAGGCCGGGTGCGTGTCGTCGCCGGCGCGCGCTCGGCGCTGTTCCTTCCGTTCAACGATCTCGGCTTGATCGTCGTCGACGAAGAGCACGACCCCGCCTTCAAGCAGGAGGACCGCGTCTATTACAATGCCCGCGACATGGCGGTCGTCCGGGCGCATATCGGCGGTTTTCCGGTGATTCTCGCCTCGGCCACGCCGTCGGTCGAAAGCCGCGTCAACGCCATGCAGGGACGCTATGCCCGCGTAGCGCTGCCGGCGCGTTATGCCGAGGCGTCGTTGCCCGAACTGGCGGCGATCGACATGCGCCGCGCGCCGCCAGCCCGGGGCGGCTTCCTGTCGCCGGCGCTGATCGAGGCCATGAAGGCGACCCTGGACAAGGGGGAGCAATCATTGCTGTTCCTCAACCGGCGCGGCTATGCGCCGCTGACGCTGTGCCGGGTCTGCGGCCACCGTTTCCAGTGCCCGCAATGTTCGAGCTGGCTGGTCGAGCACCGGTTCCGTGGCCAGTTGATGTGCCACCATTGCGGCCATTCCGAGCGCAAGCCCGATGCATGCCCGGCATGCGGGACGCTCGACCATCTCGTCGCCTGCGGTCCGGGCGTCGAGCGCATCGCGGAAGAAGTGGTCGGCCATTTTCCGGATGCGCGCACCATCGTCCTGTCGTCCGACCTGCTCGGCGGCGTGCGTCGCCTGCGGCTCGAACTGGAGGCGGTGACGAAAGGCGAGGCCGACATCGTCATCGGCACGCAACTCGTGGCCAAGGGACATAATTTCCCGAACATGACGCTGGTCGGCGTGGTCGACGCCGATCTCGGCCTGGCCAATGGCGATCCGCGCGCCGCCGAGCGCACCTTTCAATTGCTCAGCCAGGTGACGGGCCGCGCGGGGCGCACCGGCAAGAAGAGCAGGGGCCTGCTCCAGACCTAC
>Ga0209792_1000456_pt1 | contig 29644 bp, 26 predicted proteins | sample EBPBio142005_DNA_FD_185860 | JGI IMG/M metagenome (GOLD analysis project Ga0209792, IMG submission 185860) | Wastewater treatment Type I Accumulibacter community from EBPR Bioreactor in Madison, WI, USA - Reactor 1_6/14/2005_ DNA (SPAdes)... | ecosystem: Engineered > Bioreactor > EBPR >... | reverse complement strand
CGACGAAATGAGGATCCAGGGATGGTTGCCACGCGAGTCATGGCCGCGGCCAAGTCGGCTGTCTCGTCGGCCCGCAGGGCCGTGAGCAAAGCATCCGCTCCGGCCAAGCAGGCGGCTCCGGCCAAGAAGGCTGCCACCGCGGCGAAGAAGGCCGCGCCGGCCAAGAAGGCTGCTACCGCGAAGAAGGCGGCTCCGGCGGCGAAGAAGGCCGCGCCGGCCAAGAAGGCTGCTACCGCGAACAAGGCGGCGCCCGCGGCTCCGGCGAAGAAGGCCGCGCCGGCGAAGAAGGCTGCTACCGCGAAGAAGGCGGCGCCCGTGGCTCCGGCCAAGAAGGCAGCTCCCGCGGCCAAGAAGGCGGCTCCCGCGGCCAAGAAGGTCGCCCCCGCGAAGAAGGTCGCCCCGGCGAAGAAGGCGGAACCCAGATCTCTGGTCGTCCTCGAGGACGAGACACCGTGGACCGCCGCCGAACTGAAGGCCATCCGGGCCGAGATCGAGGCGCACATCGCCGAGCTGCAGGCCGAGATCGACCAAGCGGAGTCCGAGATCGTCGACCTCATGCGTGACTCCGGCGACGGTGCCGGTGACGATCAGGCGGACGCGGGCGCCAAGACCTACGAGCGTGAGCAGGAGCTCGCGCTGGCCGACAACGCCCGAGAGGTGTTGCGCCAGAACGAACATGCGCTGGAGCGGATCGCCGACGGCACCTACGGTGTCTGCGAGTCGTGCGGCAAGCCGGTGGGCAAACTTCGACTCCAAGCCTTCCCTCGTGCGACGCTGTGCATGCCATGCAAGACGAAGCAGGAACGACGCTGACCCCTTCCGATCCCATCGACTCGCGACCGGCCTCGGCAACCGCCAGGGGCCGGTCCGGTCTGTATGCCGTGCTCGGGCTCTTCGCGCTCGTCACGCTGGTCGCCGATCAGGCGAGCAAGATCTGGGCGCTGGACACCCTTGAGCCGGGCGTCGCCAAGCCCTTCATCGGCCAGTGGATCCAACTCCACCTGATCCGCAACAGTGGTGCCGCCTTCTCCCTCGGCAACAGCATGACCTGGGTTCTCACCATCTTGTCGGTGGTCATCGTCGCCGCGATCCTCGCGTCGTTGAGGCGCATCACGACGGGCGCCTGGGCCGCGACGATCGGCCTGTTGCTCGGCGGGGCGGTCGGCAACCTCGTCGATCGTGTCTTCCGCGCTCCGGGTCTGTTCCGCGGCCACGTCGTGGACTTCCTCGACTACTTCGGGCTGTTCATCGGCAATGTCGCCGACATCGCGATCGTCGTGGCTGCTGGCCTGGTCGTCATCCTCTCCGTCCGCAGCCCCCACCCGGAGGACAAGGGTGAGCCAACGGCATACCGGAGTGACGATGACTGACCGACGCACCATGCTCGTCCCGGACGGTCTGGCCGGCGAGCGGGTCGATGCGGCGATCTCCCGCCTCTTCGGGCTCTCCCGATCACGAGCGGCCGACCTCGCCACCGACGGCGAGGTGAGCGTCAACGGCTCCACCGTTTCGAAGTCACACCGGGTCCACGCCGAGGACCTGCTCGAGGTCGTCCTCCCGGGGACCGAGCCCAGTGTGACCCTCGAGATCGTCGCCGAACCGGTCCCCGGCATGCGGATCGTCCACGACGACGACGAGATCGTCGTCGTCGACAAGCCGGTGGGCGTGGCCGCCCACCCCAGCCTGAACTGGACCGGCCCCAACGTCCTGTCCGGGCTCAAGGCCGCGGGCTACCGGATCAGCACCAGTGGCGCAAGCGAGCGCCAGGGCATCGTGTCGCGCCTCGATGTGGGCACCAGTGGCCTCATGGTCGTCTGCAAGAGCGAGCGGGCCTACACGGTGCTCAAACGGGCCTTCAAGGAGCGGCGGGTCGACAAGACCTATCACGCGCTCGTGCAAGGCCTGCCCGATCCCCTGGTGGGCACCATCGACGCGCCCATCGGGCGCAGACCCGGTGCCGAGTTCAAGTTCGCCGTCATGGACTCGGGCAAGCCCTCGGTGACGCACTACGAGCTGATCGAGGCCTTCCGTTTCGCCAGCCTCCTCGAGGTCAAACTCGAGACCGGGCGGACCCACCAGATCCGCGTCCACATGGCCGCGATCAAGCATCCGTGCGTGGGTGACCCGCTCTACGGAGCCGACCCGAATCTGGCCAGGCGGCTCGGCCTGGAACGGCAGTGGTTGCACGCCATGGCCCTGGGTTTCGAGCACCCCGGCTCCGGCGAATGGGTCACCTTCGAATCGTCCTACCCGGCCGACCTGGACGAGGCGCTGGAGCGACTGGCGGCCGCCCACTGAGCCCCGCGGCATACCTCAGTCGCCCCATCCGTCACAGCGCGGCGAGGCGGTGAAGGCTGTCGGGGGAGCGACCTAGGATGGCTGGCGATGTCCGCGATCCCCGCCTCCGAGAACTTCGTGCACCTGCACGTCCACACCGAGTACTCCATGCTCGACGGCGCCGCGCGGATCGGGGACCTCTACAAGCGCGCGGCCGAGATGGGGATGCCCGCGATCGCGACGACTGATCACGGCTACCTTTTCGGCGCCTACGACTTCTGGAAGAAGTCCAAGGACACCGGCGTCAAGCCGATCATCGGCGTCGAGGCCTATGTGACGCCGGGGACGCACCGCACCGACAAGACGCGTACGTTGTGGGGGGACGAGCGCACGGCGCGGTCCGACGACGTCTCCGCGGGCGGCGCCTACACGCACATGACGATGTTGGCCACCGACAACGCGTCGATGGCCAACCTCTTCACGATGAGTTCGCTCGCGAGCCTGGACCAGGTCTACGCCAAATGGCCCCGCATCGACCGTGAGCTGCTCCACCGCTACGGCAAGGGGATGATCGCGACGACCGGCTGCCCCAGCGGTGAGATCCAGACACGCCTGCGGTTGGGTCAGTACGACCTGGCCCGGGAGGCAGCGGCGGAGTTCCGCGACATCTTCGGCGCCGAGAACTACTTCCTCGAGCTCATGGACCACGGCAACAGCATCGAGCGGCGCACCCGCGAGGACCTCATGCGGCTGGCCAAGGACCTGAGCTTGCCGCTGCTCGCGACCAACGACCTGCACTACGTCAACCCGCAGGACGACAAGGCGCAGGACGCACTGCTCTGCATCAACTCCGGCAACACCCTGCTCGACCCGGGCCGGTTCAAGTTCGAGGGCACGGGCTACTACCTCAAGTCGCCCGCGGAGATGCGTCATCTCTTCCGGGAGCTGCCGGAGGCCTGCGACAACACCCTGCTCATCGCCGAGCGGTGCGAGGTGTCCTTCACCGAGCAGGAGGGGCGCTACATGCCGCGCTTCCCCTGCCCCGAGGGAGAGGACGAGCAGACCTGGTTCGTCAAGGAGGTCAACGCCGGGCTGCGCCGGCGCTTCCCCGAGGGCGTGCCGGAGTATGCCGCGACCCAGGCCACCTTCGAGACCGACGTCATCGTCTCCAAGGGGTATGCCGGCTACTTCCTCGTCGTCGCCGACTTCATCAACTGGGCCAAGGACAACGGAATTCGGGTCGGACCGGGCCGTGGATCGGGTGCCGGCTCGATGTGTGCCTACGCGATGGGGATCACCGACCTCGACCCCGTCCCGCACGGCCTGATCTTCGAGCGCTTTCTCAATCCCGAGCGTATGTCGATGCCGGACTTCGACGTCGACTTCGACGAGCGCCGCCGTGGCGAGGTCATCCAGTACGTCACCAGGAAGTATGGCTCCGAGCGCGTCGCGCAGATCGTCACCTACGGCACGATCATGGCCAAGCAGGCGGTCAAGGACTCCGCGCGGATCATGGGTCACCCCTTCGCGATGGGGGAGAAGCTCACCAAGGCGATGCCGGCCGTGGTGATGGGCAAGGGTGTCTCGCTCGCCGACCTCTACGACCCGGAGGCCAAGAGGTATGCCGAGGGCGTCGAGTTCCGCGGCGTGGTCGCCGAGGACCCGGCGGCCGGCGAGGTCGTCGAACTGGCCAAGGGCATCGAGGGCCTGAAGCGGCAGTGGGGCGTGCACGCCGCGGGCGTCATCATGTCGAGCGAGCCCCTCATCGATGTCATCCCGATCATGCGCCGGCTGCAGGACGGCCAGGTCATCACCCAGTTCGACTACCCCAGCTGTGAGTCCCTCGGCCTGGTCAAGATGGACTTCCTCGGCCTGCGGAACCTCACGATCCTCGACGACGCACTCGAGAACGTGAAGGCCAACCGGGGCGAGGACATCGACCTCGACGCCCTGTCCAAGGACATGACCGACAAGGCGACCTACCAGTTGCTGGGGCGCGGCGACACCCTCGGGGTCTTCCAGCTCGACGGTGGCGGCATGCGCTCGTTGCTGCGGCTCATGCAGCCGGACAACTTCGAGGACATCTCGGCCGCCCTCGCCCTCTATCGACCCGGCCCCATGGGCGTCAACGCCCACACCAACTTTGCCCTGCGCAAGAACGGCAAGCAGGAGCTCATCCCGCTCGACCCGCAACTCAAGGGCAAGTTGCAACCGGAGATGGTGGCGGCCCTCGAACCGATCCTCGGCATGACCCATGGCCTGGTGATCTACCAGGAGCAGGTGATGGAGATCGCCCAGAAGCTGGCGGGCTACACCCTGGGCAATGCCGACCTGCTGCGACGCGCCATGGGCAAGAAGAAGAAGGAAGTGCTCGACAAGGAGTACGTCCCCTTCTCCGAAGGGATGAAGGCCAAGGGCTTCAACGAGGCGTCGGTCGCGGCGCTCTGGGGTGTCCTCGTCCCCTTCTCGGACTACGCGTTCAACAAGGCGCACACCGCGGCATACGGGCTGGTGTCGTACTGGACCGCCTACCTCAAGGCGAACTACCCGGCCGAGTACATGGCGGCCCTGCTCACCAGCGTCGGCGACGACAAGGACAAGTCCGCCCTCTACTTGGGGGAGTGCCGGCGGATGGGCATCAAGGTCCTCCCGCCGGACGTCAACGAGTCGGTGGGGCGCTTCGCGGCCGTCGGCAGCGACATCCGCTTCGGTCTGCAGGCGATCCGCAACGTCGGGCACAACGTCGTCGACGAGATCATCCGGGCCCGCGAGGAGAAGGGGGCCTTCACCTCGTTCAAGGACTTCCTCTCCAAGTGCGGGGCGGTCGTGGCCAACAAGCGGACCATCGAGTCGCTCATCAAGGCCGGTGCCTTCGACGGCCTCGCCGAGAAGCGGATGGGCCTGCTGCGCGTGCACGAGGAGTATGTCGACGCCTTCGTCGCGATCAAGAAGCAGGAGGCGATCGGGCAGGACAGCCTCTTCGGCTCCTTCGGCGACGACGCCGGGGGCGGTTCGGAGACCGACATGCTCGGCCTGACACCCGTGCCTGCCGTGGAATGGGACAAGCAGACGCTCCTCACCTTCGAGCGCGAGATGCTCGGTCTCTACGTCTCCGATCACCCGCTCTTCGGCGTCGAACACGTCCTGGCGCAGCACGCCGACACCCAGATCTCGGCGCTGACCGCGGAGGACGGCAAGCCCGATGGGTCGATGGTGACCGTGGCCGGCCTCATCACCGGTCTGCAGATCAAGCGAACCAAGAAGGGCGATCTGTGGGCCATCGCGACGGTCGAGGACCTTGCCGGCGCGATCGAGTGCCTCTTCTTCCCGAGCTCCTACATGACGGTCCAGACGATGCTCCATCAGGACGTCGTCGCCGTCGTGCGCGGCAAGGTCAACCGGCGCGAGGACTCCATCGCGATCAACGCCCAGGAGCTCACCCTGCCCGAGCTGACCGACGGGCCACGCGGCCCGGTCGTGGTGACGATGGAGACGCTGCGGGCAACGACCGGCCGGATCGAGGAGCTCAAGGGCATCCTCACCAACCACCCCGGGAGCACCGACGTGCACCTCCGCTTGGTCAAGCCGGGCCGGGTGGTCGACCTGCGCCTCGACGAGAACTACCGTGTGCTGGCCTCCGATGCCCTCTTCGGTGACCTCAAGGTCCTCCTCGGACCGCGCTGCCTGACCGGAGGATGATCATGAGTGAGGCAACTCCCCAGCCGCCTGTTGCGGCCACCGAGGACCACGTCCGGGTGTTCCACGGCGACCGGGTCCTCGACCCCTATGAGTGGCTTCGGGACGGCGAGTCCCCCCGGGTTCAGGCCCACCTCGAAGCCGAGAACGCGTATGCCGAGGAGCGCACCTCCCACTTGGCCCCCTTGCGGGCGGCGATCTTCTCCGAGATCAAGTCGCGGGTGAAGGAGACCGACCTGTCGGTGCCCGTTGCGGACGGTCCTTGGTGGTACTACGGACGCACGATCGAGGGCAAGTCCTATGGTCTGCACTGCCGAGCCCCGCGGGCGCTTCACGCCGAGCGTCCCAACCTGGCCGCTGACCGCCCCATCGAGGGCGAGGAGGTGCTCCTCGACGGCAATGTCGAGGCCGGAGACAGTGAGTTCTTCTCGGTGGGCGCCCTGGCGATCGCTCCGGACCACAAGCGTCTCGCCTTCGCGACCGACACCACAGGTGACGAGAGATTCGATCTCACCGTGCGTGACCTCTCGACCGGGCAGGTCCTTGACGACCGGATCCGGGGCATCGGCTACGGCGTGGTCTTCTCCACGGACGGTCAATGGCTCTTCTACACCCGGCTCGACGACGCCTGGCGACCCTTCCAGGTCTGGCGGCACCGCGTCGGCGCCGACCCTGCCGGGGACGTGCTGGTCCATCAGGAGGATGACGAGCGGTTCTGGATGGGTCTTGGGAGCAGCCGCGACGAGCGTTGGCTCACGCTCTCGCTCGGCACCAAGACCACCAGTGAGGTGCGCCTGCTGCCTGCCGACGACCCGGAGGGAGAGTGGCGGATCGTCTCGCCTCGACGCGAGGGCGTGGAGTACGACGTCGAGCCCCACGGTTCGCGCCTGTTCATCGTCCACAACCGTGACCACGTCGAATCCGATCTCGCGTGGGCTCCGGTCGACTCGACCTCAGATGCCGACTGGCGCCTCGTGCAGGCCTCGGCCGCGGGCGAGCGATTTCTGGGAACCGACGCCTTCGACGCCCACCTCGTGCTCAGCCTGCGCAAGGACGGCCTGACCTCGCTGCGGGTATTTCCGTTGTCGGACAGTGGAATTGGGATACCCGACGACCTCACCTTCGACGAGCCGATCCACTCGGTGGGCCTGGACGCGAACCCCGACCCGAGCAATCCGAAGGTTCTGGTGGGCTATGAATCCTTCGTCACGCCCGGCTCGGTCCTCGAGATCGACCTGGCCACCGGGGACCGTGAGCTGATCAAGCAGCAGCCCGTCCTCGCAGACTTCGACGCCTCTCGCTATGTCCAGCACCGAGCGTGGGCAAATGCACAGGACGGGACCAGGGTCCCGGTGTCGATCGTCCGGCGCACCGACGTCCCGGCGGACGGCAGCGCGCCCGGCCTGCTCACGGCATACGGGGCCTACGAGATCTCCAGTGACCCCTACTTCTCGGTGGCTCGCCTCTCCGTGCTCGACCGCGGGGTGGTGTATGCCGTGGCGCACGTGCGTGGTGGCGGCGAGATGGGTCGGCACTGGTATGACCACGGCAAGTTGCTCGAGAAGCCGAACACGTTCTCCGACACCGTTGCTGCGGCGCGGTTGCTCGGCGACGAGGGCTGGGTGGATCCGAAGCGCCTGGGTCTGGAAGGCGGGTCGGCCGGTGGCCTGCTCGTCGGGGCGGTCGTCAACCAGGCTCCCGAGCTCTTTCGGGTGGCCCACGCCTCGGTGCCCTTCGTCGACGCCCTCAACACGATCCTGCGCCCCGAGCTGCCGCTGACCATCGGCGAGTGGGAGGAATGGGGCAACCCGATCGAGGACCCCGAGGTCTATGCGTGCATGAAGGCGTACACCCCGTATGAGAACGTCACGGCGCGGGACTATCCCGCGATCCTCGCGACGACGAGCCTGCACGACACCCGCGTCTTCTTCACCGAGCCGGCCAAATGGGTGGCGCGGCTGCGGGCGACGGTCACAAGCGACCCGGAGACCCGACCCATCCTGCTGCGCACCGAGATGGCAGCCGGGCACGGCGGTCGCAGCGGCCGGTATGCCGCGTGGGAGCAGATCGCGTGGGAGTGGTCGGTCGTGCTCGACCAACTCGGCGCGACTGAGACCCTCTGAAGCCCGGGACGGGTCAGCGGACGAGGATGACCGGGCTCGCCGAATGTCCCATGAGGTGCAGGGCGACCCGTCCGATGTGCATGCCGGGGAAGCCGCCGTCCCCGCGGGCGCCGAGCACGACGAGGTCGGCGTCCGCGCTGCGATCGGCGAGCACCCGCCGGGGGTCGCCCTTGACGACCTCGACCGCCACGTCGGTACGCGGGTGCTCACGACGCGAGGACTCCAGGGTCTGGTCGACGATGGCCTCGAACTCCTTGGCGTAGGCATCCCAGGAGTCGCTCTGCCCCCGGGCGGGATTGTCGGCGCCTCGCGGGTTCCAGGCGTGCACCACCTGGAGGGCGCAGCCTCGGACCACGGCATGGTCGAAGGCGCGCTGGAGGGCGCGGCGAGCCGTGGTGGAGGTGTCCACACCGACGACCACCGCACCGTGCTCGGCGTGGGCCGGTGACTCGCGGGGGATCACGGCGACGGGGCACTTGGCGTAGGTCGCCACCTGCTGCGCCACGGCACCCACCGAAGCCCGCGACAGGGTCCCGTGCCCATTGGTGCCCAGAACGATGCCCGCCGCGCCCGTCGAGGCCCGCACGAGTGCCTTGCTCGCGAAACCCTTCTGGCAACTCGTGGTCACGGTGAGGTCGGGGTCCACAGCGTGCGCTTGGGCCTTGGCGGCCTCGAGGGTGGCCTGTGCCTGCCGCCGTATGGGATCGAGGTCGTCGCGGGCGCCGAAACCCAGCAGCGGCATGTCTCCGGCGAGAGCGTGCACGAGGTGGAGGTCGAGGCCCCGAAGTTGCGCGCTGCGGGCCGCCCAGCGCACGGCCGCGTTGGACAGGTGTGATCCGTCGACGCCGACGATGAGTCGCTTGCTGTGATCGCTGCTCACGAGAACTCCTTTGGTCGCGTCCCTCCACTGTGCTCCCGATCCGGGACAAAGGCCAGAGGCCGTAGGGTTCGCGTCGTGACCGTGCGTGCCATTGAGTGGGACCCTGCGACCGACCGGCTTCGCCTGCTCGACCAGACCAAGCTGCCCGGGGAGAGCGTTCACCTCGACATCAAGTCCGTCGATGCATTGGTGGATGCCATCGCGATCCTGGCCGTGCGGGGTGCTCCCGCGCTCGGCGTGGCTGGTGCGATGGGCGTTGTCACCGCGCTGGACGAGGGCGCCGAGCGCGGCTGGTCCGCCGACGAGGTGCTGGAGGCAGTCGACCGGATCGCTGCGGCGCGGCCCACCGCCGTCAATCTCGCGTGGGGTGTCGACCAGGTCCGCGGGCTCATCGACCAGGGCAGGGACGCCGTGCTCGAGGCCGCCCGTCGTGTCGCTGTGGAGGACGAAGCAGCCAATCGCGAGCTGTCCCGACTGGGGGCGGACTGGCTGCTGGCGCGCGTCGACCGGCCGCGTCTGCGGGTGCTCACCCATTGCAACGCCGGCGCGCTCGCAACCGCAGGGTGGGGCACGGCCCTGGGGTTGGTGCGCGAACTGGCCCACCGCGACCGCCTGGAGCTCGTGTATGCCGATGAGACGCGGCCCCTGCTGCAGGGGGCGCGCCTGACGGCCTACGAGCTGGCGCAGGAGGGGATTCCTCATGTCGTGCAGGTCGACGGCGCGGCCGCGTCGACCATTCTGCGCGGCCTGGTCGACTGCGCCATCGTCGGCTCGGATCGGATCGCGGCCAATGGCGATGTCGCGAACAAGATCGGCACCGTCGCTGTGGCGCTGGCCTGCCGCGAGGCGGGCGTGCCATTCGTCGTGGCGGCACCGTGGTCGACCGTCGATCTGGCGACGGCGTCAGGGGAGGACATCGAGATCGAGGAGCGCTCGGGTGTGGAGGTCACCTCGTGTGCCGGAGTGCGGGTGGCGCCTGCTGGAAGCGAGGGCTTCAACCCAGCATTCGACGTGACCCCCGCACGCATGGTGTCGGCGATCGTCACTGAGCGCGGGGTCGTCGAGCCGGCCACCGGCCAGCGAATGATTGAGGAAGCATAGAGCTTCATTCATACAGACTATAGAGAATGACTCAACATTAGATATATGCTTCAAAGCGTGACAAACAAGGGGATGGCTTCCTACCAACTCCTCGGTGACATCGTGAACTCACGTGCGGTGGACGATCGGTCGCGGTTGCACCGCGACGTCGTGGGTGCCCTTGGTGCCGTCAATGCCGAGGTGTCCGGCATCGATGGGCTCGACGTCACGGTCGGTGACGAGTTCCAAGGGCGATATCGCACCCTCGGCGCGGCCCTCGACGCAGCCCTGCGGATCCGACTGCACCTGTTGCCGCGGGTCGACGTCCGTATCGGCATCGGGTATGGCGCGGTGGAGAACCTGGACGACACCGGGCGACTCCAGGACGGTCCGGGCTGGTGGGCCGCCCGGGAAGCGATCGAAGGTGTCGAGTCGAGCGCTCGGCGAGCCGGCCTGCGAAGTCTGCGCACGGCATACCGGGGGGCGGCGGAGCCGGCGACCGAGGCAAGCGTCAACGCCGCCCTGGTCTGTCAGGACCAGGTGATTGGATCGATGCCGGAACGACCCGTGCGCATCCTGCATCGCCTGCTCCTCGGTGATACCCAGGCGGCGATCGCCGCCGACGAGGGAGTGAGTCCGTCCGCGGTCTCGCAGCAGGTGCGCGCCCACGGGATCGGTGCGATCCTGCACGCCCACGACCTCTTGAAGGGAATGTCATGAGCTGGCTGGCGCTGTGGCTGCTCGCGATCGCCGTGATGGACCTCGTGCGCCCTGTCGTCGGGGGACGACGGGAGCTGGCGCCGGCCTTCGGGGCCGGCGTGCTGGTCGTCCTGACGGCCCTGACGGGAATGATCGGGGTCGCCGACATCCTGGTGCTTGCTGCCTCGCTCGCGCCGATGGCCGGGTGGTGGTGGTTCTCCGAGAGAGCCCAGGGCTCGCGCGGACGTGACCACCTCCTCGCGCTCGGATCCCTCGGTGGAGGTGGACTTCTCCTGCTCGCCCTGTCCGGTTGGGCTGGCCTGCCGGGCGGCGCCCTGGGCACGTGGCTGGGCTGGGCTGACCTGCCTCTGCTCGGTGGCCCGATGTCGCCGGAACGCATGCGATTCGTCCTGCTCGTCGCCGCCCTGCTCCTGGCCAACCTCGCCACCGGCAACATCGTCGTGCGGCTGGTGCTCGTGGCGATCGGCGCCCTACGCCCTGGGGCGAGGGTCGGCACCCAGCCGGCCGACCGGCTCAAGGGTGGTCGTCTCCTGGGACCGATGGAGCGGCTGCTCATCCTCGGGCTGGGCTTGGCGGGCCAGCTGACCGCGGCCGGCCTGGTCATCGGTGCCAAGGGACTGATCCGGTTCCCCGAGTTGCAGTCCCGGGCCAAGGACGGCACGGCCATTGACGGGCTGGGGATCGACGAGATGACCGAGTACTTCCTCATCGGATCGTTCGCGAGTTGGCTGCTCGCCCTGGGATCACTGGCGCTCCTGCACTGACGCAGAGCCCCGGTTGTCGGTGCCGCATGCCATGGTGGAGTCACCCGGCGAAGCCGACGACGGCGTCGCCACGAGCACGGGAGACACACCATGCCGCATGGCGACATCACCCACATCGACATCCCGGTTGCGGACCTGACCCGGGCCCAGGAGTTCTACTCCGGCCTCTTCGGCTGGCAGATCGCCGCACCTCCCGGCTTCGAGGACTACCCGATGTGGCAGGCCCCGAACAAGATCAGTGGGGGCGGGCTCGCGCCGCGCAGCGAGGGCTTCGAGCAGCCGCGGTCTTATGTCGAGGTGGACTCGATCGACGACACGCTCGCCAAGGTCGAGGCCAGCGGAGGCACGGTCCTCATGGCGAAGTCCCCGATCACCGACACGAGTTGGTGGGCGATCTTCGAGGACCCCGACGGCAATCACATCGGGCTCTACGAGGGCATCACCGACACCGCGGGCCAGTGAGGCAGGTCCTCAGATCGAGATGATCCGACCCAGGAACTCGGCAGGAAAGTCGGTGTCGGTGTCCCCGGCGAGAATCAGTCGATAGGTCATGGTCGCTGCCTCCTCCAGGTTCATCGCGCGGCGCAGGGCCATGCTCGTCGAGTCGCCGAGCGCCGAGCAGCCGTGGTGGGCCAAGACGACGGCGTTCGTGCCGTCGCGGACGGCCTCCGCGGCCAGAGTGGCGATCTCATCGCTGCCGGCCGGCCGAAAGGGCACGCGAGCCACGGCGCCCACGTAGTAGGCGTGGTCCAGGGTGGTGCAGCGGATCCGGTGCCCGAGCATGTCGACGAGCAGCGCGTGCTGGGGGTGCAGGTGCACGATGGCGCCGGTGTCGGCGCGCGCGGCATACGTGTGGTGATGCAATTTCCACTCGACACTGGGCCGTGGGTTTCCAGAAACGACCTGCCCGGTGGTGTCGATGACGGAGAAGTCATCGGGCCCGAGGCGGTCAAGCCAGGTGCCCGAGGCCGTGACGACGAATTGGCTCTCATCGAGACGGGCCGACAGGTTGCCGCCGGACGCCAGGACCAGTCCCCGCTGGACGACGACGCGGCCGGCCTCGACGAGGTCGGCAATGGCGGCATCGAGTGGGCTCACGGCGTCATCGTAGGGGGGCCGGCCAGGCGGGTGCGCAGTCCGCTGCTGCGGACGACCCGCCGACCGACGGCCGCCCGCACCACGGCCTCGGAGCCGACGATCCGCACGGTCTGTTGGGCCCGGGTGACAGCGGTGTAGAGCAGCTCACGGGTCAACAGTCGCGAGTCGGTGTCGGGCAGCAGGACGGTGACTTCCGCCGCCTGGCTGCCCTGCGCCTTGTGCACGGTCATCGCGTGCATGGTCTCGATCTCTCCGAGGCGGCTCGGGGCGAAGCGCTGCTCGCCCCGAGCACCTTCGAAGGCAGCCATCCGCACCGGCGTGCCGTCGGGGCGCCGTGAGGCCACGATGACTCCGGTGTCGCCGTTGAGCACGCCCACGGCGTAGTCGTTCTTCGTGACGAGCACCGGCCGCCCGAGGTACATCGTCTCGTAGGGGCTGGTGCCCGTCTCTTCCTGCAGCCAGAGCTGGGTCAGCTGGTTCCACCGGCGCACGCCATATGGGCCTTCCCGGTGGGCGCACAGCAGTCGGTGAGCACCCAGGGCTGCCAGGGCGCTCCCGGAGTCCCCGGCACTGGCAGCGTCGTGGACAGTTCGTGCGTGCGCGGTCAGGAGCGAACGCAGGACCAGGGGGTCGGCCTCCTCGATCCACTGCACACTGCCGTCCGGATCAGGTGCGGGGGAACCTGCCGAGGAGGCGTCCGTGGACGGGGATACCCCGGTGGCCGACTCGTCGGGGGATCGGAGGGTCGCGACGACCATGTCGGCGTCCCCACGACGGAGCGCCTCGGCGAGTCTGCCGATCCGGGCGCCGAAGCGATGCACAGTGCGCAGCCGAGCCAGGGCGATCGGGGGGTTCGAGGAGTCCTCGGCGGCCGCGACGAGGTCGGCAAGAACGGCTCCGGCGTCCACCGACACAAGTTGATCGGCATCGCCGACAAGGATGAGCCTTGCCGTCGGTCGCACGGCCTCGAGCAGGCGGGCCATGTGCGTGAGGGAGACCATGCTCGCCTCGTCGACGAGGATCACGTCGTGCGGGAGGCGATTGCCCCGGTGGTGACGAAACCGCGTGCGCGAGTGCGGATTCCAGCCGAGGAGTCGATGCAGGGTGGTCGCCTCCACGTCGCCGATCGGCGCAATCACGGCACGGGTCGCGTCCTCGGGGGTGCGGCTGAGGATGCCGGACAGGGCTTCGGCCACGGCTCCCCGGACGCGCGCCGCGGCCTTGCCGGTCGGCGCGGCCAGCCCGACGTGGAGGGGGCGCTGACCCGCGGCGGCCGCCTGCTCGGCGAGCAGAGCCAACACGCCGGCGACGGTGGTCGTCTTCCCGGTCCCCGGCCCGCCCGTGATGATGCTCGTCCACGCGTGGACTGAGCTGTGGGCAGCGGCGCGTTGCTCGGCAAAGCCGGCCCCGGGAAAGACCCGGGCCAGGCCCCGATCCAAGAGGTCGCCGTCCACGGGGGGCGCCACCTGGGCGGCCCGGGCGTGCAGGTCCGCGACGACCTGCACCTCCTGATGGTGGTAGCGCTGGAGGTAGACGACCCCGTGTTCGACCACGAGGGCGCGCTGCTGGGCCAGGGCACTGACGGCGACGGCATCGGTCCACGTGGCGGCGTCCGGCCAGGGCAGGAGTTCGAGGTCGCCGTCGGCGTCCTCGAGGGGTGGCGGGGCGGCGTCCGTCGCGATGGTCCGAAGGTCGACGGCCACCGAACCGTGTCGGACGGCGCGGGATGCGAGAGCGGCCGCGAGCGCGACGTGCTCGTCGGGTTCGCTCGCGAGCCGGGCGAGCGTGGTGGCGACGTGGACATCGGCGGCAGAGAGCACTCCGGCCTGGTTGAAGGTGGCCAGGAGACCGGTGGCGCTTCGTGCCGTCGCCCGGTCGCGGTCGTGGTGAGGCATCGAGGTGGTCATGAGGTGGCCGTCCGGTCACCGTCGAGCAGATCCGAGACGGCCAGCACGAGCGCGACCGGTGGGCGCCAGGAGAAGACGCCGCAGGGGTGACCGTCGACGCTCGGAGTGTCCGGCCCACACATGCCCCGGACGTAGAGGTAGAGCACACCGCCGAGATGGACCTGCGGGTCGTAGTCGCCCAGCCGCCACCGAAGGAATCGGTGTGCCACAACGGCATACAGGAGAGCCTGGAGGGGATAGGAGGAGTGGCCCATCGCCTCCGCCAGACGCTCCGGGCGGTAATCGGCGGCGGTCAGCGGAACGTCGGGTGCGCCCAGCCAGTTGGTCTTGTAGTCCACCACGAGGTAGGTGCCTCCGGTGCGCAGGACGACGTCGACCGACCCGGTGAGGTAACCCCGCAGGTGCTGGGCAGCCAGATCGGGAGCGGCGGCGAGCACCTGTCCCCAGGCCAGCACGGGATCGTCGGTGTGGAGGTGGGCCTGCAGCAGGGGAACGAGATCACCGAGCGTCGCGGTCAAGGCCGAGAGGGCGTCGCGTCGCAGGTCACCACCGCCGAGGGGGAGCTCGAAGTCGAGTTCACAGAGCCGGTCCGAGCGCCCGATGTCGGCGAGGGTGACACTCCCGGCGAGGGGACCGAGCGGGGTCCGACAGACAGTGACGAGGGCGTCCGCGAGGTCACCACGGTCGAGGTCGACCGGCCATTGGAGCAATTGCTCCTCGAGAGTCGCGAGCAACTCCGCGCGCAGGTCGGTGGCCTGGGGATCGGCGTGCTCAAGGACCGCGTGGACGAGGGAACCGAAAGTGGCACCGACAGGGAGGTCGGCCATCGGAGAGGGCAGGTCGGCGAATGCGACCTTGCCGGCCGACGAGACGACGACGCCGTCCGCTCCCGGATCGACACCGTCCGGCTCGTCCTCGCGCGCTGTGAACTCGGGCTCGCTCTCCACACCTGGACGCTGGGATGGGGCGCCGGCCGCGGCACCGTCACGTGGTGTCGACAGGGCGGTGTAGGAGGTTCGTGTCCACGCCCGGTCGATGGTGCGGGACCAGTCAGCGATGCGGAGATCGGGCACGCGGTCGTGGGAGGCGAGCCCGACGGCCGCGCGCGGATCAGCCCGCTCCAGGACCAGAGCTCCCTGATCGGCCCACGCCGTGAACCGAACCGTTGCGTCGTCGTCGCGTTGGCTGCGGAAGGAGTCCGGCACCTGACCGACCCCGGGTCCTCGACCGAAGGCGAGTCGGTGCAGCGCGGAGTTCGTGACCGTCGTGTTGGGTGACCACCACAGCACAACCTGGCTCTGGGCCCGGGTCAGCGCGACGTAGAGCAGCCGGAGCGACTCCCCGGCCTCCTCGGCTCGGTGTGCGGCCACCGCGTCGTCCCAGTCGTTCTCCGGCCGTGGACCACCGACGTCGATGCAGCGCACCAACTCTCCGGCGGCATCACGCTCGTGGAAGAGGGGGATGGCGGGGCTGTCGGAGATCCAACGGTTGGCGACCGCCGGGAGATAGACGATGGGGTACTGCAAACCCTTGCTGCCGTGGATGGTCACCAACTGGACGGCCGCCGCGTCACTGTCGAGGCGGCGGGTGCGGGCCCCACTGGTCCCGGGGGCGTCCTGCGCCATGGCGGCCCGAAGCCACTCCAGCAGGGCGTTGAGTCCGAGCCCGTCTCGTTGCGCCGCCTCATGGAGCACCTCTGCCACGTGGCGCAGGTCGGTCATCGTGCGCTCACCACCGACCAGGCGCAGGACGCGCTCCGGCAGTCCCTCGGTCGTCAGCACCTCGAGCACGGCCGCAACGCCCTGACGCGAATAGGTCCCGGCGAGGTCGCGGCAGCGCTGCGCGAGAAGGTCATCGAACTCCTCGCCGGCTTGGTCCAGCTCGGTGGCGCTGTGGCCCAGCAAATCGGTGAGCGCGGCTCCCCGGGTGAGCAGGCTGCGGTGGGGCGCAGCCATGGCCTCGAGCAGTGCCAACCAGTCATGGGCGGCGGCGCTGGTCAGCACGCTCGCGCCACCGCCACTGACCGCCGTGATCCCGACCCGGGCGAGCGCACGCTGGGCATCGACGAGATCCTCGCCGCGATGGGCGAGCACCGCAATGTCGCGGGCGCGAAGAGGCCGACCCTCGAAGGTGGCCGATGAGGAGAGCAGGTGGGCGATGTCGCGCGCCAGGTCATCGGCGATGAAGTGCCGGACGCCGCCAACGGTGGCCTTGCCACCCAGGTGGTCCTCGAGCAGGACCTGGCGCAGGCGGACCGGGCCGCCGGACGGCATACCGGCCAACCGTGAGCCGTGATGGGCTGCGTCGACGGGATGGACAGCGATCCGAGGGTCGCCGAGTTCGGCCCCGCCGAGAAAGGCACCCAGCGCCCTGACGACGGGCTCGTCGGAGCGATGGTTCGTCGCGAGCGTCTGGGCCGTCCCTGCCGTTGCTGCTGCACGCAGGTAGGTCACGACGTCGCCACCCCGGAAGGCATAGATGGCCTGCTTGGGGTCGCCGATGAGGACCATGGCCAGGGCATGGCCGGTGAAGGCCCGGTCGAGCACCTGCCACTGAATCGGGTCGGTGTCCTGGAACTCGTCGACGAGCACCACTCGCCAACGATCCCGAATGCGCTGTCGTGCAGGCGAATCCGGCGCTTCGAGGGCTCCCGCGAGTTGGGTGAGCAGGTCGTTGTAGTGCATGACCTGGAGCCGGCGTTTGCGCACGTCGACCTCGTCCCGCACGGCTTGGGCGAAGCGCACGCGGCGCCCCACGTCGCTCGTGGGGTCGGCGCCTGAGGGCCGCAACTGCGCATGGATGTCGTCGACGGCTGTCCGAGCGATGGTCAGGGCCTCGGAACGCCCGAAGAACGGGGCGTCCGATGCCTGACCGAAGGCCCGCAGGTAGAGATCGTCGACCACGTCGACGAGCACGTCGTCGAGGTCCTCGACGAGGACCGCGGACGCATCGGTCGTGCCGGCCACGCCCAAGCTGCGGAGCACCTGCTGGCAGAACTGGTGCGTCGTGGCGATGGTGGCCGCGTCGAATTGGGTCAATGCGGTGCGAATGCGCCGCCGTCGCACCGCGATCTCGTCGTCGGTCGTGTCGAGAAGGAGGGCGACCAGCTCGTCCCGCTCGTGCATCGGCGGTGGCTCGCCCAGGTCGTGCTCGACCTCGGTGAGCCGCTCGCGCACGCGGGCCCGGAGCTCCTGGCTGGCGGCGCGGCCGAAGGTGACGATGAGCATCTCCGGCAGGGTCACGAGTCCCTCGGCCACCCAACGGGTCACCAGGGCCGCAATCGTCCAGGTCTTCCCGGTGCCGGCGCTCGCCTCGAGCAGCACGGTGCCGGTCGGCAGCGGATCGGTGATGGAGAAGGGCGTCGCTGCCAGGGGTGCGGTCATCGGGTCACCCGCTCCCTGCCGTCGGCGAGGATCGGGGTCCACAGGCGCAGGGCGAACTGCCCGAGCCGGCCGCCGACATCGGGCACCCATTCCTCGTCGGTGCGTCGGGCTCGGGTCAGGTCGGACAGTGGTGCCCGGTCGCCGAGCACGTGCCGCCAACTGGCGTCGTCGCGCTCACCGGGGAAGTTTCCCCCGACCCACTCCTTGTCCGCGGCCGCATCCGCCTTCGGCTCATTGGGTATGCCGCGCAGCCAGGTCTGCGCCCACGTCAGGCTGGTCTTGGGCGGGAGCGGCACGACCTCGCGCAGACCGCGATCCCGCAGGTCGATCAGCCGGTCGAGCACCTCGAGGGCGGCGCTGGGCTCGTGCGGGCCGGCGGTGGCCATCGACTGCCGCCCGATGGCGTGACTGGTCGCCGGGCCGTGGCCATCCGCCGACAGTGCGAGGGACAGGATCCACGACCGGATCCGGTGCTTGGCCGCGAGTGTGGAGTAGCTGAACGCCACCGCGTGCCCGCCGACGAGGTCGCCGATCGTGCCGGTGAGGCGGCGCCCACTCGGAAGGTCGATGTCGATGTCGATGCTGGCGCGATCGAGCCGCGCACCCGGCGTGGTGCCCGTGACCTGCCAGACGCGGTTGGCCACCGGCTGCACCTTGGTGAGCAGGCCCTGGAGCACGCGCTGTCCGAGCATGCCCGGGGGCAACTCGCCCCGCCACAGTTCGGCGTCGATGACCATCATGGGGTCGCGGCCGTCGAGAACGGCGGTCAGGATCCGGTCGGCGACCCCCCATAACTCCAGGCTGTCGAGTTCGATCGGGATCCCCTCGCCCTTGACGTCGGGGACGTACGGCAAGGTCATGGCCAGGCGGTCGCGCAGGAAGGCCTTCGCCGGGTTGTCGAAGAATCGGCAGAGATCGGCCAGGTCGACGACGGCGCGATCTGCGGCTGCGAGCTGCTGCCCGCCGAGCAGGACGCGATCCTGACGGACGCCGAGGGCGCTGCGGGCCCCGACGAGCGCACCGGGGTCGTGACTGAAGGGTCGATCGTCGGGCAGCAGGGCTGCGGCACCATCGGGTGCAGCACCGAGATTGCGGGGGTCGAAGGGTTGGAGCGGGTGCTCGGTCACCAGCCGATCGACACCCGCACCGGATGCCGTGGCCCGCACGGCGTCCAGGAGTTCACCCAGGGGGACCGACGGCGGGCGGACCTGCCCCGAGTGCTCGTCGAACCCGGCATACGTGACGACCAGCGTGTCGGTCGCCGACATGACGGCATCGAGGAGGAGTTGGCGGTCCTCGCTCCGTGGGTCGCGCTCACCGGTCATCGGCGAGCGCGCCATCGCATCGTCGCCGTCGGGGTTGGTGGTGCGGGGGAAGACGCCATCGTCGATTCCGATGAGCGCGACCACCCGATGGGGAACCGAGCGCATCGGGACCATCGTGCACACCGTCAGGGTGCCGGTGCGGAAACTCGAGCGAGTGGGACGCCCACCGGCCTGACTGGTGAGCATGGCGCGAATGTCGCTGAGCGACAAGGTCGTCAGGCCGGATGACGTTGTGGCGGCCGCGCGGATTCGGGCCAACTCGCGGTCGAAGGCGGCCGCCTGCCACCGGTCGGCCAAGGGCACGTCCGCGAGTCCGTGGACGCCGTCGCGCAAGGCGTCGACCCAGCTGTCGACCTCGGTGGCGGTCCGAAACGCGCGCAACGTGGACCCCAGCCGGTCGATGAGCTCGGCGAGCGAGCCGGCGAGCTCGAGGTCGGCGCTGTCGAGGTCGTCGAGGGCGAGAGTCGTGCCGAGATGGTCGACGTCCACGCCATCGACTGCGGCACCGACGAGGATCCGGTCGACACCCGCAGCCCAGGTGTTCTGGGAGAGGCCGGCGAGTTGGTAGTCACCGCAGTGCTCGCCGTCGAGGCCCCAGCGGACGACAACGGAGGCGACCCAGTCGCTGATCCGGTCGAGATCGTCCTCACTGAGCGCGAAACGACGGCGCACCGGTGCCGTGCGGACGACGTCGAGGACCTCACTGGCGGTCAATCGGCCCCCGGCCAACTCGACCAGTCGCACCGCGAGCCCGATGAGCGGGTTGGTGTGCACCGGTGCCCGATCCGCGAGGTGGACGCGCAACTCGTGCGCCGGGTGGGCCGTGGCGTCGCGGACGGACTCGCCGAGCCCGAAGCCGGCGTGCAGCAGCGGCGCGAAGGCATCGATGTCCGGACACATGACCAGGATGTCGCGAGGCTCCAGCGTCGGATCACGCTGCAGGAGGTCGACGAGCACATCACGCACCACATCGACCTGGCGGGCTGTGCCGTGGCAGGCATGGACCTGCAGGCTCCGGTCCACGATCGGTATGCCGCGGGCCGCCCGATCCGCGGCCGTCGGTGAGTGGTCGGCGGCGATGTCGGCCTGCAGCAGCCCGAGAAGGGACGTCCTGGGGGCGGTGTCGCGGGCACCGAGTGCGTTTTCCTCACGGTCCGGCGCGAGGGCGAGCGTGCGCTGCAGCTCGCGGGCATCGCGGCCGAGCGACGCAAGGAGGGAGTGCTGCACGATGACACCCGAGTCGTCGTCCCGCCGCCGCACCGGCCCCTGAGATTCGCTGTTTCGCAGCCTGTCCCAGGCGGCCGGTGAGGATTGAGGCAACCAGAGGTGGACCTCCCGATGCTCACTGAGCGCCCCGATGACGGCCATCTCGCTGCGGGCGATCCGGGTGTGTCCGAAGAGGGACAGACGGCCGGGGAGGTCCAGGTCACCGGCGTCGTGCGTGTCGGCGCTGAGGGCCGCAACGACACGGTCCAGCCGAATGTCCGGCGGCTCGCCGCCCACCTGTTGGAGCACCAGTCTCCACAGGTGGGGCTGCCACGACAGATCGGCGGCCAACTCTCCGTCAAGGCCGTCGCCCTGCCCCCCGGTGCGCCAGTCCGCGATCATGCCGGGACGCTGGAGGGCATAGTCGGAGAAGAGTCCCGCAAGCCGACGAGCCACGGCATACCTCCGGCCGCGGCGCAGCTCGCCCTCGATGCCCGCCACCCCGTGACCAAGATGGGTCGCCAGGGTGTGTGCCCACCCTTCCGTCACGGAGGCATCGAGCGCACGCAGGACCGGCCAGGCGAGTTGTTCGGGGTGCCAAGGGTCGTCGCGCTCGATGCCCAGCACGAGCGCCACGAGCGAGTGCGGGTTGAGGAAGCGGACACCGGCACAGATGCCGTCGTCGCGCCCGGGGCCAGCCCCCAGACGATGGGAGAGTCGCTGGGCCAGCCAGCGCTCGACACCCTTGGCAGGCACCGCGACGACCTCGGTCGCGAAGGGGTCGTCGAGCGGGTCGCACAGCAACTCGGCGAGGCCGTCGGCCAGAGCCGCGGTGCTCGCCGCCCGGTGCACGGTCAAGGTCACGGCCTGACCCTAACCGGGCCCACCGACGTCATGGGTGGGCCCCTCGCAGCGCTTCGCGGCTACCGTGGCAACATGCATCGGTTGCCCGTCATGGGTCCTGCCCCCGAGTGGGATGTGAGCCAGTGGCTGGGGCCGGAGCCGCCGGCCCGGACCCTCGGCGGACTCCGCGGCAAGGTGGTCGTGATCGAGGCCTTCCAGATGCTCTGTCCGGGGTGCGTGAGCCACGGCATACCGCTGGCGAAGAAGGTGCACGCGAGCGTCGGGGGTGAGGTGGTGGTGATCGGGTTGCACTCGGTCTTCGAGCACCACGAGGCAATGACTCCGGTGTCGCTCGCGGCTTTCCTGCACGAGTACCGGGTCACCTTCCCGGTCGCCGTGGACCGGCCCGAGGGGACGGGTATGCCGGCGACGATGCGGACCTATGGCCTGCAGGGCACGCCGTCGTTGCTGGTGATCGACAAGTCAGGGATGTTGCGCGCGAACGCTTTTGGTGCCGTCGACGAGGTGGCCCTGGGGGTGCAGCTCGGTCTGCTCCTTGCCGAGCCCGATCCCAGGGGTCAGGAGCCTGAGTCGAGATCGTCGGACTGAACGCAGGTGACGCAACACTCTCCCGGGGTGGGAGTCAGGGTGGCGCGGGTGTCGTCGCAGCCGTGTGCCTCGACGAGGCCTTGGACGAGCTGGCCGAGCACTTCGAGGAGCACGTCGCTCCGCGCGGAATCGGCGTCGTGGTCGTTGCGGAACACACGTGTATGACACTGCGTGGAGCCCGTGCCGGCGGAAGTCGCACCGTGACGACCGCCGTGCGCGGAGTCCTGGGGGAGAATGGACAAGAGCGCGAGGAGTTCCTCGCGAGCACGCGCCAACTGGCGCGGTCGGACAGGAGGCAGGCATGAGCACGATCGTCGTCATCGGTGGAGGCTTGGCCGGAGGGACCGTGGTCACCTCGCTGCGTGAGGGAGGTTTCGAGGGCGACATCGTCCTCTTCGCCGCCGAGCCGCATGCACCCTACGAGCGGCCGCCGCTGTCCAAGGACTACCTCATGGGCAAGAAGCCGATCGAGAAGGCCTACGTTCACGACGAGGGTTGGTATGCCGCGCACGACGTCGACCTCCGCACCGACACCGAGGTCGTGGCGATCGACCGGGACGCCAAGGTCGTGCGCACGACCGACGGGGCAGAACAGCCCTATGACCAGTTGGTGATCGCCACCGGGGCGGTGCCCCGGCACCTGGCCCTCGCCGATGGCTCGGGTGCGCACACGGCATACCTGCGGACCATCGAGGACAGCGATCGGATCCGTGAGTTCTTCGGCGAAGGAAGGAGGATCGTCGTGATCGGGGCCGGCTGGATCGGCCTCGAGGTGGCGGCGGCGGCCCGGGAGGCCGGCAGCGAGGTGACGGTCTTCGAGAGTGCCGAATTGCCCCTATTGCGGGTCCTGGGACCGACCGTTGCGCAGGTCTTCGCCGACCTGCACTGCGACCACGGGGTGGACCTGCGGCTGGGCGCGACCGTGACCGCCGAGGACCTCCGGGGCGCGGACCTGGTCGTCGTCGGTGTCGGGGTCGCTCCCAAGGCGACACTGGCCGAGCAGGCCGGGCTCGACGTCGACAACGGCATCCTCGTCGATGCCCGTCTGCGCACGTCCGACCCGTCGATCTTCGCCATCGGGGATGTGGCGAACCACGATCACCCGGTCCTGGGCCGGCGCATCCGGGTCGAGCACTGGGACACCGCCATCGAGCAGGCCAAGGTCGCGGCGGCGAATCTGCTTGGCGGAGACCAGGACTACGAACGGCAGCCCTACTTCTCACTGATCAGTACGACCTGGGGATGGAGTACTGGGGCCACGGCTCGGCCGACGACGACGTCGAGGTCGAGGGTGACCTGGCCGGGCGCGTCTTCCGGGCCTTCTGGGTGCGTGATGGGGTCGTTGTGGCGGCGATGCAGGCCAACGACTGGGACGCCAGCGACGAGGTCAAAGCGACCGTCGGCAAGCCGCGCTGACCGATCGACTCGGCCCGGGTTTCACGGTAGTCGAGTGGAGATCCTCGCCCGGGCGCCTCTGCCTTCAGCAAACTCGGCCGCCGCGGGTCCGACTGTCGGGGCTGGGCGCACCGCGTTGAGAGTCCGGTCGGTGCAGACCTGACCATCGTGACCGGAGTCGAGGATCGTGTTGCGTGACGAAGCCGAGCACATGAGGCCGCGGCTGACGACGGTTGCCTTGCCAATCGGGCCATGTGTGATGAGGCGGTCAAACTCCTCCTCGACGGGGAGCGGCCTGTCGAGCCCGTTCTGCTCGAGTGCCCGCTGGTGGAGCGAGGATCGGTCGCACCTCCGGCCTGCGCCTCTAATCGCCGGCGGCGCCACGGCATACGAGGGGATGGGCAATGTGGCCCCAAACGGGAGTTGGCCTCTGAACCTGCCCAGAGGCGGTCAGAGGCAAACTCCATTTGCGCGAGAGGCGAACTCAGATGTCGAAGTAGTGATGAGGACGCCCGCGCTGACCGGCAAGAACGTCCTTGTCGCTCACCCTGGGGCCGCGGTGGGGCCTCCGGTGGCCGACTTTCAGCTCGCCACCAGCGTGGTCACCTTGGCCAGCTCGGCACCGTGGAGGTCGCGTTCGACCTCGAGGTCGTAGTCGGTCTGGGTGTTGATCCAGAACCGGTCGTCGACGCCGAGCGCCTTGGACAGGCGCAGGGCGGTGTCGGTGGTGATGGCGCGCTTGCCGCGCACGATCTCGCTGATCCGGGTCTGGGGGAGTCCGGTGGCCTGGGCGAGGCGGTACTGGGTGATGCCCAGCGGCTCCAGGAACTCGGTCAGCAGGATCTCGCCTGGGGTGATGGGGTCGTGCGCCTTTGACGTCGCAGTCATGATCGGTCTCCTCTCCTTGGTTGATCAGTGGTAGTCGGTGATCTCGACGTCATCGGCGCCGTTGTCGTTCCAGACGAAGCAGATTCGGTATTGGTCGTTGATGCGGATCGAGTGTTGGCCGGCACGGTCGCCGACCAGCTTCTCTAGGCGGTTGCCGGGTGGCACCCGCAGGCTGTTCAGTTCGGAGGCCGCGTTGAGGAGGCGGAGCTTCTTCTGCGCGGCCCGTTGCAGTTCGGGTCCGAGGGCTCGGACGTGTTCACGGTTCCAGACCTTCTCTGTGTCGGTGTTCTTGAAGGACCGGATCACCATGCAATCCTAACGCGCGACGATACTAACGGCAAACGGTAGCAGGTGGGAGTGGGCTACTTCGACTGATAGGTGCTGCGAGCGTGCGATCGGCTGTCATGACGCTCACGCTCGGCTCAGAGTCCGAGTCGCGGTGGATCGGGATTGGGGCGACGGGCGACATCACCAGGCGTCGCCCACGCACTGGCAGCGTGGTATTCACGCAGCTCGGTCAATGACTTGAGGACCGATGGCCCCGTCCGGTCGACCGTCGTGCTCTCCCACGGATTGAGGGTGGAGTTCCACGCGAAGACCCCGGCTACCCCGAGGACCACGCCGAGGGCGCAGACCATGAGGATTCGCAGCGCCTTCACGTGGCAGATGCTACGAGGCCGGGGCACCGGCGGCGGCCCTTTGGACGCAACGCCACGCTCTCCCGCACTCCCTTACGAGTCAGATGCATCATGATGCTCGTCAAGTGACGCTAAGATGCTGTCATGCGCACCACCATCACCCTGGATGACGACGTGGCCCGCCTCATCCGCGAGGCACAGCACCGCGAGGGTCGCAGCTTCAAGCGGGTGGTCAACGACGCCCTGCGCCGGGGACTGACCGACGGACTCAGCGAGACACCGACATACCGCCACCGGCCACATCACTCCGGTGTCCGCCCCGGGGTCGACGTCACCGCGCTGAACCGCCTGGCGGACGAGTTGGAGGATCGCCCTGAGTTCGGTGGTCGCACTCCGTGATCATCCCGGACGTGAACCTCCTCGTGTATGCCGTGTTCGACGGTTACGGGTTGCACCAGCGGGCAGCCACATGGCTCACCGAAACCCTCAATGGCTCAGAGGAGTTCGGCCTGACGACGCCGACCATCTTCGGGTTCGTCCGCATCGGCACCAGCGGCAGAGTGCACGAGCACCCGTTGACGATGGCGGCGGCCGCGGCATACGTCCACGAATGGCTGGGTCGTCCGCAGACCAAGCTCCTGGCACCGGGCCGCGAGCATGTCCGACTCACCATGAGCCTGCTCGAGGGCCTGGGCACGGGGGCCAACCTCACGACCGACGCCCAACTCGCCGCGTTCGCTCTGGAGTTCAACGCGGTCCTGCACTCGAACGACAGCGACTTCGGGCGGTTCCCCGGCATCACCTGGGTCAACCCTCTGACCTGACGCCTTCACACCAAACTGCCGGTCACTGCGGACGAATGTCAGTCCTCCGGCAGGTCGGCGAAGGCCTTCTTGGCGTTCCGGTACCACCCCATACCCTTGATCGGGTTCTTCCAGCGCGCCTTCATCGCGTCGGCAGCTTCCTGGTGGTCGGCGTCGCCGTTGGCGACCGCGTCCTTGAGGTGCTGGTCCTGCGCCTGGATGACGTCGTCGGCGCTCTCACCCTGATGCGCGTGATCGCAGGGTCCGCCGAGTTGGCGGCAGGTCATGGTCTTCATCCATCGGTTCCTTCGGTTTCGTTGGCGCTCAACGCTTGGCGCGCTTCTTCTTCGCCTTGGCCGTGTTGTATGCAGCCGCCCTCTTGACCAACGCCTTGAAGGACCGCGCGTTGAGCTTGTCACCCTCATGGAGATCGATCGCCCGCCACGCCTTGCCGGTCCCGGCGTTGAAGAGCCCGACCGGGTCGTCGAGATGGGCGCCCTCGGGGAAGGTGAGCTTGACCTTGGCCTTGTGGGCATTGCCGACCGCGATGATGCCGTCGTGCTCCCAGACGGGGCTGCCCATCCACTTCCATTCCTCGACGACACCCGGGACCGCCGCCGCGATCAGGGAGCGGATCTGCGCGAGTTGCTCCCCACGCCAGTCGTCCAGCTCGGCAATCAGGTTGTCGATCTGTGTCGATGCCTCCGTTGCCATCGTGCCTCCTCGCACCCGGTGATCCGGTCCCTGCGCGACCACGAAATGAGAGTAACACTTTCATTCAGTGGAGGCTAGGGTTGCGGACATGGCTTCGAGCCGCGCCCGGGGACGCGATGGTGGCGGCGAGCAACCGCGGACCATCCAGGCGCGGGCGGCCGTGATCCGGGCGGCAACGGCGCGATTCGTCGAGGCCGGATATGCCAACACCTCGGTGTCGCAGATCGTCGCCGACTCCGGCGTCCCGGCTGCGACGGTCTACCGCTTGTTCTCCGGCAAGCTCGGCATACTCACCGCCGTGATGGACGTCGCGATTGCCGGCGATGACGTCCCCGTCCCGGTGGCGTCGCGACCGGTCGTCCGCACCGCGATGGACGACCCTTCACCGGCCGGAAAGATCGCCGGGTTCGTCTCGATCATGGTGCAGATCAACCGACGGATCAGCGACCTCTACTGGGTCGTGTTCAACGCCGCAGACGCCGACCCCGGGGCTCGTGAATTGCTGCGCTCGCTCGACGGCCAACGCGGGCGTGGCCAGCAGCAACTAGCTCTGGCCCTCGCCGACACCGGCGCGCTCCGCCCCGGCCTGTCGCAGCAGGACGGCGCGGACATCATTCACGCACTCATGTCGCCCGAGACCTATCGACTGCTGGTGACTCAACGCGGCTGGAGCCCCGAGCGCTACGCCGACTGGCTCACGGCGGTGTTGCGCGAGCAATTGCTCAGCGGCCCCGCCGCCTCTGACCGGGATCAGTGACTGCCACGAAGGACGGCGGGGGCAGTCGGGTCAGAGTCAACGCCGCCGATGCTGTCGGCCTCGTGGACAGTCAGGATATGCGCGAGTTTCAGTCGCGCCCCTCGTCGCGAGTCGACACGTACCGACCCCGCACATGGTGCAGCGGCTTCGGATCAGGGTTGATGACGGCGTGCTCCACCGTGCAGGTCGCCAACACCGACCAGCCAATCTCGTCCATCGACTCCACTCGCAGGCCTATCCAACTGCGATCCGGCAGTATTGGGCCCCAGTCCGATTCGTCGAACTCGACGAGCCGGAAGGGGCCGCCGGGTGCCGGCGCCAGCCCAGCGAACACCTCCGCCAGGTATTCGTCCCCGCCGCGCAGCAGGGTGACGGTCGCCATGCCGGTCGCGCTCATGGCCTCGAGCAACTCGGACTCGGTATGGAGCGCGCCCACCACCCGCCACGGGTCGCCACCGACGAGCATCATCGACGTCACGGTCAGCCCACCGCGATCCCGGCCCACGCCGGCCGCCCAGAGCGAGACACGCCCACCGAGCCGCGAGCGGAACTGCCGCATCGGGTAGCGCTCACCCTCGGCGAACGGGTGCGTCCGGTGAATGGTCATGCCCGACTCTCCCATGGCGGTCCCCGGCGCCATACAGCACGAAGCATCGCAAAGCTCCGACCGTGACCGCCGCACCGAACCCGTCCGAATGGCAATCGCCTCGGCACTGCAGCTGCCCCGTGCTCAGCAGACTCCGCTCCGCGGGCGATTGTTATCCGCGCTCGCCGTGCAGGCCCCGCTTGTCGTTCTTGGTCTTGGTCGCGAGTCGCTTCCATGAACCTCCGATGCGCCCGAACGTCGAGTCGAGCTCGTCGCGGTCGATGCCGTGGCCGGTGTCGGAGACGACCGTCTTCACGATGCCCCCGAGGGTGTCGTCGTGCTCGAGTTCAACGGTCACCGTCGGCGCCTCGGCATCGATGGCGTTCCAGATCAGCTCGACTATTGCCCTGACGGGGTCGTTCTCGTGGGCCAGGCGCTCGACGTGATCGTCGTCGGCCTGGAGATTCAGCTCGGTCATGGTGTGACCCTATGGTCGACATCCGACACAGCGTGGGAGAATCGACCGGACCAGCAACACGATGTAGTCGGACCGAGGCAAGTGGGACGCGGAGGCAGGATCCTTGACCGTCGCGTGGCGGTTTAAGCGCAACTGGTTGCTACGGAGTGATGCCAGCAAGCGCTATCCGAGCCGGGACGTCGTTCGCGCCGATAGTTCCACCTCGTAGACACCGAGGCGTTGCGGCTGGCCTACTGTCCTTGTGCCGCCCGAACTTCCTGACCCGCTGCTTCGGCTCCCCAACGAGCGCATCGCGGTCCCGCCAGGCCTGAACGGCGATGCGCTGCTCGAGGCTGCCTTCACGCAGGCCATCGACCACGTCAACCTGCACGCCATGGCGTGGCCGGCGGCCGATCGGGACGGCAACCTTGTGCCACCACCCGACGCGCACGTGCTGCACGAACTGGCGCACGCGAACGAACTCGCCGACGAGGAGGACCTGCTGGTCAATCCCCGTCTCGGCACTGTCGGCGTGTTGACCGAACTCCCCGGATGCGACTTCTGCTCTCTGCCGGCCGGCTACGACGCTGTCATTACGGTGGGCGATCGGCGCGGCGGCGCGTACCTCTGCGGCGATCACTACCGCGAGAATGGCTCAGGCACGTTGGGTGCCAGTGGCGATGCCTATCTCATGCTCAACTCCGAGGTCTCCGAGTCAGTGCGATCGACCTGCAATGAGATCCGTGAAGCCCAAGGCAAGGACCCGTTGTTCTGACGCCGATATATCCGCCTCCTTGATGCGCTCAAGCTCAGAGTCGCCCAGGGCCGGTCCCAAGTCGACGGGGCACGACCACGGCGCCTCGATTGGAGCTACTCGGTGGATCTCGCCTGGTACAGATCGGCGATGAGTAGCGTGACGGAGTGCAGTAGTGCCTGGACTTCGTCGGGGGTGACGGGCGGGTGAGTGGGAACCACCGTCAGGCACCGTTGCGAGCCGACCAGGGAGGCTGTCTGCTGGCTGAGATGCCGTTGGTCCACGAGTCGCGTCATCGCACCCGCGAGGTCATCGGAGGAGGCTGGTTCACCGAAGTCTTGGAGAATGTCGGCAACGGCTGATCGCGCAACGAGTGCTGCCGCGAGGTGCGAGCCCGCGTTGTGGCAGGCCGAGGCTTCGTTGAGCTTCGCGGCGATCGCTGGCGGCAACGTCCGCGGCGCGGGTTGGCTCGGTCTCCCTGCTCGATGCTTGCGATACTTCTGCGGCGGGACGACCTTCACGGGCAGGGATTCGAGCCGGCTCAGCAGCACGGATGAGGTCTGAGACCGGTGCCTCTCCTCGGCTGGCACGTCCGGGTCATCTGCACGCTTCTTAGTTGAGTCCGTAGCGTTGGTGTACGTCGACACCGGTGGCGTGTCCCTGCTGGATGCAGGTGCGGTCACCGCGTGATCCTTCGAGTGAACCTCTCACAGCACTCTCGAATGGAGCATCGCGATGACC
>Ga0209792_1000455_pt1 | contig 29702 bp, 27 predicted proteins | sample EBPBio142005_DNA_FD_185860 | JGI IMG/M metagenome (GOLD analysis project Ga0209792, IMG submission 185860) | Wastewater treatment Type I Accumulibacter community from EBPR Bioreactor in Madison, WI, USA - Reactor 1_6/14/2005_ DNA (SPAdes)... | ecosystem: Engineered > Bioreactor > EBPR >... | reverse complement strand
TCCGCTTCCTTGAGAATCTCGACGATCTGTGACTCCGTGAATCGACTCTTGCGCATGTGAACCTCCGTCAGGTCTATCCTGCCAGATGTTCTCCTCTCGAACTGTCTCAGATCAGGGGAAGGCTACGCCGCCGCAGTTCATCGCCCTGTGCGAAGCCAGCGGCGCCAGCCCGCAGGCCACCCTGCGCGGCATGGCCGCCATGCTCTGCGGCCTGCGCTACGATGCCGAAAGCCGCCTGGTGCAGCTCGACGGCGCCGGCTGATGTATCCCCGGTGCGGGCATCGCGCGCGCCCGGGGCATCGGGGCGAATCCGCAAACTCGCAAGGCGGGCTTGCGCCCGCCCAGTGGCCGAGTGGTCGGGATGGTAGGCTCAGGGCGGGGCGTGAGCGTTGAAAATCGGTCGCTCGCGGTGGTTCGAGCTGTCTTGCAGGGGCGAGGTCTCATGGCGGATGCATATATCGCGATCTAGCGGGTCAGCCGCGGCATCACCGAGGTCCTGCTCTCGCAGAACAACCTCTATCTGCCGCCCCGCGGCAAGTACCCGTACGCCACGATCGCGCGCAACGCCGTGCAGTACGTGATCCCGGGTGGGCGGATCCAGCCCGGCGAGCCACCCGCCGCGGCCGCGCTCCGCACCGTGTTCGAGGACATCGGGGTGCAGCTGACCGCGGCCAGCCTCCAGCCGCTTGTGTCCGATCCCGACAGCGACTGGTTCTACAAGGTCACCAACCCGGCCGGCCTTGACGTCGACGCGATCAACGCGCAGCTCGCCGACGGGCGCACCGGCTCGCTCAAGATCAACAACGTGCAGTGGGTGCCGCTCGAGCTCGCCTCCGGCAAGCTCGGCAACAAGGACGACTATCAGGCGCTGCCGTGGGTGGCCCCCCAGATTCTGCGCGCGCTCAACGCGGGCTTCTCGCGCGAGGTGATCGAGATGCGCGCGAACGCGTCCTGCACCCGCTACACGCGAGCGCTCGACCAGCTCATGCTCGACGCGTACGGCACGCCGCCGGCGACCTCGGCGAGCCAGGCGAGCTCGGCAATCCAGCCCGCGACCGCCGCCCCGCCGCCGAGCGAGCCGACGTGAGCGAGCAGGGCGGGCCTCAGGCCCACCGTCCATGCAACGAAATCTTCGCGATGGTGGGCCAGGGGCCTACCCTGCGAACTCGCGCCGGCATGGCGATCCTGCACGGCCGGGCGTGGAACGTGGACGACATGCCGTGAGGCGGCAGGCGGCATGCGATGAATGACGTGGCGGTTGCCCGTCATTGAACGACGCGCGCGATGCCGGGGCCGTGCATCACGGCCCCGGCCCCGACGCAGGCTTCAGTTGACTTCCTTGACCGACGAAATGCTGTTGTTGGTGCCGCCCCAGTCGCTGAACGTGGGATAGCAGCCGTCTTGCTGCGGCCCGCCCGTTGCGCTGACCGTCCACACGTCGCCCTTGTAGTCGGGGTGTTCGTAGAGGTTCCACGTGCCATCGATGACGATCAGGGACGACACATCGTTGTTCACGCCGGTGCCCTTCAGCCCCGGTGTGGATGCCTCCAGTACCAGCGCATCCCCGTTGTACTGTTGCTTGGTGAACAGGACGATCTTGGCCATGGTGTATTGCCTCCAGTGTGATTGGAATATCGATGCGAGAGCCGTTCCATCCGGCATTCCGGCGAGACAGGCTTTGGCTGTCCGCACGGGGTGAAGCTGTTCGGCCGGATGCAGGGCGCGACGCGGCGCATCCGCGGGAATGGACAAGTTGTTGGCGGATGCGTGGAAGATGCACGCGTGAAGCGTCATGCATCTCCTCCGGAGTATACGGCATGGTCGAGAGGGTGCCGGCTGGCCCATCGCCGCGGCCATTTTCTGCATGATCATTGCGCCGCGCGACACATCTGGGGTGCGCGCATGCGATCGGGCGGGTTTCGCCGGCGATCATCTTCGCAAGCCGCTGGCCGGCATTGCGATGCAAATGCCGCACGAGGAAATGTGCGAGGAGATGCGCAGCCCTGTGCGCCAACGGTGCGCATCCACATCGAAGGGCGCACGAACTTGCCAGCGTATCGCGCAGCGAGAATAATGACGGTCCGCCGCGGATGCACGCTGCGCGCGCCGGGTTCAATGCAAGGGGACATCGAACATGACTTCACGACTGCTTGCGGCGGCGCTGTTGGCGCTTTGCCTGACCGGGTGCGCGACCGGCTATCACAGCGCCAACAACCCGATCCTGGGATGGACCGGTGGTTACTGGGACCAGAAGGGGCCCGGCAGCACGATCAAGGTCGGCTTCTCCGGCAACGGCTTCATCAAGCCGGACAAGGTCGGCATCTATCTGTTGTATCGCAGCGCGGAAGTGACGCAGCGCGAAGGCGGCACTCACTTCGTCCTTTACCAGTCGTTGAACGATGCCGTCGCCGACGTGCGCAGCAGCGAGCGGAAGGTCAACAGCACCTGGGGCAAGCCGAACACTTACGCCTATATCTGGATCGTGCCGGCGGAGGAGCGCGAAGCGCTGTCCGCAGCGGAGATCATCGAACGCTATGGCCCCGAAGTGAAGGCGGGCGCTTCAAAGGAGGACAAGCGATGACCCCGGGTTTCCTGCGCGTGATCGTCGTGTCCGCCGCCCTGCTGGCCGGATCGGGATGCATGAGCGTCTACAAGCTGCCGGCCGGTGCGCCTTCCACCACGATCCAGTTGCCCGGCGGCGTGGTGCCCTGGATCTGCGCGCGCAGCGAACCGCAGCGGCTGATGAGCGGCAAGGACGGCAAGGCCGTCATCCCGGTCGGCGAGCGTATCGTCATCGGCGCCAACCTCGCCTACAGCGACGGCTACATGAACTACTACTGCTCGGCCAGCGCCAGTTTCGTGCCCACCGCCGACCACGACTACCAGCAGGATTTCGTCACCGAAGGGAACTACTGCTCCTCGCTGGTCTATCGCATGGCGCCCGACGACAAGCGGATCGGGTTGGCGTTCGAGCCCACGCTGAATTCCGGCAACAAGGCCTGCGGCTTCCGCAAGGGCAGGTGATGCCGCGTTGACCGGCAGGTGTCGGCCCTCGTGCCGGAATCATCCGGTTTCGCCAGTGTGGCGCGGGCGAACTCGCAAGGCGGGCTTGAGCCCGCCCTGTGGCCGGGCGAACGTGTCTTTCGCAGGGCGGCCCTTGGTCCGCCGATGCCGAAGTGGAAGGAATGGCAGGTATTGTCCATCGCCGGCGCCGATACGCGCCACGTTGACATCGCTGTCGCGCCTCGCGGCGATTGACTTCGCCTCTCGAAAAGAATGCGGGATTAGCGTGATGCTATCGCTTCCTCGAAGTGCTGCTCTGCGGCATTCCGATCGCGAATCGCCGCGATTGCGATTCGCCTTGACAGTGCGGAATGCAGCGGCCTAGATTGGCCGCTGGAAGCTTGGACACGAACGCGTCGCTGCATGCGTTCACGCATGACGCCATGGAGATGGTGCAGGTTTCCGACAGGGGGCTGTCGACGTTCCGCGTTGCCGATCCGATGCGCGCGATGCCGCTCTCCCGAACCTCGTGCAGTTCCTTTTCGGCATGGACCGGCCCCCACGGCATTCCCGGCTCACGAGAGATGTTCCCAGACAAGGAACTGGTGGATTCGTTCTTTTCATCGAAGACGGAGATAACCAAATGTCGACCCCGAACCCGCATTTCATTCCGATGTACGCCATCGCCATGCAGGACGCGCTCAAGAGCGGCGCGCTCGCCGATCTGCAGAAGGCCCGCGACGACGCGGTGAAGTTCCTGTCCGACGCTGCCGACGTCGCGCGCCTGCTGCCGCAGGTGGAGAAGGCGCTGGCCGCGCAGGGCGGCGTGATCCGGCCGCTGTACGCGGTCACCATCCAGGACGCGCTGGCGCGCGGCGACCAGGCCGAGATCGGGCGCATCCGCGGCGAGATCGCCGCCTACGCGCAGATGATCGCCAATCCCGAGTCCGGCATGCTGCCGGTGCCGCCGTATGGCCTGGCGATCCAGCAGGCGAAGGATCGCGGCGACCAGGCCGAGGTGGAGCGGCTGACGAAGGTCGCCGAAGGCCTGCTGGCGCAGTTGAACGCCGGCAAGTCCTGATCGCGCGTCGCGGTCCCTCCGCGTGACCGGCCGCCCCGCGCAACGCTGGGCGGCGGTCACCCTGCCGTGCCCGGATGGCCACGGACCTCCGGGCAGGGCGCATCGCGACACGGAATTCGAGGAGCTTCGAGATGGACGAGCTGGCGGTGCCGCAACCGGCGCGTGCGCGCAACCTCAACGACCTCAACCGGCACGTGCCGGTGCACGTGGTCTGGGAAATCACCCTGTCGTGCAACCTCAAGTGCCAGCACTGCGGGTCGCGCGCGGGCAAGCGCCGGCCCAACGAGCTGAACACCGAGGAGGCGCTGTCGGTGATCGACCAGCTCGCCGCGCTCGGCACCCGCGAGATCACCCTGATCGGCGGCGAGGCCTACCTGCGCCGCGACTGGCTGCAACTGGTCGAGCGGATCGCGCACCACGGCATCCGCTGCGGCATGCAGACCGGGGCGCGCGCGCTCACCCGCAAGCGGCTGGAGGACGGCAAGCGCGCGGGGCTGTTCGGCATCGGCGTGTCGCTGGACGGCATGGAGGACCTGCACGATCGCGTCCGCGGCGTGAAGGGCGCGTGGCAGGAGGGCATCCGCGCGATCGAGACCGCGAAGGAACTCGGCCTCGGCGCCAGTTGCAACACCCAGATCGGCGCCGAGACGATCGACCAGCTCGAACCGCTGTTCCACAAGCTCATCCAGGTCGGGGCGAGCCACTGGCAGCTCCAGATCACGGTGGCGATGGGCAACGCGGTCGAGAACGACCACCTGCTGCTGCAGCCGTACCGCATCCTCGAACTGATGCCGCTGCTGGCGCGGCTCTACACCGAGGGCGTGTCGCGCAACTTCCTGCTGACCTTCGGCAACAACCTCGGCTACTTCGGCCCGTACGAACACCTGTGGCGCGGCTTCGGCGACGAGCGCCTGCACTGGAGCGGCTGCGCGGCCGGGCAGAACGTGATCGGGCTGGAGGCCGACGGCACCATCAAGGGCTGCCCGTCGCTGGCGACCGAGGGCTACGGCGGCGGCAACGTGCGCGACGACACCGTCGCCGACCTGTGGAACCATTCGCCGGAGCTGCATTTCGGCCGCCTGCGCGACATCGAGTCGCTGTGGGGGTTCTGCCGCACGTGCTACTACGCCGATCTGTGTCGCGGCGGCTGCACCTGGACGTCGGATTCGCTGTTCGGCAAGCCCGGCAACAATCCCTACTGCCACTACCGCGCGCTGGAACTGGAGAAGCGCGGCATCCACGAGACGATCCGCAAGGTCGCGCCGGCGCCCGACAAGCCGTTCGCGATCGGTCGCTTCGAGCTGGTCGAATCGCCGATCCCGGGTCGCGACGTCGTCGCCACGCCGCAGGCGCACGAACCGTTCGTGCCGGTGCGCACCGCGGAGGCGCCGCTGCCGAAGCTCGCGCTGTGCCGGAGTTGTTCGCAGTACGTCTGGCCGCACGAGGTCACCTGCCCGCATTGCCAGGCGAACATCGCCGCAGCGGAGGCCCGCTACGCCGAGGAGGCCGCGCGCCAGCAGCAGATCCTGCAGGAGCTGCGCGCCGTGCTCGGTCGCCTGAGGCAGTTGACCACGTCCTGAGTCGCACTCGGTACGGCGCGCGTCGCGGCGCGTGAGATGACGCGTCGCCATGATCGTCGCCGACGGCGCGGCCGATCCGCATCACCGACAACGAGCGCAGCGGCATGCGCCGCGATCCGTCTCTCGCCCTTCCCATGGGCGCCGGGCACCGCCTCGCGGTGCCCGGATTTCCTTGTGCGTCGTCCCGCGCTCCGTGGTCGCCCGCCGTGGTCGCCCGCCGTGGCCGCCCACCGTTGCCGCCGTCCGCCTGCATCGGCGATGATCCCGCGCCGTGTCGTCCACCTGGACGACCGGGCGGCGACACGGACTTCCCTCATTCCACAAGGAGCGTTTCATGCAGGTGGGTGCTTCCCTTCCGTTTTCCGATCTCTTCGCATGCTGGCGGGCCGCGCTGGCCGACGGCCGCAGGATCGATCTGTGCCTGGACAAGGCCGGTCTCCACGACGGCGTCGCGCGCGGGTTCGCCGCGCTGTCCGCCGGCGACGCGCCGCTGTCGTTCGCGGTCGAAGGCCGTGCCGACGGCGAGCGCCTCGATGTCGCGCTGGTCGGTCGCGGCCATGCGCAGGCCCTGCATTTCGCCGGCGTGCGTCGCGAGGGGGGATGGGAAGGCGAACTGCGCGAGCCGGCCACCGGCGTGGCGCACGCGGTCGCGTTCGCGCCCGCGCCGATGAACGCGAAGGCCGCGATGCCGCTGAAGGGCGGCCCGGACCCGGTGCCGGTCAACGTGACCTACGACGTCTCGACCAGCGGCGGCTCCTTCCACTTCGCCAACTTCACCGTGATCCCGTGGCCGATCGGCACCTGGCGCGGCAGCAACCTGTGGGGTCACACCGACGGCTTCGTCTGCCTCGGCTTCAGCTTCATCGACCTGTTCGAGGACGTGCTGGTGTGGAGCATGATGGTCGGCCTGTCGCCGGTGGGCACGCTGTACTGCCGCCGCTCGCAGATGGGCCCGGACAAGACCGCCGACCTGGTCGACGGCACCGTGCTGTGGCTCAACGATCGCTGGACGAAGGTCACCGGCAGCATCACCCAGCACCAGCGCTGATCGCGACCGGGCGGCTACGGCCGCGCCGTTGCGGCGATCGTGCCTGCGACCGTGCTTGCGCTCGCGCGAGCGACGTGCGTCCGCAGCAGGCGCAGGGCGGCGGACCGCCCTGCGCCTGCCTTCGCTCACTCGCTGTAGAGATCGCTGCTGGCGAGCACCACGTAGGTCGCCGACTTGCCGCCGGCGATCACCGCGACGCCGTTGCCGGCGAGCGCGCCGCTGGGCAGGCTGCGCCCGGTCGACAGGTTGCCCGCGAGGCTCCAGGTGTTGGTGACCGGGTTGTAGAGCTCGGTGGTGGTCATCGTGTTGGGCCAGCCCGCGGCGATCAGCACCTTGCCGCTGGGCATGCGCAGCGCGACGTGCTGCTGGCGCGCGGCGGACAGCGTGCCGGCGGGGCTCCAGGTGTTGGTCGCGGGCGAATACAGCTCCGCCGTCGCGACCGAACCGTTGTCGGCGGCGCCGCCGACCACCAGCACCTTGCCGTTGCCGAGCGTGGTCGCGGTGTGCATGCTGCGCGCCGCCGCCAGCGTGCCCGCCGGGCTCCAGGTGTTGGTGGCGGGGTCGTAGATCTCCGCGCTGGCGAGCTTCACGTAGCCCAGGCCCTCGCCGCCGGAGACCAGCACGCGGCCGTCGGGCAGCAGCGCGGACGCGGGCTCGCGACGCGCGGTGGCGAGCGGCGCCACCGTCGTCCACGTGTTGGCGGCGGCGCTGTAGCGTTCGACCGTGGCCTGCGGCGTGCCGTTGGTGATCACGCCGCCGATCGCGAGCACGTCGCCGTTCTGCAACTGGGTCATGGCGATGCCGTAGCGGTTCTGGTTGAGCGACCCGGCGCCGGTCCAGGTATTGGTCGCCGGGTTGTACAGCTCGGCCGTGCCCTGGATGCCGGTCGCGCCGAGGCCGCCGGCGACCAGCACCTTGCCGCTGGGCAGCACCGCGAGGCCGGCCAGGTAGTGCGAGGCGATGCTGTAGGAACTCTGGGTCCAGAGGTTGGTGGTCGGGTTGTAGAGGTCCGCGGTGTAGAAGGCGAAGGCCGAACGCTTGGCGTCGGCGCCGCCGACGATCATCACCCGGCCGTCGGGCAGGGTGATCGCGCTGGCCCCCGTGCGCGCATTGGTCATCGCCGGGCCGGGCGTCCAGCCGGCGGCCTGTGCGATGCCGGTGACGGCGAGCGCGGCGGCGAGCGCGGCGGCGCCGAGCGCGCGACGGGGGGAGCGGGTACGACGGGACTGCGTGTGCGTCATGGTCATCCTTTGAGGTCAGCGACGTTGGGGAGTGCACCGCGCGCGCATCCCTGCGCACGCGGCGCGACCGGCCCGCGACGGGTCGGCGTGTCCGATGCGTCCCGAGGGAGGCACGCATCGCGCGGCGCGTCCGTCGCCGCGGAAAGAAGGAGGAAGGGGCGTCCGCCGGGCGCAGCGTCGGGCGTGCGTCGCGGGAAGGAAAGGATGCGCCGGGGCCGTATCACCGTTCGCGACCGGCGGGATCGTGGCGATGGACGGCCGCGGGATGGCCGCGGGGGTGGCGGCGCCATTGCCGCGCCGACGCGCGCAGGGCGGCGCGCCGTCGCGGTCGGTCGGCGAGGGTAGGCAGGGCGTGCGGCCGCTGCGGACCGCGGCCCACGGACGCGCGAGGGCGCGTCGCGTCGCGCTGGCTACAGCAGGCGCTGGGTGATCGCCTTCAGCACCGCGTGGGTGCGGTCGCGGCAGTCGAGCTTCACCAGCAGCTCGGAGATGTAGTTCTTCACCGTGCCTTCGGACAGGTGCAGGCTGCGACCGATTTCCTTGTTGGAATAGCCGCCGGCGACCAGGCGCAGGATCGAGCGCTCGCGTTCGGTCAGGCGCAGTGCGTCCGCGCCGGTGTCGTCCGACGGCCAGGCGGCGCGCACCGGGCCCAGGCTCACCGGCTGCAGCAGGGTTTCGCCGCCGGCGACCCGCTGGATCGCCGCGCGCAGGTCCTCGGGCGACGCGTCCTTGAGCAGGAACCCCTGTGCGCCGGCTTCGACCGCTCGCAGCATCAGGTCCGGGTCGTCGAAGGTGGTGAGCAGGATCACCGGCGTGGCGTCGCCGCGCTCGCGCAGCGTGCGCAGCAGGCCGATGCCGCCGAGTCCGGGCATGCGGATGTCGCTGACGATCACGTCCACCGGCCGCTGCGGCAGCGCCGCGAGCAGGCGTTCGGCGTCGGGGCTTTCCAGCGCGATCGCGAAACCGAGGTCGGCGAGCAGGCTGGACAGTCCGCGCAGCACCAGCGCCTGGTCGTCGCACAGCGCGATGCGCACGGCGCGCGGCGCGTTCATGCCGAGGCTCCCGTAGTGCGGACCAGCGGCAGGCGTGCGATCACCCGCAGCCCGCGCGGCGGGGTGGTCGCAACCTCGAGCGAGCCGCCGACCGCCTGCAGGCGTTCGCGCATGCCGGTGAGGCCGTTGCCGAAATCGAGGCGCGCCGGCGCGACGCCGTCGTTCTCGATCGAGAACGACAGTGCGCCGTCGACACGACGCAGCGCGACCCGGATCTCGCTCGCGCGGCCGTGGCGCAGCGCATTGGTGATCGCCTCCTGGGCGCAGCGCAGCAGGGCTTCGGCCTGCTCGAGATCGTCGACGCGCAGGTGGTCCTCGATGTCGATGAGGATGCGCACGCTCGGGATCGGCTGCGCCAGCGCCTCCAGCGCCGCCCGCAGGTCGAAGCCGTCGTGGACCCGCAACGTGCCGACCACCTGGCGGATCTGGCCGAGCAGGTCGTCGGCGAGGGTGGAGGAGACCAGCAGTTCCTCGCGTCCGGCCAGCGCGGGATCGCGCGCCAGCCGCGCCAGGTTGAGCTTGAGCGCGGTCAGGGTGTGGCCGGCGACGTCGTGCAGTTCGCGCGAGAGCTTCAGGCGTTCGCCGGCGCGCGCGGATTCCTCCAGCAGGCAGCGGGTGGCGAGCAGTTCGGCGTTGACCTGGGCGAGATGCTCGCGGGCGCGCTCGCGGCTGCCGGCGTAGTGGCCGGTCAGCGCCGCGAACGCCTGGAAGCCGAGGATCGGCAGCAGCGACAGCAGCAGGTCGCCGGTCGAACGCACGCGCGGGATCCACATCGCCGCGATCGCCGCGTTGAAAACGAGCATCCACAGCACGAACGTGCGCATGGGCAGCATCAGCACGCCCTGTCCGGCGACGATGACCAGCAGGATCGCGGTCTGCCCACCGCGCAGCAGCCATTCCGCCAGCACCACCAGCAGGCCCTGGGCGACGACGTTCCACGGCGGCGCATCGACCCCGTCGCGCCGCGAGGCGCAGGCGACGAACAGCGCGATCATCCCCACGAGCGCGGCGACGCCCGCCCATTCCCGGACCCACAGGCCGGCGTCGGCCGCTGCGAGCTTGTCGGTGTCGATCACCGACAGGCTCACCGCGAACCAGGTGACGTAGGCCGCGATGTTGAGCGGCGCGAACAGGCGCGCGGCGAACGAGGCGGCGTGCGTCTGCGCGCACGGCTGGATGCGGGTCGGGGTGTCCATGCGCGCAGCATGGCAGCGGCGGCCGGGCGGCGGAAGCGCTCCGGGGCACGAGGTGACTTTTTTCACCCCCGCCGGATGACTGCGGGCAGGTACCGCGGGTCGGGCCCGATCCGGAGACTGTGCCCATCGCCTCGGGAGCTTCGCCATGGACACCGTCTACCAAACCCTGCTGCTCGGCCACGGCCTGTCCGGCCTGGTCGCGCTCGTCACCTTCTGGATCGCCGCGTTCGCGAAGAAGGGTAGTCCGCTGCATCTGCGCGTGGGCAAGACCTACATGATCGCGATGCTCGGCATCGTCGTCACCGCGGCGCCGATGGCGGCGATCATCGCCACCCGCGGCAAGCCGGGCGTCGCGACGTTCCTGGGCTACCTGGTGGTGATCACCGCGACCGGCATGTGGCTGGGCTGGCGCGCGATCCGGCGCAAGCGCGACCAGGGCGCGTTCCGCGACACCGCCTACCTGGTGGTGGCGCTGGCCAACCTCGCCGCGTCGGCGATCGTGTTCGTCGTCGGCATGCACATGTCGCAGGTGCTGCTGATGGGGTTCAGCGCGATCGGCACCCTCACCGGCGTGCAGATGCTGATGCGCCGCCTGCGGCCGATGGACACGGCGCGCTGGTGGCTGAAGGAACACTACTCGGCGATGATCGGCTGCGGCGTGGCCACCCACATCGCGTTCCTCGCGATCGGGCTGGATCGCCTGATCCGCGCGGTCGGCATCGATCCGCCGGGCTGGTACCACCTGATCGCCTGGTTCCTGCCGCTGTCGCTGTCGTTCGTGGTCGCGGCGTGGCTCAACCGCAAGTACATGCCGAAGCCGGGCGCCGGCGCCGGCGCGGCCATCGCCAGCCGCGCCTGAGGCCGGGCGGGGCCGGACGCGCGAAACCGCGACGCCGCTCAGATCGCGAACCGCTCCCGCACCAGCATCACCACCTGCGCCCGGGCCAGCCCCGGGCGCAGCGCGTCCACGAAGCGGTCGGGACGCAGGCCGTGGTCGCCGTCGAGCACGCGCCGCAGCGCCGGCGCGATCTCGCGCGGATGCCGCAGCCGGATCGCGACGCCGGCGGCCTCGAGGCGCGCGGCATGGTCGAACTGGTCGTAGTCGCGCGGCAGCACCAGCGCCGGCACCCCGGCGCGCAGGCATTCCCACAGCACGCCGGCGCCGCCGTGGTGCAGCACCGCGCGCATCCGCGGGATCCACGCCGGATAATCGACCCAGCGATGGCGTCGCAGCGCGGAATGCGCGGCGAACGCGTCGTCGTCGAGGCGGCCGTCGCTGAAATGCAGCGCGATGTCCGGATGCGCACGCGCGATCGCGTCCAGGGTCGCCGCGAGTCCGTCCTTCGCGAAGCCCAGATGCGTGCCCAGGGTCGCCAGCACGTGGCGGTCGCCGTCGCCGGGCGGTGGCGTGCCGTGGCCCGGCGGACTCCACAGCATCGGCCCGACGAAGCGCAGCGACGCCGGCCAGCGGCGCTCGAACTCGAGTTCGCGCAGGCCCAGCGCGAGGATGCATTCATCGGAATACGCGGCTTCGCTGCCGTCGTCGCGATACGGCGACGGGAAGCCCAGCGCCGCCAGCCGTCGCCCGTGCAGGCGATGCACGCCGCGCTTGAACGCGTGGACGACCCGCGCGGCGACGGCGTCGCGCGCGCGCCCGAGCGGGCCGACCCCCGGCCACCAGCCGCCGAGGTAGGCCGGCGGGCCGCCGGGGGCCTCGATCACACAGGGCGAAGGATGCGAGGTCCACCACGCGATGCCGCGCCGCCGCGCCACGGCGCCGGCCACCGGCAGGGTGAAATCGGCGATCAGCAGGTCGGGACGCCATTTCGCGTAGCGCGCGTCGAGCGCGGACGCGAACGCGTCGAGCAGGTCGAGGCTGCGGCTGAACTGCGCGTGCAGGCGCAGCGGGTGCGCGCCGATCGGATGCGGCGGGTCGGTGATCGCGCGCAGCGCCGCGTCCGCGCCCGGCACCACGGCGACCCCGTCGAGCTCGGCGGCGCGGATCCGCGCCTGCGCGCCTTCGGTGCTGACGACCGACACGTCGGCGATCTCGCGCAGCGCGCGGCCGATCGCGAGGACCGGATGCAGATGCCCCGCGAACGGCGGCGCCAGCAGTTCGATCCGGGGCCGGTTCACGCGAAGCCTCGCAGCCACGCGAACTGGGCGCGGGCGGCATCGACGACGGCGGCGTGGTCGAGGTAGTCGAGGTGGCCGCAGGCGAGCGGCTGCGGCGGCGGGCCGCCGGCCGGGCCGAACCAGCGCGCGATGCGGTCGCGATCGCCGCGCAGCGCGGCGCCGTCGATGCTGCGCGGCCAGCGCGGCGCGACCGCGCCGTAGGCGACGACGCGCAGTCGCGCGCGCTGGGCGTCGTCGAAGCCTGCGACCAGCGCATCGAGCAGGCTCAATCCGCAGCTTCCGGCCAGCAGCAGCGTGCGCGGGGCCTCGCGCAGCCGCGACTGCGCCGCCTCGATTTCGGCGGCGGCGAACGGCGACAGCGAGCCGCGACGCGCCGCCAGCCACTGGCGGCCGTTGGCGAGGCTCGCGCGCAGCAGCGGCACCGCGCGCCACGGCGCGGTGTCCGCGGTCCACGGGAAGTTCTGCGGCGTGCAGTCGAGGTCCGGCGCGGCGTCCGCCAGGCACGCGAGCACGCGCCGCTGCGCCGGCGACAGCGCGCAGCGCCCGGGATCGCTCTGCCCGGTGAGGAAGGCGATGCGCGGCCGCGGCGGCGCGCTCATGGCAGCATGCTCACAACGGCATGCTCACGACAGCGTGCTCACAACAGCACGCTCACGGCAGCGCCTCGAACCGATCGTTCGCGTAGACCCGGTAGCGATGCGTTCGCCAGCGGATGCGCGGCACGAGCGCGGCGTGCAGCAGGTGCAGCGGCAGCAGCAACGCGACCAGCAGCGAGGTCGCCGGCTCGGCCTTCGCAACCGTGCCCGCGCAGGCGCGCTGCAGCGCGCGCCGGCCGAACACGTGCGCGAGCGCGCCGCAGGCGAATGCGCCCGCGCCGGCCCACGACGGCGACGCCGCGAGCGCCAGCGTCGCCGCCAGCGGCAGCAGCGACGGCAGGCCCTGGCCCAGCAGCACGCGCAGCCGCGCCGGCCAGCGCTGCGCGCGCGCCAGCAGCAGGCCGAACAGCATCCAGCGATGCATCTGCGCGACGTAGGCCGCGCGATCCGGCAGTGCGGTGCGCATCCACACCGGCTCGCGCCGCTGGTCGATGCGGCCACCGGCGTCGAGCACGGCCTGCGCCATCGCCAGATCGTCGGTGAGGTGGTGCAGCCGCGGCGCGAAGTCGCCGATCGACAGCAGCGCGTCGCGACGCATCGCCCAGCACATGCCGTTGAGCGTCGGCGCGCCGCCGGCGAGGCGCGGCGGCAGGTAGGTGATCGGGGCGTGGTCGTTGACGAACCGCGCCAGCAGCCGCGAACCGCTGCCGGGCGCGGGCAGGTAGGCGGGCAGGGCGGTGGCGACGACCGGGTTCGCTTCGGTTGCGGGCGCGCCGGGCAGCGCGGCGAGCAGGGCGTCCAGCGTCGCCGGCGGCAGGCGCGCGTCGTCGTCGAGCACCAGCACGGTGTCGCCGGCGCAGCCCGCCAGCGCACGATCGAGCTTGAACAGTTTGGGATTGACGCCCGCGGGGCAGGGCGGGTGCAGGCCGACCCGCACCCGCGACGCGAGTTCGGGCTGCCGCGCGAGCACGCCGCGCACCGCGCCGGCGGCGGCCGGGTCGTCCTCGTCGATCAGCCAGTGCAGGGTCGCGCCGCGGGCGCCGAGCGCGCGGAGGCTGGCGCCGAGCGCTTCGCCGAGCGTCGGATCGCCGCTGCGGATCGGCTGCAGCACGTCGACGGCCGCGAAGCGATCGGGCGCGTCCACGCCGGCCGGCGCCGACGGCATCGCCCGCAGCGCGCGCCAGGCGGCGATCTGCCGCCACGCCTCGACCAGCGGCCAGGCGAGGCACAGCGCGAGGGCGATGGCCTGGGCGTGGCTCACAGCCGCGGCCCCTGCCAAGCGACGAAATCGTCCACGCCCTCGGCCAGCGTCTTCGACGGCGGGCCGAGCACGGCGCGCGCCTTCGCGACGTCGAAGGTCTTGCTGAAGGCGAGCACGTCCACGCCGAAGCGCGTCACCGGCGGTTCGCCGCGCAGTGGCAGCAGCGTCCACGCCAGTTCCGCCGCGTGCGCCGCGAGATGCGCGACGCGGTACGGCACCGTGCGCGCGGGCGTCGGCAGCCCGAGCCGCCGGAACACGTCGGCGAGGAAGTCCTGCATCACCACCGGTTCGCCCTGGCTGAGATTGAACGCGCCGACGGCCTCCGGCAGGCGCGCCGCGCGCAGCATGTAGTCGACCAGCGCATCGACGCCGATCAGGTCGCCGACGGCGGGTTTGCCGTCGCGCACGATGTTCGGCAGCTTGCCGCGCTTCGCGGCGAGCAGCAGGCGCGGGAACAGCACCGTGTCGCCCGGTCCGAACACCGCGCGCGGGCGCAGGATCGTCCACGCGCCGTCGTAGCCGCGCACCAGCGTCTCGCCGGCGGCCTTGGTCTCGGCATAGGTGTTGGCGAAGCGCGGGCCGATCGGATCGTCCTCGCGGATGCCGAGCTGGTCGCACGGCCGGTAATGCACTGAACTCGACGAGAGGTAGACCAGCTTCGGCCGGCCGTGCGCGCGGCACCAGTCGACGACGCGGCGGGTCGCCTCGACGTTGTGGCGCAGGTAATCGCGGCGCGGCGCGAACGGCGACGACAGCGCCGCGGCGTGGATGACCACGTCCGGCGCGAAGTCGAGGTCGAACGGCTGCGACAGGTCGATCGCGCGGTAGTCCGGGTCGGGCAGCGTGCGCCGGCCGACGCCCAGCAGCGCCAGTCCGGGCGTGCCGCGGAACCGCTGCAGGAAGCGGCCGCCGATGAAGCCGGACGCGCCGGTGATCAGCAGTTTCATGGCGTGCCCTTCATGGCGTGCCCCGCATCGCCGCGGGCAGCCACGCGTAGCTGGTTTCGCAGTGCGACGGCAGCACGCAGTGACCGTCGTCGCCGTGGTCGAGCACGGCCTGCAGTTTCGCCAGCGTCGCGTGCTGGAGCGACCAGTCGTCGCTGAGCGCGCGCGTGGCCAGCGAGGGCGCAAGCGCATGCCGCGCAGCGTCGATGCGCCAGGTCGCGTCGCCGGCGAGCAGCACCTCGCGGTCGTCCTCGTGGCGCAGCAGCAGGCCGAAGTGGCCGCGCGCGTGGCCCGGCAGCGGCACCGCGCGCAGGCTGCCGTCGCCGAGCAGGTCGAGGCCGTCGCCCAGCGCCTGCCAGCCGACCGGCAATGCGATCCGCGCGCACGACTCGATGGCGACGTGGCGGCGCTCGACATCGTCCGGCAGCAGCGCCTGCAGCGTCGCCTTGCGCAGGCGCGCGATGCGGCCGGGCGTGCGTGCGAAGCGCAGCGCGGCGTCGCTGCACCACAGCCGCGCGCGCGGCAGGTCGCGCAGCCCGGCGATGTGGTCGGCGTGCAGGTGCGAGGCGAACACGCCGGCGACTTCGTGCGCGGCGATCCCGTGGCGCGCGAGCTGCGGCAGCAGGCATTCCTCCGGCGGCAGCGTCACCGGCGTCGCCCAGCGGTACAGGCGCTCGGGAAAAACATCGGTCGCGCGCAGGAAGTGATCGGCATAGCCGGTGTCGAACAGCAGCGCGCCGGCGTCGGGATGGCGGATCAGCCCGACCAGCGCCGGGAACGTGGCGCTGCGCAGGCCGCCGCCGCGCAGGGCGAGGCATTCGGGATGGGTGCAATGGCCGACCCGCAGCACGGTCAGCGAGGTGCGCGGGAATGCCGTGCCGCCGTCGTTCACAGCCGCAGCACCGCGCCGCCGAGGGTGACGCCGGCGGCGGTGCCGATCAGCAGCGCGGTGTCGCCGCGGCGCAGCCGGCCGCCGGCGAGCGCGAGGTGCAGCGCGGTCGGCAACGAAGCGGAGACCTGGTTGCCGTGCGACGCGAAGATGTCCTCGATGCGGTCGCGCGGCAGCCCGAGGCGCTTGAACACGTGTTCCATGCCGAGCCGCGACGCCTGGTGCGGCACGACCCGGGCGATGTCCTCGATCCCGGCGCCGGCCTCGGCCAGCAAGCCGGCGACGAAGTCCTCGAAATGCGCGGCGGCGATCCGGTACAGGCGCTTGCCGTCCATGCGGAACGTGCAGACCTCGCGATAGTCGCCGTCGTGGCGCGAGGGCGGCAGCCGCGAGCCGCCGCCCGGGATCTCGCAGGCGTGCGCGCCTTCGGACCAGGTCTCGAACCGCGCGGCGAGCAGCGCCGGGCCGTGGTCGCCGTCGCGCCCATCGCCGGCGTCGAGCACCGCCGCCGCCGCGCCGTCGCCGAACAGGCCGAAGGTGTCGAGGTCGCGCGGGTCGAGCGCGCGCGAGGCGAGGTCGCACGACACCAGCAGCACCCGCCGGTAGCGTCCGCTGGCCAGCAGCGACGCCACCAGGTCGAGGCCCATCAGGAACCCGATGCAGCTTGCGTTGACGTCGAAGGCGGCGGCGCCGCGGAGGCCGAGTTCGCGATGCAGCAGCGCGGCGTTGCTGGGCATCGCCTGGTCGTGGCTGGCGCTGGCGCAGACCACGGCGTCGAGGGCGTCGGCGCCGATGCCGGCATCGCGCAGCGCGGCCCGCGCCGCGTCCGCGGCGACCTGTGCGGCGTTGCGCTCGGGTTCTACGCCGCGGCGGGCCACGCCGGTGCGCGCTTCGATCGTGCCCGCGGCGAGGCCCAGCCGGGCATCGAGGGTCGCGCTGTCCAGCCACTTCGCGGGCGTGGACAGGCCGGTACCGAGGAGTCGAAGCGGGCGGTGCGGGAGCGCGGGCATGGACGGGCGGTGGGGGCGGATGCGGGCACTGTAGCGTGCCGCGCCGGGCGCCGCGCGCGCTGGCATCGCGGGTCGCGCGCGACGCGACCGCCGGTCGCATCGATCGCGACCGCGGCGCCTCGGGAGTCGTCGTGGATCAGAAGTTGCCGTTGAACAGTTCGCGGCCGATCAGCATCCGCCGGATTTCATTCGTGCCGGCGCCGATCGCGTACAGCTTGGCGTCGCGCAGCAGGCGGCCGGTCGGGTATTCGTTGATGTAGCCGTTGCCGCCTAGGGTCTGGATCGCTTCCAGCGTGACCTGCACCGCGGCGTCCGAGGCGTGCAGCAGGCAGCTCGCGGCGTCGATCCGCGATTTGTGGCTGGCGTCGTAGTCGCGCGCGACCTGGTAGGCGAAGGCGCGGCTGGACTGCAGCGACGTGTACATGTCGGCGATCTTGGCCTGCATGATCCCGAAGGTGCCGATGGCCGAGCCGAACTGGCGGCGCTCGCGCACGTAGGGCAGGGCGACGTCGAGCGCGGCCTGCATCAGCCCGATCGGGCCGCCGCTGAGCACCAGCCGCTCGGTGTTCAGGCCGCTCATCAGCACCTTGACGCCGTTGTTGACCTCGCCGAGCACATTTTCGGCCGGGATCTCGCACTGCTCGAACACCAGTTCGCAGGTGTTGCTGCCGCGCATGCCGAACTTGTCCAGCTTCTGCGCGGTGCGAAAGCCCTTCATGCCCTTCTCGACGATGAAGGCGGTCATGCACTTGCTGCCCAGCTCGCGGCTGGCGGTGCGCATGTAGACCACCAGCACGTCGGCCTCGGGGCCGTTGGTGATCCACATCTTGTTGCCGTTGGCGATCCAGGTGTCGCCCTTGAGTTCGGCGCGGCAGGACATCGAACCGACCACGTCGGAGCCGGCGCCCGGTTCGCTCATCGCCAGCGCGCCCACCCACTCGCCGCTGCACAGCTTCGGCAGGTACTTGCGGCGCTGGGCGTCGTTGCCGTTGACGTAGAGGTTGTTGACGCAGAGGTTGGAGTGCGCGCCGTAGCTCAGGCCGACCGCGCCGGACGCGCGGGAGATTTCCTCCATCGCGACCAGGTGCGACAGGTAGCCCATCTCGCTGCCGCCGAACTCGGCCGGCACGGTGATGCCGAGCAGCCCCAGTTCGCCGAGCTTGGCCCAGAGGTCCGACGGGAACACGTTCTCCTCGTCGATCTTCGCCGCGCGCGGCGCGATCTCGCCCTCGGCGAAACGCCGCACCGCCTCGCGCAGCGCATCGAGTTCTTCACCCAGCGGAAACGGACGCATCGTCACAACCTCGTCGTCGAAATGGGGACAAACCCGGCAGAGCGGCCTTCCGGTAGAGCGGCCTTCAGGCCGCTACCCCGTCCCGGAGAAGCCGGGAGCGGCCTGAAGGCCGCTCTACCGGGAGATTCGGATCAATGACCGCGCATGCGTCCCAGGAAACGCGGCGCGGTGCGGCCCATCGGCAGCTTCAGTTTGCCGATCGCGGCGATGCGCTCCTCGGCGAGACGGTCGGCGGCGCGGTAGGTCGGGATGCCGTCGCGGTCGGCGATCTCGTAGATGCGCGCGAGGTTGTGGTAGATCGTGCGCATCATCCGCATCGCGCGTTCGCGGTTGTAGCCGTCGATCTCCAGCGACACGTTCATCACGCCGCCGGCGTTGACCGCGTAGTCCGGCGCGTAGACGATGCCGCGCTTCATCACTTCGTCGCCGATCGCGTTGTTCGCGAGCTGGTTGTTGGCCGCGCCGCAGATGATCTTGGCCTTCAGCCGCGGCAGGGTCAGTTCGTTGACGGTGCCGCCGAGCGCGCACGGCGAATAGACGTCGGCGGGCACGTCGTAGATCTCGTCCGGGGCCACCGCCTCGACGCCGTATTCGTCGACCGCGTGCGCGACCAGGTCCTTGTTGATGTCGGTGACGAAGATCTTGGCGCCGCGTTCCTTCAGCAGCTTCACGAACTCCATGCCGACGTGGCCCAGGCCCTGCACCGCGTAGCTGTGGCGGCCGACTTCCTCGTCGCCGTACTTCTTGTTGAGCGTGGCCATCAGGCCCTGCAACGTGCCGTAGGCGGTGAACGGCGAGGGGTCGCCCGAACCGCCGTGGACCTGGTGCACGCCGGTGACGTACTCGGTCTCGCGATACACGTATTCCATGTCGTTGACGTCGATGCCGACGTCCTCGGCGGTGATGTAGCGGCCGCCCAGCGAATCGACGAACTTGCCGAACGCGCGGAACAGCGCCTCGGACTTGTCTTTCGACGGGTCGCCGATGATCACCGCCTTGCCGCCGCCGATGTTCAGCCCGGCCACCGCGTTCTTGTAGGTCATGCCGCGCGACAGGCGGAGCACGTCGTTCAGCGCGTCCTGCTCGGTCTTGTACGGCCACATGCGCAGGCCGCCGAGGGCGGGGCCGAGCACCGTGTTGTGGATCGCGATGATGGCCTTCAGGCCCGCATCCTTGTTGTGACAGAACACGACCTGCTCATGGCCGTTGTTTTCGATGTGTTCGAAGATCATCGGAAGCTCCCGTGCGCCGTCGATCGCATGTCAGGATACGGCGCAGTATGTTGCAAGTCGTTGATTGATCGGAAATTAGTGTTTCACGCTTGCGGCCGGGCCCGGCCGCAGGGGCGCAAGTGTAATGCAATCGAATACAGCGGTCGCGTGACGTGCGGCATCGGTCGCGCTGCACGATGACGCACGCGTCGCGACGCTCGGAACGCGTCCGCGAACCCGCGCCCGGAGCGCGCAATCGGGCATCGCAGGCAGAAGCCCAGGTCAGAAGGCGCGGTAGCGGCCCTGGCGGATCCACAGCGTCGCCAGCCATTTCTCGCCGGCGTCCACCGGCAGGCCGGCGTGCAGCGAATCGGGATCGGGCGAACCGTCGGGACGGAGGTTGTCGAACACCACGGCGCGGCCTGGAAACGGTTCCACGCGCAGGCCGGGGATCGGGAATCCGGTGGCGCCGCCGGCTTCGACCGCGTTCAGATAGACGATGACGGTGCGCGAGCGGTTGCCGGCATGCGGCTGATCCATTCGCAGCGCGCCGGGCGGCAGGTAATCGCGATGCGGGCGGTATTGCTGGCCCGGCGCGTAATGCAGCACGGTGAGCTGCTCGCCGTTGGGCAGGTCGATGCCCGCCGCCGCGGCCATGCGCAACTGCGCCAGACGCAGCGCGCTGTGCTCCATCAGCGGATCGAAGCAGGTTTCGCTGCTGGTGCGCAGGGACAGCGCGTGGGGCTCGCCGGTCAGCGGATCGACGGTCTGCGATGCATGCATGTGCGGCCGGGCGCTGGCGATGTATAGCCGGCATTCGTCCGCGGAGAACAGGCGGTCGATCATCGACACCCGCGGCTGCGCGCTCAGCGGCTGCGCCTGCGGCGGATGCAGCGCGTCTTCCAGCGTGAGCCGCCGCGGCGTGCCGGCGGGATCGGGTGGCGGCAGCGTGAACCGTGGCAGGCGCGCGACGCCGCCGGCTTCGAGCTGCGTCCACAGGTCCGCGGCCGCGTCCGGATCGGCTTCGCAGCCTTCGCCGTGCGCCAGGCGTTCGGCGAACAGCGCCGCGGCCACCGCGCTGCCGCCGGCCGCGGCGCGCTGCAGCAGCCGCAGGCACAGCGCCTGGTCCTCCGGATGCGCCTTGCGGCCGAAGTGGATCGCGGCCGTCAGCAGCGCCGGCGGGAAGTCGGCCTGCACCGCGCGATGGATGCGCTCGTTGATGCGGCCGTCGCGCGGCAGCGCCGCGCCACCGATCGCGATCGACGCCAGCAGCTCGGCCGCCGCCGGGTGCCCGCTGCGCTCCGCGCGCAGCAGCCACTGCGTTGCGGCGTCCGGCGCGGCCGGCCCGGCCATGCCGAACAGCCGCATCCGCGCGTACTCGATCTGCGCCAGCGGGTGCCCGGCCTCGGCGGCGCGCAGGTACCACGCCTGGGCGTCGGCCATGCGCTGCGCCTCGACCAGCGCGGTCGCCAGACGCACGGCATCGTCGGCGTTGCCGCGTTCGGCGGCGGAGAACAGCGCCGGGAGCGCACCCGCGCCCGCGTTCAAAGCTGCGATTCGATCGGCAGCCACGACACCACGCGCGCGGTCGCGCGCTGCCAGCGCGTGGTGTCCGGCGCGACCGCCAGCATCCGCGGCGGCGTGCGCGTGCGGTCGAGCCAGCGCGGGTCGCCCGCGGCGTCCAGCGTCACCCAGTAACTCAGTTCCGGCCCCGACAGGCGCAGGTATTCGTCGCGCAGCGCGTGCGCCAGCCCGGGATCGTCGAACATCACGCCCATCTCGGTGTTGAGGTAGGCCGAGCGCGCATCCATGTTGAACGAGCCGATGAAGCCGCGGCGGTCGTCGATGACGTAGGCCTTGGTGTGCAGGCTGGCGCCGCTGCTGCCGAACAGGCTGCTGCCGGGGTCGCCCTGGGCGCGCAGTTCGTAGACGTGCGCGCCGCCGCGCAGCAGCTCGGTCCGGTATTGGCTGTAGCCGCCGTATACCGCCGGCACGTCGTTGGCGGCCAGCGAATTGGTGACCACGCCCACGGTCGCGCCCTCGCGCACCAGGCGCTTCAGAGCCTCGGTGCCGTCGTCGCCGGGCACGAAATACGGCGAGATCAGCAGCGCCTTGCGCTTCGCGCCGGCGATGTCGCGGGCGATGCGGCCGACCAGCCAGTCGGCGCTGGCGTCGTCGCGGCCTTTCAGCGGCGGATCGGCGTACAGGTGCAGGCGATCGCTCCAGAACGGCACCAGCTGCTGGCGCGCATAGTCCTGCACCCGGGTCGACTCGGCGAGCCGGCGCAGATAGCGCTGCGCCTCCGGGCCGGCGGCCTCGGTTTCGATCTCTTGGCCCAGGCTGTCGAACCCCGCCTTCGGCGCACGCGTCAGCGCGGTCAGCGGCACCACCGCCTCGCTGTTCCAGTAGCGGTCGAAGATCGCGCTCGTTTCCTGCACCGCCGGGCCGAACAGCACCATGTCCAGATCGCGGAAATTCACGTCCTCGCCGGCGCCGAAATACTCCACGCCGATGTTGCGGCCGCCGACCACCGCCACCCGGTTGTCGGCGATCCACGCCTTGTTGTGCATGCGGTGGTTGACGCTGAAGAACCGCTGCGCCAGTTCGACGATGCGCGCCAGCCCGGTGCGGTTGCGGAACGGGTTGTAGAGCCGGATCTCGATGTTGGGATGGGCGTCGAGCAGCAGCAGCTTCGAGTCCATGCCCCTGGCGTTCATGTCGTCGAGCAGCATGCGCACGCGCACGCCGCGCTCGGCCGCGCGCCAGACCTCGCGCCCGAGCAGGCGACCGGCCAGATCGTCGTGCCAGATGTAGTACTGCAGGTCGAGGCTGCGCCCGGCCCGCTGCGCCGACAGCGCCCTCGCGGCGAAGGCGTCCACGCCGTCGTTGACCAGCAGCGCCCCGGTCTGGCCGGGATGGGCGGCCAGCAGCGGCGCCAGTTCCCGGTCGAGCGCGGTCGCGTCCGCCCGCGGCGGCAGCGCGGCGGAGGGCTTGCCGGTGGCCGGCGGGGTCAGGTGGTCGGCCAGCAGCAGGCCGCTGATCGCCAGCGCGGCCAGCGAGAACAGGCTCCAGCCGAGGATCCGCAGCGCCCGTCGCATCGTCATCGCCGCCATCCGCCACCCCCTGCCCGAACCATGCGCGGCAGTATCCACGCCGCTGCGGCCCGGGGGCAAGGCGCGGCCGGCCGCGCAGCGGGGCGCCGGCATGAGGCCGGCACGGACCGGCAGGCTAGAATGGGCGATCACTCGTTACCTGCACGGAGCGCGCATGAGCACGCCAGCCGCCCACACCGCCGAAGGGCACGTCCCCGCCTCCCGTCCCGACGCCGCGCCGCTGCGCTTCGTCACCGCCGCCAGCCTGTTCGACGGCCACGACGCCGCCATCAACATCATGCGCCGGCTGATCCAGGCCCAGGGCGCCGAGGTCATCCACCTCGGCCACAACCGCAGCGTCGAGGACGTGGTCCGCGCCGCCTTGCAGGAAGACGCCGACGCCATCGCCCTGTCCAGCTACCAGGGCGGCCACGTCGAATACTTCAAGTACATGGTCGACATGCTGAAGGAACGCGGCGCCGGCCACATCAAGGTCTTCGGCGGCGGCGGCGGCACGATCACGCCGGAGGAGATCCGCGAGCTGCAGGCCTACGGCGTCGAGCGCATCTACCACCCCAACGACGGCATGCACATGGGCCTGGTCGCGATGATCGAGGACGTGGTGCGCCGCGCCGGCGCGGCCCGCACGGAATCCGTAGGGCGGGCTCAAGCCCGCCATGCTTCGGCATCGACGATCAAGAGCGGCGGGCTTGAGCCCGCCCTACACGACGAAATTTCGATCGGGCACATGCTGAGCCTGATCGAAGACGATGCGCTGCCCGAATCCGAACTCGCCCACCTGCGCAAGGAATGGCAGCTGGCCGGCGGCAGGACCCCTGTGGTCGGCATCACCGGCACCGGCGGCGCCGGCAAGTCCTCGGTCACCGACGAACTGCTCAACCGCTTCCTCGCCAACTTCCCGGAGATGCGCATCGCCGTGATCTCCGTCGACCCGACCCGTCGCCGCACCGGCGGCGCGCTGCTGGGCGACCGCATCCGCATGAACTCGCTGCGGTCGAAGCGCGTGTTCATGCGCTCGATGGCGACCCGCCGCCAGCACATGGCGACGAACGTCGTGCTGAAGGACTGCATCGGCTTCCTCAAGTCGCTGGGCTACGACCTGGTCATCGTCGAGACCGCCGGCATCGGCCAGAGCGACTCGGAGATCGTCGACCTCGTCGATTTCCCGATGTACGTGATGACCAGCGACTTCGGCGCGCCCAGCCAGCTCGAGAAGATCGACATGCTCGACTTCGCCGAACTGGTCGTGCTCAACAAGTTCGACAAGCGCGGCGCCGAGGATGCCCTGCGCGACGTGCGCAAGCAGTGGAAGCGCAACCGCGTCGCCTTCAACGTCGCCGACGAGGACGTGCCGGTCTACCCGACCATCGCCAGCCAGTTCAACGACCCCGGCATCAGCTGGATGTTCGCCAACCTGTGCCGCCTGCTGCGCGAGAAGCTGTCGCTGCCGGAGGCGAAGTGGTCGCCGGCCATCGACACGGCGCTGAAGGAACCCCGCGCCACCGTCCTCATCCCCGGCCAGCGCGTCCGCTACCTCGCCGAGATCGCCGAACAGGGCCGCGGCATCAACCGCCGCATCGAATCGCAGGCCGAGATCGCCGATCGCGCCCAGAGCTACTGGCAGTCGCTGCACGACCTCGGCGACATCGCGCTGCCGAAGGCGCTGGAGCTGTACGCCCCCGACGCGCTGCTGCCCGGCCCCTCATCCGGTCCTGCGGACCACCTTCTCCCCGCCAGCGGGGAGAAGGACGGCGCATTTGCCGCTGACGCCTCCGCCACGAACGCCGCCTCCGCTTCTCCTTCTCCCCGCGAGAGCGGGGAGAAGGTGCCCGAAGGGCGGATGAGGGGCGATACAACGTCCCACACCGCAGCCTTCGCTTCTCCTTCTCCCCGCGAGAGCGGGGAGAAGGTGCCCGAAGGGCGGATGAGGGGCGACGCAACGTCCCACACCGCAGCCTTCGCTTCTCCTTCTCCCCGCGAGAGCGGGGAGAAGGTGCCCGAAGGGCGGATGAGGGGCGACGCAACATCCCACACCGCCGCCTTTGCCTCTCCTTCTCCCCGCGAGAGCGGGGAGAAGGTGCCCGAAGGGCGGATGAGGGGCCGCGTCGACGTCGACCGTACCCTCCTCACCCTCCGCCAGCGCTACAACGACGCCGTCCAGTCGCTCGACAGCGAAGCCCTCAAGCTGCTGCGCGAATGGCCCGCGCGACTGAAATCCATCGTCGACGAGGTCAACGAATACCAGGTTCGCGACAAGACCATCCGCGTCGAGAACTACCGCGAATCCCTCTCGCACCAGAAGATCCCGAAGATCGCCGCGCCCACCTACAAGGGCTGGGGCGAGCTGCTGACCTTCCTGCAGAAAGAGAATCTGCCGGGCTATTACCCGTACACCGGCGGCGTCTACCCGTACCGCCGCACCGGCGAGGACCCGATCCGCATGTTCGCGGGCGAGGGCACGCCGGAGCGCACCAACCGCCGCTTCCACTACCTCAGCGTCGGCCAGCCGGCCGCGCGCCTGTCCACCGCGTTCGACAGCGTGACGCTGTACGGCGAAGATCCGGCGCCGCGCCCCGACATCTACGGCAAGATCGGCAACTCCGGCGTCAACATCGCCACGCTGGACGACATGAAGAAGCTGTATTCCGGCTTCGACCTCTGCGCGCCCAGCACCTCGGTGTCGATGACCATCAACGGCCCGGCGCCGATCATCCTCGCGATGTTCATGAACACCGCGATCGACCAGCAGATCGAGAAATACCTGCGTGCGGATCAATCCCGCTGGGACGCCGCGCACGCGAAGATCGAGGCGATGTTCGAAGGCCGCCAGCGCCCCGAGTACGGCGGCCTGCTGCCCGAGACCAACGACGGCCTCGGCCTCGGCCTGCTCGGCGTCACCGGCGACCAGGTGGTCGACGCCGAGACCTACGCCGCCATCAAGGCGCAGACGCTGTCGACCGTGCGCGGCACGGTGCAGGCCGACATCCTCAAGGAAGACCAGGCCCAGAACACCTGCATCTTCAGCACCGAATTCGCGATGCGGATGATGGGCGACATCCAGCAGTACTTCGTCGAGAAGAACGTCCGCAACTTCTACTCGGTGTCGATCAGCGGCTACCACATCGCCGAAGCCGGCGCGAACCCGATCAGCCAGCTCGCCTTCACCCTGTCGAACGGGTTCACCATCGTCGAGTACTACCTCGCCCGCGGCATGAAAATCGACGACTTCGCGCCCAACCTGTCGTTCTTCTTCAGCAACGGCATGGACCCGGAATACACCGTCATCGGCCGCGTCGCCCGCCGCATCTGGGCCCGCGCCATGCGCGAACGCTACGGCGCCAGCGCCCGCAGCCAGATGATGAAGTACCACATCCAGACCTCCGGTCGCAGCCTGCACGCGCAGGAGATCCAGTTCAACGACATCCGCACCACGCTGCAGGCCCTGTACGCCCTGTTTGACAACTGCAACAGCCTGCACACCAACGCCTACGACGAAGCCATCACCACGCCGACCGAAGAAAGCGTGCGCCGCGCCGTGGCCATCCAGATGATCATCAACAAGGAACTGGGCCTCAACTTCTGCGAGAACCCCTGGCAGGGCAGCTTCATCGTCGACAAGCTCACCGACCTCGTCGAGGAAGCCGTCTACAAGGAGTTCGAAGCCATCAGCGAACGTGGCGGCGTGCTCGGCGCCATGGACACCATGTACCAGCGCGGCAAGATCCAGGAAGAGTCGCTGTACTACGAACACAAGAAGCACGACGGCAGCCTGCCCCTGATCGGCGTCAACACCTTCCTGCCCAAGGACCACGGCGGCGACATCGTCACCGAGATCGAACTGATCCGCAGCACCGAGGCGGAGAAGGGGCAGCAGATCGCGAATGTGGCGGGGTATCAGGCTCTGCGCAACACGCCGGAAGGGCTGGGATATCTGCAGAAGACAGCGCGGGATCGCGCCAATGTCTTCGCGGCGTTAATGGAGGCTGTCAAGTCTTACAGCTTGGGGCAGATCTCCCATGCGCTTTATGACGTGGGTGGGGAGTATCGTAGGAATATGTAGATATATCGCCAAGAATGTTGATTGCGCGCAAGGGAGGGAATATGGCCGGCGAATATTTGGATCGTGTAGATGAGATTGTAATTAATGGTGAGACAAACTCATTTCGTTTCGAGCGTTTCTGCGCGGCGGCAGTCAGTCATGCGGAAGGAGGAGTGGTTGTTCTAGGGACATCGGTATCTTGGGATCTTGGGCGAGATGGCGTTGGAGTAGGTCGTGGTTCCGGAATATACGTTTGTACAAGCCTTCGCGACGACGTTGATCACAAGGCGCTGGGCGATGTAGAGCGCATTAGTGATACTACCCCTGATATCAAAAAGTTGTATTTCTGTTCCAGTCAGAATCTGTCTGAGCATCGTCGGGATGAGATGGCAGCTGTGCTCCAAAGTGAAGTAGGTGACGCTTTTGCAATTGTTGTCCTTGGTGCTATTCAGCTTGCCGAGCTCGGTCGACAAGAATCAAAAGCGCTTGAGCGCCACTATGGCGCGGAGATCCGTAACATCTTGGCGCGGATTTCGACAGCTCCAGATGATCAAACTGAGTTGAAGGGGCTTAGGTTGGCGCTTCTTTCGTATGGGTCGGATGAATCCATCTCCATTCGAAACGCGATTTATCAAAGCGCCCTTCTAGAAATACTAAGTGATAACGAAGGCCGAACGGCAAAGGCCCTCAGTAACCAAATTTCAGCAGAACTCAAGTTGAGTCAATCGATCGACGAGGCGTTGGTTGCTCCGCACTTGAAAAAGATGGTTGGCGAAGAACTTGTCTTGGAGGTTGGTAATGTATACAGACTTGCGCCTGCTGGCGAAAAGAAGGTCGAGGAGCAGCGCGTAAATGCGGCTTCGTCGCTGATAGTGGGTCGTAATGCAATTCGTGAAGAGTTGGAAACCGCGATTGGATCTCGAATTATCGATGAGGAATTTTCTCGCATCTGGAATGTATTTGAAGCAAAGATGTCTGAATATTTCCAGTCGCGCGGGGATCATATCGTTAGCGAAATTGCTGCCTTTCTAAATGATGGCGATGGCGGCGTTGATTCGCCAGGTTTTCCGTCTTTTAGTTTTATTGACGATTTTGCGGCATCTGTCTCTGCAGTCTCAAGTCATCCGGACCGTCAGCTAGAGCTTAAGACGGCTATTAAGGATCTTTTTTCAGATCGGTCCGGAAGCGCGGCAAATTGGTTGGTAAGGGTTTGTGCTTCGTTCGTTGCTGCATGCACTATGGGTTTGGAATACAAGAGTGCTCAAGCGGTCAAGCAGTTGCTGCGACGTGTTCATATTGCACTCGATACAGATGTTGTTCTTAGTCTTTTGGGTGAGGCGGAGTCGGATCATGAGGCCGCCAAAACAATTGTACGGCGTTGGATTGGACTCGGGGGCAACGTCCTTGTCGGAGCGCCGGTTCTTTTGGAGGTTGCTTATCACGCGCACATTGCGCAGCGTGATTACGAGCAGATTAGGGGGCTAAATCTGACGGATCCCCGTGCCCGCTTTCAGCTGGTTGAGAACGTATTTGTTCGCTCGTTCGTTAAGCTTGTCGCAGGCGGCCAAGCAAGAATCGGGCAATGGCCTCAATACATTGATGAGTACCGTGGGGCGAGTGAATATGACTACTCAAAGGTGCATGCTCATTTGAGTTCTGAGTATTCAATCGGGCGTCTGCCTGATAGAGACTCTGCCGATGCGGCTATTGTTCAGCAAGTCAATGAATTTTTGCTTGCCAAGATGGAGGAGTCTGCATTGCGCATGGATAGGAAGCTGCGCGATAAAGCTATGCGAGATGCAGAGCTTTATGTCTCCCTGGCAGCACATATGCGCCGCTTACGGGCTTCCGAGCCGGGGGCTGCGGCACTGCTTGTGAGTTCTGCGCGGCGTCTAGGTGATATTGATAAGCACTTTGGCTTGAGCGGCGAAGAAAAATTGGTAATTTCCGTTCAAGCTGCTCTTTTCCTGATGTCAATGCTTCCTAATGTTAGTCTTGGTCTGAGCTCTCTTAGGGCGTTTTTGTTTGACGAACACCGAAGTAAATTTTCGTCAGATCTTGAGCGAACATTGCTTCGAATGATTCAGGGTAGCGAGCAGTTCTCGATGCCGTTCGCTAAGCGGGCTAGCTTGATGCGGGAAGTCCGAGCGAGACTAGTGCAGCGAGCGTCGCATACGGAAGGCCGACCGTCGGTGGCCGAGATCGAAAGTGCTGCCTTGAAGCCCGATGCGCAGGAAGGGTTGGTGAACGTGCTGGCGGCGTCGCTGGACGCAATCGCCGTTGACACTCGTGCTGAAAGTGAAGTGAGAGAGCTAAGGCGTCAAGTTCAAGAGTTGGAGCGCCGACTAGAGGCGCAAAAGCGAATCAAGCGTAAGAATTAAACTCGCAAGGCGTGCTTGAATTCGTAAGGCGGATCATACCTAAGGCGGGTCTTGATCCGCCGATGACGAAGGGTCGTGCCGTATCGAATGACGGCTGTGATCAGTTAACGTGGAGGGTGTGCCCACCGTTGTCCTCCCAGTGTCGCACCGTGCTCGGCGCGTCAAGGTCGAGGTGAATTGCTGCGCAAACCTTGACGCGCCTGCGCGCGATGCGGTTTGGACTCGCCAACGGCGGCCACAGTGGCCGCCGGGCGAAACGGAGTGCCGTCATGTCCAAGCCCAAGTCGCCGCCTGCGTCCCGCGTCGCGGTGTCGAACGTCCTGCTGGTCGAAGTCCCGCCCCAGTTCATCGCCCTGTGCGAAGCCAGCGGCACCCGCCCGCAAGCCGCCCTGCGCGGCATGGCCGCCATGGTCTGCGGCCTGCGCTACGACGCCGACAACCGCCTGGTGCCGCTGGAAGGCGTGGCCGCGTAAGCTTCACCCGGGCGCAGGCGGTGCCTGCGTAGCCTTCCCCTGATCTGAGACAGTTCGAGAGGAGAACATCTGGCAGGATAGACCTGACGGAGGTTCACATGCGCAAGAGTCGATTCACGGAGTCACAGATCGTCGAGATTCTCAAGGAAGCGGA
>Ga0209792_1000450_pt1 | contig 30165 bp, 21 predicted proteins | sample EBPBio142005_DNA_FD_185860 | JGI IMG/M metagenome (GOLD analysis project Ga0209792, IMG submission 185860) | Wastewater treatment Type I Accumulibacter community from EBPR Bioreactor in Madison, WI, USA - Reactor 1_6/14/2005_ DNA (SPAdes)... | ecosystem: Engineered > Bioreactor > EBPR >... | reverse complement strand
AAGTCAGAGCGGGAAGGATCGGAAACGATTCAGGCCCGCCCACCCAGCCGAGGTGAGAAACGCACGCCGGGCGCGGGAGACCGCGCTACAGTATCACTCATAGGAAACCACCGCGCACTTCCGCGTCGTCCTTCGGACCCCTCTCCTTCGGGAGCGTTCTTTGAAAAAACCGAGCCGCTGAACCCGAAAGGGTTTTTCGGCATGCCTTCTCGGCGGCCAACCGGGAAAATTCTAGTTTCCCCGCGCCGTGGCCAGCGCGCCCGGCAATTCCTGCTCGAATATGTCGAGTTCATCGTCAGGCCCGCAACTGACGCGGATGCAGCGGTCGAGAACGGGCGCCATCGGTTTGCGCACGAACACGTCGCGCGCGATCAGCGCCTGCATCACCTTCAACGCGTAGCCGCCGTCCGCGCCGCAGTCGATGGTGACGAAGTTCGTGGCCGAAGGAAGCGCCGACAGGCCATTGTCTGCGGCGATCCGGGCAATGCGCCGCCGGGCGCGGTCGATGCGGGAAAGCACGTCCGTCAGCCAGGCCTGGTCGCCGATCGCCGCCGCCGCGGCGACCTGCGTCATGCGGCTCATGCCGAAATGGTTGCGCACCTTGTCGAAGGCGCGGATGGTCTCATCCTCGCCTATCGCATAGCCGCAGCGCATGCCGGCAAGCCCGTAGGCCTTGGAGAAGGTGCGCATGCGCAGCACGTTCGGCCGCGCCGGATCGAGCGGGGGAATCGCCGAGGCCGGCGCCATGTCGCAATAGGCTTCGTCGAGCACCAGCAGCGTCGTTTCCGGCAGGGCCGCGATGAAGCGCTGTACCTCGTGACCGTCCCACCATGTCGCCATCGGGTTGTCGGGATTGGCGAGATAGACGAGCGGCGCGTTTTCCCGTCGCACGGCGTCGAGCAGCGCCTCGATGTCCTCGCGATCGTCGCGGTAGGGCGCGGTGACGAGCCGGCCGCCGAAGCCCGCGACATGATAGTTGAAGGTGGGATAGGCGCCGAGCGACGTCACGACCGGTTGGCCGGGCTCCAGGAACAGCCGCACGACGAGGCCGAGCAGCCCGTCGATACCCTCGCCGATCATGACATTGTCCGGCGCGATGCCGTGATGGGCCGCGACCAGATTGCGCAGCTCGAAATTCTCCGGATCGCAATATTTCCACATCTCGCCGGCAGCAGCCGCCATCGCCGCCGCGACCTTGGGCGACGCGCCGAAACCGTTCTCATTGGCGCCGATGCGGGCGCGGAAGCTGGTTCCTCGCTGGCGCTCCTGCGCCTCCGGTCCGACGAAGGGAACCGTCGAGGGCAGGGACTCGGCGAGAACGGTGAGGCGGGGTCGGTTCGTCATGGATCAGAGATTGGCCGCGATCTGCCTGAGCATGAAGAAATCGAGCTTGGTGGCAACATCGTCGCTCGGCAGCGGTACGCTGGAGAACTTTGCGATGACGACACGCGAGACCGGATCGATCAGCAGGCGCTGGCCGTGAATGCCTTCGCCGGCGAAGTGATCCCGGTCCGTGCCGAACTGGTACCAGCAACTGCGGTAGCGGCCATCGGGGAAGCTCTCCGCGAAGTTGCCGTCGATCCAAGCTTGCCGGTCGCCGTTGCGGCGCATGTCGTCGACGAAATCGGCGGGGATGATCTGCTTCCCGTCCCTCGCGCCGCCGTTGAGCACGAGTTCGCCGAGACGCGCCAGGTCGCGGGCCGTGACGTTCATGCCGCCGGCGGCGCGAATCGCCCCGACGCTGTCGACGGTCACATAAGCGGTTCCTTTGGTGCCCATCGGCTTCCACAGCCGCTCGGCCATGAATTCATGCAGGCGCCGGCCCGTCGCGCGCTCGATGACGAGCCCTAGCATGTCCGTATTGGGCGAGGCATAGGCGAAGACCTTGCCATGCGGTCCGGGCAGGCGCGGCAGCGAGACCAGCACCTGTTCCATCGTCTCGCGCGGATCGTCGGGCGCGGACGGATTCCACAAGGTCGACCGGCGATAGCGCGCAAATGCGCCTTTCTGGTCGAGATAGTCTTCGACGAAATCGAGGCTGGCCGTCATGTCGAGAAGATGGCGGACCGTCGCCTCGCCATAGGCGTTGCCGCGCGGCACGTCGATGTAGCTGGTAATCGGTGCGTCTAGATCCAGCGTCCCGTCACCGGCGGCGATACCCGCCAGCATGCCGGTCACCGATTTGGAAATGGAAAAGATGATGTGCGGCGTCAGCGTCGAGCCGTGCGGAGCGTTCCATTCGGCCAGAATCTTGCCGTCTCGCGTGGCGACGAAACAGTCGCCATGGGACAAGGACAGGTGCTCGGCCGCCGACACTTTGGAGCCGTCGGGCCGGGTGAGCGTCATGACGGCAAGCGGGGCGTCGCCGGGTGTCGCACCGGCATCCTCACGGCCAAGCGTGATGACCGCAGTCGGAACGAATTCGCTGACATGCGCGAACGACCATTTGTGCTGAGGCGGCTCGCGCCAGTTGGCAAGCGTGATGTCGCGGCGCGGGAAGGGAAGGGCGGACATGGGGTGTCTCCGTTCACCCGATGGATAGCGCCGGCCGGCAGCGATCGGCAATGTCGTTCGACTGGGCCAGAAAAGAAAAACCCGGCGGTTTCCCGCCGGGTTTCGTCTCAAGCCCCCGCTGAGACGGTATTAGAAGTAGCGCGTGAAGCGCAGGAAGCCGGAGACATCGCCGGCGGGGTTGCCCACCGGAGCGATGCCAGGCTCGTGGCGACCGATATCATCATAGTGCAGTTCCGCGCGCACTTCGAAGTTGGTGACCGGAAGCCACACGACCGAAAGTTCGGCCGACCAAGCGTCAGGCGTGCTACCCGGCAGTGCGTTTCCGTTCGTGATGTTGGTTCCAGCATAGTAGAGGTTCTTGAAGTACTGGACTGCGACCGATGCGCCGAACGTTTCGCTGAACTGGTGGTTATAAGACACCAGGATCGACCATTCCGAGCCGCCGTAGATCGCTTCGCCCGTCGGGCCCCAGATGACGGACGGGCTGCCAGCGTTGTACTGATGCGATCCATCAGCCCAGAAACCAATCACGCGCAGCGACGAACCGGGCATGTTCGGGATGTTGAACTGAGCGCCCAACTGGGCGGCAAAGCCACCATCATTTATAGGCGCGCCGAACAAGGCCGGCCCAATGGAACCGTCATAGCTCTCGTCATAGGCGACCTTCACCCAGACAGCGCCCCAACCCGCGGAGTAGCCGAGCTTTGCGACGACGTCCGGCATGTAGCCTTCGCCGTCGAGGGCGTCGTCTTCAAGGGCAATGGCGCCGAAGAAGCCGTTGGACGAGAAGTTGTAGCCGATCAAAGCGCGCTGCTGGTAGCCGTAATACATGCCGTGCCAGCTATGCGAACCGTAGTTCGACGGGTTGCCATCCCACGAGTCGACCCAGAACGATTCCGAGTAGCCCATCATGAAGCCGCCGAGCTGGATGAATGCCTGGTCGGTCGAGACCGCACCATCGCCCACGCCGTTCCAGGATGCGTTGAAGCGGATGTAGGAACGCAGCGTGCCCCACTCGGTCTCGGAACGGACGTCGAAGTTCACGCGGGCCTCGATATTCTTCTCCCAGCCGTCGCCGGCAAAAGCCAGAGCCGACGTCACCGTGCCCGGAAACGGGCCGGCGTTTGCGACCGACTGATGTGCGCCTGCGCCGACCTGGTACCAGATGTAGCCCGAGATTTGCAGGCAGGTCTCGGTGCCGGGGATGTAGAAGAAGCCCGCGCCGTAAGCGTCGCAGACGCGGACGTATTCGACCGGTTCCGGCTCCGGCGCCATCACCGCGTCAGCCGCGCGAGCGCCCGAAATTGCGACCAGCGCCGCAGCAGAGCCGAGAAGAAGCCCCTTGATGTTCATTATCCACTCTCCGTTTTCTTGTCGTCCGCGCCGACAGCCTGGGAGGCGACGTCGACACATTCATGAGTTTCTTGATCTGATTTGCTGGCCGGTTCAACATCAAACGCGCGAATGAAAGCGCCGTCCCTGACTGCGGCGGGCCGACTGTTGCGGAAATGTGACGGCGGCGTGACGAGAAAATGGGCAGTGCGGTCAAAATCATGCCGGCAGCCTGCTTTTTGGGCATTGGCCGTCACTTCGCATGATGCGCAATCCTGACATGCCGATATTTGCTGGTCGACCTGGGGTCAAATCGCGGTATTCCGCCGCCATTTCCTCGACGTCATGCATCAGCGGCCGGAAGGACACGGCGAGATCGAGCGCGTCTTGCGGTTCGTTGCTTACACGAATGACGGCCGGAGCAGGCGCACTGCCGCAAGGGGCTCGCTACGGCGCGCCGCCAGACCTTGTGTCTGTTCCCTCCTTGATCGCCTCGGTCTCCATGGCCAAGGAGTTGGCTTGTGGGAAATCTCGTTGCGGCCGCTCCCGGCAAGTTCTGCCGTCCACTTCGTGCGGGTCTTGTCACTCTGCATATTTCGTTCTTTTGGGAGGCAGAGATGCATTGCGGTGTTGATTGTGCGCGACCTTTTCTCTATCCGGGGCGCACCGGAGAGGTGGCCGAGTGGTCGAAGGCGCGCCCCTGCTAAGGGCGTAGAGGTGAAAGCTTCTCGAGGGTTCGAATCCCTTCCTCTCCGCCACTTCAGTCCCTGAGTGGGCACTGAGTTTACTCCATTATTCGCCACCAGCGTCTGAAGCAGCCGGGACTTCGATCCCATGATGCGGACCTCGCCGTCCGCGACCTCGACCCGCTGGGCCAGCGCGCGCAGGTGGTCGCGGCGGTAGCCGCCGCTTTCCAGCCGGATACGTTCGCGGGCGGTTGAGGCGAACTTTTGCAGCATTTGCGGCGTCACCGCTCTGCTGCCGGAGTTCTGGAGCATGGCCTGTGCCCGGTCTGCATCGGCCTTGGCCTGATCGCGGATGGCCTTGAGGCCGTCGATGCGGTCTTTCAGGGCCGGGTCGTTGATGTCGGCCACGCCCGCCTCGATGGCGTCATACAGCCGCTTGAGGCGCAGTTCCGATTCGGCGGAGCGCTTGTTGAGTTCGGCGATATGATCGTGGCGGCGCTCCGATTGCTCCTGCCTCCTGTCGAGAACGCTGGCGAGGGTCGTTTCCAGCCGCGCGGGCTGGAGCAACTGTTCCTCCAGATGGCTGGCGACCAGATCGTCTAGCTTGTCCATCGGCACGGCCATGCCCTCGCAGGCGGTCGGCCCCTGCCGCGCCTTGATCGAGCAGGCATAGTAGCGATAGCGCCCGCCCTTGCCGGTGCGGATGGTCATGGCCCCGCCGCACTTGGCGCAATGGATCAGGCCGGTGAGCATGGTCGGGCCACTGATGACGCGGGACGGCATGACCTTGGGATTGCGGGCCTTGAGCAGTTTCTGAACCGCCTCGAACGTCTCGCGGTCGATGATCGGCGGGACCGGCACGACAACGATTTCGGTCTTGGGCTTGAGCTCCTTGCTCTTGCTGCGCTTGTTGAACTCGTGCTCGCCCATATAGGTGCGGCGGGTCAGGATGCGGTGAACCTGACCGATGCCCCAACGCCCACCGTCGCGGGTGAAGATGCGGCGGCTGTTGAGATAGGAGACGACGTTTTTGACGCCCATCTGGCCGGTGGTGCCATCGCCCTCCAAGGCGAGCCGGTAGATCAGCCGCACCGTGTCGGCGTGCAGCGGATCAATCTCCAGCTTCTTCTTGGTCTTGGCTCCGCGCTGCTCGGCGGCGACGGTGCGATAGCCGATAGGAGGAAGTGAGCCGTTCCAGAAGCCTTGCCGCGCATTCTCCTTCAAGGCCCGCATGACGTGCTTGGCGTTTTCCTTGGACTGGTATTCATCGAACAGCGCCATGATCTGCCGCATCATGACGTGCATGGGGTCATCCCCCATTTCCTGCGTGATCGAAACCAGCTTCACGCCGTTCTTCGCCAACTTGCGGACATAGAACTCAAGCTCGAAGTGATCGCGGAAGAAACGGCTGAACGAATGGACCACGACCACGTCGAACGGCGCGGGCTTGCTGGTCCCGGCCTCGATCATGCGCTGGAACTCGGGGCGGCGGTCATTGGTCGCCGATGCGCCGGGTTCGATGAAGGTCTCGACCAGTTGCAGGCCGCGCGCCTCGCAATAGGCCTCGCCCTGCCGTTTCTGGTCGGGAATGGAGACATCATGCTCGGCCTGCCGCGCCGTCGAGACACGAAGATAAAGCGCGGCGCGCAATGGAACGGTGGAAGCGGACATGTCCGATCTCCTTCTTAAACGGGGTCAGGGACCGAACAGTCCGGCCTCATGGTTGCGCCCGAGGCGCATCGTTTCCGCTATTCAGCGGCCTCCCGGATTGTCCCGGCGATCCATTCATTCAGGCTCTTGCCCGCCGCTGCGGCGGCAATGACCGCTGCTGCATGGTCGTCAGGAGTGAGCCGGACATTGAACTTGCCGGAGAACTTCCGGCGCGGCTCGATGTCCTTTTCACTGCACATTTCGAGATAGACGGCCAGCGACTTGCGGCCTTCCTCGATCAGTTCGTGGACGCTCTCGGCATAGAAGTCGGCCCCACCATTCAGGCCGACAAACTCGCCGCGCAGCATCTGAATCTCGGGATCAAAAGCGATGACCGCTTTCTCGCCGTTGATTTCAACGACATTGTTCATGGCTTTACTCCGTGTTCGTCCAGCCATTTACGGATGCTGGCAACCGCACCTTTGTCCGTATCCGGTGAAGGATGCGGGCGATGAAAGACGCGCACTTCGCCGAACAGGAACACGCCTATCCGCGAACCTTCCCGCTCGCTGACTTCCGCCCCGAGGGCGATGAACAGCGCCTCTATGTCGGTCCAGCGGATCGAACCGTTGACCGGGCGGGCGAAGATCAGTTCCAGCGTGGCTCTGTGACGCTTTTTCATGGAGTGGCCAGTATCATTTTTTAGTACCGTTTTCAAGGTCGATTTCGGCCCCGTTATCGGGTGATCCGGTGTCGGTGCCAAAGAGTTCATCGAACAGGTCGCCGAACCATCGTTCGAACACGTCTATTTCGGCTTCCGTGACCGGAACGGGATCGGGCCAGTCGTCGGTCACGGTCCATGTGCTGAGGTCGTGCTTGGGCGGCCTGCCGGGAAACGGCCACGGGTAGCCCAGCAATTCCTCAAGCTGTTCCGATGCCGTGGGTGCCCGCTTGGAGCGTCGGGAGCGTGTTTTGTCCGCTCCGTCTTCGTCGCTGCGATCAGACATGATCGAAGTCGAATTCATTGCGCGGCCGCCACCTGACAGGATCGGCAACCCAGCGGTCGATGTCGGATTCCCGCCATCCCGCGCCGTTGGTGCTGATCTTGATCTGGGCGGGGAACGTGCCCTCGGCGATCTTGCGGTAGATGGTGGACCGGGACAGGCCGGTTCGGGCAAGGACAGTTTTGAGACGGACGATACGGTCTGGATGACGCATGGCAGCGATGCCTCCTGCTGGTTGTTCCTGACGGCTTCTGAGACCAGTCAGGGCAAGGAATTATCGTTGCGCAAGAAAGATTTAGCTGGCGTAGGGCTATGGCGTAGAAACGGCGGTAAATAGGAAAACCCTACAATCCTAAATCCCGCCCTCTGCCGAGGCCGAGACCGTGACTGAGGGCAAGATCACGGCTGATGCCCATGCCCGATTCGAACGAGATGCCGAGGTCGCGCTTGCGGCCTTCAAGCAGGGATTCAAGCTGCGGATCGCGTTCGAGGCTTTTCGCCATGTTGCCCATCTCGGCCCGGATGGATTTGTAGCCGGAATAATCGCCTGCCGTGTATTGGCGCTCGCCGCTCTGCTTGAGTTCCCGGAACCGTTCGACAAAATGATCGGCGCGCAGTTCGGGGTTCTGGCGCATCTCAGTTTCCAGGTGCAGGGCACGTCTTGCCGGTAAGGCTCGGTCGCGATCCCCCGAAGCGGCCTCTGTCGCAAGTTCGGGGTTCCTTTTATAAGCGGCCTCGGCATCGTAGGAACCATGGGGTCGAAGATCGTTGAAGGCCCCGCGAGCCTCGTGCAGTTCCTCTATCTGCTCGGGCGTTGCGGCGATATCGTGCGCCTGCGCCTTGAAGATCGCATTCACGGCACGGGCATGGCGAACGAACGCCTGCCCACGGGCACGGCGTATTGCAAGTTCCGGGTCGATCTCCGCTTCCCGCATCCTTGCTGCGGCTTCGCGCTCCGCGTCCTTTCCGGCAATCTCCCTTTCCGGCTGCTTCACGGCATCCGCGCCAGGCACACCGTCGCCGGGTGAGCGCAGGCTGTCGATGATGTCCTCGATCCGGTCGCGGACATTTTCCGGCACGAGTTTGCGCATGATCTCCGCAACCCGCGCCCGGAAGGTGATGCCGCGTCGTTCGGCATAGTCCTGCGCCGGATCGATCTGCTGGTCGTAATCGGTCGCCATGTCCTTGGACCGGTCGCGCGACAGCGTATTCACCAGTTTGCCCTGACTGGCGAAGTCATCACGGCCGTAATGCAGGTCCATGCCGTCGCGGTGTCGCGACAGCGCGACATAGCTGCCGTGGGCATCGAGCCCCGGTGTCGCCAGCACATGGGTTCGGTCTACGGTCATGCCCTGCGCCTTGTGGATGGTCGCCGCATAGCCATGGTCGATGCGGTCGTAGTCCTTGAGGTCGAAGCTGATGCTACGCCTATCATCGGTACGCACCGACACGGATGTTGTGCTGATATCCTCGATGGTGCCAAGCGTGCCGTTCTTCACGCCGAGCCCGCGCTCGTTTTGCAGGAACATGATGCGGTCTCCGCTCGCAAGGTGGCGTTCGCCCCGCTCGACCTTCACGCGCACATCCTCGCCCAGATCGCCCGCGTCCCGCATCCGCTCGCGAGCAGCCTCGTTAAGTTCGCGCACCTCGGCGTTGGTGTGGGTGAGGATGATGCGGCTGGCGTCCGGTGCTGCCTGACGCTGACGGTCCCATCTGTCGATCAGATCGCCGCGCGCCTGCTCTCGCGTTTGCGCCTCATGCACCATGTCGTGCGCGTCATAGGCATGGATCGCATGGCCGGTCCTGCCGGTCGCCAGATCGCGGGTGGCGTCACGCTGCCAGTCCTCGCGCTGACGTCGAACCTCGCCGATCTCCGCGCCGCCATGACGCTCATGGATCGAACGGAACGCCGCGCCCGCTTCGATGGATTGCAACTGCTGCGGATCGCCGACCAGCACGACCTTAGCGCCGGCTTCCGCCGCATGGGACAGCACTCGCTCCATCTGGCGCGTGCCGACCATGCCCGCCTCGTCGATGACAAGCACGTCGCGGCTGGTGAGCATGTCGCGGCCGTTCTGCCAGCCATGTTCCATGCTGGCGATGGTGCGGGATGTTATGCCTGATCCGCTTTCCAGATTCTCGGCCGCGATGCCGGACAGGGCTACACCGCGCACCTCATAGCCTGCCGCGTCCCAAGCCTCGCGCGCCACGCCGAGCATGGCGCTCTTTCCCGTTCCGGCATAGCCGACAACGATACCAAGGTCGCGGCTATCAGTGACATGCGCCAGCGCCTCGGCCTGCTCGCCGGACAGGACAAGGCCGCGTTCTTGGGCGCGCGTAAGTGCGGCCTCTCTGTCCCTGTCGCCGACTTCGTGCAACTCCTTTTCGACCATGAGTTCGGCGGCGCGATGCAGGCGCTGTTCGGCCTCGATCATGTCGCGCGTGGTGAAACGATCCTGTCCGCGCCCGTCCTGCACCAACTCCACCAGATCGGGCGAATTGCGTATCGCGCCCATGACCTCGTTGAACTGGTCGATACCGTCACTGTGCCGATGCGCAAACTTCGCCATGTCGCGGCGTGTGAAAGTCGATTGCTGATGGGTGATTGCGTCCAGCGCTACGGATGGATCGGCAATGATGCGCTCGCCATTGTTGCGGGCGATCTCGCGGTGCATGTCGGCACGGTCGGCGGCCTCGATGCCTTCGCCCTCGATACGTTGTGCAGGTGCGCCGATCTGTGTTTGCGGCTCCAGGTCGATGCCCTGCGCCTCAAGGCTGCGATGGTCGATGCGGGCGTCAATGTCGAGTTCTGCCAGCCGCTCGTTGACATGATCGGCCCAACGCTCGCGCCAGCGCTCCACCATCTCCGTGCGGTTCCAGTCACGTTGCTTCTTGCCGAAGCTGTTTTCGTCCACCTCGCGCATGGTGAGCATGACATGGGCATGGGGTTTGGGCTGTCCGTCCTCGCCGATATCCCAATGGACATTCAGATCGGCAATCATGCCGTGATCGACAAATTCGGCTTGCGCGAAGTCGCGGGCGAGTTCGATCCCCTGCGCCTGCGTCATCTCGCGCGGAATGGCGAACTCCACCTCGCGGGCAAGCTGGGCGTCCTTGCGCAGTTCGGCGGCTTCGACATCGTTCCACAGCCGTTCGCGGTCTTCCCACACCTCGGGCGCACCATCCGGCAACAGCACCTCGGAATGGACGACACCGCGTTTCTTGGAAAAGTCCTGATCGCGGTCGAGGCGGTTGTCGCGCAGGCGCGATGCCGAGCGGTAGGCGGCGGACGCCACCGCGCTCTGGCCGCTCTTGCGGGAAATGACCTTGACGTGAAGATGATAGATCGCCATCGCGATCCAAGCATTGGCACGGCAAAGCGCACGTCGGAACGACGTATAAGCGCGCCCTCCCTCGAAAAAATCTCGGGATGGACCGGGCCGTGCCAGACCGTCCCGGCAACAATACTGCGTTCTGCCGCCTGCGCAACTATCCTTGCCGTATCAGCGATTTGCGACCGGAAAAGGACACGAGAATGCGCAAACCACGCGACTATGACGCGGAACTGAAGGCGCTTGAGCACAAGGCGCGGGAACTGAAAACCCGCAAGGTGCAGCAGCTTGGCGAACTGGTGATCGCCACCGGGGCGGACGCCCTCACCGCCGAGGAACTGGCGGGTGCGTTGGTCGCGCTGGCCGAAACCAAGGATGCCGGAAAGAGGGAGGCATGGTCCAAGCGCGGGGCGGCGTTCTTTCAGGGCCGATCGCGGCGATCTGCACCAACGCCTGACCGCGATCACGGCGGCGCTCAAACGCAACCGGGCGGCGCACAACCGGCATCAGGCGCAACGGGCGCGGCATGACATGCGGACATGGCAGATCGAGCGCCGCAAGCGAACGCGGCATCTGATCGAACTCGGCGGTCTCGTCGTCAAGGCTGGGATCGTGGACCTGACCGGCAACGACCGCGCCATGATCTACGGCGCGATGATCTGGATCGCCGAAAAGCTCAAGAGCGAGGGTGACGAACATGCGCGCGATACATGGACGAAACTTGGAAAGATGGCGTTCGAGATGGAGCGTCCGGCAGACCCAAACGACAGAGTGCAGCCGCAGCCGGATCTGGCGTGACCGATGGCGGGCGACGCGGAGACCTCTCATATCACAGCGCCGCCCGCCATCGCGCGGCGAAGCCGCTCAAATACAGCTCATCCGACACTACGGCAGGCGGCTCAAGCCTCAGACCTTAAACGCGGCGAATATTTCAGGGAACGACATTGGCTTCCAACTCATCAAATGCAAGAATCAAGTCACTTCGTATTGAGTAGAAATCCCGGTGCTTCAGCCTGCGCGTCGCTACACCGGATCGCTGACTACGAGGATGCGCCGTGGTCGATTCCAGGCGCAAGTCGTGAAGCCGGAGAAAACAAGGCATCAGTTGTGACAAATGAGGTAGCAGCGTTTGGTCCCTCAAGGCAGCGCCATAACTCGGGCGCTGCCTGCCTGGTTTCAGGCGCGAATAGATGTGGGAGAACACTTCATCGCACCAGCTATCGAGCTGGACCAGAAACGCATCAATGTTCGACTCATGATTCCTCTTGAGGAAGATCGTCATGCGCTCGGCATGGCCGTGAGCAGCACCGAAAAACACCTTCCAATCATAGGCGGTTTGATTTCGTTTCAGGATATACGCCAGAATCTCATTGATGCGGCTGCTCGGCTGGCCAACGGAGCGAATGATGCGGGCCGCCTTCAAGCTATGCTTGGCAGTTGTCTCCACATCGCCATAAGGCCTTGTCAGCCTGAGATTGTCGTCGATCAACCTACCGGAGGCAATGCGCGCCACCTCGGATTCTGCGTCCCGCATTTGGCAATTCACGAAGTCGGCGTAGGTTGCCGCACCAAAGAGATCGGCGGTCAGTTCACGAAAAGCGCATTTTCTGACCCACCAATCTTTTTCGCTGGAAACGATGGCATCGTATTCCGCGAAGGTAATTGTCTTTGCGCTCAAAGCCCAACCGATCAAGGCTTCCTTGTAGCTTGGCTGTAATTGAATGACGCTGGGCTTGGGGCGTAACAGTCGATCCGCACAAACCTTGCCAAACGACGCCGTGACAGCAGGAGGGCATTTGCCCAAGCATGATCGAAGCAATTGCGCGTTGACGGCGTGATACAACTCGTTTGCCGAAACGTAGTTCTCAATCTCTTTGGCAAGAACATTGGGAATCTTGGCGTAGGCCGCGATGTAGCGGCAAATTCCGGGTGCGTGTTCGGGGTGCCGGTGCAGCACCTTCATCAAGCGGGCGTTGAGCCTGTGGTTTGGTGTGGCGTGCGCCAAAAGGTATTTGAAGCGCGTCACGCTTTCCGGCGCGACTCTGCCGTTACGGGTTAGCCCTAGAAGCCGGGATGCAAGCTTCTTCTGATTGACGATTGGTTTGATGGAGGGTTCGGGCGGTCGGCTGACAGACTTTACCTCGTCGCGTGGATCAGCGATTTTTCGTATGTTGATTTTTGCCGTCTGTGGGAAAAGGCCAATTTCCTTGGAAGCGATGTCGAGCGCAATGAGTTTGCGTCGCAATTCCTCCTCACTTTTCGCCAGAATCTTGATGTCATCGACATAGCGAAGATAGACGGTTTTCCTGCCGCGCTCCCCCGCCGTGTCGATATGCTGCAATACTGCTTCGGAGAGCATCCCGGACGCGAGCGGACCCTGCGGGATTCCGTGTTCGTGATAGATATTTTCCTGACCGTTGCTCCAAGTGCTAGATGTCCAGAATTTCAGGCATCGCAGTAGGAAATCAATCGTATCTTCATCTATCCCAAGGGCAACAAGGAAATGCCGCAGCACATGATGATCGATGGAATCGTAGAACGCGGCCAGGTCGAAATTGGCAACATAGTGGTGCCCATCGTTGAAAGCCTGCTCGATCCTGTTCCCGAACTTTCGATAACTCCGCTGCCATTGAAGGTAGAAGAACGGCGACGATTTTCCCGCGTACAGGTGGGCAAAGACGCGCTTTTCGTAACGCTGACGAGTCTTCCGTTTGAGCGTATCCGCAATCAGGTTGACGCACGCCTGATAGACGATCTGATCTTCGACTGTCAGGAGAGTGATCGGACGTAGCGTGCCCGATGGCTTCGGTAGAAGAAGTTTTGACGCATGGGAAACCTGATAGCGTTCCTTCAACCCCTCATTGCGAATCCATTTGAGATGGGTGTCAGACGCGATGGCGAAGGCATCGTATGAGTCGCGGAAGTATGACTTGTACTGCGCATCGGGATTGGACATCACCCAGCGGTAGGCACGCCGTAAATTGTTCAGATTGAATACGGCCTCAAGATCACTCACGGCCTAAGCGCGCCCGCCACCGTCCGACCGCACCAGCCGCGCCGCTGCCGGGTCGTAGATATAGTCTGTGATCGTGCCGTCCTTGATCCGCTCCACGGTGTCGTCAACCACGAAACGGGGCACAAGGAACCATTCGCGCGGCACAACCGGCTTGCCAAAACGGTCCTTGATCTTGACGTCCAGTTGGGCGGGAGCGAAGATGCGGTGGATCAGGTTTTCGAGCTTCACGCGGTTGATGTTGTAGAGCGTGTAGGTGGCGACCACCTCGACCTCGGCCATAAGGAAGGTTGGATCGAGCCTAGCATTGGCAAGACGGCGGGTAATGTCGCCGCCGGTCACGCCGATCTTGTGCAGCACGTCGCGGTTGGCGGCGACAAGCGGATGTTCGGACTTGCTGCGAAGGACGTAGATGGTCCCGCTCGCAATATCCTCATCGTCGCTATCGCCGGCGAACAGCGGGCCGGCGCTGGGCTCGGTGATGCGCCGTCCGGCCTCGTCCTTGTAGAGCGCCCGTTGTAGCGAACGGCGTAGGAGGTTGCTTTCCGTCCCGTTGGAATAGACCACGCGCAAGCGGGCGTCGGTTTCCCCGTTCGGCGCGCGGAAGGTTTCGCCGACCTCGGCGACATAGGCGACCTGACCGCCAAGGATGAAAAATTGCCCCTCGATGATGTCCGCTTTCAGGAAACCGGCATCCTTTACAAACTGCCGGGTCGTGCGAACGCCGGAATCTAGGTCGATCCGCACCTGCTCGAACAGGGGCTTAAACCTCTCGAAGTCGGGACATGGCTCCCGGTTGGCGATTTCCTCGGCGGCGCGTTTCTCGGCGGTGGAGCGGACATGGCGAAGCTCGGTGATTTCGGAAGCGCCTGCGGCCCCGGCAAGTTCGGCCATGAGCGCGTCGGCGTCCATTTCCTCGGCGGGCATCGCGGGCGCGTCGTCTGCCGCGTTGGACAAAAGCCCCTGACGGTCGAGCGGCGCTAGAAGCGAACGGCACTCCTCCAAGGCGCGAAGCCGGTCCAGACGCACGGCATAAAGCCGCTCGAATATATCGCGGTCCTCGCCATGCTGCGGCGCGCGACCATGTTCATCGGTAAACCGCTGGATTTCCTCGAAACCGGCGATGATGCGTTCCTCGCGGGGGCCGCGCCCTACTTTCTTTTCCGGCTGGGCGAAGTCGGCCAGTTCGTCGCGCAGTTCGTCAAGGTCAAGGTCACTCATAGCGGCCCTCATCCTTGAAGCGCACGAAAGCGGCGGCACCCTCGGCCATGCGCTTTTCCCATGCGTCGGTCGAACTGATGGACGGAAGCCGCCCGCGTTCCTTCTTGAACTGGACCGCCCGAACGGCAAGCTGCTTGGCTTCTTCCGGGGTGAGGCTGGTGCGGCGGGCGGAAATGGCAGCGGCGACTTGTTTCAGGCTTTCCTCGCTCATGGTCTTGGCGAGGATGGCATAGGCTTCCTGAAACGGATTAATCCGGTCGATCAGGTCGATGTCGAGTTCCCGCACGTCCATCGCAAATTTCCGAACGCCGTCGATCAGCGCCGTATTCGCGCCCGGCTCGTCACCAGAACCGTCATCGCCAAGGGCGATCTTCTTGGCCTGCTGGGTGAGATTGAGGGCCGCGATGGCGTGCTGGCGCACGGCCTCTTGGTCCTCCTCGTCCAGTTCGGGATACTTGTCCTTGATGATCTTGCCCAAGCGAAGCTGGGTCAGTTCTTCGGGAACAAGTTCCTCGTCGAACAGACCGCGCTCGATTGAGGGCTTATCCTGCACAAAGCTGGCGATCACCTCGTTCAAATCCTCGCGGCAGATACGGGCAGCCTCCGGTGTTTTGGGTTCGGCAAGCCCCTTGATCTCGATCTGGAAGACGCCGCGCTCCTCATTGAAGCCGACATTGCACTTGTCAGGTTGATAGCCACCGTCGCCGTAGTTAAAGCCGGGTTCGGCGGTGCTGGTTGCGGGGTTCTTGGGCTTGAACTCAAAGCGCGGGGCCAAGACCTGCTCCATGAGCAAGCTGGCGGCGATGGCTTTCAACGTGTCGTTGACAGCTTCCGTCACGGCGGATTCGGCGGCATCCGGTTCGGCGATCAGGTTGGTGAAGCGGGCGCGGGTCTTGCCCGGCGCATCGCGGGTGGCGCGACCGATGATCTGCACGATCTCGGTCAGGCTGGAACGATAGCCGACGGTCAGCGCGTGTTCGCACCAAATCCAGTCGAAGCCTTCCTTCGCCATGCCGAGCGCAATGATGATGTCCACATGATCGCGGTTGTTCTTCTGCGCGGGATCTTTGAGCGCGGCGGAAACGCGATCCCGCTTGGCCGCGTCATCGTCCACAAGGTCGGCAATGCGAAGGACACGGCCTTCCGGCGTCTTGACCAACTGGAAGCCTGTGGCTGGGTCGATGCCCTGCCATTCGCCAAGCTCCTCGATGATGTGTTCGACTTCCTTGATCTTCTGCCCGGTGCTTTCTCGCGAATTGACGTTGGGGATGTGGATGATGGTTTTCTCGGCTGGGTCCAGCACGGCAAGGATGTCGTCGGAATAAGCGCCGGAGTAGAAGAAATAGCCGATGTCGAGAGATTTCAGATACTCGTAGCCGTTTAGTTGCTCGTAATAGGTGTAGGTGACGGTATCGAAATTGGCCTCGTCCTGCGGGGCAAGGACGGCTTCGGCATCGCCCCGGAAATAGCTGCCGGTCATGGCGACGATATGCACCTTGTTCCGGGCAATGAACTGGCCCAGGTGCAGGCCCAGCTTGTTGTCTGGGTTGGCGGATACATGGTGGAACTCGTCCACCGCGATCAGCCTGTTATCAAACGCCTCCACGCCGAACCTGTCCACCGCGAAGCGAAAGGTGGCGTGGGTGCAGACCAGCACCTTGTCGTTGCTCTCAAGGAAAGCGCCAACGCTGTTGACCTTGCCGCCGTCCTCGCCCGGCGCGTTGCAGAGATTCCATTTAGGGGTCACGGTCCAGTCGGCCCAAAAGCCGAACTTGGTCAGCGGCTCGTCGGCGAAGCTGGAGCCGATGCTTTTCTCCGGCACGACGATGATGGCCTGTTTCACGCCTTGGTGCGCCAGTTTGTCGAGCGCGACGAACATGAGGGCGCGGCTCTTACCGGACGCGGGGGGCGACTTGATAAGAAGATACTGCTCGCCGCGCTTCTCATAGGCGCGTTCCTGCATCGGCCTCATGCCAAGGGCGTTGGCCTTGTTGGTGCTGCCGTTGCGGGCATAGGAAACCGAGACGGAGGGAACTGATTTCTTTTCGATAGTCACGCTGTTGCCCCCGCCTTCCGTTTCTTCGCCGTTCCCGCCGATGCGGTCATCTTTGTATAGAGGTCGAACAGCTTCTCCAGCCGTTCGGTATCGTTTCGAAAGCGCCGCCCGATGTAGATGCGTTCCAGAACCTCGTCGTTGCGCTCATGCGCCTCGCGTAAATCGGCGGGCATTTTCTCCGGGTCGTAAAGATCGGCGATGGTGGCGGGGAAATGTGCCTCCCGCGCCAACAAGATGTCCTCGGCACTTCTGGTCAAATCCGTTTTATTCTTATCTGTCAGCGGCGGGGCAGGAAACGTGTGCCAACCCATCTTGTTGGAATAGCTGTAGTCACTCTTCATGCGACCACAGATTGCTCCAATCCAAGAAATATGTAGTTTCGATGCGATAATCGCCAGACACCAGATAGGCGCATCATAAATCGCGTAAGCAAGGTTGCTTACGACACAATATTTATCCAAAACTCCAACAGGCAAATACTCGCGGCTCTCTGAACTCCGAATGGGAATGATGATAGTCTGTCTTTCACCGATATTCATTTCACAGAATTGATGCGGGCGCGAAGCCATAGCTCTTGTTCCGGGGCGAGTGCTCGCGAGGCGCCACTCACGAACGCTCTTCACCCGCTGAGCTACATTTTCAATCGCAAGCCCCCGGTCTAGGAGGTCATTAGTTAACCACAAGCACTTTCGTCGACCTCCTCTGATAAATTCAGATGATCCGTAGAAATCTTTTGTAAAAATAGCCAGTTCTGTATCCGAGAACTCGTTGAACTCATTTGGCTCCAAAATCAAGAAATTGCCCTCATAGGGCTGATTGCCAAGGCTCATTCTCGGCAAGCCATTGCGCGGCTGGGTTGCCCCTTCAACGATGATATCGCGGCTAGGGACGAGGTAGGCGTTGATATTGGCCGCCTCACGGACCGAAATCGCCCCATCCTTCTCCTCAGTGTAGATCAACCGCTGTGGATTAGTCGGGATACCAAAACCAACGATGGCAACAGTCACACCTGCATTATGGGCTGCTAGGTTCCTCCACAGAAAGGAGGTATGAGCGAAAAGTATCTTATTGCCACGATTAAAGATCAGCGGCCAAAGGAGCGGTACTTGCCCTCCTTGGCATATCGAATTGGTAGAAACGAAGGCCGTTTTTGTCTCAGTTTCCTCTCCATAAAGGGCGGCCTTAAAAAACCATCCGGCAACGTAATCCAGTGATTTGTAGCTGTCGGTATATCGTTCAAACACACCGCGCAGATCGTCCTTCTGTTCATCTGTTTGATTCTTCGTGCCCCTATAGGGCGGATTGCCGCAAATGTAGGTCTCGCCGCCCTCGTTCTGAAAGTCGATCTGCGCCTGATTGAGCGGCGTATGGAATAGGTCCTCAGTGCGGTATTTCACCCCAGTTGCGGTCGGGGGGCAGATACTCCGCCAGTCAAGCTGCAAGGCATTGCCGCAGGTGATCCAGTTCTCCGAGTCAAGCGGCAGAAAATCTTGAAGGGCATCCTTCTGCCCACGATAGAGCACGTCGCATTGATACTCGGCAATGATAAGGGCCAGTCGGGCAATCTCGGCGGGAAAGTCACGAAGCTCGATGCCTCGGAAGTTAGTCAGAGGAATATCCGACTTCCGCCCTTCTTCGCCGCGCCGCTCGTTGATGACGGCCTCAATAGCTCGCATCTCCTTATAGGCAATAACAAGGAAGTTGCCGCTGCCGCAGGCGGGATCGAAAACCCGGATGCGGGCCATGCGGTTGCGGAGATTGAGGAGCTTGCGGGGATTGTCGTCCGCCTCCGCCAGATGCTCGCGCAAATCGTTCAGAAAGAGCGGGTTGAGCACTTTCAGGATGTTGGGGACGGATGTGTAGTGCATCCCCAAGGCCCCGCGCTCATCGTCGTCGGCGACAGCCTGAATCATGGACCCGAAAATATCCGGGTTGATCTTCCGCCAATCGAGACTGCCGATGTGAAGCAGGTAGGTCCGCGCGATCTTGCTGAAATGCGGCACGTCCAGACTGCCCGAAAACAGCCCGCCGTTGACATAGGGAAACACGTCGGCCCAACGGGGCAACGCTGCACTCGCACGGTCCTTGATTGCCGTGTTCATGGCGCGGAAAATCTCGCCGATCACCTCATGGGTATTGGACGAATCCCGGTCGCTCATCTGGTCGATGGTGGCGGTGAACAGGCCGGTGCCATTAAAGATATCGGTATCTTCCGCGAAGAAACAGAAGATCAGCCGGGCCATGAAGTGATTCATGTCCGGGCGGCGCTCGGCGCTCCCCCAATCGAGATTGTCTTTCAGTAGTTCGACATAGAGCTTGTTGAGGCGGCTCGTGGCGCGGATGTCGAATGAACTGTCCCGCACCTGCTTGACGGTGGTGATCCCGGCAAGCGGCAGGAAGAATCCGAAATGGTTCGGGAAATCGGCATAGGCGCAGGCAACGGTTTCGCCGGATTCGATGTCCTCTGCCTCGAAGGTCACGCCATCGGTAGCAAGGATGAACTTGGCCTTGCCGCGCGTCGTGGCGGGGCTGGCCCGCAGCGCGGCGAGCTTTTCCGTCACGCTACCAGCGTCGGGGGTGGCAATATGGATGTTGTTGGTCTGAAGAATGCCGCCCACGTCGGACTTGTTCGATGCGCCCGAACGCAGCCGCTTGATGGTCGTGGCCTTGTTGCCGAAGGCTTCGAGGAATGCGAACGGGAACTCTGCCGCGTCGAACGGCTGTTCGGCGAGCGCGGATATGGCCTCTTCAATCTCGACGGCGTTCATGCGTCCCCCCCACTTTCCGTAGTCGATGCACGGAAAGGCTCGACCTTGATCTTCTTGGTCCGGCGCATGACCTCGGCCAACTCGTAATCGAGCTGCCGCATCAGCCACTCGCGGGCAGGTGTGCCGAACGCCTTTTCCAGCCGCACGGCCATCTCCGGCGAAATGCCAGACCGGGCGTTCAGTAGATTGCTGAGAGTCTGCCGGTCCACCCCAAGAACCCGAGCGGCGTCGGTGACGCTCAATCCGTTCTTTTCAAGGCAATCCTGCCGGACTGTCATTCCTGGGTGCATCGTCAGTGATTCCCACCAAGCCTTTGTGAAAGCAACGCTATAGTGATAATCGACACTCGACAACTTGATTCATGTCGGTTGCCGTAATGATCCACGGTGGCGAGACGCGATCTAGCGATGCAGGATCGACCGCAATGCCGAAGGTGTGTCAGAGTTAAGCGGAAATCATAGGGCTATAGCGTAAATGTAGTGATCATCACTATCGGTCGCGGCCCGCCACTCTATTCGCTCACGACAGTTTCGCTTCGCTCAGTGCCTCCGGTAGCGCCCTTTGGGGCGGTCGCGCAGTCGCGCTCCTGTCGGAGAGTTTGGAAGCAAGTTCGAACTCCCCCGCCATCTGCCACAGATTGTCCTAGGGCGCTGTAGCCTTGTATTGTTCTCTTTTTGTTCCGATAATAATGAAATGCAGATGGCATTCGACTTTGGCGCCGTCGAGGACATGGCGTGGGTGCGAGACCAGTTGAGGGCCTGCTTCGGCCGCCCTGACCGGGTCTGCGCACGAGCGCCGATCGGCCAACTCGTGAAGTCATCGATCAGCAACCGCACGCTGGACGAAGTCTCTCTGGCCGCCTATCGGCGGCTCGTGGAGGCCTACCCGGAATGGCCCGCTCTCGCAGCGGCGTCGACCGGCGATGTCGAGGCCCTGATCGGCGACGTCACCTTTCCCGACGTCAAGGCACGGCATGTCGGCGATGCGCTTCGCGCCATAGAAGCCCGTCATCCGGATTTCGACCTGGACTTCCTCGGTCGCATGAGCGTTGCCGAAGCGCTCGCGTGGCTGGAGCGCCTGCCCGGCGTCGGCCGCAAGGTTTCGGCCTCCACGCTGAATTTCAGCACCTTGAACATGCCGGCCTTCGTCGTCGACTCGCACATCCTGCGGGTGTTGGGCCGGTACGGCTTCGTCCGGAACACAGCCGGGACGCAGACCGCCTATGACGCAGCGATGGCGATAACACCCGGATGGAGCGCGGCCGAACTGGCGGAGCTTCACCTCCTGATGAAACGCCTCGGCCAGACCGCCTGCCGGCATGGTCGCGCCCGTTGTGCTGATTGCCCGATCCGTCTGCGCTGCAAGGCGGCTGCCGGCTCTGCCCGGCGAATGGCGCGTGTCACAAACCTGCCGGCTCGAATGCTGTGATTTGCGCGCTTTCCTCGTGATCCGTCCCGTTTTCGCCTGCTATTCAGTCAATGTCGGGATGGAGAGTCACCCACCCCTTCCGCAAGATGATGGCATTACGCATGACCTTTCACGCCGACCTCCACGTCCACTCGAAATATTCCCGGGCCACGAGCCGGGATCTCGATCTTGAGCGCCTGTTCTGGTGGGCGGCGCGCAAGGGGGTGCGGGTGGTCGGCACCGGCGACTGCGTGCATCCGGTGTGGCTCGCCGAGATTAAGGACAAGCTGGTGCCCGAAGGCAACGGGCTCTTTCGCCTGCGGCCCGACATCGAGGCGGCTCTGTGGGAGACGCTTCCGCCCGTCTGCCGGCGGCCGGTCTCCTTCATGATCTGCACCGAGATTTCGACCATCTACAAGAAGGGCGACAAGACCCGGAAGATCCATCACCTAATCTATGCGGCCGATCTCGACGCCACCGACCGGCTGGCGGCAAGCCTCGCGCGCATCGGCAACATCGCCTCGGACGGGCGGCCGATCCTCGGGCTCGATTCGCGCGATTTGCTGGAGATCGCGCTGGAGTCCGGACCGGATTCCTATCTCGTCCCCGCCCATATCTGGACGCCATGGTTCGCCGCGCTCGGCTCGCAATCGGGCTTCGATTCCATCGAGGAATGCTATGGCGACCTGGCCGGGCACATCTTCGTGGTGGAGACGGGGCTGTCGTCCGATCCGGCCATGAACTGGCGCGTCTCCTCGCTCGATCGGTTCCGCCTCACCTCCAATTCGGACGCGCATTCGCCCGGCAAGCTCGGCCGCGAGGCGACGCGCTTTGCCTGCGCACCCGACTATTTCGCGATTCGACAGGCGCTGGAGACCGGCGACGGCTATGTCGGCACGGTCGAGTTCTTCCCCGAGGAAGGCAAGTACCACATGGACGGGCACCGCAATTGCGGGGTGCGGCTCGACCCCGAGGAGACGATCCGACTGGGCGGCCGCTGCCCGGTATGCGGGCGGCCGGTCACGGTCGGCGTGGCGCATCGCGTCGAAGCGCTGGCCGATCGCGGCGAGGCCGTGCCGCCGCCAACGGCGGGCGCGGTGTCGAGCCTCGTGCCGCTGCCGGAGATCCTGTCGGAGATCGTCGGCAGCGGCGTCGCCTCGAAAGCCGTGACCCACGCCTATGACCGCGCCCTCGCCGCGCTCGGACCGGAACTCGCCATGCTGCAGGATATGCAGGTTGAGGACGTCGCCAAAGTCCATCCGCTGCTCGGCGAGGCGGTGACACGGCTGCGCGCCGGCGACGTCATCCGGCAAGCCGGCTATGATGGGGAATACGGCGTTATCCGGCTGTTCGAGGACGGCGAGCTGGACAGCCTCGCCGGAAGCCGGCTGCTGTTCGACGCGCCGCTCGTCAGCCGCGCAAAGACATCGAAACGCAGGGCGAAGGAGGATGCGCCGGATGAAGTGGCCGCGCCGTTCGAGCCCGTCGAAGCGGCGCCATCGGGCCGCTCGGGCGTTCTCGCCGGGCTCGACGCCGACCAGGCGAGCGCCGCCGAAATTGTCGATGGCCCTCTCATGGTGATCGCCGGGCCCGGCTCCGGCAAGACGCGCATGCTCACCCACCGCGTCGCCCATCTGGTGGTGGAATGCGGCGTGCCGGCCGGCTCGTGTCTCGCCGTCACCTTCACACGCAAGGCGACGGAGGAGTTGCGCGCCCGCCTCACGGGGCTTCTCGGCAGAAAGGCTGATGCCGTGGCGGTTCACAGCTTCCATTCGCTGGGCCTGGCGATCCTGCACGCGCATGCCGGCGCTGCCGGCCTCGGCTCGGATTTCCGCATCGCCGGAGAACCGGAGCGCAAGGCGGCGCTGGCCGAAGCGCTCGGCGTCGGCGAGGCGCGCGCCGCCCGCCTCATCAAGGCGGTCTCCGTGCTCAAGCGCAGCGGCGGGAAAGGCGCGGATGAGGAAGTGGGGGCCCGCGCCATCCTCGACCGGATCGGACGCGCGCAAGGCTGGGTCGATTTCGACGATCTGATTCTCTTGTCGGCCGATCTTCTCGACAAGGACGCGGAGATCGCCGCCGCATGGCGAACGCGCTTCCCGCACATCGTCGCCGACGAGTTTCAGGACGTGGACGAGCAGCAATATCGCCTGCTGCGGCTGTTGACCGGTGACAACGGCAATCTCTGCGTCATCGGCGATCCCGATCAGGCTATCTACGGCTTTCGCGGGGCGGACGCCGCCTGCTTCGCGCGCTTCGGCCAGGACTTCCCCGCAGCCAAGACCCTTCGACTTGCGCGCAACTATCGCTCGACCGGCACCATCGTGAAAGCGGCGTCTGGCTTCATCGGCGCGCCCTCGTCCGGCCCGACACGCCCCATGGGCGATCCGATCATGACCTATGCGGCAGCGAACGATGCGGCGGAAGCGGAGTTCGTCGCGGGAGCAATCGAAAGCCTGCTTGGCGGCCACGACCTGCTCGCGGCCAATCGCGAGGGTGGCAGGACGTCAGCCGGCCGACCGCTCGGTTTCGCCGATTGCGCCGTGCTCTACCGCACCGATGCGCAGGCGGCGGTGCTGCGGACCGCCTTCGACCGCGCCGGCATTCCGTTCATGAAAAGCTCGCCTGCTCCCATCGCCGGCCATCCCGGCGTGACCGCGATCATCGACATGCTCGATGCGACGACCGCTGGCCCCGACGAAGACCTGCCGGCGCGGATCGCGGAAGCGGCGGAGGCCGCCCGCAGGGAAGCGAAGGCCGACGCGACGGCGCTCGCCGAAGCCAAGGGCTGGCTTGCCGCGCTCGCCGTCTCGGACACGGTGGCCGGCGATCTGGCCCGGCTCGGCGAGGCGGCTGCGCTTTCGACCGAAGCCGATTTCCGCGATGCGCGCGCCGACCGCGTCTCGCTCATGACCATGCACGCGGCCAAGGGCCTGGAGTTTCCGATCGTGTTCGTCGTCGGCATGGAGGCAGGGCTGGTGCCGTTCTCGTGGGCCGCCGCGGCGCCAGAGGACGAGGCGGCGCAGGACGAGGAACGGCGGCTGTTCTACGTCGCCATGACCCGCGCCCGCGAGAGGCTGTTCCTGACGCGCGCGACCGAGCGCTTCTGGCGCGGCGCCGTGCGCGCACTGCCGCCTTCGCCTTTTCTCAAAGAGATCGCCGCCGACCTGATGGTCAGTGACGGCGCGAGCGGGCGAAAACGCAGGCAGGCGCATCAGCTCAGCCTGTTTTGAAACCCCGCGCTGCTTCTGGTGATTTCCCAGTCCGGAATCAGGGATGGTACCTATCGCGCGATGACTATGCGATGGTGGCACGCTGGGCCGCCCGGAGGGCGAATAGAGGTCCGGCGATCTGAGGTTTCCGGTGTCATATGGGCCGGAGTTTTTCCGAACAGCACTGCTCGACAATGGCGGGATCGAGGAAGGTGAGCTGTAGCGTGCGGATGGTCCACGATGCCGTGACGTTGTGACGTGCGGCGAGATCGGCGATGCGAAGATTGGGATACCGGACAAGCTCCTCCCACGCCTTTGCGCATCGCCGGAACCTAGGCGTTATGGCATGCGACCTGACGGCCTACACCGATATCGCGGAGCAAAGGCTGTCGGGTAGCTGTAAATTCCTTATCGAAAATTGGTTGATTGGAGGCGCTTCGTGAAGGCGCGCACGTCTATTTGAGGGTCGCGTGGTGCCCTGCCATGTGGGAAGCGATGTCGGTGCGCGGCGTGGGCGACGTGCGAGGTGATTCTCCGCGTTTCCGGCTGAAAACGCCAACGTCCCGGGCGCGTATGGTTAAGCAATTCTTGGGGTTGCGCCCCAAATCGTGTCCTTTCTGCAACAGCAATGGGGCATAGCGATGTGCGGACCGGGGCGGCTCGCATTTCACGGTTGAACTGCCTGCCCGCTTTTGTATCAGTCATCCTCGAAGACGAAGCGACTTCGGGCGCCAAGGCTTCTTCATTGGGGATGGGGCAGGGGACGCTGTCCTTCAGCAAAAAGACCCAGACCCGACCATAACTTTGACTGGAGGTCAGAAAATGAACATTAAGAGCCTTCTTCTCGGCTCTGCTGCGGCTCTCGTCGCAGTGAGCGGCGCCCGTGCCGCCGACGCCGTCATGGCGCCGGAGCCGGAGCCGGTCGAATACGTCCGCGTTTGCGACGCTTACGGCGCGGGCTTCTTCTACATCCCCGGCACCGAGACCTGCCTGCGCATCTCGGGCTACGTCTGGTACCAGATCGGCGCGAATGGCTTCGACCCGGTTCGTTCGGCTGCGACCGCTCTCGAAACCTCGCCTTCCGCTGGCGGTGTTCTGGGCGAAGGCTGGTACAAGTCTGTCCGCGCTCGTCTGAACGTCGACGCGCGTTCGGAGACCGAGTGGGGCACGCTGCGTTCCTACATCCGCTTCCAGGCTGACTGGAACGGCGTGGGCGACGGCGCTGTTGCAACCGACCAGGCTTACATCGAGCTCGGCGGCTTCAAGATGGGTTACTCGGAATCGTTCTGGGTCGACTCGGGCAATGGCGGCGCGTCGAACTACGGCTCGCACTCCTGGACCGGCATGTACTACGGCTACCAGCAGCGCGCTTTGATCGGCTACCGCTTCGAGTCCAACGGCTTCTTCGGCGCGATCTCGCTCGAAGACGACGCGCTCGCTGGCGAAGGCTATGTTCCGGACGTCGTGGCCAAGATCGGCTACACCGGCGGCTGGGGCACCGTCTGGGCGAAGATCGCCTACGACGAGTCCTTCGACGGCACGCTGTCGCCCGCCTACATCAACGGTGCGGCCACGGTCAACGACGGCGGCTGGGCTGCCCAGCTCGGCGCTCAGTTCAACATCCCCAACATGCCCGGCTCGTCGCTGCGCGTGATCGGTTACTGGGCTGACGGCGCGCATGCGTTCAACGTCGGCGCTCCCCGGACCTTCTTCGGTCCTGTGACCCAGCCGATCTACGGTGGTTCGGAATGGTCGGTCTTGGTGTCGTATAACCAGCAGTTCAGCGAAACCCTGGGCGCCTCGGTTGCGTTCCAGTACTTCAAGAACCTGTACTACGCTGGCACCGACCTGACGAACCTGGTTGCGGGCGGCGGCGACTCGCCGGACGCTTGGGCGGCTGAACTGTCGGTCGTCTGGTTCCCGGTCAAGGACTTCGAAGTCCGCACCGAACTGCGCTATGACGACGTCGGCGCCTACGAGGGTGGTCTGGCTGTTGCCGGCAATCCGTCGGGGACCTTCTCCGGCTTCCTGCGCTTCACGCGTTACTTCTAATCGGCTCACGCCGATCGGAGGAAAAACCCGGCGGGCAACCGCCGGGTTTTTTCGTTTGAAGGGTTATGTGTGTTCGAATGTGCGGCAGGCGCGGATATCCGACGATGCTGCCGTCTGACGCCTTCCGCTCGCGTTAGCTGTTTAGCGAGCGCTCGGATTTATCCCAACGACAGGAGCGGCTTTTCGGCCGAACGGCGTGGCGCGTGACTTCGTGCCCGAGGCAATCGGCGATAGCCCTGCGAAGGAGGCCAATCAGGATTTGCGACTGCCAGCGTCGCGGCCGCCAGATCACTCGGCCTTTGCCAGAAAATCAGCAATCCGTTCCGGCAGATCGCCGGTTTCCAGAAACGGCGCGTGGCCTTGACCCTCGACCGTGATGGCGGTGAGTTTGGGATGGCGTTTTGCCATCTCGCCAAACGTCGCCGCAGACAGGAGCGACGAGTTGGCGCCGCGAATTGCGAGCACGGGAATGTCGGCCAGGCCCATGAATTGCGGCCACAATTCCGGCAGCGGTTTCGACAGGTCCACGGATTTAAGCGTGTTGAGAAGCGCCGGGTCGAAGTCCGGCACGGGCACGCCATTGTCGTCGCGATAGAAGGCGCGGACCATGCGTTCGAAATCTGCGTCCGTCAGCGCGGAAAATGCGTCGCCGGCGATAGAGCGTTGGATTTCAACGGCTTCCGCAAAAGTCTTCGGGCGCGGTGCGCGTTCCAGATAGGCGCGGATCTGGACCAGTCCGGCTGCATCGACCGCGGGGCCGATATCGTTCAGCACCGCTGCCTTGAGCACCGCAGGCCGCATCGCAGCCAGGATCATGATGATCAGCCCGCCTCGCGACGTGCCGATGAAGGCGCCATGCTCGATGCCGAGCGCAGTGAGGCCAGCCAGCACGTCGCCTGATTCGGTGACCGGATCGTAATTCTGCCATTTGGGGTCGTAAGCCGAGCGCCCGCGGCCGCGATAGTCGAAGGCGACGACTCTTCGCGGCGATGTGGGATGATCGGCGAGATGGAGCGCCAACTCGTGGAAATCGGCCGAATTTCGGGTCAGGCCAGGCAGACAGATCGCGGGCAGGGCGGCCGCCGGAGAATCATAGACACGCGCATGAAGTTTCAGTCCGTCAGTGGACGTATAGAAGAAATCCTCGAAACGCGTCGCCAAGCTGAATCCCCCTCTGCTTTTGGGGCCATTTCCATCGGACCCGTTGCCATCGGGATCGAGACATACGGCCCGGTCTTGAGGAAGGCAATTCGTGACCGTGCGCCGCGACCGCTACCGCTGCGCCATCTGGCGGCCATCGACCAGATCGCCGGCCAGATCGAACCGGCCGCCGAGCCGCATCTTGTAGACCTGATAGTTTTCCATGACGCGCTGCACGTAATGGCGGGTTTCAGTAAACGGGATCCGTTCGACCCAGTCGACCGCCTCTTCGATCGATTTGCCGCGCGGGTCGCCATAGCGCGTGATCCAGTCGCGTGCGCGTTTGGGGCCGGCATTGTATCCGGCGAAGGTGAGGATGTAGGAGCCGGAAAACCGGTCGAGCTGCTCCGACAGGAAGGCCGCGCCGAGCGTCGCGTTGTAGCCGGCATCGGTTGTCAGCCGCTCCGGCGCGAAGGGCAGGCCGGCTTTTCGCGCCATGTCGCGCGCCGTGGCGGGCAGCAATTGCAGCAGGCCGCGTGCGCCGGCACGTGATACCGCGGCGACGTTGAATTCGCTTTCCTGGCGCGCGACGGCATAGGCGAGCGCCTTTCCGGCGCTGGAAATGTCGGCGGAAACCGGTATTGCACCGGTCGGATGGGCGAGCCCGCCCACGGCCAGCCCCCGGGCGGCGGCGGCCTTGCCCACACGAAGCGCGAGCGGAAGGTCCCGGCTGGCCGCGAGATCGACGAGCAGGCTCATTTCGCCAGGGCTGGTGATGCTGCGGGACAGGGCGCGCACCATCGTGTCGGAAAGACGCGACTGTCCGATGGTCTCGAGGGTGCGGGCGGCGCGAACCATGTCGCGCGATTCGAAACGGCGCAGATCGTTTTCGGCGGGTTCGGGGCGTGTGACGTCGATCGTGTCGCGCCCGAGTTCGACAGCGGCGAGTTGGCCATAAAACGAGGTGCCGAAAGCGGCTGCCCTGGCGAAGGTCGCGGCGGCGTCGCCGGGCGCGCCCGCTTTCATGGCGCGCGCCATCCAGTAATAGCCGCGCGAACGCGAGCTTGCGCCCTGGGCGATGTCGACGATGCGGGAAAAATGCGGCAGCGCCTTTGCCGGATCGCCGACAAAGCGGAGCGCATACCATCCCGCATGGAACTCGGCATCCGCCGCCGCTTCCGGCGATTCGGCGGTATGGGCCGCCGCCAGCTTGTAGGCGGTCGCCGCATCGCCGAGGTCTAGCAATTCGCGCGACAGGACGCGCCGCTCCTCCCACCAGGCGTCGGGGTCGGCATAGGCGGCAGCGTCGCGTGGCGCCGCCAGCATGGCCGCCGCCGCTTCCTCATATTTCTTTGTGCGGCGCAGATAGCGCGCCTTGGCGAAATGGTAGCCCGCGCCGCGTTGTGCGGCTGGCACCTTGTCGAGAAGCTCGATCGTTTTGCGGTTGCCGCGCAGGGCTGCCGCCCAGGCCTCGGCAAGCGGTTTGCTGTTCGCCAGTTCCGCGACGCGCATCGCCGAACCGACGCGTTCGGCATGCAGCATGCGGTCCATGCGCATGCGGTGATCCTCGGCTGTCAACAGATCGCCGAAATCCTTGATGATGGCGGCTTCGACGTCGGCATCGAGCACGGCGCGTCGCCAGATATCGACCAGAGCGAGCCGCGCTTTGGCGGTGTCCCCGAGCGCCCGATGCGCGGCGGCGAGAGCACGCGCGCCGTAATGCGAGACGGGTGGCGTCTCGCGGAAGAAATCGAGAACCGCTTGGGGAGCGGATTCGGAGCGTAGCAAGGTCCGTTCGCGCTGACGGCGAGGATTGTCGATGCCGGGCCATCCGTCGAGCTCGGCAAGATCTTCGCCCGGATCGGCACCGCCATTGGCAATCGCCCAGTTGAGGAGTTTGCGCTCGAATGCGCCGGACGGAATTGTGTCACGCAGCGCAAGGGCGGCGTCGAGACGCCCGCCCGCAAGCGCGGCGAGACCGAGACGCAGTTCGGCCTGCTCCGCCGACAAAGGCGGGCCGTCGAGAGTCGGGGGCAGCGCCGGCATGGAGAAGGAGAACTCCGGCGGTCGGGCCGATGGAGCCTCTTTCGGCGTGCCTGGCGTGGCAAGCGGCGGCAAGGGCGCGAAGGCGAGCGTCGTTTCGGGAGACGCTTGCTCGTCTTCGGGGATAGCCGACGGAACTGCCGCAGGCTCGTTTCCGTCGGCGAGATCGGACGAAAGGCCATCCCAGGGACCATGCTTGGGGGCGTTGCCCACATCCATGCGGTCGGGGGCCATGGCTGGCTCTGACGCCGGGTCAGGAGCGACCGGAGTTGTGGCGGCGGTGATCTCGGGAACGGGTTCGCCGGCGGCCTGCGCGTCGGCTGGAAGGCTCGCCGTAGCAAAGGGCGGCGTTGCCTGAGTTGCCGGATCGCCTGCCGGGGCGACGAGCGCCGCATAGGCGACCGCGAGCGCGGATGCGCCGAAAACAACCGGCCGTATCGCTGTCTTCACTTTCATTGAGGTCTCGATTGAGGCTCCCGCCGCCACCGGATCATCTCCACGATCGTATCGCCCGACCGTGAAGACAGGGTTAACGAATGGTTATCGCGCCAAGCCGCGCATTCCCTCGAGGCTGGTCCTTGCCGCACGCGCATGGCAAGACTATGGTGCCGCGCTTTTCGGCCGGCAGCCGAGGACCGCTGCCCGGGAACAGCCCGGAGCGGCCGCAGAAAGGGAAGTCGTTTGATCATGTTGAGAGGCTCGCTCACCGCGCTCGTCACGCCGTTCAGGAAGGATGGC
>Ga0209792_1000448_pt1 | contig 30256 bp, 21 predicted proteins | sample EBPBio142005_DNA_FD_185860 | JGI IMG/M metagenome (GOLD analysis project Ga0209792, IMG submission 185860) | Wastewater treatment Type I Accumulibacter community from EBPR Bioreactor in Madison, WI, USA - Reactor 1_6/14/2005_ DNA (SPAdes)... | ecosystem: Engineered > Bioreactor > EBPR >... | reverse complement strand
TTGGGATGGAACATGGAAAGGGGTACCACAGGAGATAGGAAACTATCAGTATGTAATCCGCGTGGCATATCCTGATGGCTATGTAGAAACCTACAAAGGTGATGTGACACTTGTGAGATAAGAAATCAGCATCAACATACAAATCCCCGCTACGTAGCGGGGATTTTCTTTTATAATATTATAAGAGTTTCTGCATGTGGAAGCCAATTATCTTGTAGCCCTGATTTATCCAGAAACGCACTCCTTGATGGTTTTGTACATAACAGTTGAGTTCTGATGCTACACAACCTTGTTCTCGTGCATATTCGAAAATCCACTGAAATAATTGTTCTCCGATTTTCTTATTTCTGTAGTCGGGGTGTATGATGACATGATCGGGTTCAATATGTTTACCAACATAGTGTTTGGTGAGTATCCATAAGCCACTAATGCCAATCAGTTTGTCAGTATCATATACACCCACACAACGATAGTTGCTTGCTGCCATTTCTTTAAGCCTGTTTTCTAAAATTGCTACAGAAGTATTTTCGTTCAGCATTTGCAGAAAGGGAAGGATGGTCTGCAATTCGTCTGTTTTTAATAATCTGATGGTATACATATGGTCTAAGATATGATTGTAACATGAGTGTTAAGTTGCCTGCCAAGACTCAGCCCGCCGTCTTTCATAACGGCCGAATGGTTGTAGCGGAATAAGGGCTTAAGAACAAATGCAAAACTATTCATCCACCATTTGGTAGTACTAACCCACCAATGGCATTGTATGTCTGTTACGCCTCCTTTTTCGCTTACATACCACGCTCCGGTACCTTCCAGATCGCCGCTTGCATTTCCTTTCAAATGCTTTAAATCTTCGCGGTCTGTTAGCGTCATGTTGAATGATAGCGTATACAACATAGGACTACGCATTTTGTATACCCTGATGCTGCCTATGCCTCTGCTATCTCCTGTATGTATCTCTTTCACTTCTACCACGCTGCGCCACCATTCAGGCCATTTTTCAGAGTCATAAATCAGCTTCCATACATCTTCTATCGGAGCATTTACCTGCCATCGGCTGATGAATGAATATGTTTGAGGCATTTGGGGGATTTTTTATAAATATACGTGGTTTTGTCTCTTGTGTATTTTAATTGATAATCAATGTGTTATGTGGATTTTGTTAAGCGATTGCTAACGGGTTGCAAAGGCAGGGTTAACAAGGCCCGATTTTTTGGCGATAGGCCCTCTCCCGATGCATCTTTGTATCACAATAGCAAACAAAAACAAACATTAATCAAATAACTCAAACAAATTCAAACAAAATGAAAAAAGTAATCGCAATCATCGCACTGGGTATCACAGGTTTCGCAGCAAAAGCACAAGTTGCATCTACAGCTACTCAAACAGTTAACCTGAACCTGAGCAACGCAATCGAACTGACATTCACAGGTAACAACTCTGCAACAGGTGCAGCAGTTAATCTGGCTTTCAACACAGTTAACGATTATGCAAACGGTGTTAGCTCTTCTAACCAAGAACTGAAAGTACGTTCTAACAAAAAATTCGGCGTAACTGTAAAAACAAACAATGCTAACTTCTCATACACAGGTACTACTACACCTGCTCCTGTAATGCCTGTAGCTGGTGTTCTTGACCTGCGTGTTCCTGCAAACGGTACAGGTGGTACTATCGCTTCTCCGTTCAGCGCAACTGCATATGCTGACCTGAGCGCAACTGCACAAAACCTGTTGAGCAACTGTAACAACGGTGGTAACCAAACATTCAGCATCCAGTACAATGCTACACCTGGTTTCGCATATCCAGCAGGTACTTATACTGTAGATGTAGTTTACACTGCTACGCAACTGTAATCAATCAGCAAGATTTTCATAAGCATAATAAAAGAGAAAGCGTCCCCGTAGGACGCTTTCTCTTTTTATAATGATAAGTAATTACGATAAGTATTTACCTACAATAGGCACCCTGCGTCCTATCCCAAAAGCCTTTGGCGATACACGTATAATAGGGCAAAACTGATTGCGCTTATATTCATTCATGTTGACCAATCTGAGAATGCGGTTTGCCAATGCAACATCAAAGCCCATGGCAATAATCTCCTTAGGCCCTTTTCTGCACTCTATGTATTGATACAAAATCGGGTCTAGTACATCATATTCAGGCAGGCTATCACTATCTTTTTGGTCGGGACGCAGCTCTGCAGACGGTGCTTTGTCTATGATGTTTTGTGGAATGATTTCTCCATTACGGTTGATGTAGCGTGCCAGTGCATATACCTGCATTTTATACAAGTCGCCCAATACGCCAAGCCCGCCTGCCATATCTCCATACAACGTACCATATCCTGTAGATAGTTCACTCTTGTTAGATGTATTCAGCAATATAGATCCAAACTTATTGGACAGTGCCATTACCAGTGTGCCACGTATGCGCGATTGCAGATTTTCTTCTGCAACGTTAAACGGCAGGTCTTTAAACACAGGCTCAAGCGTATGCTCGTAGGTATTGAAGATATCTTTAATGGGCAGTATATCGTAATGATTATTCAGGTTTTTTGAAAGCTGCTCTGCATCTGTTACAGAATGGCTGGTAGAGTAGTGCGATGGCATCAGCAGTGCACGCACATTTTCTGCTCCTAGCGCCTCGCATGCCAGTGCCAATACTACAGCACTATCAATGCCCCCGGATGATGCTACGATGGCTTTTGTAAAACCCATCTTGCCAAAATAATCTCTGATACCAAGTATCAGTGCCTGATGTATTTCGTCTATGTCGTAGTCGTCATCAAAGCCGTCAGGCAGTAGTTCTGCGGTAGGTATTTCAGCAGCGTGTTTTACGGGTGCTTCTGCAAAAGTCTTGTCGTCTTTCAGCGTTACGCTTTGCATTGCCTCCTCAAAATAGGGTAGCTCTGCAATCAGGTTCTGGTGTGTATCCATCACTACAGAACCGCCATCAAATACAATCTCTGTTTGCGAACCAACTGTATTGCAATACACCATCGGCAACTTGTATTTTGCAACATTCTGCTTTATCATGCTCATCCTGCCTTCTGCATGCAGATAGTCGAATGGAGATGCGCTGATGTTTATCATGATGTCAGGACGCTGTTCCATCAGCTTATCCATCGGGCATATTTTATACAGCGGATTGTTGCCAAGATTCCAGATGTCTTCGCATACGGTAAGCGCTAAATGTTTGCCTTTGAACTCAATTACATTCCAGCTATCGGCAGGTTCAAAATAGCGGTACTCGTCAAATATATCGTAGGTTGGCAGCAATGTTTTATGAGCTATGCCAACTATTTCTTCGTTATATAGCAGGTAGGCACTGTTGTGCAGGTCTTTACCCAGTGTTTCTTTGTTGCGTGTTGGTGCGCCAATAATTACACCAATTATGTCTGCCTCTTTACGAATGGCATCTACAGCTTTTTCGCATTGCTCAATAAAGTCGTTGAATTCAAGAAAATCTCTTGGCGGATAACCGCATACTGATAATTCAGAAAATACAATCAAATCGCCCCCTTGCAGCTTCGCCTGTCTGATGGCATCAATGATTTTTGCCGTGTTCGCCTCGAAGTTGCCTATATGATAATTCTGCTGTGCAAGAAATATTTTCATCCTATGTCAAAAGTAATAATCGTAATGTTAATGCAGCGAGAAATAACAAAGCCTGCACAATGATGCAGGCTCTGAAAAGTATTGTTATTGTGTGGATTAGAAGAATAAACCCAGCCTCAATGCTATATTATTCATCCTTACATTACCATCGCTGAATTTGCCTTTATAGTCCAGATCCAGTTCTTTAGGATTTGTAGCATCAGGTGCAAAGCCATTGTTGAACAGGAGGGCTGCGTAAACACTCATTTTGCTGCTTACAGCGTATTCCATGCCACCTCCTACGTTCAGTTGGAAAAGGAGCGGAGTAACGCCCAATCCTGTCAGTTTTTCATTATCGCCACTGGCAGTTTTAGTAATGGTCACGCCATTCAATGTATCAGTAAATACTACATCATAGCTTGCTTTTTTACTGAGGGTAATGCCCAATGATACACCCAATTGCCCGAAAACGCGTACACCGCCACCTAAATCATCGCTGCGCAGTTTCAGTCCGAAAGGTATTTCCAGATATTGCACTTTATAGTTGAAATCTGCAGATGTTACTACACCTGCACCTGCAGGTTGTGTTACTGCAGGGTTCCATGTAGCATTTACCTTGCCACCCATTCTGTTTATCTGAAAGCCGGTAGCTATGCCATAATTCTCTGCGAAGAAATAGTCAACCATCAAGCCCCACGCAAACCCTACTTGCGAGCTGCCTTTATCTATCAGGTATAGTTTGTCATCGCTTTTATTAGCAGTAGGTTTCATCCAAGTAGATGTAGGTGCCAGAAATGCACCGAAGCGCACTTGTCTCAGGTCTACATTGCCACCTTTACTCTTACGGTGTTTTTTGCCTTCATTCATCGGTACAGGCTCACCATACTCATAACGCTGTGCAAAAGACGATGCTGCCATTAGGAGTAATGCAGCTAAAATGGATATTTTTTTCATATATACTTTGGGTTAGTATGTTAATACTGATTATGATAAGGCAAAAAATAAGCCGTATTTTTGCCGCCGTAAAAATAAAGCTGATTTACCTATGTTCAACTGGTTATCCACAACAAAGCATGCTTTTGTTAATAAAAGGACTGTTAAATCTATGCTTTTCGCTATTCCTGTAGCTCTTTTGGCTGCTTGTGGTGGCATTAGCGAGAAAGCACCTGACGTATCGGACGTAAAAGTAGCTCTCGATACCCGCAGGTTGGATCAGGATATTACAGCTATTGATACCAATAACATTGCAGCAGGTTTGCAAAACCTGCAAACCAAGTACCCCGATTTTCTGCCATTCTTCCTCGATACACTGATGGGTTTGGGCATACAGGGAAATTATAATGATTCTGTACAGGGTATAAGTTTGGGTATGCACAGCTTCCTGACACACAAAGATTATCGTGGACTGCTGGATACTGTTGCAAAGCACTATCCTGATACCAAAGAAGTGGATGGCTGGCTGCAACAGGGCTTTCAGTATCACAAACATTATTTCCCGAATGCTAATGAACGCAAGGTTGTGTACATGATTTCATGGCTGAACAACTGGGCTGCGTTTACGTATGATAGTACGATACTGGGTATAGGGTTGGATATGTTCCTCGGCGCATCTTACCCATACTACAAAGCTGTTGGTATTCCTGAATACAAAAGCACACAACTTGTAAAGGAATATATACCTGTGGTAGCATTCAGGGCAATGTATCAGGAAAGAACGCCATTTGTAATGGAAGACCGCACGCTGCTGAATATGATGATACAGCGTGGTATAGAAGCTTATTACATAGAAAAAGTATTGCCTTTTGTACCCGAGCAAATACGCCTTGCATACACAGAAAAACAACTGAAATGGTGTGAGGAAAACGAAGCTGGTATCTATAATTTCTTCATTACGCAGAACTTCCTCTACGAAAAGAGCCTTCAAAAAGTGGTACGTTACGTGATGGAAGGGCCAAGTGCAGCAGGTATGAGCGATCAAAGTCCGGGCGAGGTTGGTACTTGGATGGGCTTGCAGATAGTAAAAAACTACATGGCACAGCATCAGGAGGTGACATTGGACAAACTCATAGCTATGCAAATAGATGAGCAGAAAATACTACAAGAATCTAAGTACAAACCAAAATAATTATCAAACCAAACATATAGATTATGAAGCGTTTATTACTCGCATGTACACTTATGCTATCGCTGTTTACAGCCAATGCACAACTGGCAAAAACAGATGACATGAAAAAAAGCCTTACCACTGAAAACAAAGACACTGTAGCGTGGTTGAAAGGCGGACAATTGAATATAGGCCTCAATCAGGGTTTTTTGCACAACTGGGCTGCCGGTGGTGAATTGGCATCTATGACAGTAAACGGGCTGTTCAATGGTTACCTGACTCGTCTTTACCACAGGCAGGTATGGACAAACAATCTGGATCTGAACTATGCACTGTTTTACGCATATTCAAACAGTTTCGTTCCTCGCAAGGCAGATGACCGTATCGACTTTACATCTAAATATGGTGTGCGTCTGGATACTGCAAAAGATTTCTACCTGACAGGATTGTTCAACTTCAAATCGCAATTCACAAAGGGTTATGATTATAAGGCGAATAACTGGGATACATTCTCTGTTTCCAACTTCCTTTCTCCTGCATACTTGACACTGGCATTAGGTCTTGAATACAGGAAGGGTAGCAACCTGAGTTTGTTCTTCTCTCCGGCAGCTGCACGTATGACGCTGGTAGATAAATATTATACCATGCGCGACCCTGCTGGTGCTTTCGGTGTTGAGAATGGTAAGACATCTCGTTTTGAACTGGGTGCATATTTTACAGGTCGTTATAATACAGACCTGAGCAAGCCATTGGCTTGGCGTACAAGGGTAGATTTCTATACAAACTACTTGGCTAAAGATGTAAAAGACGCAAGCGGTAAAGTGGTGAAGAAAGATAATCCCGGCAATATAGACTGGTTGTGGGACAACCTGTTGCTGTACAAAGCAAATAAATTCCTGACGGTATCACTTGGTTTGACGTTGATGTATGATAACGACATCCCTTATGTAGGTACTACAGTAGACCCTACAACAGGCAAAGATGTTAGCAAAGACGAGCCGGGCGAGTTTATGGGCTGGTTCCAGACAAAACAGATATTCACATTAGGATTTGCATACAAGTTTTAGTGTCCTATTTCTGAACGGAAAAGAGTACTTTTGAAGCGCACCCTTGCAGGTGCGCTTCTTTAATAATAGATTTGATTAATGTCCACGTCGTATCAGATAAAATTACCCCAGTTCGAAGGGCCGTTTGACCTGTTGTTGTTCTTTATAGAACGCGACGAGCTGGATATATACAATATTCCCATACATAATATTACCAAAGACTTCCTGAAGTATATACACGAGCTGGAAAATCTGAATATAGAACTTGCCAGCGAGTTTATACTGTTCGTATCTACCCTGATGCGTATTAAAGCCAAAATGCTGCTGCCTCGTCGAGAGGTGGATGCGCATGGTAACGAGATAGATCCGCGTCAGGAACTTGTAGATAAGATATTGGAATACAAGCGTTTCAAAGAGGCATCTGAACAAATGGTTATCATGGAAGCAGAGCGCCTTTTGCAACAGAAGCGTGGTAACATCAAGCAGGAACTGGATACCTTGAGCGAAACTTACAGCGAAGGCACAGAGATACAAACCGTATCTATGTTCAAACTGATGCAAGCTTTCGAGAAGGTAATGAAGCGCTTTCAGGACAGGGAAAACAAACCGCAGCACGTAGTTGTAAAATATAACTATAGCCTTGAAGGGCAGCGTGCACATTTGCAGGACTACATGAAGGCTAACGGTCGTGCAGCTTTTGAAGCCGTGTTTTCTCAGTGCGAAAACAGAATACATGCCATCTTTACATTTCTGGCAATGCTGGAACTGACACAACAACGTTTTCTGACACTGTTGATAGGTACCGGCCGCAATAATTTCATCATAGAATGGAATAATAACTACGAGCAGGATATAGCCCACAATATAGATAATGAAAATCATCAATCTGTTGAAAGTGAGGGAGAAAGCACAAATAACGGAACTGACGATTTACCTTCGGATGACACTGCAACAGATGGAATGGCACAGTAATTGTACTTAATATAATTGAAGACTCAAACGGAGTCTGGAGAAATTTCCCCAAATCGCTGTCGGACAGAGGATAGGGGAATTTTTGATTTATAGCTTATTCCCAATCAGGTTTATCTCTGAAGTAGCACTCACTTCCGATGTTTTTCCGCCACTGCTTATTTTACCACTCAGGTGCTGTGTTATCAGCCCGATGGTTATAAGCCCCGTTTTAATATCTACATCCAGCCCTCCTGATTGTATACCGCTGAATATCATGGCTTGCGTGGTGTCTTCGGGGGTTATTTTTCCTTGCAGTTCCAGATGGGCTATGTTACCGTCAATGCTTTTCAGCGTATAGGTATTTTCCAGCTTCATATGGATGAAGCCGTTAGAAGTATGAAATTCTTTCTTCCATGTATCTCCGGGTTTGATGGCTTCGGCAGGGTACATGGTCAGGAACTGTAGCATGGCTTTACGTAGCGAACTATCACCATAGTTGGCAGAACTACTGTCGTTCAGTTGCTCTTCGTCAAACAGGTTTTGCACACCCGTAATGCCGCTTTTAGATACCGAGATGTTGAAGGTGCGCTTCATCATGGCGCCTACAGAGGCAAACATCGGGTTCTGATCTACGGTGTCTTCAGAATCATATTCATTAGTCGTAATCCCATTGCTGGAGCTCATGGTAATGCGGTTGTACGTAACAGCCACATTCTTATTATCTCCGCTCGATGTAGTAACGATGTAGTTGGACAATAGCTTCATCTGTTGGGTGATGGTGAGCGTTTTGCCGTTCACCACTGGTTCCAAGGTCATTTTGCTATCCAGTATATATTGGTAGCTGCTGTCTTTGGTAAAATTGAATTGCAGGCTGATGGGCCCGTTGTCATCGCATCCCCATAGTGCAATGGAGAACATGAGTATTATAGCTGCGATATAGTATCTGGCAATTAACAAACCCGCTGTGTTGTTCAACAAAAATATAAATCATTCTAAGCTCTGAAAGCATTTGGGCTGCCTGTTTTCTGCAATAAGGCAGATTTTTTGATATTCAGCCTCCGATTAACGAATTTTGCCACCTGTTTATGGCACAGCAAAAACTGAATATACTGGCAATAGAATCGTCTTGCGATGACACAAGCGCAGCGGTGATACAGGATGGGGTAGTACTGAGCAACCTGATTGCTACACAAAAGGTACACGAGCAGTACGGCGGTGTGGTGCCCGAAATGGCATCGCGTGCGCATATGCAGAAGATAGTACCTGTGGTAGATGTGGCACTGAAAAACGCAGGTGTCGATAAAAAGGATATTCATGCGGTGGCTTTTACACAGGCACCCGGCCTTATTGGCTCTTTGCTGGTAGGCGCATGCTTTGCTAAATCTTTTGCACAGGCTTTGAATGTACCGTTGATAGATGTGCACCATATGCAGGCACACGTATTGGCACACTTTATAGAAGACCCCAAACCAGAATTTCCGTTTCTCTGCCTTACAGTATCGGGTGGCCATACGCAGATAGTACTATGCCGCAGCCATCTGGATATGGAAGTACTTGGCGAAACAATAGACGATGCTGCTGGCGAGGCTTTTGATAAAGTAGCCAAGATGTTGGGGCTGCCATATCCCGGTGGACCAATGGTAGATAAGCTGGCAAAAGAAGGCAACCCTACAAAATTCAGCTTCCCGCTGAGTGATATGAAGGATTACGATTTCAGTTTCAGCGGTTTGAAGACAGCGGTGCTCTACTTCCTTCAAAACGAAAAGAAGAAAGACCCTGATTTTGTAGCCAACAATCTGAACGATATCTGTGCCTCTGTGCAGCATACCATCATTACCATGTTGTTGAAGAAACTGAAGAAGGCAGCCAAAGAATTGAAGATAAATCACGTAGGTATTGCCGGTGGTGTATCTGCCAATAGTGGTTTGCGTACTGCGCTTACAGAAACAGGCGCGCAATTGGGCTGGCAGGTGTACATCCCTAAGTTTGAATACTGTACCGATAATGCAGCTATGATTGGCATTACAGGTTATTACAAATACCTGCAAGGCAAGTTTGCCGATTTAAGCGTAAGCCCTACTGCAAGGGCAGTATGGTTATGAGCAACCATTACTTTCAGTTCAAACAATTTACCATTCATCAGGACAAGTGCGCCATGAAGGTATCTACCGATGCCTGCATACAAGGCGTATGGACACCTATTGCAGATGATGTTGTTGATGTGTTGGATATTGGCACAGGTACAGGTTTGCTGTCACTTATGCTGGCGCAGCGCAATAGCAGTATTCATATAGATGCTATAGAGCTGGACGCAGAAGCGGCAATACAGGCAAAGGAAAATGCATCAGCATCTCCGTGGGCAGATAGGGTACAAATGATGCAGGGCGATGTTACAACACATCAGTTTACGAAGCAGTATGATATGGTCATCTGCAATCCTCCGTTTTTTAATAACAGCCTGCTGGGCGATGATGTACAACGCAACAGTGTGCGCCATACTATCAGTTTGTCTTACGATGCTTTGCTTGCAGTGTTGCAAAATGTATTGAAGCCTACAGGGTATGCAGCTATATTATTGCCTACAGCAGAGCATGACATATGGGCGCAGTTACTTAATAAAAACGGATGGGGTATTAGTCAACTCTTGCAAGTGCATCCCAAAGAAACAGGTGGGTATAACCGCGTAGTTAGTCTTTGCAGCAAACACCCATCAACAGCAACAGAAGTAACGCAATTACCGATATACAAACAGGGCGGAGGATATACCGACGCTTTTACACAGTTGTTGCAGCCTTTTTATCTGAAGCTTTAATTGTGGGCTTGTACATAATAAAATGCAGATTGATAATTATCCATCCTGCCCAGAAAAGATAAAACCCAAGATGGAAACGCTCACCAGCAATGCGGTGTGAGAAATCTGTTCTGAAATCGTTGTAGGTATAATACAATCCCGCAATGGCTATTAGCATACTAACGATGTTGATGATGGTAATTCTTGTGCGCCCCTTGTCTTTCGATATGAAATAGTGTATCATAAACAGCGCCAGATATACACCGAATACTGCCAATGAACTCTGCCACCAACTTTTGAAAATAGCATATTCTTTGTAAGCAAGGTTAATGCCTAACCTGCCTACCCACGATATTTTATGAAACAGGTAGCCACATATTACAGATATAACTGCTAATAAAAGGAAAACAGGAATACGCTTTTTCATGCAGCAAATCTAAAGGATTAAAGATTATTCAGCTATTATCTTCTTGCCGTCTTTATTCCATTTGATGTGCACCTTGCCATCTTCTCCATCTTCAGCTTTCAGGTACAGGATAATGCCTCTGCGGCTGCGTTTGTCTTTCAGTTCTTTGTCTTCTATCAGTTCATCTTTATGCGGATTGCGAATTGGTATTTCCATTTCAATATTTGTGCCTTTGGTAAGGCTGTACACACCTTGCAGGAATATATTCAGCACGCTCGATTCTATAGCCATCGGCTTGATGTACACTTTGCTGCCCTGCACCTGCAGGTTGTTGGCTATTTTTTTGAATGTGATATTAGAAAGATTCCTGCGCCTGAAAACAATCTTACCTACTTTTTCCAGCGGTTCAAAATTTACGAGCGCACCCTCTACCAGATGAAAGTCGCAATTGCCATTCAGCGAGTAGGGGGTCAGGCCGCCACCGCTTTGCAAACTACCTGCCATATTGATGGTAGCACTTAGTGTACCGCGAATGTTCTTTTCTTCTATAGCTTCTTGCCCGAAGTTTTCAAATGCCGTGAATAGCTGTTGCACATTTACGTGTGCTATGTCTACATTCATTTTGAATGGAGTTGCATTGCCTGATGGCAAAAGTTCTGCTTTCATTTGGAGTGTTCCTTCGGCATGGTTCAGCTTTATACTGTTGATGCTGATGTCGTTTTTACGCAGTAGTATATCTGCTTTTACATTTGCAGCGTTGAATTTCCTGAAGTATAGCCTCGACAGGTTTACGTCAAGATGTGCAGTGCTTAGTTCCAGAAAGCGGTTCAAACGAGCTATATAGCGGCTGGTTGTTTTGTGCTTTTTGCCGCTGTTAGCAAGGTTGTACTTTGCTTTGCTTACAAATGCGAGATAGTCGCTTATGTTTATCTGATTACTTGTTATGTGCCAGTCAATAATTGCCTTGTCGGGAGACGTGTAGAACAGGTTCAAAAAGTCTTTCACGCCACCTTTCATTTGTACGGTCGTTTTGTTGCGTGTCAGTTGCAGGTTGGGTACGCTCAGGTCATTGCCGTTAAAGTTCAACACACCATTGCAATTGGTAAATGCAATGTTTCTCGGCGTATAGTTTATCTCTGCATTGTTCAGCCGGACATATCCGTATATATATGGTATAGTAGTATCATTTTCGCTCAGCCCGCCTTTATATATCAGGTTTACGTTTGCTGTGCCCGATTTGAAGTCGAACGTATTGCCCTCGGTTATCTGGTTTATTTTTTGCAGTTCTATATTGCTGCGTATGCGTCCGCTTAGTACAGGGCGCTTTAGGTTGGTTACTGCTGCTGTATCAAAAGTAAAAGGGATATCAAATAGTTTGCCTTTCAGTTTGTATAGGTATATGGCAGAGTTAGCATCTCCATACGTCTCTCCACGCACTACCTGGTTGGTATACATACCTGTGAAGTTGGCTTCGTTTACGGTGCCTACAGGTGTATGCAGTGTGCTCTTGGTTACTGTCCAGTAGGCGCGCACCCATGGTGTATCTCTGAATTTCATTTTGCCTATCAGTGTAGTTTTTACACTCAAAGGTTTTTCCAGATCTACCATTGCAATTTTAGTTGCTATAGGTTTGGTGAGCAAAGCTGTAGCATCTTTCAGTTTTATCTTGTCTGCAGAAAAGCTGAGGTTGAACACAGCAGGCTGCTCTGCAAAATTGAATTTACCTGTCAGCTTCACCGCATCATCATCTATATGTATGCCTTGCAATGGCAGGTCCAGTATTTTGGTGACTTTGTTATATGATGCAATCAGTGTGCCCTCAATCGTTTTGTTCTTAAGGAAGCTGCCACGTGTAGTGTTGAAGCAGAATTGTTTTATCAAAGCTTCCGTATGTATGTTTGCTTTCAGTTCGTCATCATCGTTTTTGATGCGTGCAGCAGCATGCTTAATGTCTATTACAAAGTATTTGAACTTGGTTTTGTTTTCAATGATGAAGTTTACATCTGTTAGTATAATGTTTTCTGCATCTGCATTGCCTTTCTTTTTCTTTTTCACCTCTTTGGGTTGCATCGCCCATGTATTGCTGTAGCCATTGCTGTCGGTATAAAGATAAAACTCACCATGTTGCACACGCAACTGGTGCAGGTGTGGCTTGCCGCTTATCAGCGATGTAAGGCTGATGTCTGCATAGATGCTTTCTGCTTTCAGCAGGTCGTGCTTGTGTTGCTGCCACAAACTATCTTGCAGCGATACGTTTTGTAGTGATACAGACAGGTTAGGGAAATTGCTGAACAATACAACGTCCATCTTTTCAATTCGCAATTCGCCTTTTACTTTGTTGTTCAGTTTTTCGGCTACTGTTTTCAGGATGGTGTCTTTATTGCGGCTCACATATATGGCTATTACTATCCATGCTATAGCAAATAGTCCTAGCAGTATTGCCAATATTCTTAATGATATGCGTAGCCAACGGGGCATGAGGAGTGTATTATTATTTATAAATATAGCAAATGATAAACGCTGCAATGTATTATTCATTGCACACAATGTTAATTTCTATACTCAAAAAGTTTTTTGGCATGCGTAGGGGTTAGAAAGATGTTATGTGTTTTGATACTGTAAAACATAAAGAGATACATTATGAAACAGTTTATAACTGCACTAACTACTGCCGCAGTATTGGCAGCTACTACAGTACAGGCACAAATGCCTTATAAATTAACGGTACAAAATCAGGCATACACACCACTTACAGGTGCTACAGTTATTAATACTACTGCATGGACAGATAGCACATCTTATGTTGTGCCACTTGGGTTTAATTTTAAAATGGGTACGAAAACAATCAATAAACTCAATCTGCTGGAGATGTCTGGAGTTGCTACAGATACTACAGGCACCGTATCAGCTTTCAATATCATAGGTACTGCAATTGTAGACAGAGGCATTGTAGGAGGTACGTCAAAATCGCCGATACGCTACACCGTTTCGGGCAATGCAGGTAGTCGTATCTTCAAACTGGAGTTATTGAACGCAGGTTTTGCTGATGAACTGGATGCACACAGTACACTGAACGATTCTGTAAACATGCAGGTATGGTTGTACGAGGGTACAGATGTAGTGGAAATGAGGTATGGCAGTTCTAAAATCTCTTACCTGTCTGAATATTTTGGTTTGGGCGGGCCACTTGTCGGCTATACCAATAATCTGAAAGTAGAAGACCAGAGTTTTGATAAAATATACTTGCTGAAAGGTAGCCCCACAGCACCTACGCTGGATAGTGCCACGCTCAGCTCCGGTAGCTTCCCGTCATTAACAGGTTTTCCTGTTAGCGGCACAGTATATCGTTTTGCGCTGAAGTCTACAGGTATTGCTGCATTTGCCGAGGCAGAAAATATTAAAGTGTTCCCGACTGTTTGTACAGACAAAGTGAATGTAACCAATAAGGGTACTAAAGAAATGGCTTATCAGTTGTTATCACTTTCAGGCAGTGTACTTGCAAAAGGAACAATACAAAATGGTACTAATACCATAGATGTGAGCATGGCACCTGCTGGTATGTATGTACTGACACTGATAGATGGTGATGCAGCCGCATCTTACAAGCTTATAAAACAATAGGTAGTAAATAGAAGGAAAGGGTGGTTTTGACGCAAGGTAGCAGAGCCGTTCCCGGCTTTGCTACTCACCCTTTTAGCAATCGGTTTGTATCTTTATAACCTACTGATACTTGTATGGAAGAAAAACTGATAGATTATTTTTCGAAAATAATGCCGCTTACCGCAGAGGAGGTGGATGCTATCAGGCAAAGTATCGTTACAAGCTCGCACAACAAAGGAGAATATTTACTGAAAGAAGGGGAGATACCAACAGCATGTTATTTTGTACTGAAAGGATGTGTGCGCGAATATTATATAATAGAAGGAGAGGAACGAACAAGTAATTTCTTTACCGAAGACCAATGGATAATACCACCCGGTGGGCTGATGGTGCAGGTACAGTCTGACAGGTTTTTTCAATGCTTGGAAGATACCGTATTGGTGATAGGAAATGCTGAAAGAGAACAGGCAATGTATCAACACAATAGAAAGTTTGAAACTATTGCTCGTATGATATTGGAGCAACTGGTACACGAAAGGCAGAAGCTACAGTCCGGCTATGTAACCGATACGCCCGAACAACGCTATGAAAAACTGATTGCCACCAATCCAGACCTTATGCAGCGGGTTCCGCTTTACCAGATTGCCAGTTATATAGGTGTAAAGCCCGAATCGCTCAGCCGCATCAGAAAACGAATAACTGATAAAAGCAGAAATAATAACGCATAATACCCCCTGATTGCCGTAGGGGTTTATAGTATAGTTTTAGTTTCTTTGTAATAGCATTGCCACCCCAAAATGACTGCCGCAGAAAGAGCATTTAAAGATTTGTTTGACAGAGAGTATGACAACCTCTGCAGGTATGCTGTGTCTTTTCTTGAAGACAGTCATCTTGCCGAAGATGTGGTACAAGACACTCTGGTGAAGTTTTGGGAGCAGCGAAAAGATCTGATAGACAGCAAAGAGGCTAAATTTTACCTCATCACCGCCACCAGAAACAATTGTATTACCGCACTGAGAAAACAGGCAAGTTCAGGTGTCAGATTTACAGATACTACGCCCGATACAGACCCCGAACCGTTTATTACCGGTAGGCAGATGCGCGAGGATGCAGATGAGCAATCTAAAAAGATAGCAGAAGCACTCAACCAACTGCCACCCAAATGCAAAGAGGTATTTCTGATGGTGAAAATGCATGGAATGAGCTATAAAAAAACTGCTGAATCATTAGATATTTCTGTGAAAACCGTTGAAAATCAAATGGGTAAAGCCATTAAAACCCTGCGAGATTTTGTACAGAGTGGTGCCATGGCAGGATTGATTTTGATATTGTTATTAAAAAATATATTTCAGGTGTAGGGGTTATTTATTAATCACGCGTTTTAATAGTTGAGCAACCAATGCAAATGAACGAGCAGATAGACATAATCATAGCCAAAAAGCTGGCAGGAGAAGCCTCTGAAGAGGATGCTCGCTTGCTGGACGAGTGGCTGGCTGCCGATGCAGGTAACAAAACTGTATATGAGCAGGTGGCTAAGGCTTGGCAACGTTCTGAGGAATTGCTGAATGGTACCGGCTTCAATAAGTCTGCCGCTTGGGATAAGGTTGCATCACGTATCACCGCTCCTACAGAGGTGAAAAAGCCGAGGATGATGCCTTTATGGGTTAAATATGCTTCGGGCATTGCGGCTATTTTGTTGGTAGGGCTCATCATAATGCGCCCGGGTTCAGATAGCGGCATGGTTACCATGATAGCCGATGTCGGCAATCTGGATGTTGTACTGCCGGATAATTCTCACATAACACTGCGCAAGGGTAGCAAACTGACTTATCCGAAAGATTTTGCAGGCAATACCCGCAATGTATCGCTGGAAGGGGAAGCTTTTTTTGATGTGCATCGCGATGTTACAAAGCCATTTATTATAGATGCACAGTCTGTAGATGTAAAAGTACTGGGCACATCTTTCGATGTTACCTGCAACGAAACTGATGCTACCGTTACCGTAGCTACGGGCAAGGTGCAAATGACATCAAAGCAAAAAACAGCAAACTACCTGATACTGACACCGGGGGAACACGGTGTGTATAAAAAACAACAGCTTACCGAAACCTCTATTGAGGGTGCAAACTATCTGTACTGGAAAACAGGCAAGCTGGTATACGAAAACAAAAGTTTGGAATATATCTTAAACGAGTTGTCTCAACTACAGGCACTCAATATTACTCCGGATGCCACTATGACTACCGATATGCGTCAACAATTAATCAACATCAGCTTCAATAATCAAACTATTGAAGAAATTCTTAACGAACTTTGCCTCGTTGCCCAATGCAAATGGCAACAAACCGATAACAACTACGTTATATTGGCAAAGTAATCTATGCGCTACATCTTTACGCTGCTATTGACATTATCAGTAGTACTGGCATCTTATGATGCTGGTGCACAGGGTAGTGCTTTGCAGACAAAGTACAAGCCGTCATTCGCAAAAGGTTCAGTGAAAAAATATATCAGGGATATAGAGCAACAAACTCATATCCCTGTTTCGTATAGTAATGGTTATGTAGATGTGAGGCGCATGGTACAATTGCCCGAAACGGAAATAACCATTGCCGAGGCATTGAATATTATTCTTAGCGGCCAGCAGGTAACATGGCAACAAAGTGGCGATAAGATATTATTGATTTCAGGAGCGGATGGTAAGCCAACGGCTTCGGGTAAAATTACTATTAATGGCTATGTAAAGGAACTGCAGAACAGGGAAGTATTGATTGGTGCTGTAGTGTATGTGCCCGAGTTGGGTATAGGTACTACAACCAATAACTATGGTTTCTATAGCCTTACCATACCTGCGGGCAAATACAAAGTAATGTGCTCGTATATTGGTTATGGCACAGATTCTTTCAGCAGCGAAGGTTTGGCGGGGGGCAGGAAAGATATTATGCTTTCTTCTCTTTCACAGTTGAAAGAAGTAAAAGTAGTTTCGGAAAAAGAAACATCCGCAGAGCATCTGCACCTTACCTATGCCGATATCAAAAGCCGTCCTACCGTATTGGGCGAAAATGATGTGATGCGTGCATTGCAGCATATATCGGGTGTGCAATCCGGGACAGATGGTACAAATGCAGTAATGGTTAGAGGTGGAGACCCCGGGCAAAACCTGAACCTGCTTGACGGTGTACCCTTATACTATACCGACCACTTTTTTGGTTTCACATCTATCTACAATGCAGAGGCTATTAAGTCTGTAGATTTTCATAAGGGTGCATTCCCTTCTCGCTTCGGCGGCAGGCTTTCTTCTGTAATAGATGTAAATACCAAAGACGGAGACATGCAGCGTTGGGGCGGACAGTTTACTATGGGGTTGATAAAGGGAAGCATCAACCTGGAAGGTCCTCTAGTGAAGGATAAAGCATCCATTATGGTATCGGGCAGGCGCACTTGGTTCGATTTGTTGTGGAAACCCTTTACAAAAGATGCCGGCTTTAATTTCTATGATATCAATGGTAAGGCTAACTATATATTGAACAAGAATAATAGATTATACCTGAGTGTGTATAATGGTAGGGATGGTATTATGCTCGATTTTGAAGGTTCAGGTTCCAAAGCACGTTGGGGAAATACTGTTGCCAGTGCCAAGTGGAATACGATTGTAAATCCCAAGTTGTTTGTAAATACAATAGTTACGTTCAGTCAATTCAAATATTCACTGATAGACAAGAAAGAGCAGATAGATAAAGACGGAAAGACTACCACAGGTACTTATCAGGGCAATTCGTCTATTACAGATTGGGCATTAAGGCTGCATGCCAATTGGTATGCTACCGCTACACAACGTATTGAGTTCGGTGTTCACTTCAGCACCGCATCATTCATACCCGCAGAAATGTTGACTATCAATTCTCAACAATTACTTCCTACATCATTAGTACCTGCAGATAAGTTTCAGTCAAACGAATACTCCGTTTTTATTGAGGACGAGGTACGCATCAACAAACGCTGGACGATACGTCCCGGTATTCATTTTGCCAATTGGTTTAGTGAGCGGTTCAATTATTCCAGTGTGCAGCCACGTTTTTACACCTCATATAAACTGGCGAAATCGCATACTGTGTATGCATCTTATACAGAGATGGCGCAGTTTCTGCATCTAATCAGTAATACAACATTCGGGTTGCCTACAGATTTCTGGATACCCAGTTCATCACGCATAGAACCTGAAGAGGCAACGCTATATACGGTAGGCTACATGGGCAGGCCTTCAAAAATCGGACTCACGTATAATATTGAAGGATACTACAAAGACATCAGCAATACTACAACCTATAGCATGGGTAAAAACCTCTTTGACAATACGTTGAAGTGGGATGAGAAAATTATTCAGGGTATTGGTTGGAGCTATGGTGTAGAAGCTTCTTTCAAGAAGAAACTCGGTAGCTTTTCATGGGCAGCTGCATACACACTTTCATGGACGTGGAGGAAGTTTGCACAACTAAATGAAGGCAAGCCTTTCCCGTACCGTTTCGATAGAAGACATAATCTGAAAACAACACTCGAGTTTCATCCTTCGCAGAAGTTCGACGTTGCAGCTTCATGGTCATACATGACGGGTGAGGCCATTACATTGCCCGACCAAATATATCCTGATCTGGACAATAACCTACATATAACATCTACTAATGCCGTAAGCAGTGCTAACTATACCTACAATTATGTTGAATGGAATAACTATAGATTGCCTGCTATACACCGGTTGGATATTGGTATGAATTTCACGAAAAGAAAAGGTAACCACTACGAGCGTATATGGTCGCTTGGTGTATTCAATGCATATGCACGGCGAAATGTAATGTATGTAGAATTGGTGAATGCAACAGGTGACGCATCAAACGGAGACTTTAAGTTGAGGGGTATGAGCTTCTTGCAGTTTATTCCTTACCTCAGTTATAAACTATCGTTCTAGGTATGAAAAAACAGATTGTACATATTGGTTCTCTTTTGTTCTTTGCATGCATGCTGATGCTGTGCTTGCCTTCCTGCAACAAAGATCTTGACCTTCCACCTATAGGGGGTAGCAAAAAGATTACATTGCTTGGCGAGTTTGTGGCAGGCGATAGCCTTTTTCTCAGAGCGGGACAGAGTATTTCACTTTCTTCCAGCAGTGCTTTGCGTTTTCAGTTACTACAAAATCTTTTAATAGAAATAAAAGACAGCAATGGCAAAGCAATTCCTTTAGTTGGATACACAGATTCATTTTCACAACGTATATATACACTGCCTTTTAGTAACAGTAGTATAGCTGTAGCAGGCCAACGATACAACGTTATGGCATTGCACAGTATACTTGGTACTGCTACAGCAGTTGTAGATATGCCTCAGCAAATAAAAGCTGCTGTTACAGATACCGCTTCCGTTAAGTATGGGCAGGATAGTACATTGAGGGTGAAAGTGAAAATAAATGACCCATCGTCCACAACAGATTATTATGTGATAGAAGCATTGAAACAGAAAGCTACAGCTACTCCGTATTTTTTGTACAATGGTAGTTGGGTAAAGATAAGTGATGCCAGAGAAGCGTATGAGTCGTTGCGTTCGTCGGGCAATGTAACTACCAAAGTAGATACGGTTTATTACAAAGACTATGTAAGGCAAGCTATTTATACGGCAGATGCGTATTCTGAAAACATATATGACGTTGGGGCTTTTACACGTAGCAAAAGAGTGTTGTTGAAAGACCTTCGTTTGAATGGTAACAATTATGAAACTACTGTGTTTATTGTAAAAGCACTTGAAAACCAATTTGCGCCGGACTCATCGCTGGGCAAGATAATTGTGTACGTGAAATCTGTGTCAAAAGATTACTTCGATTTTTTGAAAGCCTACGAAACCTACGATCCGTCAGCAGGTTACAATTCTTTCCAACAGCCTGTTAAAATACAAGGCAATGTAAGTAACGGTATGGGTGTAGTGGGTGGTGTATCTCAAATTACCTATTCATACCTCACAGGTCCGTGGGGTTTTCTGCTCGAATAGGGGTAATTGAATTATTGTGCGTTTTACTATCAAATACAAGACGATAGTTCATGAAACAACGCATTTTATTGCTACTTACTTTTCTGATGCCAATGGCTGTATGGGCGCAACAAGTTACCATCAGCGGGTATGTAACTGAAAAGAAAAGTGGAGAACGCTTAATAGGCGCGACGGTTTTTATTCCTGAAAAAAATATTGGTACTGCTACCAACGCTTTTGGCTTCTATTCTATTACCATACAGGCAGAAGACATTAAGTTAAAAGCTTCTTATGTTGGTTATGCTACTTTCTCAAAAGACATCAGCCTGAAGCAAAACACTACACTGAATATCGAATTGGAATTGGCCAAAGAGATGAAAGAAATAGTAGTGACAGGCAAGAAAGATGCAATACAAGAGCGCACACAAATGAGTGCTATTGACCTGCCTATACAAACCATCAAATCATTACCCGCATTTCTCGGAGAGGTAGATGTGTTGAAGGCAATACAATTATTGCCGGGTGTACAAGCGGGTAATGAAGGTGCATCAGGGTTTTATGTTCGCGGCGGTGGCCCCGATCAAAACCTGATATTGCTGGATGGTGTGCCTGTGTACAATGCGAGCCACCTGTTCGGTTTTTTCAGTGTATTCAATGCAGATGCCATTCGTAGTGTAGAACTTGTAAAGGGTGGTTTTCCGGCACGTTATGGTGGTCGCCTTTCTTCTGTGTTAGATATTAATATGAAAGAAGGTAATAAGAATAAGCTGCACGGTGAGGGTGGTATCGGGCTTATAGCTTCGAGGCTTACGCTTGAAGGCCCTATACAAAAAGGCAAATCGTCTTTCATGATTTCGGGTAGGCGTACATATTACGATATTATTGCCAAGCCTTTCATTAAGGGTAATTTTAAAGGTGGTTATTATTTCTATGATCTGAATGGTAAAGTCAACTTTAAGCTGACAAAGAAAGACCATCTGTACATAAGTGGTTATCTGGGCGATGATAAGTTTTATGCAAAACAAAAACAGGAAGATGGTGGTGCGCTCAGCTCATCTTTCAATACAGACCTGAAGTGGGGTAATATCACAACCGTTGCACGTTGGAATCACCAATACAACAACAAGCTCTTTGGTAATCTTACGGCTTATTACAGTCAGTACAGGTTTATAGTGTCAACACAAACTAAGAGTACGTTCTCCGGTTCTAACGATGAGTTTTATCTAAAGTATTCTTCAGGCATCAATGACAAAGCCATTAAATATGATTTCGACTATATTCCGCATCCTAATCACTATGTAAAGACAGGTGTAGGCTACGTAAATCATACCTACAAGCCAGGTGCACAACAAACAAGGGTAGCGGCAGTAGGCTTTAAACAAGATACTACCATTGCTACAAAGGATATCAATGCTGGCGAGATAGATGCATATATTGAAGATGATATCAGAATATCATCAAAACTAAAGGCGAATCTCGGTGTACACTGGACAGGCTTTATGGTACAGGATAAATTTTACCATGCTATACAACCACGCATAGCTGCCAGATACCTGATAAACGACAAGCTGAGTGCTAAGGCATCTTTTGTGCAAATGAATCAATTTATACATCTGCTTACCAATTCTTCCATAGGCTTGCCAACAGATTTGTGGGTACCTGTAACGGCAAAAGTGCCGATGCAAAAATCTTATCAGGGGGCGGCAGGGCTTGCATATACGCACAATACAGGCATAGAAGTGTCTTTGGAAGGCTATTACAAAACAATGGACAATGTATTGGAGTATAAAGAGGGTGCCAGCTTCTTTAACCCAGGCAGCAATTGGGAAGACAAAGTAGAAATAGGAAAAGGTAAAAGCTATGGTGGAGAATTGTTCTTTCAGAAAAAGAAGGGTAGGGTAACAGGTTTGATGGGTTACACACTATCGTGGACAAAACGCCAATTCGATAACCTGAATGGCGGTAAAGAATTCCCTTATAGATATGACAGAAGGCATGATTTTAAAATTGCTGCTATCTACGAACTGGCAAAGAATGTAGAGGTAAGTGCCGAATGGATATATGGTACAGGTAATGCTATCACGCTGCCTGTTGGTTACTACACAGGACCTGACGGTAGTAATGTACAGGTATATGGCGAGCGGAATGGTTATCGTATGCCTTCTTACCACCGTGCAGATGTAAGCATCAAGTTTTCAAGGCAACGTAAAAACTGGGAGCGTGCATGGGTTATCAGTGCATACAATGTATACAACCGTCGCAATCCGTTCTATATATATAGTTCTACAAACAACCAAGGTAATGCGGTATTCAAACAAATGAGCCTGTTCCCGATTATCCCTTCTATCAGTTATCAATTCAAATTTTAATCACCATTATAAAGTAGATAATATGAAACGTCATTATATAGCAGCATTGTTAGCTACGGTAGCATTTGCATCCTGCGAAAAAGAAATAACTGTAAAAGTACCTGAGTACACGCCACTATTGGTGGTAAACAGTGATACTGAAGTCGGCGATACCATGCGGGTAAGTGTGGGTAAGTCTATCAGCATCCTGAAATTTAAGAGAGGGCAAGACCTTTCGATAAGAGATGCACAAGTACTCTTGTTAAAAAGCGGCAAGGTGGTAGATACCATGAAGTATGATGCCACACTCAATAACTACAACTCTAAGACTATAGCTGAAGATGGTGGTAGGTATGAGGTGAAAGTAAATGCACCCGGCTATCAGGAAGCAAGCGCTGCTACTGTAGTTCCATCTTTTGTGAAGATTGAAAGCATACAACGTATACCAAAAGTAAGGTTGGATATGGATGGCATGCCGCAGGATGAACTGCGTATTACATTTAAAGACCCTGCGACTACGGGAGACTATTATATCCTCAGTTTTACAAAAGACAATACATCAGGTGATACAACTATGTATTATAGTTCTTGTATCAATACGGTAGATGCAAGTATTGAAAGTGTATCGAACGAACAAATAGACCAAAATACCTGTTTAAATGGTAATGCCATTTTCATGAGAGATGCATTATTTAATGGTACTACAAAAGAGCTGCGTGTGTTTATAAACAGCTCTTATTTAGAACCATACAATAATGGTGGTGTTATATATAGGGTAATAGCTGCATTGCAGCACGTTACTGAAGATTATTTTAAATACAGAAAGACATATCAGTTTGCTACAGAAAACGGAGATAATCCATTTTCTGAGCCGACAAACATACACACTAACGTGAAGAACGGATACGGGGTTTTTAGTGTACTTAGTTACGATGCTGCGGAAGTGAAATAAAGTCTTGATGTTCAATATTTGACATAGGTCAAAAAGGGTGGCAATTGTCACCCTTTTCTTTTTGTGAATAATAACTATTGGTTAATTATTTGTTGGATGTAAGGGAATGTACTACATACAGATATAATTCATTTAGTCTATTTAATAAAATATGTTGAAAAAACGGGCATCACATTGTATTTTTATACGGATTATCCGTTTACTCAATTAGCATAAAAAATACTCTTAGTGTACGCTTAGTTTAATCAACTAATAATTGATTGAACAACATACTATTGTAAAGTAAAAAGTTAAAACCCCATATATGGTCACATTTAGACTTAAAAACAAACTAATGGCTTTCAGAAATGCAATGATGGCATTTTTGATGTTGCTGTCACTATCATCGCAAGCACAAACCAGCTTACACAATGAAAGTGTCAATGGAGATTTACCTAATAGCGGCAACGGTACATCTCTTACTATTTCTGCGGCCGGAACATATACTGTTAGCGGTACCGTCACATCAGGTTCCGATGCACAGGATAGGCATACACTCGTAATTAACAGTGGTTTCCAACTCACGTCTGCGACATATTCTATAGGTCCGGGCGGTGGTGGTGGCCCTATAGGTGGTCAAATCAACTGGGCCGGTCTGGCAAACCCTACATGGGGTGGTGGCAGTAGTGGTAATATAGGTCTCTCACTACCGCTAAGTTCCGGTACATACAACCAAATCATGGTGGCTGTCGATTTCTCTATCGGTACAACATGGACTATTACCTATATAGCTACAGGTACTGCAGCGCCACCTGCTATTACAAGCAATCCATCTTCTGCATCTGTTTGTGCAGGTGGTAACACAAGCTTTACAGTAGCTGCCAATAATACGCCAACATCATATCAATGGCAGGTAAATACAGGTAGTGGTTATACGAATATCAGCAATGGTGGTGTGTATAGTGGTGCTACAAGTGCTACACTATCTATCACAGGTGCTACTGCTGGTATGAATGGTTATTTGTATCGCGCTACCGCTACCAACGGTACAGGTACATCTTCACCATCTACAGGTGCTACGCTTACTGTTAACGGTGTACCTGCTGTATCATCTACAAACTTTAGTGGTAACCCTGCGTGCGTGGGGGGCAATGCTAGTTTTTCTGTTATCATGACAGGTTCCCCAACAAGCTATCAATGGCAGGTAAGCACGAACAGTGGTGGTTCATGGACAAACCTTACTAATACTGGTGTGTATACCAATGTGAGTACTGCTACAATGAATATTACAGGAGCAACTGCCGGTATGAATGGTTATCAATACCGTGTACTTGGCACCAATTCCTGCGGTACGTCATCTCCGTCTTCGGGAATGACTTTGACAGTAAATAGTGCACCTTCTATTGCAACATCTCCAAGTAACAGTGCAATATGTGCGGGTGCCAATACAAGTTTTACAGTTGCTGCTAATAATTCACCAACTAGTTATCAATGGCAGGTTAGTACAAATAGTGGTGGTTCATGGGCAAACCTCAGCAATGGTGGTGTATATACCAATGTTACCGCCGCTACAATGAATATTACAAGTGCTACGTTCGGCATGAATGGCTATTTATACAGAGCTTTTGCAACAAATAGTTGTGGTAATTCTTCAACATCTGCTGCAGCTACTCTAACTGTAAATATTATACCTACACCATCAGCGCCTTCTTATCTTGGTCCTACTTGTGAAGGTAGTTTTGCCAGTTTTTCAATAGCAATAACGGGTGGTGCTACTAGCTATCAATGGCAAGTTAGTACCAATAGTGGTAGCACATGGGCAAATCTTACTAATGGAGGGGTATATCTTAATGTTACCGATCCAACAATGAATATTACTATTGTTTCAGCTAGTATGAATGGCTACCAATATCGTGCCTATGGTTCCAATTCATGTGGCACATCGAGTATGTCTTCAGCACTAACATTAGCAGTTGTTGGAACGCCTTCTATTACTACTAACCCAAGTAGCACTAGTACTTGTGCTGGTGGTAATGCGAGCTTTACAGTAGCTGCAAGTCCTGCTCCTTTAACTTATCAATGGCAAGTATCAACTAATAGTGGTGGTACATGGGCAGATCTCAGTAACAGTGGTGTATATAGCAATGTTGCATCTACAACAATGAATATTACCGGTGCAGTTGTTGGCATGAATGGTTATCAGTACCGTGCAATTGCAACTAATGGTTGTGGGGTTTCTTCTACATCGACAGCCGCAACCTTAACACTAAATAATACACCATCTATCACATCTGATCCGAGTAACAGTACAATATGTGCGGGTGCTAATGCAAGCTTTACAGTTGCAGCAAATAATTCTCCAACATCATATCAATGGCAGCTAAACGTTGGTGCTGGATGGGCGAATATTATCAATGCAGGTGTTTATAGTAATGCCACAACCGCCACACTAAATATTACCAATGCTTCAGCTGGTATGAATACTTACCAGTACAGGGCTATTGCAATAAATAGTTGTGGTTCTTCTGCTGCATCCGCATCTGCTACATTTACGGTAAATGATGTACCCTCAATTACAAGCAATCCTTCAAACAGCACTATATGTGCGGCGGGTAATACTACTTTCACGGTAGCGGCAAGCAATTCTCCTACAGGTTACCAATGGCAAGTGTCAATGAACGGAGGTGGTACTTGGGCAAATTTAACCAATGGTGGTTCGTACAGTGGTGTTACAACAGCTACACTTAGTGTGTCAGGTGCCCCGTCAGGTATGAATGGTTACCAATACCGTGCTTATGCTACTAATGGTTGTGGTAATTCTGCTGTTTCTACTGCAGCTACAATGACAGTAAATAGCATACCGTCTATCACAGGCAATCCAAGCAATGCCAGTATATGTGCCGGTGGTAATACCAGCTTTACCGTAGTAGCTAACAATGTGCCAACTTCTTATCAGTGGCAGGTAGATAACGGAGGTGGATTTGCCAATATTTCAAATGGTGGTGTTTACAGTGGTGCTACTACTGCTACGTTGTCTATCACAGGTGCTACAGCAGGTATGAATACTTATCAGTACCGTGCTACTGCTACTAATGGTTGTGGTACTTCTGCTGCATCTACAGGGGCTACTTTAATAATAAACAGCATACCTTCTATTACATCCGATCCAAGTAACAGCATAATATGTGCAGGTGCTAATACAAGTTTTACTGTGGCTGCTAGCAATTCTCCTACATCTTATCAGTGGCAGTTAAACACTGGTGCCGGATGGGGCAATATTATTAATGCAGGTGTTTATAGTAATGCCACTACCGCTACATTAAATATTACCAATGCTGTAGCAGGTATGAATTATCAGTATAGAGCTACTGCTACAAATGGTTGTGGTACTTCTACTGCATCTACAGCTGCTACACTTACTGTTCAAATGCCTGCTACAGTAAATACAGTTACTGCAACACAAACAGCTTGTGTGGGGGGTAATGCTACTTTCACAATTACTACAAATACTACTTCTCCTTCTTATATATGGTATGAAGATGCAGGTAGTGGTCCTGTAGCATTGAGCAATACAGGTATATATAGTGGTGTTAACACTGCATCTCTTACACTGACAGGTGTAACGGCAGGGTTGAATGGCTATACATATTATTGTAGGGTAACTACAGGCACCGCTTGTTTGCCCAATAATGTTGTTTCGAGCCCGGGTACACTTACGGTAAATACATTGCCTTCTATCAGCGCTAATCCTTCAAATAGTACTATTTGTACATCAAACAATACCAGTTTCTCTGTTACTGCATCCGGTACAGGTATTGGCTATATCTGGCAGGTAGATAATGGTGGTGGTTTTACTGATATTTCTAATGGTGGCGTATATAGCAATGCTACTACAGCTACATTAAATATTACCGGTGCTACGAATGCTATGACCGGTTATCTATACCGTTGCGTAGTAACAGGTACATGTACTCCAGCAGCTACATCTACCAGTGCAACGCTAACCGTTGTTCCTACGCCTGTAGTTAACACACAGCCGCTGAATCAGGTAGTATGTAACAACGCGCCAAACGTATCGTTTACAACAGCAGTATCCAATGCCGCAGGTTATCAGTGGTTTGTGAATACAGGTAGCGGTTTTACGGCTATCACAAACAATGCTGTGTACAGTGGTGCTACGACAAACACACTTACTATAACTTCACCTTCATCTTCAATGAATGGTTACTTGTATAAATGTGCTGCATCTGCAAATGCACCATGTTCTACAGTAGAAACTAACTCAGTTACGCTTACAGTAGTGCCTTTGGCTGTTATTAATACACAACCTTCAAGTACTCCAACTTGCGTAGGTAGCAATGCTACATTCTCTGTTGCTGCTTCCAATGCTAATGCATATCAATGGCAGGTAAATACAGGTAGTGGTTATACCAATATTTCAAACGCCGGTGTTTATAGTGGTGCTACAACAAGTACGCTTACTATTACAGGTGCTACAATCGGAATGACAGGTTATCAATATGCCTGTGTCGTATTTTCAAATACACCTTGTGGTCCTATAGTAAGTAATGCGGCTACACTTACGGTTAATACATTGCCATCAATCGTTACACAACCTGATAATAGCAGCATGACAGTATGTGCACTCGCAGGTACAGCAAGCTGTTCTACAGTAGCAACAGGTACAGGTGTTAGCTTCCAATGGCAGGAAAACACCGGTAGCGGTTGGAATAATCTGGGCGTTAATCCTGTTATTACCAACAATGGCTTTGGTGGTCTTACATTCACCAACCCTCCTGCAAGCATGAATGGCTACCAATACCGTTGTTTAGTAAGTGGTACTTGTACTCCTTCACTTACTTCAAATATTGTAACACTTACAGTTAATACTTCACCTGTTATCAATACACAAGCATCGGGTACTACAGTTTGCGCAGGCGATAATCCTAGCTTCGCAATTGCAGCATCCGGTACTGCGCTTACTTATCAATGGCAGGAAAATACTGGTAGCGCTTGGGCTGATATCACCAACGGTGGTGTATATAGCAATGCTACAACAGCAACACTTAATCTGACAGCCGCACCTTACAGCATGAACGGATATCAATACCGTTGTGTAGTGAGTGGTACATGTAGCCCATCAGTTACCGGTACAGCTGTTACTTTGGTTGTTAATTCTCCGGCTGTAGTTACAGCACAACCGGTTTCTCAAACAGTATGTAATGGTTCTACAGCTACTTTCAGTACCGCTGCAATAGGCACTAATCTTACATATCAGTGGTATGCCGATTATGGTAGTGGTTTTGTTGTGTTGACAAATAGTAGTCAGTATAGTGGTGTTTCTACTCCTGTATTGTCAGTTACAAGTTCAAATCCGGGATTAAATGGCGCACTATTCCAATGCCGTATTAGTACCGGTTCTTCTTGTACTCCTACAGTGGTTGCCACAAATAATGCAAGTCTCACCGTTTATATGCAGCCTATACTGTATAGTCAACCTACAGCATCTACAATTTGCGATGGTGGCAGTACAAGTTTTGGGGTTACAGCAACTGGCACCGGACTTAGTTATCAATGGCAAGTAAACACAGGCAGTGGTTTTACAAATATTGCTAATGGTGGTGTTTACAGCAATGCTACTACTGCAACATTAAATATTACAGGTGCGGTAGTCGCAATGAACAATTACACGTATCGATGCGTAGTTGGCGGCACATGCCCTCCGTCAGTTACCAGCAATAGTGCGTTACTTACTGTTCTTACTTTACCATCAGTAACTACCAATCCATCAAACGTTACACTTTGTGCCGGTGCTACTGCTACATTTACTGTTGCAGCTACAGGTGCAGCTCTTACATATCAATGGCAGGAAAATCAAGGTAGTTCTTGGGCGAATGTTACAAATAGTGGAGTTTATTTCAATTCACAAACTGCAACGCTCTCTATTACTACTGTGCCGTCAGCAATGAACGGTTATCAATATCGTTGTGTTGTGAGTGGTCAATGTAGTCCATCTGTTACAAGTACATCTGCTACTTTAACAGTTAATACAGTGCCGTTAGTTACACTGCAGCCATCAGCATCAGTGATATGTTCAGGTGCGAATACTGCATATAGCATAACCGCTACCGGTAGTGGTATCACTTATCAATGGCAATTGAGTACTAATAGTGGCGGTAGCTGGAGCAATTTGACTAATACAGGTGTTTATAGCAATGTAACTACTAACAACATGAATATAACAGCCGCTACAGCAGCAATGACTGGTAGTCTTTACCGTTGTGTTGTAAGTGGTATATGTTCTCCTTCAGCTACATCATCTGTAGCACTTCTAACAGTTAATACTCCACCATCAATCATTACTCCGCCTTCTAATGTTACGGTATGTACAAATAGTAATATTTCCTTTACAGTAGGCGCAACCGGAACATCACTCACATATCAATGGCAGCAGGATGCAGGTGCAGGGTTCGT
>Ga0209792_1000446_pt1 | contig 30401 bp, 36 predicted proteins | sample EBPBio142005_DNA_FD_185860 | JGI IMG/M metagenome (GOLD analysis project Ga0209792, IMG submission 185860) | Wastewater treatment Type I Accumulibacter community from EBPR Bioreactor in Madison, WI, USA - Reactor 1_6/14/2005_ DNA (SPAdes)... | ecosystem: Engineered > Bioreactor > EBPR >... | reverse complement strand
TAGTCGGCTCGATGCTCCTGCACCATGCGCACGGCGCGCTCGCGGACCTCGGGTGAGAACTTGTTTGACTTGGTCATAGCTCCATCTTCTCAAGTGTTGGAGCCTCCTCAAAACCCGGGGCGGTTCAGCTGAACGCAAAGCGCGATTGAACTCCATGGCAGGAGGTTGATGGCCTAGAGCCATCTGGCAGCGGACGCTGCGATTGCTCCTGGAAGCTGCCCACGTGGTCGGTCAAGCGCTTCTTCCAACCACGTGATGTGGAGTTGGAGTTGACCCCTTTTCACGGACACCTTACCGTTTGCGAAGAAGGAGTCCGCAATGCCAAGAACCAAGCCGCCATATCCAGCGGCATTTCGACAACAAATCCTGGAGCTCACCTACGCCGGGCGTACACCGGCCGAGCTCTCGCGTGAGTTCAACGTCACCGCGCAGACCATCTCCAACTGGGTAGCCCAAGACGCACGCGATCGCGGCAAGGCCTTGCCTGGCAAGGAAGGCCTGACGACGGCCGAGCGCGAAGAGTTGGTGCGCCTGCGCCGCAAGCTGCGTCAAGTCGAGCAGGAGAGAGACATCCTGGTAAAGGCTACGGCCTGGTTTGCGGCCAGACACGACAAGACGTTCACCGCGTCTACGAACTCATGAGCGCAAACCAGGCCGACTCCAAGTGCCGCTTCCCGATACGCACCATGTGCCGGGTGCTGGGCGTCTCCAGCAGCGGCTATCACGATTGGCTTGAACGCAGCCCCGGTACTCGGGCAACGGCCACCGTGCCCATGGACGGGCGTACGCCCATCTCTGCGCAACGATTGCCAAAGGCAATGCTGGTGTACTGGCTACCCTGATCGGAGTGATGAATGACCGAATGCGGGCGCCGGGTGTGCAGCGCCATGTTCAATGCCGAGAGCACCAGATCCGCTGTCATCCGCTCGCCCATCGCCCAGCCCACCACCTTGCGGCTGAAGGCATCGAGCACCATGGCCAGGTACACAAATCCCGTCCAGGTGGGCACGTAGGTCATGTCCGCCACCCACAGCTGGTTGGGCGCATCCGCCCGAAAGCGCCGCTTGACCAGGTCGGGGGCGGGGCGCTGGCGCTTGTCGCGCTCGGTGGTCACCACAAAGCCCCTGCGCCGGCTCACGCCGCGCAGGCCTGCCGCTCGCATCAGCCGGGCGATACGTTTGCGGCTGGCCTGCTGTCCATCGGCCTTGAGCTGTGCGCGCACGCGTGGCATGCCGTAGGTGCCTTGGGATGCCTGATGCACCTGGCGGATTTGCTCGGCAAGCCACTCCACAGCGTTGGTCAAAGCAGATCCTTCACCGCACAGCCGCCCCATTTACGCCACTTCGCCTTGACCACAAGAGCTTCGCCGTCTTTTGCCGGCTCGCCCTGCTCGGTGCCGCCTCTGTATGAGGTTCGTGTTCCTCGACTGACCTTGCCCCTGAAATCCGTATCCCATAGCCGAGTCACGAATTGGCTTGCTTGGCCTGAGCCGCATGCCAGTTTTTCTCGAACTGCATCGGGCTGACGTACGCCAGCGTCGAATGCAGCCGGGCTCGGTTGTACCAGAGTACCCAGTCGATGACCTCGTCCTTCGCTTGACGCAGCGTTACGAAGCGTTGGCCGTGCAGTCGCTCCACCTTCAACGAGCCGAACAGCGTCTCGCTGCAGGCGTTGTCCCAGCAGTTGCCACGCCGGCTCATGGACGCCGTGATGCCGTACTGCGTCAAGACGTCCCTGAAGTCCTGGCTGGCGTACTGACTACCCCTATCGCTGTGAAAGATCAGCCCGGCGTGCTTGCCCGGGTGGCGCTTGAACCAGGCCATGCGCACAGCATCGATGACGATGTCTCGCGTCATGTCCTGGCGCAGCGACCAGCCCACTACCTGGCGACTGAACAGGTCGATCACCACAGCCAGGAACAGCCAACCTTCATCGGTGGCGATGTAGGTGATGTCGCCCGCCCAGACTTTGTCGGGCTCGGCCACGTCAAACTGCCGATCCAGCAGGTTGGGCGCGATCGGCAGGTCATGGTTGCTGTCCGTGGTGACCTTGAAGCGGCGTTTGCCTTTGGCCCGGATGCCATGGCGCTGCATGAGCTTGCGCACTCGCTCCTTGCCCACACGAATGTCCCTGGCCAGCAGTTCTTTCCACGTGCGTGGCCAACCGTAGCCGCCGCGCGTCTGGGCGTGGATCGCCTTGATGTGCACCAGCAGCGCATCGTCGCTCAGGTGACGCCGCTGGGCAGCGCTGGCACGGCGAACGAAGTGCTCGTGGTAGCCGGTGATGCCGGCCTGCAGAACACGGCATTGCACCGACACCGGCCACACCCGGCGGTTGCGATGGATGAAGGCGTACTTCAACTCTGCGCTTTCGCGAAGTACGCCGTTGCTTTTCCCAAGATGTCGCGCTCCATCTTCACGCGCGCCAGTTCCGCCCGCAGTCGGCTAATCTCCATCTGTTCGGCGCTCACGACCTTGCTCTCAGCGCCTGTCAGCTTACCCTTGCGGTCCGCCTTGACCCAGTTGAACAGCGTCTGATCCACCACGCCCAGCGCCCTGGCCGCCGCCGCGATGCTCTGGCCACCATGCACCAGCCGCACCGCCTCCTGCTTGAACTCCAGCGTGTAGCGCGCCCGCACTGTCTTCGTCATTTCCGTCTTCCTTGCTTTGCATTGAAACACTCAGCAAGGGGTACGTTTTCCGGGGGCAAGGTCAGACTCACGGTTTACGCTCCACGCTTCCTTCCCACGCTCGGTCACCCTCACGCAGTTGCGCTTCACTTCGCTCGCTGTGGCCAGCTCGCGGGAGGACTTGCACCTCCAGGATCGCGCCCATGCTGGGCGCACAAAATACCACCCCCCGCTTGCGCGAGGGGTGGATCAAAGCTGTCAATTCAGCCGTGTAGCAGTTTCTTGGCCAATGCCACTTCCAGGCTGTCGCCCGAGTCATTGAGGACATCCAGGCCACTGTCCGGCATGTCGCCGGAAGTGGACTGCGACACGGCGATCTTCTTGCCCATGAGCTTGAGGCAGTCCATTTGCGTGGTGCCCGCATAGCCCAGGTACAACACCTTCACCGGCAGCTTCTGACCAATGCGCCATGAGCGCCTGGATGCCTGCTGGACGGTGTAAACGTTGTAGCCCGACTGCATGAACACGATCGTCGGGAACTCCAGCAAGTCCAGGCCGGTTTTCACAAGCTCGGGGTTGCAGATCATCACGTCGATGCCACGCTCCACCTGGTCGGCAACCCAATCCTCGCGGCGGGCGGCATCGACGCTGGCGCGCAGCACACCCACCTTCAGGCCGGCCTGCTCCAGTTGCGACTTCAACCGGGCCGTGGTGTCACGGGTGCCGGAATAGATCGAGTAGGCCAGGACTCTACGGCCATTGGCCTTTTCCTCCTTGCAGATGCGCAGCAGCTCCAGCTCCTTGGGCGAGGGTTCGCTTTCGGAGAACACGGCCGGTTGTGAGTACAGCACCTTGCGGCTACGCGGGTGTTGCACGGTCTCAAAGCGGAACGCGCAATCCGGCCAGGCCAGCAGCACGTTCATCACGACACCCAGCAAGCTGTTGTCGTGCAGTACAAGGGCATGCTTCAATTCCTGCACCAGAACGCTCTGCATGCGGCGATAGGCCTCGCCCTGCTCCTCTGCCATGGGCACCTCAAGGAACTGCTCTTCGTAGGGCGGCAAGACCTTCTGGCCAATGTCGCGCAGCTTCAGGAACACGGTGATCGGTAGCACGTAGCGCATGATGCCGACCGGGCCGAAGCCCGGGGCCTTGCTGGTGCGAACCGTCATCTGCTTTCCCTTGGCCGTGCGGTGCGATGGGCCGCTGGACTCCTTGTAGACATCCTTGAGGACGCCATGTTCACGCATGAAGGCCATGGCCGCATTGCCCATCGAGCCACTCTTGGCGGGCTTGAACCCGTCTTCGATCATGCTCGACGGATCGAGGCGCCACAGCAGGTGAAACAGATCGTCGGCATAGCCGCCCATGAGCGTACCGGTCAGCAGCAGCGTTTTTTGACACTGGCTGGCAAGCACCCCCATGGCCTGGCCCTGGGCCGAACCCTCGTTCTTGTACTCATGCCCCTCATCGACCACCAGCAGCCCAAAGTAGCCGCGTGGCAGGTAGCGCTTGATGAACTCGGTGGCTTGGTAACCACCCTCTCCGATGCTGAACTCGAAGTTGGCCAGGCTGCGCTCCATGCGCGAGGCCTGCCGGTCACTGAACACCAGCTCGCCGTTGTCGTCCATCAGGTTGACGAACTCATAGACGTTGTCACCAAGCATGTCGCCGAGGGTCTTTTCCCCGAAGATGGAGAGCAGGCGCCGGGCGGTCTTGTCGCCAATGGTGGGCATCTGCTTGAGGGCAGACAGCACCAGGTCGTACATGGACTCGATAGGCTTGCCGGCGCGCATCAGCGTCCACAAGGCGCTGCCGCAATGGCTGCACTTGAGACGCCGGTCGCCCAGCGTGGCCTGGGCAAACTCGGACGATACCGGCATGGGATGCCCTTCGTCATCCTCGCGCGTGATCGGCGTCATGCAGTCGGAGCAGGCCGCCACGGTGAACGTCTGCCCATCGACGCGCTGCTTGCGCGTGATGAACGACGGCTTCCAGTGAAAACCCATGCGCATGCGCACGCGGCCCAGGATGAAGAACTCCGGCTTGCCGGTCTTCACACCCAGGGCGTCGCGCAGCATCAGCAGCTTTCGCAGCGTATCGGCACCATTCAAAATCCAGACCTTGGCGTCGGGCACCGTATCGAGGATCTCGCGTCGCCACTTGTAGACCAGATGCGGCGGGGAGATGACCAGGGTACGCGGGTGCGTGCGTTGCATCACGGCCGCCGCGCAGATCGCCATCATGGTCTTGCCCGTGCCCATTTCCGCGTTGATGACGGCCGCCGGCCGATTCTCATCGACCAGCAGCTTCACCGTGGCATGCACGGCATCGGCCTGGGCCTTGAACGCTTGGCGCTTGAGCCCTTCAAGAAGGGCCTGGCGCGAGTTCCAAAGTGCAGATTTCTCATCCAGTGCCGGATCGAACACCGGAGGGTTCTGCGATTTGACCTGCTCCAGCAGGCCATCGCCGAACTCTTCGATGAACTGAGCCAGCACCAGCTGCTGCCCGGATTCGCCGGTGCCGGCGTCCTGGAGCTGCGTCTGTGGGTCGGACTGGGCCTGCTCGGGCTTGTCTCCGACGAATACGACTTCAACGTTTCCCATTTTGACTCTCCTTGAGGTGAAAAAAAAAGCGGAGAGCCAGCACGGGGCCGGACTCCCCGCACGGGTTGATGAAAAATGCGCCCATTTGCATGGACGCGAATGCTCAGGCGCCTATCGCCGCCTGAATTTCAAGCGCCTCGACCGGCTTGTGACCGAGACTTGTTCCAGGTGCCGCCCTACCCTCCTCCAGGTGCAACACGCCCAAGCGGACGCTGTCACTGATGAAGGCGGTGAAGTGGTCACTAAGACTGACCCGCGTCGCGGTCATATTGCCAAGGGCTGGATACAGCGTGCTATCCAGGGCCTGAATGGCCTGCTTGTCGCGACACCAGTCGAACACCGGCTCACGCCAGTGCTCCTGCAGGGCCACCGGAGACAGCAGGTTGACCAGCTGCCAGAGCCGATTGCGATAGTCATCGGCCTGCTCGGCGCTGCGCCTTCCTGCGCAGGAGTTATGCAAAGCCCAGCCGATGCGGTTGGCTCGATCGGGTGTCTGCATGCCCCTGTCGAACAGCCACATCTGGTTCAGTGGGCCGAACAGGTTTTGCCGAGGCAGCTTCCCGGCGTGTTTTTCCAGGCGCTTCACATCACCCACATCAACACGGTGGCGTTCGCCATCCGTGCCGACCAGGTGAATCTGATTGACGCCGCGCTGAGATGCCCCCAGCTCGAACGCCGCAAGCATCTGCATCAGCACACCATCGCGGCCATAGACCGACAGGAACATCAGCTGCCCCTCGCTGTCGCGCAGGCAGGCATCGGCCCAGATGTCGGAAAACTCCTCGATGCGATAGAGCGTGTGATTCAGCATCTCAGGCTCCTTGCGTTGCCTGGTGTTGATAGAACTGCTCGACCCTGGCCAGGATGGTCTGCAGGTTTTCCAGCACCCACTCGTGCTGCGAGCTGACCCGGGCCTCGGTGATGCGGGGCGGCTGGGACACGGCGAGGGTTTCGCAGTAATCCCCGTTCCCGCAGTTCCCAAACCGGAATCTCAGGACGCCGTTCTCGCGCGTGTGACAGGTCGCGCAACTCGCCAGTCCGTGCTCGTTCTGGCGCTTCTCGGTGATGATGCGCAGCACCTGGTTGTTGCCCATCTCGATCAGGGACAGGCCCGTCCAGCCATAGGCGGTGCGGTAGTAGGACGTTTGAACTTGCATGGTGACTCTCCTTCGATTGCAGGCAGAGTCACGTCCCCACGGGGAAGTGATCCCCGCCAGGGTTGATGAAAAAATTCAGGCCTTGCTGTAGTAGGCCTCGACCTGGGAACGAATGGCGTCAATGCGTGCAATGACGACCGCATGCTGCTCACGCACGGCCTTCTCCGTGATGCGCTTGGGCATGGTCAGCTCCAGGCGCTCGTAGAAATCGCCCGTACCGGCCAGGCCAGCAGCGTGCGATTTGAAACCGTGCTCGTCGTGCCGCCAGACGGCAGCCTGAGTGGCCAAGCCGTTGCCGAATGCGCGCCGGCTGGTTTCAATGATGAGTTCCTGTTTGCCAGGCAGCTCGACCGTGGTCTTTGCGTTCCAGCCTTGGCTGTCACGAAAGTAGTTGGTTTCCATGAGGGTTCTCCTTCAAAAAATGCCGGATAGCCCTGCCCCATCGGGGAAGGAATTCCCCGGCGGGTGGTGATGACAAAAGTACCCGGCCGGTTTACACCGGCCTGCGCGTTTTCAGGGTTGAACGCGCCTTGAGACCATCCTCGGTTGAGGTCAGATGGTTTCCCCCAGCGTCCGCAGCCTCGTGGACGCTCGGGGAACCCATCGGGCTCCCATTGGGTTGAATGAAGGGTTCAGCGGCTGACGCTCAGGGATGACTGCAATGTCTGTAGGCCACTCCTCACCATCCAGAACAAGGTTTCATAGTCATGACCATCGGGCACCTTCTCTGAGCGATTGAGTTCGTCGTTGAAGGCCTGCACCTGGCGCAGCAGCTTGTCTGCCCGGTGCTGTGGCGAGTCGGCCGGGCTTTCGCTGTCGGCCTGGGGTTCGGATGAGCGATCGGAACGCTTGCCGTACTTCGCGCACATGCGATCGCGGATTTCCTGGGCACAGCGCACCCAGGCATAGCCGGAAATGAGAGGGTTGTCGATTGCTTCGGGATCAAGCGCAGCCACGGCATCGGCATGCTTCATGACGGCGTCGATGACGAAGATCTGCGCCAGCGCGCCGCTGCTGCTGAACTCCATCAGATCCACGATGAATTCGACGTTGGTCTGAGAACGATCGTTGTTCATTTGCAAGCTCCAGGAATGCATGTGAAGCCTGCTTCCCTGCGGGGAAACAGGCCCCACGGGGTTGAAAGAAAAGTGCGTTGCGCCGGCGTTGTCAGTCGGCTCGATCTACCAGTCTGTCCACAAATGCTGTCAGCGCCCTTGCCTTCGCAGCCTCACGTTCGCCACGCAGCACCAACGCGTGGTGCCTGCGCACCTGCTCGCGCCAGGATTCGCATTGCACGGGGGTGATGTCCAGAAATTCCAATGGGCAGCTGTACTGACATGGGCCCATGGATTCGTCCATGGACTTGTAACCCCAGCCGTAGCGGTCGCAGTCCAGCAGGTCACATTTGATGAAATCCACGAACTGACCGGCCTTCAGGTGGGCAACACCATCCTGCAGCGCGGTCATGCGCACCACAGACCATAAAACCGAGTCGCGATCAGCGTAGTGCAGGGTCACCCTTCGGACATGCTCGGACTCGAAGGGCTGCAACAGATCCTGTATCAGGGCCGTGCGACTGAGCCCGGTAAATAACCATCCCATGGCGGTGCTCCTTTACAAAAAATGCCGGAGAACCGCCCCTGCCGGGACGAATTGCCCGGCGGGTGGTTGATGAAAAATACTCAGTCAGCTTTCACTGACTTGGCGCGCTTTCAGAGTTGAGCGCGCCTTGAAACCGTTCCATGGTTTGATGCAGAAGGTTTCCCAAAATGGCCTGGTGCAAGCCGCTTGGGGAACCCCTCAAAGAGGGGCAGGGATTGAGTCAGCGTTGCAAAGCGTTCAAGGCCAGCATCGGCTCCTGAGACACGATTTTCAGCAATGCCGAGGCCGGCCCTGTGGGAGTTCGCCTCTGTTGCTCCCAGTTTTGAAGTGTCTTGATACTGACATGCATGAGGCTGGCAAAGTCACCCTGAGACAAACCAGTGCGCTCGCGCACCTTCTTGACATCCAGAGAACTCATCGTGAAGCGGCGCGAAGGCTCGACTTCGCCCCGCTTGATCTGGCCAGCTTCTTTCAAGCTCTGCACGAGATCGCCAAACAGCGTGCTATCCATGGCACAGCTCCTTTACAAGTTCCCGCAAAATCGCAGTTTCACGGTCGGTCAAATTGTCTTTCTCGGATTTGGGATAGACCAGCAACATGTAGATCTGCCCGTCATCCTTGAGCCAGTAGTAGATGACGCGAACGCCCCCACTCTTGCCCTGACCTTCCAGTCCAAATCGCATTTTCCGAATGCCGCCACCAGCCTTGATGAGTGCTCCCCGTTGTGGGTCGTCAAGCAATTCCTGTTGCATGGCTGCGTACTCATCATCGGACATGAGTTGCAAAATTTGACGGGTAAAAACAGGGGTTTCAATGAACTCCAGCGAGGTCATATTGTACGCCACTGGCGTATGCGCGCAAGAAACATGATGACTCCTTCGAAGAGAAGCCATACCCTGGTGGGGATGGCCCCACGGGGTTGATGTAGATGAATACTCGGCCAGCTGGGCTGACCCGACGCGTTTTCAGAGTTGAACGCGCCTTGAAACCGTTCCATGGTTTGATGCAGAAGGTTTCCCCAAGCCGCCTGGCGTTCAGGACGCTTGGGGAACCCTTCTATGAAGGGTTCATGCCAGCCATTATGGCCAGCGCGTGGGTGCCGTCAACTGATCTTCACGATCTGCCCCAGCCGGTTGCCCGGCGTGAAATCAATCGCGTTGATCACTGGCACAAACTTGTCGAGCATGGTGATGATTTCCGTCACGTTGCCGTTGTCATCGACCTGGGTGCTCACCGTCCGCTCCTTCTTTTTGAAGGTGTCGCCCTTGATCAGGAACACACGCCCGTCCTTGCTCTCGATGCGGCCGGTGACCTGGCCGGCGGCAAGCGCCAGGGCCAGGTGCCACTTGGTCATATCGCGCAGGGGCCTGCGATGCTCCGACTTGGCCTGGTTGAATGTGGTGTCGAACCCCGTCCACAACAGGCTGTTCTGCCACCGGTCGAGCTCTTGCGCGAGTTGCGGGCCATCGAGACGCACGGCACGGAAATCGAACTCCGAACCGTAGGCCACCGATGGAACCACATAGCGCTCTTCCGCCCACTGCCTGGGCAGTTCCTGGTCGTTCAGCTCGCCGGCCTGGGCGCGAGTCAGCATGTCCAGCACGTCCTTTCGGGGGTGGCCAGGCTTGCACTTGGTGCCCAGAATGACGCATTGCTTGAACTGCTGTTCGGGCGCCATGAAAAACCGCAGGTCGGTGAAATTGCGCGCCAGGTAGGTGCGGATTTCATCGTCGAGGGCGTAGTACGGAATGATGTAGACCAACACCCCACCGACAGCGAGCATGGGAGCGGTCTTCTTGAGGAAGGTGCGTTCCAGCCGCTCTGCCCGCTCGGTGGTGTCCGAAGCCACAGCTCCGTTGGCGTTGTCTTTTAATCCAAAGCCATAGGGTGGATTCAAAAAAAGCAGGCCGACCGTCCTCGGCTTGATCACCACGTCGTGAATGTCCGAATGGATCACACGCTGCACGATGGTCTTGGCATGCCAGGCGCGTTCCTGGTCAAACTCGATACCGTAGGTTTCGATGAAGGGCCCTTGGGGCCAACGGTCGCACATGCCATGGCACAGCTCGGCCAGGGCAGCGCCCTCCCCGCAACACGGATCGAGCATGCGGATCGTCCGGCCCTCGCATGGCACACCGCCCGACAGGTCGGGCATTAGCAACGTGAGGATGCGGCTCAGGGTCTCTCCGTCGGTCGGGAAGTAGCCGTTCTTGATGAAATTGCGCGCCAGGCGCTGAAAGATCAAAGCCATGGGGTTCTCCTTGTGGTTTGGACAGGAGACACCCCTGACGGGGAGTCGCCCCGTCCGGGTTAAAAAAACTTCGCAGTGCTGTTGTTCGGCGTCAGCTCAGCTCGCCAATTAGCTATGCGTCAATTCCAGGCTGTGCGGCCTGACCGCATCAACAGCAAGACGCATGATTGCGTCGATACCTGATTCCGTTCTTGGGTTACACCAAGCCCTGCTCGGCCATGCTTACGACCCGCATCGGCGTGACGATGAAGTGATCGAGCATTCGGATGTCGAGCATTGCCAAGGCCGCCTTGAGGGTCTGCGTCAGCACCTCATCGGCGCGGGACGGCGTTGGGTCACCACTGGGATGGTTGTGGGCCACCATGACGGCTCCGGCCTCATGTCTGAGCGCCCCGATGGCAAGCTCGCGTGGATATACCGAGGTCTGGCCCAGGGTGCCGCGAAACAGCGTTTCAGCATGAAGTAGCCGGTGGTGGCTGTCCAGATACAGAACCACAAACTCCTCGTGCGGCAAGGTGCCCATGCGAATCCGCAGAAACTCCTTGACCGCCGTCGGCGTCTGCAAATCCGGCCCGTCATGCACCCTGGCCAGGAGCCGCGTTTCAGCGGCGAGCAGAATCTCGGCATCCGATGCCGGCCGGTAGCAGCCACCGGCCTCGGCCACCATCAAGGGCGATGTTTCCTCGTGTTCGCAAAATTGGATCGAGTTCATGAACATGGTGTTCTCCAGTCAATAGAAATGGACGGGAGACACCACCGGCTGGGGCGTCGCCCCATCCGGGTTGTTGAAATAAGTCATACAGGAATCAGTTCGTGCGATGGCACACTGGCGGCCATGGCCAATCACACGAAACTGATACCCATCCAAGGTGGTAATGACGCCCAGCAGGTCGATCTAACCGAACTGCTGGAGGACATGGACTTGAGGCAGGCCCTGCCCCGGCTCAGAGCGCTATCGCGCCGTCGCAAGCCTGCGGCCAATTCCGTTCTCGCAGTAGTTGACGCAGGGACTGCGGAAGCTCCTGCTCCAGTTCCTGGCGAGCCAGGCAGCCGCGCACCAGCCTGACGGCCGAGCACACTTCATTGGGTGCAAAACGCTCGCGCGCTTTCTCCAATTGCTGCCAATCCTCATCGGATGCGCGGTTCAGCCACTCGTTGAAGATGCTGTGAAACAGCTTTCTCTCTTGCGCGTCCGCAGTCAGGGCAAAGATGTTGAAAGTCATCGTTCGTCTCCATGGAAAAAATGGGGACGGCCTACCCCGCACGGGGATCGGTTATCCCCAGGGGGTTGATGAGAGAAAGCGAGGCTCAACCCTTGCGGGCTAAGCACCCGCAGGGGTTGAAGAAATGGACATTTACCCAGCCAGCTTGCGCCGGCCTGCGCGTTTTCAGGGTTGAACGCGACTTGAGACCATCTATGGTTTGGATCAGATGGTTTCCCCCAACGTCCGCGGCTTCGTGGACGCTCGGGGAACCCATCGGGCTCCGGGCTAGAAATGATTTGCTTGAACTGCACCCCCTCACTGCGACCCGTCATCGCTCCAAGGAGCTGGGGCCGCAGGTGGATCACCGATGGCGGGGGTCGAGGTGACCAATAAAAGGCGCGAGGGTCAACGGTGCGGCTTGGCTTTCACCGCACACGGCCCATTCGCAAAGCTGCGGACGCATGAGGTCGCCGCCACCCTGCTAGGACATCATCCCGCGACATGCCGGGAGGCTGGCCTCTACACCCGATTGGAGATGTAGAGGTCAACCCACCGTCAGGCGGGCTGGAAATGGAACCCTACGGGCTCCCCTTCCTGTCAACTGGTAAAGAGCCAGGTCTGCTGCTTGGCGTCGAAGCGATAGCCGCGCTGCCTGAGCATTCCTGCCTGCTGTCTCAACAAGGCCCGATCAATTGAAGCATCTAGCTTGATCGGCATGGCCCGCTCAATGGCCGACCAGGTTTCTTCATCGAACACATCGTTCGCGGGTTCGGATTTTTCCGCATCCTGAACGGGTGCGGCTTCCTCCTTGGACTTCTTGAACTTGTCCCAGCGCTTGTCGCGAGGCTCTTCATTGACGGGTGGTTTCTGGATGACAGGTGCCGGCGGCGGCTGCTCTTCCATGGGATCGGGTTCAACGATTTCCTCGGACACTGGCCGCTGATCCTCGGTCAGCACCTGCACGTCGCGCAGGCGTGCCCGAATCTCCGTGACGGCCTTGCCGTAGGCGACGTACTGGCTCATGTAGATCTCTTCGATCCACACTGTGGCCTCGTAGGTGCCCTCGTCGAACTGATCAAGCAGTGATTCCTTGACCTTGAACTCGCCGAAGTCGGTGGACAGGTCAGCAATACAAAACGGGCCATTGCGGCCGTTGATGCGCTTGACGCGCAGGGAGGCATTCTTGACAGTGATCATGGTGGTGTGCTCCTGGTGAAAAAACACGGAAGCACTCCACGCACGTCCCTCGCGGGACATGAGGGTAGTCCCGTGAGGTTGGAAAAAAGAAGAGACCCAGACCGCCGAAGCGATCCGGGTTCTCCGAGGCTTGAAATTGCTGACAGGCTTGCGACCTGGCAGTTCTGGCAACGCAACAGCGAGTGTGTGTGCAGTTCGGAGGAGCGTGCCGAAAGTACCCCGACGCTTGCGCGCGTGCCCACTTCAGGGGTTGATGGGCCTCATACGCCAGCAATGCTGGCCCTGGTTATTCAAGTGACACCAGGAAACACTCGCAAAGCAACATAAGGGTATGCGCTGCAGCCAAGAAAATCAAGACCACATTGCAAAATTAGGGTTGCATGCGCTGTGTCCATGCGCGCAGGCGATGCGCTTCATGGGCCAGGTCAGCGGTCGGGAAGTATTCGACCGACTCGCGCGACACAGGCCCTTCCTGATCGCAGGTGCCGATGTAGTAGCCGGCCTGCGATTGCAGTACCTGCAGTGGCAGTGGCTTGTTGCAGTATTGCCTGGCCAGCAGGCCATGCACTCCGGCTTGCGGTTCAGCCATGTGGTGCTCCACTTCGTAAACTTTTGGGATATGGAAAAAGCAAACCCCTCGATCCGCCACAGTGGCGAATGCGAGGGGTCTGGTCGTCGCGCTGATTTTCAGGCTACGGCACGAGCAATATGGTCGGCGCCCTGACGGACGGCACGACCGGCAGCGTATCCACCGTTGTAGGCGGGACGCTGGCTGGCAGGACGTGCTTGCGGCTGACGAGCAACCGGCTGGGCACGTTCCTGGATGCTCTCGGGACGCTGGCGTTGAGGTTCTCTCTCTGCCACCTGCGGCGCAGTATCGCGTTGCAGCACTTCACCCTGCTCGACCGTTTGCTCCGCTGGTGAACCCTGCTCCAGCTCCTGGGGAGCGGGTTGCAGGTCTTCAACGGGCTGGTCGGTTTCGGGATCGCGCCGGTACACGTTTTCACCGTCGATGGTGATACTGTTGATCAGAAGCAGGCGACCCTTGATGAGTGCAGCCATCTCCCTCTCTCCAGTCTTGCGACCATCGCGCTCACGTACATCGCGTTCGTACATATGGGGATAGATATCCCCGATGCGGAAAGCAATGAACACCTTGCGCTGTTCTTCTACATCCACCTTCAGGCGCTCGACCATCTCGATGGCCTCGCTGCCACTGACCCGCAGGTCGAAGTAGGTGTAGTCAGGGCTATCCGCATTGCCACGAATGGCAGATATGGAGCATGCAAGGAAGGGTTCGGCACGGCGGCCGGCATTGCGACGAGGTTCAACCCAGCGGACACGGTTCACGTATCCAACTCCATTGACATGGAGGTTGAAGTGGTTGGTTTGAGCAGAAGCAGTCATCATGATCTCCAAAGAAATGGACTTAGGAGATCACGCAGCCCAGCAACGACCGTGAGGCCGAGGACAGGGATACGCAAAATCCCTGTCCGGGTTGCAACAAAAATACTCTGGCACCGACCTTGGGAGTCAGTGCGTGCGCCTTTCAAGAGTTGAGACGCTGCGTGGTGCCTTTCGGCGTTTCACGGTGCAGAAGCTAAACGGTTCCAGCTACGATGTCAAGAGTGTTGATGCACGCGACGGCTTCCACCGCATCGACCGTCACGAGGCCTCCAGGCGTCCCCGCAGGTGAGCGGCTTCTTGCAGGGCCTTGGCCAGCTCCTGGGCTTGCTGCGCGGCCAGTGTCTCGGCACGTGTAGCGCGCTCCAGCACCGCCTGGGCCTGGGCCTGGGCGACAGCCGCGGCCTGGTGCGCCGCTTGGGCCTGTTCCCGCCCGGTATCCAGTGCAAGGCGCAGTCGCTCGTTCTCGGCCTGCAGGGCATCGACCCGGCCCATCAGGGTGTCGCGCTCCCCGCGCAGCGCCTGCGCCTGCACTGCCAGTTCGTCGCGAGCGGTCTCTAGCGCCTCGCCAGCCACAGCCAGATCGGCGGCTTCGGCCTGAGCCTGGTCGATTTCAGCCTGAGCTGCTGCGCGAGCTGCGCCGGCAGCGCCCGCCAGCTCGGCGGCGATGGCAGCAGCCAACGCCTGCGGAAGCTCCTGCGCCGATGCTGACGCAGGCCGGGCCTTGCGCCAGGCAGCGAGATGCCGCTGGATCGTGTTTGGGCTCCCGGTGTCCCCCAGGCGTTCACGCACCGCGCGAATGGTGGGCTGCTGACCCTCAACCTGCAGCGCCTCGGCGGCGGCGGCAACGTGGGCGGCGGTGATTCCTGGCCGTGTCATATCATATCCTAATAAAACGATACAGATATGATAGATGATACAGATACGATATGCAATCTTATTCAACTCAAATTCATGCGCGCATTTGATGCCGCCCTCAAGTAGGTGATCGAGACCGACAACGTGGCGCAGCTTCTGGGGCGCACTATCGACTGCATGCAACGCTACGTGGATGTTGACCGGGATACGCTCCAGGCAATGTTTGCTGTCGCAGTGTTGGCTTCGATAGAATGGTGTGCATGAACACCGATAGTGCACCTAACGCCAACACCAACAATGAGCGCCTGCGGTCGCTCGTGGCGGGCGCAGGCCTCACCCAGCCTGCAGCCTTGGCGCTTTTCAACAGCGATATCAAGGTTCGCCCTCTTTCCGAATCGACTTGGAAGGGATACTTCTGCGCGCCGGACACCACCCGCTACCGGAGGTTCGCTCCCGAGCTGCTGGCCCACGCTGAAAGGGTCTTCGGGCCGTTGCAGAAATAGTGCTTGCGCATCACACAACCAGGTAGGCGCAGCGCTGGCGGCACCCTTTGGTAATCGCCTCACTCAAGCTGAGCCTGCAGCAGGGCCGGTCAAAATGTCAGCCGCCTCCAGATATTCCTGCAGGTAGCCAAACAGACTGAGGGCGGTGTACTCATGCAGGAAAATGCTTTCGGTACGGCCGTCGCCAAAAACGGCGCGCAACTCCAATGCCGTGCCTGTGACTGTGTATGTAGCGCGTTCAACAACGGTGGCCCGGCCCGCTCTTCCAATCTCGTCCTCGGTGAGATTTGGAATTTCCGTCAACAGCGTGTGATAGGGGTGCATCGCAGGAAGGCTCTCCACCAGCGAGGGATCGGCTTTGGCACGCAGCATGAAGGCATTGCTGCCAAGGTGGTTGCAATAGTCAGCCATAGACCTCATAAGCAAGGCGTAGGCCAGGGGTGGCCAATGCGTGAGCTTGGTGCGGTGGTCATACGTCGCAAACTTAATGCAGATGCCGACCCATTCGCCCTCGCGTGCCATGATGCCAGTCTCAAAACTCATGACATAGTTGTCTGATTCCTGACTGGTGCGTTCAGAATTTTCGGTCATGGTCTATCTCCAAAAAATGACGGCCATTATGGGTTGTTGCCGGGTAGCTGGGATTTCACAGCCTCCACGACATCCTGCTCCGTGGCTTGCTTGTACTGCAGCAGGCTCCATATACCTTCATCAATCGAGCCGGCCACCAACGGCACGATGACCAGCACATTGCGTCGTTGCCCCAACCGGTAGGCGCGATCTTCCGCCTGGCGCATCAAGGCCGGCGTCCAAGGCAAGGAGGCAAATGCCACATGGTTCGCCGCCGTCAACGTGATTCCCACGCCAGCTGCTGACGTGGTGCCGATAAATACCGTGACGGCCGGATCATTCTGAAAGGCGTCAATTGCCTTTTGCCGCCGGGCGCCAGAGTCTGCACCCACCAGGGAGACACAGGCAATGCCGGCCTGTGCAAACGCATCCCGCATGGCCTCCACCGTCGACATGTACTCGCAGAAAATAATGATCTTGTCGCCCTCGGAAAGGCTTTCCACTGTTTCGATGAGAAATGGCGTCTTAAGCGCTTCCAGCTTTTGCCGCAGGCGAGTGATCTTGGGCATGGTTTGCAGGCTCATATCGCCATGGATTTCCTTGTAACCACCCAACCCTTCCGGTGGTGAAACCCAACGCAACTGGCGTGTCTTGTCACCCAGATCCTTGAGCACGTCCTTGCGCCGACGCAGCATCCAGCCACGCAAAGCCGCCGCCAGCGCCGCACGCTTCTCACCGGTTCCCGTAAATTCCTTTCGAAACGCTTTCATTGGCATTTGCCCCATCGGATGGCCTGTCAACCGCAGCAGCGTATGCAGCTCGATCTCCCGATTGAGCAAGGGTGTACCGGTAATGACGTAACGGCGTGGAATGCGCGTGGCCATCACAAAGGCATTGCGTGTGCGTCCGGCCTGGTGTTCCTTCAGATAATGCGCCTCATCCACGGCCATCACCTGGAATTCGAGCTGGATCTCACGCACCAGTCCGCCAAGACGCTCGTAGTTGGCGATGACCCAGTGGCATCCATACAGCGCCGAGATGCGATCCTCGCCAGCCATGCCGACAATGGCGTCGGGATAGACCATGCGGATTTCGCGCTCCCAGTTGATGCGCAGCGAAGCCGGGCACACGATCAACACCCTGCCCTCGCCCGCAGCCATACGTGCAGCCACCACGGTTTGGCGACTCTTGCCCAACCCCATGTCATCGCCCAGGCAGGCGCCGGTTTGACCCAGCAGATGGCGCACGCCGATGAGCTGGTAATCACGCAAGCCCGCTCGCATCGCTTCCGCTGCCAACATGGCTTGGTCGATCTCCAAGGCCTGGCTGGACAAGTCAGCGGACAGAAAGCCGCTGCCGTGACGCTCTGCACCTGCAGCATCGCCAGGCACTGGCGACGCTCCGGGAACCTGAATGGGTGAGGCATCGGATGCTGCTGTTATCAGCTCTTCGAGCACGACCGGATGCTCGTGAACAAAGGCGTACTCAGGTGCCACGCCCGAGAGTTTGCGCAATGCCTCCAGAATGTACCCAGGCTCCCCTGAAACCTGCCAGGCCGAGGCCGGCTTGTGAAACCGTCCCTGCAAGGAACGCATGGAGCGGACACAGAACGGGTCGTAGGCAAAGCTAACTGCATGCTGGCCCTGGGCCAGGTCGCCCCGCGACAAGGGGAACAGTTGGACATCCAGCAGCTGAGTAAAGAAATCACCCTCTGGTGCGGCAATCGCCGCCTGCAACATGCGCTGTGCATCTTCGAGTTCTACATGCTGGCCGGCATACAGCGTCCTGAGCCAATCCAGGCTGCCAGCAGCATCCACCAGCTCAATGGCCCACATTCTGCGACCAGGAACCCACCAGGCTCCTGCCTTCATGAGGGCCCGCCCCATGCCAGGAATGGCGTGCAGTTGCAAGCCAAGGCGACGCCCGTCGCTGACCGCATGGCTGAGCAGCTGCGGCGGCCTCAAGGTCACGGGCGTCAGCATCCCTGGACTCCGGCCCTCATCGGAAATGCTCCGGCAGCGCCGCCACCGCCTCCATGCGCTGCCCCAGGTCGGCCTTGAGATAGATGCCGGTGGTGCTGATGTTCTTGTGACCCAGCAACTGCTGTGTGACGGGCAGATCCGCGCCCGAGGCCTTGAGAATTTCGTGCGCAAAGGTATGTCTCAGCCAATGGCAGGACGCCCGCCTGAAATCATCCTGCAGATCCGCCGTCTCAGGCTCACCGAGTCCTTGCAGATGATCGGCGACACCTTGAAAGAAGCGCTTGAGCACCCGATGCAGGCCAGCCTCCGAGAGCGCGCCGCTAGGTGCATGCGGGACTCCCGCGGGCGGCTGCTCCAGGATGCTAATCAAGGGCGTCTCGGCCAGGCTCAGTTCCGGCAGATCGCCAGCGCCCACCAGGGCCATCCGATCGGCAAGATGGCGCTCAAGCGCCTCAATCACCGAGTCCTTCACCGGCAGCTTGCGTTCGTGACCGCCCTTGCCGCGCACCGTCAACACATGGCTTGCGCCTGCGGTTTCGCCCGCATGCCGGCGCAGGTCGCCCCAGCGGTGCGCGCTCATCTCCTGGCGGCGCATGCCGGTCGTTTCCGCCAGCATCAGGATCGCCAGCAGACGGCGCTTGTGCGCGCCACCCGACATGGCATCGAGGGTGGCGCGCATGGCACCCAGATGGCGCAGGCCGAACGAGCGCGTGGTATCCATGACGGCGTTCGCCACGCTGCTACCCGCGGCCCCGCGTACTCGGGCAAAGGGATTGGCCTTCAGGTAGCCGCCCTCCACCAGGAAACCATACAGGTGTCCTATCGCTGCCAGGGCTCGCCTGGCGCTGCTGCGTGACAGCGGCCCGCGCATCGGGCGCCAGTCGCCATCGCCGCGCAGGGCCGGCAAGGCGTTGATCCAGTGTGCCGGGGGATTCACCAGGAAATGTGCATGCTCGATGGCATCGGCGACGGTCAACGTGGACAGGCGCTGGCCGCGCTCACGCGCCCACAGCAGCAGCCGTTCCACATCGCGCCGGTAGGCGGCAAGCGTATGCGGGGACTTCAGGCTCAGGGTATCGAGCCAGACACCCAGCGCCCGTAGATCGGAATCGGCACCCAGGGCATTGAACCCGTGGCTGCGCAGGTCGGTGCGGCCCGCCAAATCGGGCGCTGCCGGCACGGATTCGCTGACCGCTGGCACCTCGGCTCGCCGCACCCTGGTCGAAAGCGGCAGTTCCAGCCAGGCCTCGTGGTCGAGCAACCATTGCACCAGGCGCTCGGCCCGCTCACGGCCCAGGCCGGGCACCGCACGCCACCAGGTGCGGCCGTGACGGTTCACGAGCGTCACCAGGTCGCGCAATTGCAGCACGCCAAACGGCCGCAGTTGGCTGCAAAGCCGTTCGGACAGCCACAGGGAAGCCGGGTCATCGGCCCTGGGCACCTGGGCGCTGCGCAGCTGGATCAGGCTCAGGCCACGCAGTGCCCGATCAAGGTTGCCCTGTGCCGGGGTGAAGGCCGGCAGCGCCGAGACGCCAAACTCCTCCTCGTAGAGCTCCATGAGTTCCCGCTCGCTGTAGAGGTCGGCATCGAAGCGGCTGGCAAATTCCTGTAGGGACGGTACATCGCCCGCCGTGGTCGGCTCCGGCTCATCCAGCCGCAAGGCATTGAACATCGCCAGCGCGAGTGCGCCCTCCCCCATGCCCTCCAGATGTGCGCGCGCCTCGCGCGCCACCGCCATCAGGTGCGTGCGCACGACCCTGGCGTCAGCGTGCAGTTCGGGCTGATAGCGCGCCGCTGCGGCCGTGGGCTGCATGCCCTGCACCACCGCGCGCAGCATCGCCAGGTCATGCAGGCGCAGGCCACGCGATCGCGCCACTAGCTCCCGGCCCGCTGGCCGGCCCCTGCGGGCCGCTGCGCCGACTTCCTGCGTCAACATAACTTTCATTATCGTGACGTATGAAAAAATGCCTTAAGTCGATACCTCAAAAAGACGGCTCTTCGTCGAAAATGGGTGAGGTAATTTATTTGACAATTCTCGGGGTAACCCATTTGATAGCCTTCGAGGTTTTTACCGCAAACTATTGATTCAATTGGCCTTTAGTGACATTCGCAAGATAGCTCCAGGTAAAGCGTTTGACATCCCGGTTGGGAGCCGGAGCCGGGCGACATAAACTGAGTTCAGAAAACGGGTGCAGCACGACGAGATTTCGGTTTGAGGCTGCTTTCCTGTGTCGCCCACCGACTTGGCGTGGGAGCCCAATCTTGTCGCGATCTTTTGACACGGGAACAGAGATCGCTCCTCAACGCTAGATGCCGGGGAAGTCCCATCCACGTTTTAGCCAGTCGTGTAATCTCGGCAGAATGACGGCTCCGCAAGATAACTTCTCCACCGATAAAAGTCGCTCGTCGGCTTGTTACGCGTCCGCAGTACAGTCGGTGGATCTTTTGCGCGCTGGCGACAAGTATCGGCGCGACCGCATGGATGCAGCCGACATGCTCTCGGTTGAGGAAGCGGCCGAGGTGGCAGGGACTATTCGGGATGAGATTGAGGAGTGGATCAAGTCGCATCGCTGTATTGCCGTTGGCTCTTTTCGCGAAACGTATGGATGAGGTCTTTATTCCAGCCCGATAGCCCCCAGCTGTAGGGCATGGCGCACGTGCGCCTGCCACGTACGGGAGCCGAACATGAAGCAACCCAAACTTCATCAGTTGATGCAGGCCATTGCCCGATTGAGCTGGCGCCAACGCAGGGTGCTGCAGGCCCAGCTGGCTGCGTTGCAAGCACGAGAGGCCTCCATTGAAACCATCGAATCGCAAGCGCCTGGCCGCTGCCCCCATTGCGGCGGCACGCACTTCGTCAAGAACGGCTTCGCCCGAGGCCTGCAGCGCTTTCTGTGCCGTGGCTGCGCTCGCACCTTCAACGCGCTGACAGGCACGCCGCTGAGCAAGCTGCACCTGCGGGGCAAATGGCTGGCGTACGCCCAGGCGATCGACCAGGGCCTGAGCATTCCCCAGGTGGCCCAGCAGCTGGACATAGCCTGGAGCACGGCGTTTCGCTGGCGCCACCGCTTCTTGCAGCTGCCCAGTCAACGGCAGGCCTGCGCGCTGCACGGCATTGCCGAGGCGGACGAGTCCTACTTCCTCGAATCGTGCAAAGGCCAGCGGGCGCTGGCGCGCAAGGCACGCCGGCGTGGCGGCAAGGCCAGTCAGCGCGGCGTGAGCAAGCAACAAATACCCGTGCTCATGGCGCGCGACCGCGCCGGCGCCACGGCCAACATCATCGTGGCGCGCACCAGCGCTGCCGAGCTCAGCGCCGCACTGGCGCCCCTGTTGCCCAAGGACACCGTGCTGTGCACCGACAGCAGCAGCTCGCTGGCGGCTGCGGCCCAGTTGCTGGGCGTGCAACACCACAGCATCAACGTCAGCGCCGGCATTCGCGTCGATGGGCCTTGGCATGTGCAAAACGTCAACGCCTACGTCAGCCGCTTGCGCGGCTGGATGCGCCGCTTCAAGGGCGTGGCCACCAAGTACCTGGCGTCGTACCTGGGCTGGTTTCGCATGCTTGACTGCACCCCTGGGGCAGCCCCGCAGCCCGCGTCGGTGCTGGCTTTGGCTATCCATGGGTAATCCATCCATACGTTTCGCGAAAAGAGCCTTGCCGTTTTCAATCGATGCCGTCAGTACAAATTGCCTCGCTGGCAGTTCGAGCCCAACGTGTGGAATGTGCTGCAGTCTCTGACATCGGCTCTTTGCGCAACTGATGGCTGGCAGGTGCTAGTCTTTTTAGAGACACGAGCACTGGCTCTAGGCGGAGAGACGCCGCGGGCCGCACTAGAACAAGGCGTGAATGCGCAGCGCATCCTGGCACTGGCAACAGCGGAGGCTCATTGATTAACTAGAGCGGTTACTCGCTCTTGCTTTGCGAGTTTTCACGATGGGCTTCACCGAATCGCTTGTCGGTAATCGATCGCGAAGTTCGTAGAGGACGGCGAACATCTCAGTGCTGCGCTGCTCAAGTTTTCCTCGCAAGTCCTTCGTCTCGTCTCTGGCCGCGTGCAGGTCTTTGACCAGGCCTGCGTTCTCCGCCTGCAGTTGACCCACGAGGGCCTCCAGCTCCCGTGCTTTCTCCAGCGAAGCCGACAAGGACCTGGCAGACTCCCGGGCGTCGTCCTCCAATTTGAGCGCCAGCCGCTTCGATTCTTGGCGCGCTCGGTCCACTTCTGCATTGAGTCTGCGCTCCTGAGCCTGAGCTCGCTCCTCCAGACGCGTGCGTTCTCCACGGCGGTCAACCTCCATTTCCTCCTGACGCCGTCGCTCTGCATCCGCCGCCAAGCGAAGTTGCTTGCACTCTGACCGTGACGTGGCCAGCATTTCCTGGCTTCCCGCAAGCTGCTGCTGCAGTTCCTGAACCAGACGGCCCATTTCGGCGATCTGCGCATCCCTGGCCTGCATAGCCATGTCATAGGCTTCGCTGCGGTCGGCTAGGCGCTGTGTTTCCTGTGCTAGCACCTCTTGCGCCTGGCGTAGCGCCTCAGCTTGCACGCTTAGGTCTTTGCGAGCTTCGGTGAATTGAGCCGTCGCACGCTCATCAGCATGCTGTAGGGCCCTGCCCCACATGGCTTTTGCGGCCCTAACCACTGGGGCAGGCAAGGGGACTTCGGCGCCATCGTCTTGCTCAATTGCATCGACCGGCGACTGCAGCCGCTTGGCCAGTGACCCATACCAACCATCAAGCATCGGCCCCACAGTATTTGGGGAGCCACGGCCGAGTTGTTGTCGCACGCGCTCAATCGTAGGCCGCTCGCCCAGGCCTAGGACGGTGTCGGCGGCAGCCCAAACCTCTTCCATTTGCACACCGCGCGGACCGCGAACAATTTTTGACTGCATCGCCCTACTCCACTATATTTTTACCAACGATAATCGATGCTTATCGTGATCTATCAACTATATTTGTTGTAAACAATACATCATATGTAGTTTTTATCAAAATTTGCCTTTACAACCTCGGTTTCAACCATGCGCCTGCCGTCTCTGAGAAATATCCCCTCGCTGGAGCCGTCCTCCCTGTCGCTTGTGACTGCGCAGGCCGTTGAAGAGTTGATGCGCGAGGGCGAGTCCTTGAACACGTTGGCCAGCTATCGCTCTGCGCTGCGCTATTGGGCTGCCTGGTTTGGCCTTCGGTACGGGCAAGGCATCACGCTACCGCTGCCTGCGAACGCCGTCCTGCAGTTCATCGTGGATCACGCGCAGCGGACTACCACCGATGGCCTGGCTCACGAGCTACCGCCAGCAATTGACCAAGCGCTGGTGGATGCGGGATTCAAAGGCAAGCTAGGCCCAATGGCGCTCAATACCTTGATCCATCGGATTGCCGTGCTGTCCAAGGCGCATCAGCTCCGAGAGCTAAAAAATCCTTGCCAGGACCCCAAAGTCCGCGAGCTGCTGGCCAAGACTCGGCGGGCCTACGGCAAACGTGGCGCGCTTCCGCAGAAGAAAGATGCGCTGACCAAGGACCCATTGATGGCCATCCTCGACACCTGCGACGAATCACTCAAGGGCATCCGTGACCGCGCCCTCCTCCTCTTTGCCTGGGCATCGGGCGGGCGCCGCCGATCAGAAGTGACGGGGGCGACGATGAAGAATCTTCACCGGGTGGGGCCCAGCAGCTTCACCTACACCCTCGCCTATTCCAAAAGCAACCAGACTGCAGCGGATCGTCCGGAGAACGTGAAACCTCTGGCGGGCATTGCGGGCGAAGCGCTGCAGGCATGGTTAACAGCTTCGGGCATCGTGGACGGTGCAATATTCAGGCAGGTCAGGAAAGGCGGACACCTTGGAGAACCCCTCTCCCCTGCCGCCGTGCGAGATATTGTTCGCGAGCGCGCAAAACTTGCCGGGCTACCGGAGGTGTTTTCTGCGCACTCGCTGAGGTCAGGTTTTGTGACTGAAGCGGCAACCCAGAAGGTGCCATTGGCTGACACCATGGCGATGACGGGACATCGGAGCGTTGCCAGCGTTGTAGGGTACCACCGCCCTTCCAATGGGGGTGTTCGTCCTTTTGATGCGGATTGACACGCCAGCGCCAAAATACTCTTTATAAAACAACAAGTTAGATATTCGACATTTTTCGTCGAACTCGCCTTGAGTGCAGATTGACACGTTTGTTTTCTCCATAGGAGCGCGATTCAACCGGTTGAACTCTCGGCTGCTAGCTTGGCTACAGCCAAGTCATGCTGCGCCAGACGTCGAAGTCAGCCGCTCCAGCATACTGGCCACGACCTGCTCCTGAGCCGTGACGGATGACCTAGCCGTCGCCAGCGCCAGTTCCAACTGCTGCTTCGCATCGAGTAGCTCGGCGACCTTGGCCTGCAACTGCTCATTCGAGGCGCTCAGCTGCTGGACGGCCGCGTCCTGCTCGATCAGGCGCCGGCCCAATTCCTCGGTGTGCCTTTGCGCAAACCCCAGTTCATCCTTGAGCGGCCGCAGGCCCCGCACCTCTTCCTGGACCTGGTGCAGATCCCCCTGGGCGCGCGACAAATCACCCAGCAACCGCGCGTTGTCCTGAAGAGTGTGAACCGCTTCCTGCTGCTTGGTGGCCAAGGTCTCGTTCACGGTGCGTAGCTCGGCCTGCAGATACTGCACCTGCTGCTCGTGCTTACGCTGGTCCTGGTCGCGCTGCTCCTTGGTGGATTCCCGGAAATGCTCCAGCGCCTGGCGCGCGTGCTGGTGCTTTTCTTCCAGAGACTGGCGATGGCGCTCCTCGGCCGCGAGGCGCTCTCGCAGGTCGGCCACCTGCTGCGTGAGTTGGGTGCATTCCAGGGTCTTGCTGCTCAGCGCTTCGCTGGTTTTGCCGTGAGCGGTTTTTTCCTCGGCCAGGGCACGCTTGGTCTGTTCCAGCTGCTGGCGGGCGGACTGCGCCTCGGTTTTCAGGGCCGCGGCGGCTTGCTGGTGCTGGGTCACCTGCTCGGCGTGCTTGGCCTGCGCCACGGTGACCCGCTCTTCCGCTTCCTCGTTGACGCGGGCGGCTAGGCGGCCCACCAAGTCCTGGATCGCCTCGCTGACGGCAACACGGGTGCCGGCGGACCCGCCTTCCTCTTCCTCGATCTCCTTCAAATAGCGGTGGATCGTGGTTTTGGAGCCGCTGCCCAACTCTTCGCGCACCGCATCGATGGACGGATTGCGCCCTGCGGCCAGCAATTTATCGCGTGCGCGCAGCACTTCAGACTTGTAGATTCCGGCTCTGGCCATGGCTTACCTCTTTATTTCATACCGTAGTATGTACCATGATATTACATACTATTTATGAGGTCAAGAAGTTGGTATTCTTTGTAAATATCACATTGGATAATGGCAGATTATCCAGTGTGAGGCTGTTTGGGGTCGTTTCAGCCGTCGCGCCAGTATGGCGGTAGCCAAAGACCCATTTGGCGCCATAAGCGCGCTTATATGCCTACGCGGAAAAATAAATCTCACTGCCGCCAAAAAGTCGGCCCTGGCTGAGTTGACGGAAATATGTCCAAATAGGCATAATTGAGGCGATGTCGAAGCAAGCCCGCAAACCCATCAAATGGGTCAGTTCCGCCAAGCGCGATCTGGATGCGATGCCGGAGGACGTCAAAGATGTTTTTGGCCATGCCATCGACCTAGCTCAGGCGGGTGGCAAGCACCAGGATGCCAAGGTCATGACGGGTTTCGGTTCGGCCGGCGTGCTGGAGGTGGTCGAGGACCACCAGGGCGACACCTATCGGGCCGTCTACACCGTCAAGTTCGCCGGCTGGGTCTATGTCCTGCACTGCTTCCAGAAGAAGTCCAAAAGCGGCATCGCGACGCCGAAACCGGACATGGATTTGATTAACATCCGCCTGAAGGCCGCGAAGCGGGATTTCGAAGCCTGGCAGGCACAGCAAGGAGCACGCAAATGAATGAGCACAACGAAATCACCATCGAAGAAGGCAGCACCAATGTCTACGCCGACCTAGGTTACACCGACGCGGCCGAGATGCAGCGCAAGTCCCAGCTCGCCGGCGAGATTGCCCGTGCGATCAAGGCGCGCCGCCTGACGCAGGAAGACGCAGCTACGCTGCTGGGCATCGATCAGTCCAAGGTGTCACGTATCACCCGCGGCCAGTTCCGCGGCGTCAGCGAGGCCAAGCTGCTCGAACTGGTGGCCCGGCTGGGCCACGACGTGAAGATCGTGGTCGGCCCCGTGCGGCGGCGCGCCGGCAAAATCGAGCTGCAGTTTGCTTAAGCGCGCCGGGTCACCGTTTTGCCGCGGAATCTTGGCGTGGAACAATCAGATTCGCTGCCAGTACCTGATGCAGATCCTCCAGGCTCTTTAAGCCGAGTGCTTGCATGGCATCGTCACCTGTCATCTGGCTCGCGACATAAAGGTCCAGGATTTGCAAGCGTTCATAGTCCGGGCTGCCAAATTCCCGCCCCACGGGAGCCACGTCCAGCCAGGCTTGTTCCTCCGCGGATCTCCATATGGATTTGCCGTGTAAATGGCTGTGAAGCAGCTGGTAAATCCGGCGCTTGTTGGTTCGGGTACTCATTGCGATTCTTTCTTGAACAGAGGCCTGCATGATCAGCGGAGGCGCGCTCGTGCCATTGTTGTACCTGAAACAAACACCTCCGCTGGGTTGTTCGCCCGACGCTTGAGTTCTCTTTTGAAGAGCTCACCACGCTCGTCCGATGTCGCTAGCCCTGTCGCGATGCCAGCCACCAGGACCCGAGCATCCAGGCGATGGCCGCCCACAGCGCAAGAATAATAGCTGCGCCCCACCAGCTGCGAGGTTTGGCTCCTTCAAGCGCGATCCATTCGTCGCCTCGCACGCGGCATTCGGCCAAGATCTGTGCGGGAGTGAGCCAGATCGCCAGCCAAATCAAACCTGGCAGCAATAGCACATCGTCCACATAACCCAACACAGGAATGAAATCCGGGATCAGGTCGAGCGGGCTTAGCGCATAAGCCACCACAAAGACACCGAGCGCCTTGGCGTACCACGGCGTTCCTGGGTGCTTGCAGACAAACCACAAGGTCACGCCATCGCGCTTCAATTTCTTGGCCCAGTCGCGCAGGGTCTCGAATATCTTCATTTCTTTCCTGGGCGGTTGTCATCACTGGATCAAAGGCACATTACAAACGTAGCGAGTGACCCACAAACAATTGACCAAATAAAAACCTCATGGCTGCTGCTGGCTTACAAGGTGCTGGTGAACTCCAGTATCCGAGTAGGCATCGGGCCACATCAGCATCTAGGCATGGTCGCCTACCCTGGTGAAAAAAAGCATGCAGTCTCGACAACAGAACCTAAAAGACAGGGTGCCGCAAATAAGCACCCTGCTCGATTGACGCTTACTTAGACACGCCGCTGCGCCAATGCCCTCTGATCGAAAGGATTGCGGGGCTTCGCCGATAAAACACGCCTAAGTGCCGTATCGTACAAGTGTTAGGGCAAAAAATGTTACCGCGAGCGTTTGGATGGACCTCGTTTGCGCGTCGCACTTTCTTTCTTCTGTTTATGTTTTTTCTGTCACGCCAGCGCAAATAGCCAAGAAATGCGTAAAGCGATAAAACAGTTGCGCCTCCCAACAAAAAGTATGTGGTCAGATCCCCCTGAGTTACACCAGACAAATCGTGGAATCTACTAAACATTTCGAGGCCTTCAAGCAAAAAAGTTGGTCAATCCGCGTTCATTTGATGCAAAGCTGACGGACCGGATCGTTCCCTAGCGGCTACGGTCTGCGGGCATTACTCGCGGCTCCATTGGTCTTGTGCAATCAGTGACGTTGATATACACAGGGCTCCCGGTGGTCCACCTCGTTGCAGAGGGAACAGGTACAACGGCTTTCCTCGGACGATTGAGAAAGGGGTAGGAGACAACTGCAAACGTAGATGCCTTAAGTTCCGCAACGCGTGGGTCTTTACGGCAATCGCGAAAAGGCTCCTTTATCAAGCTATCGGCTGAACCAATTTCTAATACCGTGCCTGGGCGCCAACCTGCATCCCAGTCATACTTGCCTTCATAAATGGTCTCACAACCGCTTATGACAACTAAAATAGGGGCCAGCAGGAGATGTGTAAGTAGCAGCTTCATTCGGCATACACCCGTTTGACTTCTTCCTCCACGAGGGCCTTGAGTTGCTCATGGCCGAAATCCTTCAACGGTCTCCCATTGACAAAGAACCCAGGCGTCTTTGTGACTTGCAGAGTGCTGGCGTCCGCCATATCCTGGTCAAGCACAGCTTGGGCTTCCGGTGAACCGGCGTCTTGCTTAGCCTTCGCGGCATCCAGGCTGGTTCCCTTCAAAAAGGTCCATATCCGCTCCGGATTCGGATTGTCATGCGCGGCCCAGGCGTCCTGGGAATTCAGTACCACTTCCGTCACCGGAAAAAACAGCTTCTGCTGATGCGCGGCGATGAGGATTTTTGCGGCGACATCAGAGCCTTTGTGGAGAGGAACGAGGCGTACCACGAGCTGCACTTTTCCTTGGTGGCTGTCGACGATGCGCTTGACGAGGGGATAGAAGGCTCTGCAGGTTTCGCAGGCTGGATCAAAAAACTCGACGATGCGGACCTTGGCCTCTGGGGGGCCGTAGGTAGGCGCGTGCGAGCGATTGAAAACGGAACTATTCTCTTGCGCAAGGCGGGCCGCCGTCTCGGATTTTTTGTTGAAGTGCCCGTATATGCCAAACGCAAATCCGAGCAGGACGACGATCCCGCAAAGAATGATGGTGAGCTGTTTGTTGGTCATTATTTAGTGTCTTTCTTCGCTGCCAGCAGGAGCAGCACGATGATGGAAAAGGCGATAAGCGACAAAAGCGGGATGGTGATGAAGCCGACCAATTCCAGCTTTTGTGCCGAGCAAGATACACCTTTGCCGCAGGGCTGCAGGGTCGCCGGGATGAACCCGCCGTAGAGTAGGCAGTGGTAGAAGGCGACAAGCCAGCCGGCGATTGCCAGCGGAAAGGCGTACTTCACGCTGCTGGCATCCTGCGTGTAGGCGCCTGCACCAAGTATCAGAACCAACGGAAACATGGCGATGCGCTGGTACCAACAGAGCACGCAGGGCTCCAAGTCCATGACTTCGCTGAAAAACAGTGCACCTAGCGTGGAGACGAGGGCCACCAGCCAGCTCACTGTCAGCAATGTCCATTGCCGCTCTGAGGTAAGGGATGAAGCCGTCATGCAGGTTTCTCCGCCGGCTTGTGACTCCATGATGCGAAGACCACGAGCGCTGCGCCGCAGACGATACCCATGTCCGCGAAGTTAAAGGCCGGCCAGTGCCAACCCCATGCATGGAAATCGAGAAAGTCCACAACATAGCCACGCAAGGCGCGGTCCAGACCGTTGCTCAGCGCGCCACCGAGAACCATCGCGTACCCCACAAGCTCAAGCTTGGGGAGCGGCTTTCGCAACATAACGACCAGCCAGACAGACACGACCAGTGCGATACCGCCAAAGAAGAAGCGCTGCCAACCGCCCGCGTCCGCCAGGAAGCTGAAAGCGGCGCCGTAGTTCCAGACATGCACCAGATTAAAGTTGCCCGTAACGAATTGACTCCACCCGTAAGGAGTGTGTTCATGGACCCAGTACTTGGAGGCTTGATCCGTCAAAAGCAGTAATAGAGCGATCCAGTAGCCCGCCAAGCGCGGACTGATCGAATTTTGGAGCGGGTCGACCGGGAAAGGCGGGTTGATATTGGGCATAGGTCCAGTTCGAAAATTCATGCAGAGGCTGCGGCGACCCGGCTGCGTATTAATCATTCGACGCTCGCGCAGCACGGGCGGACAGTCCCTTTGCATTACGGAGCCAAGCTGCTCAAGTTGACGGCCAGAAAAACTGGCACGATGTGAAGATCGCGACCGGCCCCGTACGGCGCCGCGCAGACAAATCTAACCGCAAGCTCCACGGCTTATTTCGCCCTTTATCTTAGCCTTGTTGATTTGGCTATGGAGTTTTCCGCCTAAGAATTTGTAAGGTATCCGGGCGGCCGATCAAACTCCGCGACGCGCTCTCCTAAAAGGGTCCACCTCTGGAATTCGCTCTCCGCGAGATATCAGAAATCATGGCCGCTCCGCTACAGCCTCAATTCGCCCTCAGCCTCACGCAGGCTCTGATCCTCGATCTGGATCGTCGCATGCGTCAGACCGAAGCCGACCTTCATTGCGTCATTTGCACTCAGTAGCGTGGCCCGCGCCTGGTTTATGTCAGCCAAGACGAGGTGGCAACTCATGGCGTCAATACCGGACGTTATCGTCCAAACATGAAGATCGTGGACAGCCGTTACGCCGGGAATGTCCAGCAACTTTCTCTCTAGTAGTGAGATATCGACTTCGGGCGGTGTGCCTTCCATGAGGATGTGGATTGCCTGCTTCAACAATATCCACGTGCGCGGAATAATAAAAAGGCCGATGGCGGCGCCGATGATCGGATCG
>Ga0209792_1000445_pt1 | contig 30425 bp, 24 predicted proteins | sample EBPBio142005_DNA_FD_185860 | JGI IMG/M metagenome (GOLD analysis project Ga0209792, IMG submission 185860) | Wastewater treatment Type I Accumulibacter community from EBPR Bioreactor in Madison, WI, USA - Reactor 1_6/14/2005_ DNA (SPAdes)... | ecosystem: Engineered > Bioreactor > EBPR >... | reverse complement strand
ATCAGGGTTTGCTGCCAACCAGAAGGCAGCGTAATGACCGTTTGTAGTCACGCCGTCCGCACCGTTTGCCAAGAAGCATCGACGCGCTGCATGCACAAGGCTGGGAGCTGATCTGAAATTGACGAAAACCATGCCTGGGTTGATCGCTGTGCGATCAACCCAGGGAGAGGTATTGCTTGCAAAGGTGGGGAAGCCCTTGTAGCCCCGAGTTCAGCCGACGCGAAGCGGTCGGCTGGAATGAAAGGTTAGAACTATGAGCCAACACGAACCAAAACCGCACGACCCGCAGCACCCCTATGCTCTGAAATTCATTGGCTGCGGGCATGGCGTGCTATTTGTGAATGAGTGCGTTGATTGCGAAATCGTCGGACTGATAGACGAATACAAGAGGGCCGTCAAGACGGTAGCGCGAGTGCGAGACAGATTGCGCGTGCTTGGTGCGCCAATGCCTGGGCAAACGAGCCTGCCATCTAACGCCGGAAATCAGCGGCGCGGGAACCGCGTCCGCTGCATTGACATGTTAGAGCCCGCACGCTCACGTTGAATACGGCGCGTGGACAAGGCGCTCAGAGACCCACCAGATATTGCCATGCGGATCTTTGATGCCGCCTTGACGGTCGCCATAGGGCATGTCGCTGACCTCCATTTCCAGCGTGCCCCCGGCCGCAAGCGCCTGTTCCATAGCCTTATCAGCGTTCTCGACGTAGATGTAGCAAGCCATTGGCATGGGTGCGTACTGGCCGCCAGCCTCGCTTGCCATGATGGTGGATGTGCCGATGCGAACCTGCGTATTGGCAATGCAGCCGTCGGGGCGCAAGCTGCGAAGCACTTCGATGCCACCAAAAGCTTTGACAAGGAACGCAACGAATTGGTCGGCACCCTTGACGAAAAAGTACGGCGTGATCGTATTGAAGCCGGGCGGAATGTACATGATTACCTCACGATTTCTTGCGGGCGCTAACGCCCTGAATTCAGCCGACGCCGAAGGCGGTCGGCTGCGATGAACAGTTAGACCCGGAGGCCAAAACGGGTAGCCCCACTTTGACGACGGGCGCAAAACGGGAAAAAGCAAAGCGCCACCGAGGCGGCGCAACGCTTGCAAAATGATAGCTGGCCACGCTTGCTACGCAAGGGCCAGCGGCCAAAAATGCTGAAAACTGGCGCAGCGAATGCAGGCGAAGCCCTGAGAAACGGCCAGCCAGGCGCTGAAGAACGCCGGAGAAACTGAATGCCGTTTGAAAAAGCATGGCTTAAATAAAGCGGGTTTCTACGCGGGACTAACGTTCACGCTCAGCCGACGCCGTAGGCGGTCGGCTGCAGCACAAGGTTAGAGCGCTACTCATAGCCACGCCCAGCCCACAAGAACGCGGCAAAAAGCGCCCAAGGGTTGGATGGTTTAGGGCCAGGGCGGCTTCCAAAATCGGAGTCCTCAATCCAAGAGATACCTTGTTCGATGAACCCCGCAATGGAGTTATTAGCCCACTTGCCTTGAAATCCATCCAAAGTCGGCGACTCGGCGTCGGCCGCTTCACGGTCAGTCTGCAAAGCTCGCGCAAAAGCGACGAAGGATGGCTCATCGCGCACTGCCTTCAGCAACTCAAATAGTTCATCCGCCATGAGCGCTCTAACGAAGCAAGCTAAGCGGCGGCGAAGCCGTCCGCTTGAGCGACGGGTTAGCGGAGTAATCGGGCCAAGGCCGCAAATCGCCCGAAAGTCGCTCGAAAGAATTCATTTAAAATCAATCACTTAGGGTGAGCGACTTGAGAGACGCTAGGAGGCTCACAGAACGGAAGATCAATGTTGTGTTCATTCAAGACGCTCTTGTAGTGCACCAGAAATTCCTTGAGCTTCTCATTCACGTCACTGAGCTCATCGGCTGCCTCTTCGCTGAGATTCGGTAATTCCGAAACAACTACGGCCAGCGACTGAACAAGCGTATGAAGCGTATCTCCTTGCAGTAGAACGCCTGGATACTTTCGTCCAGGGTGCCGAAGCACCGCCGAATTGCTTGCGTCAGAGTAGATCTCAACCGGTTCTTTCCTCATGGCGCTCTAATGTTTGACATGAGGGGCTCGACCCGGCTTGCCGGGGCGAGTCCTCTCGATGGAAGGGTTAGGTTTCTCGTTGCCAGCAGGTTTCATTGATTTTTGGCGCTGATTTCGCAAAGACGCTAATGCACCCATTTCCAGTGACAAGAAGCCACTCCCGACGATTGGTCGAGAAACCTTGAAGAGCGTTTTCTTCGTCCGACCATCCGCCTTCGACAACTTCGAGGACATGGCAGCCTCGTATGAAATCATCAGACGCCCAATAGCGAGCGAGATCCAACTCGTCGAGGTATCGCAAGGCCGATGCATCGCTGAAAACGACTTCAAGGCCTCGAACCTGAGCCGTTGCTTCGATCTCACGCGCAATCTTGACGACTAGCCCATGACTGGAGAAATGGACTGACTCAATGTCAGATCCCCAATGCACTTCTCGAGCACTGTCGTATAGGATGGACTTGAGCTTTCCTTGAGGGTTCATGAATTGCGCTGGTGATGAAACGATGGCTTCCAAGACGTCTAACACCAGGAGTTAAGCCGCCCGAAGGGTCGGCTTGAATGAATTGTTGGGCCGCAGTGCCCGGGAGAATGACGTGGCAACACTTGAAGAAATGGCAGAAACGCTGCGGGTGAAAAACCCCGGAAACAAACCGATGAGACTGCAATGGATGGCAGAACAGTGGTGGCCGAATGCCCGCTGGCTGAAAGTGCGGCCATGCCGTCACAACGGCGGAGCAAGAACAGGCGGGCGCGTAGCCGGTGGATTTGCGGGACGGCTTGAGAAGGCCGGGCTGCTGCGGATGTGCTGCGGCGATGGCCCCCGCGAATATGTGCTGACCATGCGGCCCAACGAAAGAAAGTAAGCCGCCCGCCGAAGGCGGGTCGGCTTGACTGACCGGTTAGCCACAACGGCCAAACCGAGAATGCTGCACAGACGCACAGCGCTACAAAAACAGAAGCTGCTAGCGCAAGCAGGACGAGCGCTAGAGGCCAAAAAATCTTGAAACTGGCGCAGCGCCCCAAGGCGAAGCCCTGCACACGGCAAAAACCCAGCGGATAACCGCTTGAGAAGGTAAATGCCGGTGAGTAAACCATGGGCCTAAATAATGCAGGTTTTGAACAGGCTAACGGCCAAGGTAAGCGGCCCGCAGAATGCGGGTCCGCTTGACCGCAGAGTTAGACCCGAAGGCCAAAAGGGAACGCCCAGCCTTGAAGATGTGCGCAGCCCAGGAAAAACCGCTGGGCCACGGAAGCGGCGCAGCGCTGCAAGAAGGATAGCTGGTGGCGCTTGCTGCACAAGCGCTGGAGGCCCAAAAGGCAGATAAGCCTTTGGAACAGGGCGGAGCGCTGGAACAGGTGGCTGCGCGCATAGAGCGGGTGATGGGACTAACGGCCAAGGTAAGCGGCGGCGAAGCCGTCCGCTTGACCGCAGAGTTAGACCCGAAGGTCAAAAGGGAGCGCCCGGCCTTGAAGACGTGCGCGGCCCACGAAAAAGCGCTGGGCCACGAAAGCGGTGCAGCACTGCAAGAATGATAGCTGGTGGCGCTTGACTGGCAAGCGCTGGCGGCCAAAAAGGCTTGGAAAGCCTTTGAGACATGCGAAGCGCTGGAATAAATAGCGGCCTGCATAAAGCGGGAATATGAAGGGACTAACGCCCTGAGTTCAGCCGACGGCGAAGCCGGTCGGCTGCGACGAACAGTTAGACCCAGAGGCTAAAAGGGAGCGCCCAACCTTGAAGACGGGCGCAGCCCACGAAAAGGCGCTGCGCCACTGAGGCGGTGCAGCGCTGCAAGAATGATAGCTGGTAGCGCATGCTGCGCAAGCGCTGGAGGCTAAAAATGCTGGAACAAACACACCGCTTGCAGGCGAAGCCCGCCAGAGCGCCAAAACCCACAGCCAAAACCGCCTGAGAAACTAAATGCCCGTGGAATAAGCATGACTTGAATATGGCGGGTGAAGGGCCTAACTGTCACCTGATCATGTTGTTGAAGCGATCGGTATCAGGATTTATGTCAGTAATTCAAACCGCCAACTTCAGTTGGCGGTTGTTTGATTTGTATTTTTCGGTTCAAATTTATGCTCGCATACTAGGCATAGAAAAGATCGACTCCACTTTTGATAAGGATCATTTTCTAGATATGCAGCATATGCCTTTGCATGCTCTTGCAAGGCGATACGATAATCTTTGTTTAACTCATATTCTTTTTGTTTTGCTTCTTTTTTCCATTTTTCATTTCTTTCGCTCATCTCCTTTATTTCATTTTCTGTGAACTTTGGCGGTTGTGGGAGGATGTAATAATCAATAACGAAGAGAATACCGGAAAGGATAAAGAAAAAGATAGCCCCGCTGAATGGTCGCAAAAATCCTGGCCCAATTCCAAACAATCCAATAAACCACATAATTGGTGACAGAATTAATGCGATCGTGCCAATAACCATGAATACAACAAAAGATACCTCCCGTATTGTCATCTTTCTTCCATTTTCGTGTTTGGGCGTCACTTTTGTATATTTTTGTTTTATTTTTGGTTCAGATCCTTTGGGGGGTGGAGCATGTTTTGATGAAAGCAGTGATCGATTAATCCCGGATGTAACGCCCTGTGTTTTTGCGATTCCAACACCAAGGCCACCAGTGCCAACACCAATGCCAACCGATGATGATGAGTTGGTGCCGTTAGATGTGACCGTTCCCTCTTGATAAATTAATGATAATTTCTTGACATTTTCGCTTTTGCATGCTGGACATTGGAGTATCATGATTCTCAATGATTATATATTGTGAGAAGCCTCTGTGGGAGCGTTTGCTAGTCACCGAACTGGGCGTGGCGTGGTAATGTGTGATTGTTTCGGAACTGATCTTCCCAGAAAGATGCATTTATGGTGTTGGTGTTGTGGCTGGGTAATTGTTCTGCCAAAGCGGATTGACATATAACTAGACCGTCAGGGGATAGGCGATATCCATCTGAATTTTCTATGAGCCAGCCATTCTTTTGCCAATAGTCGATAGCTTTGTCTCTAAGAAGGAAGTCGATTAATGGTTTGGGCATGGAAATTAGGGATAGCTGTTCACTGTTTTGTGCCACTCGAAATGCTGCGATTGTGTATGCCCGAAGCTCTCTGTGTGCTTTGGGGTACTGATTGGGGGCGAAGAGTTCGAATTGTGATTGTGATGTCATGGCTATCTCTATAGCTTAATAGAATTGGGGCCGGATTCCAATTCTTACCCCGATTATTCAATACCTACAGGGAGAAATCTCAACGTTCCTGGGGCAAGAGGTTGCTGTCTACTTGTCAAGTCCCACGCCGCCTGCGCGCTGACCGGGTTCGCAGCAGCAACGGAACTCATCTTGCATGTCGAAGCGCAGTCTAGCAACCTCCGATCGCAGGCTTTTCAGGTGCTCGATAATGAGGTTCTCAACGTTTTCCATGGTTTCAGTTTACTCCTCATTCACGTTGCATCCGGCCTGTGCGTAGGTGCTGTCGCCCGCCGCAGCATCACCCCAAACAGCACGGCAGTCAGCCGCCGCCGTAGGCGGTCGGCTGCGACGAAATGTTAGACCCGATGGCCGAAAGGAAGCGCCCTGACTTGAAGACGGGCGCTGCCCACGAGAAAGCACAGCGCCACGGAAGCGGCGCTGCGCTGCAAGGATGATAGCTGCCAGCGCTTGCTGGACGGGCGCTGGAGGCCGAAAAGGCTTGAAACTGGCGCAGCGAATGCAGGCGAAGCCCGCCAGGGCGCAAAAACCCACAGCCAAAACCGCCTGAGAAAGGCGAAACGCTGGAATTAATGGCGGCCTGCATAAAGCGGGGATTCAGCGGGACTAACGCCTGAATTAAGCCGCGCCGCGAAGCGGCGTCGACTTGAATGAATTGTTAGGCCTGATTTGGCTGTAGTGAGCCACCGGGCCCGAACTTATCGTTTATCCACTGTTGGATTAGGGATAGCGCCTCTAACTCGGACGTTGCGTAACGCTGTTCAAGATGGAACTGCAAGAAGCCGAAATCGCCAGGAGCTTTGAGTGCGCGCCCTTTCTCGTACCAAAGACAGCTCGCGTAGAAGCCATTGTCATGCTCGGAAACTGCGACACGGAAGTTACGCGAGTCAACTTTCAGGTCGTAAGTCTTAGTCCATTTGATTTCTGACACGCGAGTATTCTCCTGTGAGGCCTAACTAGAATTAGACGACAGCGATTTTAGCGGCGGATGTCGGAATGTACAACATGTTTCGTAACATTCACAGGCGAACCCTATCACGTCACCGTTTAGCCAAACCTAATATTTTGCGGATCAGACTGCGAAGTCTGAAAAAAAACCGCCCAAAGGCGGTCTCTTGCACGAAGACGGGCGGCAGGGCGCTTACGCCGACGCCACCTCAATCCCCTTGAACTCCCCCGTGGCAATGCGCTTCTGCCATTCGGCCGGCCCGGTGATATGGGCGCTGGTGCCACCGGCGTCCACGGCCACGGTGACGGGCATATCCACCACGTCGAATTCGTAGATGGCTTCCATGCCTAAGTCTTCAAAGCCGACCACCTTGGCGGCCTTGATGGCCTTGCTGACCAGGTAGGCGGCGCCGCCCACGGCCATCAGGTAGGCAGACTTGTGCTGCTTGATGCTTTCGATGGCGACCGGGCCGCGCTCGGCCTTGCCTATCATGGCGATCAGGCCGGTCTGCTCCAGCATCATGTCGGTGAACTTGTCCATGCGCGTGGCGGTGGTGGGGCCGGCGGGGCCCACGGCCTCGTCACGCACGGGATCGACCGGGCCCACGTAGTAGATGACGCGGTTGGTGAAGTCCACCGGCAGCTTTTCGCCCTTGGCCAGCATGTCCTGGATGCGCTTGTGCGCGGCGTCGCGGCCGGTGAGCATCTTGCCGTTCAGCAGCAGGGTGTCGCCGGGCTTCCAGCTGGCGACTTCTTCCTTCGTCAGCTTGTTCAAGTCCACGCGCTTGCTCTTGTTGTAGTCGGGCTCCCAGTCGATCTTGGGCCACAGGTCCAGGCTGGGCGCCTCCAGGTACACGGGGCCGCTGCCGTCCATGACGAAGTGCGCGTGGCGCGTGGCGGCGCAGTTGGGGATCATGGCCACGGGCTTGCTGGCGGCGTGCGTGGGGTACATCTTGATCTTGATGTCCAGCACGGTGGACAGGCCTCCCAGGCCCTGCGCGCCGATGCCGAGGGCGTTGACCTTCTCGTACAGCTCCAGGCGCAGTTCCTCCACCTGGGTCAGCTTTTCGCCGCGGCGTGCCTTGGCCTGCAGCTCGTACATGTCCAGGTCTTCCATCAGGCTTTCCTTGGCCAGCAGCACGGCCTTTTCTGCCGTGCCGCCTATGCCAATGCCCAGCATGCCGGGCGGGCACCAGCCGGCGCCCATGGTGGGCACGGTCTTCAAGACCCAGTCCACCAGGCTGTCGCTGGGGTTCATCATGATCATCTTGGACTTGTTCTCGCTGCCGCCACCCTTGGCGGCCACGGTCACGTCCAGCTTGTCGCCGGGCACGATCTGCACGTTGATGACGGCAGGGGTGTTGTCCTTGGTGTTCTTGCGGGCAAAGTGCGGGTCGGCGACAACGCTGGCGCGCAGCGTGTTGTCCGGATGGTTGTAGCCGCGGCGCACGCCTTCGTTGACGGCGTCTTCCAGGCTCTGGTCGGCGGCAAAGCCTTCAAAGCGCACATTCATGCCGATTTTCAGGAAGACGTTGACGATGCCCGTGTCCTGGCAGATGGGGCGGTGGCCGGTGGCGCTCATCTTGCTGTTGGTGAGGATCTGCGCCATGGCGTCCTTGGCGGCGGGCGATTGCTCGCGCTCGTAGGCGCGCGCCAGGTGCTCGATGTAGTCGGCCGGGTGGTAGTAGGAGATGTACTGCAGCGCTGCAGCTACGGACTCCACAAGGTCGTTGTAACGGATGGTCGTGGTCATGTAGGCAGAGGGGTGGGGTGGAACAAATGCGGGGATTATCGCCCCCGAGCTTGCATGGGGCTTATGCAGGAGCATGCGTGGGGGCATGGGTACCCATGCTGCGGTAGCTGGCGTGTCTTTGCCTGCGCTGACGATTGGGGTGAAATGGGCCAGCATTGCCTTTGGCCCGCCACGAAAGGACTACCGCCATGACCAGCAACACCCGCCAGGAGCGCGACACCTTCGGCCCGATTGACGTGCCCGCCGACCGGCTGTGGGGCGCGCAGACGCAGCGCTCGCTGCTGAACTTCGACATCTCGGGCGAGCGCCAGCCGCGCGAGCTCATCCACGCCCTGGCCCGGGTCAAGCGCGCCTCGGCGCGCGTCAACCATGCGCTGGGCCTGCTGGAGGCGCGCAAGCAGGCGGCCATAGTGGCCGCGGCCGACGAGGTGATTGCCGGCCAGCATGCGCAAGAGTTTCCGCTGGTGGTGTGGCAGACGGGATCGGGCACGCAGACCAACATGAATGTCAACGAGGTGCTGGCCAATCGCGCCAGCGAGCTCATGGGCGGCCCGCGCGGCCAGGCGCGCCTGGTGCACCCGAATGACGATGTGAACAAGAGCCAGTCGAGCAACGATGTCTTCCCCACGGCCATGCATGTGGCGGCGGTGCAGGCCATTGCCGAGCGGCTGCTGCCGGCCCTGGCCCTGCTGCGCGCCACGCTGCACGCCAAGGCCCAGGCCTTTGACGACATTGTGAAAATTGGCCGCACCCATTTGCAGGACGCCACGCCGCTGACGCTGGGGCAGGAGTTCTCGGGCTGGGTGGCGCAGCTGGCGCATGCCGAGCGCCATGTGCGCGATGCGCTGCCGCACCTGTGCGAGCTGGCACTGGGCGGCACGGCCGTGGGCACGGGGCTGAATGCGCCGCCGGGCTATGCCGATCAGGTGGCCGCCGACCTGGCGGCGCAGACCGGGCTGCCGTTCGTCACCTCGCCAAACAAGTTCGAGTCGCTGGCCAGCTGCGATGCACTGGTGGCCGCGCATGGCGCCCTGAAAACCCTGGCCGCCAGCCTGATGAAGATTGCCAACGACGTGCGCTGGCTGGCCAGCGGGCCGCGCAGCGGCATTGGCGAGATCACTATCCCCGAGAATGAGCCGGGCTCCAGCATCATGCCCGGCAAGGTCAACCCCACGCAGTGCGAGGCCCTGACCATGCTGGCCGCGCAGGTGCTGGGCAACGATGTGGCCATCAACGTGGGCGGCGCCAGCGGCAACTTCGAGCTGAACGTGTTCCGCCCCATGGTGGCGCACAACTTCTTGCAAAGCGTGCGCCTGCTGGCCGACGGCATGAAGAGCTTCAACGACCATTGCGCCGTGGGCATTGAGCCCAACCGCGCGCGCATCGCGGAGCTGGTGGAGCAGTCGCTGATGCTGGTGACGGCGCTCAACACCCACATCGGCTACGACAAGGCCGCGCAGATCGCCAAGAAGGCGCATCAGGACGGCAGCAGCCTGCGCCAGGCGGCATTGGCCCTGGGCCATGTGACGGCGGCGCAGTTCGACGAATGGGTGGTGCCGGGGAAGATGGTGGGGCGGTGAGTGCTGGCGCTTGATGGTGCAAGGCGTTTCTTTGGCGCGGCAGTCACTCCCTCTCCCGCGTGCGGGAGAGGGTTGGGGTGAGGGTGGCAAGGACGGACGCCGCAGCCAATCACCCCCTCACCCCCGCCCTCTCCCCCAAGGGGGCGAGGGAGTAAAAGCCAAAGTGATATGTTGCGCCCGCCCATACAGCGCGAAGCGCTATCAAAAAAGTAGGTCGAGGTGCGCCTCAGCCCCCCGTCTTGCCCTCGTCCGCAGCCTGATCCACCAGGGTTTGCAGGCCGGCGGCGTCATGCACCTCCACGCCACGCGGGCGCACGCTGATCAGGCCTTGTTGTTCCAGCCATTTCAGCTCCACGTTCACGCGCTGGCGCGAGCCGCCGAGCAGGCCGGCCAGCTCGTCCTGCGTCAGTGACAGGCCCAGGGGACGGCTCGCCTGGGGTTCGGCGTAGGGGGCGCCAAAGCGCTCCAGCAGATGCAGCAATTGCTTGGCCAGGCGCGCGCGCAGCGGCATGGTGGCCACGTCTTCCATCATGGTGTAGAGCGAGCGCATGCTCCACGCCTGCAGCGTGAGCAGGGCCTCGCCGAACGTCGGGTGCTGCTGCAGCAGCGAGCGCAGCGCCGTCTCCGGCACGCTCAGCAGCGTGGTCGGGCCATGGGCATGGGCCTCGTAGGTGCAGGGGCGGCCGTAGAGCACCTCGGCCTCGCCCACCCAGACGCCCGGCTCCACATAGGCCAGCGTGACCTGCTTGCCCGCCGGCGTGGTGCGCCGAAAGCGCAGCGCGCCGCTGGCGCAGGTGAACCAGTCGCGCATGGTCTGGCCTTGCTCGACGATGGCCTCGCCATGCGCGTGGCGCGTGACGCGGCCCAGGCGCAGGATGTCGTGGCGCAGCGATGGCGTGAGGGCGGCAAACCAGGGGCTGCGACCAATGGCTTCGCGCTCCCGGGCGGTCAGCAGCGGGCGTTGAGACTGGGCATCGGGACTGGGGCGCAGGGTGGCGTTCATGGGCAGGCAGGCGGCGCGGTGACTGACTGCTCATTTTAGGCCGGGCTTGCATATGCGCCATTGCCGTGGCGCAAGGCCTGGCTTGCCGCGGCCGCCTGTCAATGCGCGACGGCCCGGGCCTGCTGCAGCCAGCCGTCAAAGGTCTTCTGATGCGCCTTGATCCAGGCGTTCACATGGCGCTCGATGTCGGCGGCCTGGTTCTGACCCTGGCTCATCAAATGGTTTTGCGCGTTGATGTCGGCCACGGGCAGGCGCATCACTTCAAACAGCCTGGCGGCGGCCGGGTTCTTCTCGGCCCAGGCCTTGTTGGCGACGATCTGCTGGCTGTTCACGACGAAGCCGTAGTTCTTGCCGTTGGGCAGCTGGGTGTTGCTGCCCTTTTGTTCGCCAGGCAGTGAGGAGAACGGCACCTCCAGCCAGACCACATCCTTGCCGGGTTTGAGTTCATTGCTGACCCAGTACGGCGTCCAGGTGTAGTACAGCACCGGCTTGCCGGCCTTGAAGCGCGTGATGGTGTCGGCGATCAGCGCCGAGTAGCTGCCCTGGTTGTGCGTGACGGTGGGGCGCAGGCCGTAGGCGTCCAGCTGGTGCTCGATCACCGCCTCGCAGCCCCAGCCCGGGTTGCAGCCGGTGAGATCCGCCTTGCCGTCGCCATTGGTGTCGAACAGCGCGGCGATCTTCGGGTCCTTGAGCTGGGCGATGTTGCTGATGCGGTGCGCGTCGGCCGTCTTCTTGTCGATCAGATAGCCCTGGGCGGCGTTGCCCGAGTAGACACCCTTGCGAAACAGCTTGGCGTCGCCGCCCGCGTTCTTGTAGTAGTCGGCGTGCAGCGGGTTCCAGTGGTCGGCCAGAAAGGTGGCGTCGCCCTGGGCGATGGCGATATGCGCCGTGGGGTACTCGACCTCCTTGATCGGCTGCACGTCGTAGCCGAGTTGTTCCAGGCCCTTCATCACCAGCAGGGTCTGAAAGGTTTCCTCGGCAATGGAGCTTTTCAGCGGCAGCACTGTCACGCCCTTGCCGGGCAGCGCCTGGGCTTGAGCGCCCAGGGTCAGCAGGGCAAGGCTGGTGGCGGCGGCCAGTTGGCGCAGAACTTGGGGCAGGTGTGGCATGTGAATCTCCTGAGTGAAAATTTTGGATAAAAATGGGCTGTAGCACTTGTGTATAAAGCGCGGATAGCTATGGTTTTATTGTTTCTTGGTGCGCTTGCGCAGCAGCAGGCCCAGCGGCCCGCCGTGCCACCAGCGCTGGCCGCCACGGCGCGGCTCGCCCATGGCCTGGGTGATGCGGTCGAGCACGATGGCCAGCAGCACTATCCCTAAGCCGCCGACGGTGGCCAGCCCCATGTCCAGCCGGCCGATGCCGCGCAGCACCATCTGCCCCAGGCCGCCGACGGCGATCATCGAGGCGATGACCACCATGGACAGACTGAGCATCAGCGTCTGGTTGATGCCGGCCATGATGGACGGCATGGCCAGCGGTAGCTGCACCTTGAGCAGCAACTGCGTGGGTGAGGCGCCATAGGCGCGGCTGGCCTCGACCAGGTCCGGCCGCACTTGGCGCAGACCCAGATTGGTCAGGCGCACCAGCGGCGGCAGCGCAAACACGATGGTGACGATGACGCCGGGCACGTTGCCGATGCCAAACAGCATCACGACCGGCACCAGATAGACGAAGGCCGGCGTGGTCTGCATGGCGTCCAGCAGCGGACGCATCCAGCGCTGGGCGCGGTCGCTGCTCGCCAGCCAGATGCCCAGCGGCAGGCCGATCACCACGCAGAACAGCAGCGAGGTGAGCACCAGCGCCAGCGTGACCATGGCATCGGGCCAGATGCCCAGCAACACCACGGCGGCGAGCGAGATGGCGCTGGCGACGGCCAGTGCGCGGCCGGCGAATTGCCAGGCCAGCAGCGTGATGAGGAGCACCATCACCGGCCAGGGCAGGGCCAGCAGCGCGTCGGTGATGCCGCTGAGCGTGGCGTCGATGGGCGCGCGCACGGTCTGGAAGAAGGGGCGAAAGTGCTCCACCAGCCAGGCCAGGCCGTCGTTGATCCAGCCCTGCACGGGCAGGCCGTCGCTGCCGAGCTGCTGCCACAGGCCGGCCAGGCCGGTGCTGGCGTCATCGCCGCCGGCTGGCGCGGGCGCGGCGCCCGACAGCCAGTCGCTGGCGTTAGCGGCATCGGTGGTGGCATCGCTGGCGCCAGTGCTCCAGGGGTCGGGCGCGCTGGCGGTGTCGGCTGGGGCGGTGCTTGCGGCCCAGGGGTCGTCCTGGGGCGGGGTGTTGGTGGCTAAGGGGTTGTGTTGGTTCTCGTTCATAGGCTGGTTCTTGCGGGCCAGGTATCAGGTGTCAGGCGTCAGGTACGGGTGTCGGCTGTCAGGCCGCCGGGGCGACGGGGTTGGCCGTGCCATCGGGAAACTGCGGGTTCAGCGCGACCGGCGCGCGTTCGGCCTGGGGGGGCGGCACGGGGGGCGTGTCGCGGTCCAGAAACTTCATCAGCGTGGTGCGGCTGACCACGCCCAGGAAGCGCCCGTCCTCGGCCACCACGGGCAGCGGGCAGGAGGCGCTGCCCATGGGGCCGTACAGCTCCGCCACCGGGGTGTCGGCGGCAAGCTGGGGGATGTCCGGCAGAAAGGCGTGCCGCAGCCCCAGCGGCCCGTGGTGGCCGTGCAGGGCGTCGCGCAGCGACTGCGTGCTGACGACCCCCAGGTATTGCTTGCGGCTGGTCAGCACGTAGGCGTGGTCGCGGTCTGAATCTTCCAGCAGGCGCAGCGTGGCGCGGCTGCCGCGGTCCTCGCGCGCCGATGTCACGGTGAAGGCCTGGCGCGCAATGTCGCCGGCCTTGAACACCGCCGCCGCATCCACCCCGCGCACGAAGTCGCGCACATAGCCGTTGGCCGGCTTGCGCAAGATCTCGTCGGGCGTGCCCACCTGCACCACCTGGCCGTCCTTCATGATGGCGATGCGGTCGCCAATGCGCATGGCCTCGTCCAGGTCGTGCGAGATGAAGACGATGGTGCGCCGCTTGAGCTGCTGCAGGCGCAGGAGCTCGGACTGCATCTCGGTGCGGATGATGGGGTCGAGTGCCGAGAAGGCCTCGTCCATCAGCAGGATGGCCGGGTCGGCCGCCAGCGCGCGCGCCAGGCCCACGCGCTGCTGCATGCCGCCGGAGAGCTCGTCCGGGTAGCTCGCGCCCCATTCGGCCAGGCCCACCTGCTCCAGCGCCTGCTGCGCCATTTGCTGGCGTTCGGCCTTGGGCGTGCCGGCCAGCTCCAGGCCGAAGGCGGTGTTGTCCAGCACCGTCATGTGCGGCATCAGCGCAAACGACTGGAACACCATCGAGATGTCCTTGCGTCGCCACTGGCGCAGGGCCTTGTCGGTCAGCGCATGGATGTCCTGGCCATCGACCAGGATGCGGCCCGCCGTGGGCTCGATGAGCCGGTTGAGCATGCGCACCAGCGTGGATTTGCCCGAGCCCGACAGGCCCATGACGACGAAAATCTCGCCGGGCTCGATCGTGAAGCTGGCGTCGAACACGCCGATCGAATGGCCCGTGCGGGCCAGTATGTCCTGTTTGCCCAGGCCCTGGCGTACCAGATCCATGGCCTGTTCGGGCGCGTCCCCGAAGACCTTGAAAACCTGGTCGATGATGATTTGCTTGGCCATCATGACCCTCCTGTGTAGAGAAAGCGGGTTGACGCCGTCCGACGGCGGCCTGACGTGCTGCCAGGCATGCGCCGCCAATGGCTGCGCCTGGCACTCAGGCGGCCGGGACGTTCAACGCAAGTGACTGAAAGCGGCTCGCATGGCACCTGGGGTGGTGCGCAAGAGCCTGAAAGGCATCACGGCCGCAACCTGGCGGCCGTGGAGGCGGCAATGGCATTGCTGCTGCAAGCCGTGCCAACCTGCCGAAAAACCCACTCCAGGTCATCAGGGATAGGAGCGGGCAACCTGCGTGGCAGGTGGTGAAACATGTAAAAAGTATATGAATGCAGGGCTTTCAAGTCAAAACACAAGTTTTTCAAAGCATGCTATTCGCGCGAGCGCTGCTTTTTGCCTGGTTTGCAGCCGTCTGCCGCGTCAGTGGCTTGTAAGTAGCAGGCACGAAAGTACGCCCGGATTTTTTCAGTCACTTGGAGACAACCCACATGAGCGATTCCTCTTCCGCCATCCAGTCTGTTTTGGTTGAAAACCGTGTCTTCCCCCCGCCAGAGGCGCTGGTGAAGGCCGCCCGCATCTCCGGCATGGCCGGCTACGAGGCCCTGTGCGCCGAGGCGAACAAGGATTTCGAGGGCTTCTGGGCCCGTCTGGCGCGCGAGAACATCAACTGGACCAAGCCTTTCACGCAAACCCTGGACGAGTCGAATGCACCGTTCTACAAGTGGTTTGCCGACGGCGAGCTGAACGCCAGCGCCAACTGCCTGGACAAGCACATGGGGACGCCGGTCGAGAACAAGACCGCCATCATCTTCGAGGCCGACGGCGGTGAGGTCACCAAGGTCACCTACAAGGAGCTGCTGGCGCGCGTGAGCCAGTTTGCCAACGCCCTGAAGGCGCGCGGCGTGCAAAAGGGCGACCGCGTGCTGATCTACATGCCCATGACCATCGAGGGCATCGTGGCCATGCAGGCCTGCGCGCGCATCGGCGCCACGCACAGCGTGGTGTTCGGCGGCTTCTCGGCCAAGGCGGTGCAGGAGCGCATCCAGGACGCCGGCGCCGTGGCCGTGATCACCGCCAACTACCAGCTGCGCGGCGGCAAGGAGCTGCCGCTGAAGGCCATCGTGGATGAGGCCATTGCCTCGGGCGGCTGCGAGTGCGTGAAGACCGTGTTCGTGTACGAGCGCACCACCAGCGCCTGGGCCCGCGTGGCCGGCCGCGACATCTCGTTTGCCGAGGCCGTCGCCGGCCAGAGCACCGAATGCGCCCCCGTGCCGGTGGAAGCCGAGCACCCGCTGTTCGTGCTCTACACCAGCGGCTCCACGGGCAAGCCCAAGGGCGTGCAGCATGCCACCGGCGGCTACATGCTGTGGGCCAAGCTGACCATGGACTGGACCTTCGACATCCAGCCCAGCGACGTGTTCTGGTGCACGGCCGACATCGGCTGGGTCACGGGCCACACCTACATCACCTACGGGCCGCTCGCCGCCGGCGCCACCGAGGTGGTGTTCGAGGGCGTGCCCACCTACCCCAACGCCGGTCGCTTCTGGCAGATGATCGAGCGCCACAAGGTCAGCATCTTCTACACCGCGCCCACGGCCATTCGCTCGCTGATCAAGGCGGCCGATTCGGACGAGGCAGTGCATCCGGGCAAGTCGGATCTGTCGAGCCTGCGCATCCTGGGCAGCGTGGGCGAGCCCATCAACCCCGAAGCCTGGATGTGGTACTACAAGAACGTGGGCCAGGAGCGATGCCCCATCGTCGACACCTGGTGGCAGACGGAAAACGGCGGCCACCTCATCACCCCGCTGCCGGGCGCCACGCCGCTGGTGCCGGGCAGCTGCACGCTGCCGCTGCCGGGCATCGATGCCGCCATCGTCGATGAGACGGGCAACGACGTGCCCAACGGCTCGGGCGGCATCCTGGTCATCAAGCGCCCCTGGCCATCGATGATCCGCACCATCTGGGGCGACCCCGAGCGCTTCAAGAAGAGCTACTTTCCCGAGGAGCTCAAGGGCTACTACCTGGCCGGCGACGGCGCCGTGCGTGACGCCAAGACCGGCTACTTCCGCATTACCGGCCGCATCGATGACGTGCTCAACGTCTCGGGCCACCGCATGGGCACGATGGAAATCGAATCCGCCCTGGTGGCCAAGAGCGACCTGGTGGCCGAGGCCGCCGTGGTGGGCCGCCCCGACGACCTGACGGGCGAGGCCATCTGCGCCTTCGTGGTGCTGAAGCGCCCGCGCCCCACCGGCGACGAGGCCAAGCAAATCGCCAAGGAGCTGCGCGACTGGGTGGCCAAGGAAATCGGCCCCATCGCGAAACCCAAGGACATCCGCTTCGGCGACAACCTGCCCAAGACCCGCAGCGGCAAGATCATGCGCCGCCTGCTGCGATCGCTGGCCAAGGGCGAGTCCATCACCCAGGACACCAGCACGCTGGAAAACCCCGCAATTCTCGATCAGTTGGCGCAGAACAACTGATCGAGAAGGCAGCGCAAGCTGCCAGCGCGTAGCGCTTGCGGGGTTTGGTGAGCACTCATATCGCGCAGCGATGTGATGTGCTCACCAAAATCCGGCGATCCTGGATCAGTTGGCGCAGAACAACTGATCGAGAAGGCAGCGCAAGCCGCCAGCGCGCAGCGCTTGCGGGGTTGGGGGAGCACTCATATCGCGCAGCGATGTGGTGTGCTCACCAAAATCCCTGGATCAGTTGGCTCAGAACAGCTGATCCAGGCCGCCCCGCAAGGCGCCGGCACACCAAAAACAAAAGCCGCAGTGCATGACGCGCTGCGGCTTTTTGCCTTGGTGCCCCGAGGGGCACCAGCGGCTGAACGAATTACTTCAGCGACAGAATCCAGGCCACCAGCTTCTTGGCGTCGGCCTCGTTCACTTGTGCGTTGGCGGGCATGGGCACGGGGCCCCAGACGCCCTTGCTGCCCTTCATCACATGCTCGACCAGGGTGGCGTCGGCGCCCTTGCCAGCGTACTTCTTGGCCACTTCCTTGTAGGCTGGGCCTACCACCTTCTTGTCGACGGCATGGCAGGCCATGCAGTTCTTGGACTTGGCCAGGGCTTCATCGGCCATGGCGGGAGCGGCAACCGACAGTGCCATTGCAAGGGTGATCAAGGAGCGTTTCATCGCGTGGTTTCCTCTAGGGGTTGGGGTACATTTAGCCTTCAATGGGATTGTAGTGTTCACGGTTGACGGGCTACAAATAAAAGCTCGCACGGCATTGGGGGAAGCGATCATGTATGCGTTGTTGTTGGGCATCACGTTGATATTGCTCAAGTATCTGGAGGTCGGCCCGGTGGCCAACTGGTCATGGTGGTGGGTGCTGTCACCCTTTGCCGCGGCCGTTGCCTGGTGGGCCTGGGCCGATGCCACGGGCTACACCAAGCGCAAGGCCATGGAGAAGATGGATCAGCGCAAGCAAGACCGTATCAACAAGCACAAGGAAGCCCTGGGCATGAAAACCCGCCGCCCGCGCTGACAGCGCTGGCATGGTGCGCAGGCCGCAGTCCCGCAGTCGCCAGGGCTGCGGTTTTTTTTTGTTGCTTGAAATGCTATGTTGTGTATAGCGTTTTGCGCTTGCTACATAAGGGTTAGCGTCGTTTTTCATCAAAATCATCGAGTACCGCGCCCTTGCTAGCGCTGGAGGCGTTGAAGGCAAACTTGGCCTGCACGCCGCGCGTGTAGCGCGGTGCTGGCGGCGTCCAGCCGGCGCGCCGGCGCGCCAGCTCCTCGTCGCTCACGTTCAGCTGCAGCAGCAACTGGTGCGCGTCTATGGTGATGCTGTCGCCCTCGTGAACGAAGGCGATGTTGCCGCCCACTGCCGCCTCTGGCGCCACATGGCCCACCACCATGCCCCAGGTGCCGCCGGAGAAGCGCCCGTCGGTGATCAGGCCCACGCTCTCGCCCAGGCCTTCGCCCACCAGCGCGCCCGTGGGCGCCAGCATTTCGGGCATGCCGGGCCCGCCCTTGGGGCCCAGGTAGCGCAGCACCATCACGTCACCGGCCTTGATCTTGCCGGCCAGGATGGCGGCCAGCGCCGACTGCTCGTCGTCAAAGACGCGCGCCGGGCCGGTGATGACGGGGTTCTTCAGGCCGGTGATCTTGGCCACCGCGCCCTCGGGACTCAGGTTGCCCTTGAGGATGGCCAGGTGGCCCTGGGCGTACAGCGGCTGGCCGATGGGGCGGATCACGTCCTGGTCGGCACGCGGTGTGTCAGGCACGTCTTTCAATGTCTCGGCGATGGTCTTGCCGGTGATGGTCATGCAGTCGCCATGCAGCAGGCCGGCGTTCAAAAGCATCTTCATGACTTGCGGAATGCCGCCGGCCTTGTGCAGATCCACGGCCAGATATTTGCCGCTGGGCTTCATGTCGCAGAACACCGGCACCTTCTTGCGCATGCGCTCGAAGTCGTCGATGTTCCATTCAACCCCCGCCGCGTGCGCAATGGCCAGGAAGTGCAGCACGGCATTGGTTGAGCCGCCCACGGCCATGATCACGGCGACCGCGTTCTCGATCGATTGGCGTGTGACGATGTCGCGGGGTTTGAGGTCGCGGCGTATGGCCTCGATCAGTACCCTGGCCGACTCGCGCGCCGAGTCCACCTTTTCCTGGTGCGGGTTGGCCATGGTGCTGGAGTAGGGCAGGCTCATGCCCAGCGCCTCGAACGAGCTGCTCATGGTGTTGGCGGTGTACATGCCGCCGCAGGAGCCGGTGCCGGGAATGGCGTGCTGCTCTATGTCCTTCAGTTCCTGGTCGCTGATCTTGCCGGCGGCGTTCTCACCCACGGCCTCGAAGACGCTGACGATGTTCAGGTCGCAGCCGTGCAGGCAGCCCGGCTCTATGGTGCCGCCATACACATAGATGCTGGGCACGTTGGCGCGCAGCATGCCCATCATGCCGCCGGGCATGTTCTTGTCGCAGCCGCCAATGACCACGCAGCCATCCATCCACTGGCCCTGCACGCAGGTCTCCACGCAGTCGGCAATCACCTCGCGGCTGACCAGGCTGTACTTCATGCCCTCGGTGCCCATGGCCATGCCGTCGCTGATGGTGGGCGTGCCAAAGGTCTGGGCGTTGCCGCCCGCCGCGCGTATGCCGTCCACCGCCGCGTCGGCCAGCCTTTGCAGGCCGCTGTTGCAGGGCGTGATGGTGCTGTGCCCGTTGGCCACGCCGACCATGGGCTTGTTGAAGTCGGCCTCGGTGTAGCCCATGCCGTAGTACATGGAGCGGTTGGCGGCGCGCGCCTTGCCCTGGGTGATATGGGCGGAGCGGCGGTTCAGTGGCAGGGGGTCGGTCATGATGGTCTTGGCGCTGTGGCTGGGGCCTGCAAGTGTGGGCGCCTGGCCTGCGACTGTCCAGCCGCTGCGACATAATGAAATGGTTTTGCCCATGGCCCGGCTCAAGAGGCGCGCGCCATGGTGTACACCGGCCCGCAATTGCGCGGGCCGTCGCATTCATCCCCCCGAGACATTCCTTTTTCGCAATCACCATGCCCGCATACCGTTCCAAGACCTCCACCCATGGCCGCAACATGGCCGGTGCCCGCGCCCTGTGGCGCGCCACCGGCATGAAGGATGCAGACTTCTCCAAGCCCATCATCGCGGTGGTCAACTCGTTCACGCAGTTCGTGCCCGGCCATGTGCACCTGAAGGACCTGGGTCAGCTGGTGGCGCGCGAGATCGAGGCCGCCGGCGGCGTGGCCAAGGAGTTCAACACCATCGCCGTGGACGACGGCATCGCCATGGGCCACGACGGCATGCTGTACTCGCTGCCCAGCCGCGACATCATTGCCGACAGCGTGGAATACATGGTCAACGCACATTGCGCCGACGCCATGGTCTGCATCAGCAACTGCGACAAGATCACGCCCGGCATGCTGATGGCGGCGATGCGCCTGAACATTCCGGTGATCTTCGTCTCCGGCGGCCCCATGGAGGCCGGGAAGGCCCAGCTGGCCGTGCCGGGGCAGGGCAAGCTGACGTTCACCAAGAAACTGGATCTGATCGACGCCATGGTCATGGCCGCCGACGACAAGGCCAGCGACGCTGACGTGGCCGAGGTCGAGCGCTCGGCCTGCCCCACCTGCGGCTCCTGCTCGGGCATGTTCACCGCCAATTCGATGAACTGCCTGACCGAGGTGCTGGGCCTGTCGCTGCCCGGTAATGGCACGGTGCTGGCCACGCATGCCGACCGCGAACAGCTGTTCAAGCGGGCCGGCCGGCGCATCGTGGAGCTGGCGCGCGAATACTACGAGCAGGACAACCAGCGCATCCTGCCGCGCGCCGTGGGTTTCAAGGCCTTCGAGAATGCGATGACGCTGGACATCGCCATGGGCGGCTCCACCAACACCATCCTGCACCTGCTGGCGATAGCGCAGGAGGCTGAGATTGCCTTCACCATGGACGACATCGACCGCCTCTCGCGCGTCGTGCCCCAGCTGTGTAAGGTGGCGCCCAACACCGACAAGTACCACATCGAGGACGTGCACCGCGCCGGCGGCATCTTCGGCATCCTGGGCGAGCTGGAACGTGCCGGCCGCCTGCATACCGACGTGCCCACCATCCACGCGCCCACCCTGGGCGAGGCGATTGCGCAATGGGACATCTGCCTCACGCAGGACGAGGCCGTGCACAACTTCTTCAAGGCCGGCCCGGGCGGCATTCCCACCCAGGTTGCGTTCAGCCAGGCGAGCCGCTGGCCCAGCCTGGATCTGGACCGCGCCGAGGGCTGCATACGCTCCTACGACCACGCCTTCAGCAAGGAAGGCGGCCTGGCCGTGCTCACCGGCAACATCGCGCAAAAGGGCTGCGTGGTGAAGACCGCGGGCGTGGATGACTCCATCCTGGTGTTCGAGGGGCCGGCGCATGTGGTCGAGTCGCAGGACGAGGCCGTGGCCAACATCCTGGCCGACAAGGTCAAGGCCGGCGACGTGGTCGTGGTGCGCTACGAAGGCCCCAAGGGCGGTCCCGGCATGCAGGAGATGCTCTACCCCACCAGCTACATCAAGAGCAAGGGCCTGGGCAAGGCCTGCGCGCTGCTGACCGACGGGCGCTTCTCGGGCGGCACCTCGGGCCTGTCGATCGGCCACTGCTCGCCCGAGGCCGCGGCCGGCGGCGCCATCGGCCTGGTGCGAAACGGCGACCGCATCCGCATCGACATCCCCAACCGCACGATCAACGTGCTGGTTAGCGACGAGGAACTGGCGCGCCGGCGCCAACAGCAGGCTGCCCTGGGCTGGAAGCCGGCCCAGCCGCGTCCGCGCAAGGTCTCGGCGGCGCTCAAGGCCTATGCCAAGCTGGTCACCAGCGCCGACACCGGCGCCGTGCGCGACCTGTCGCTGCTGGATTGACGGGCATGTCCGAGTTGCACCAGCGCATTGCCGCCAGCTTCAACGCCCAGGGCCTGATGACCACGCTGGGCGCACGCCTGGTGCTGGTGCAGGACGGCGAGGTGCATATCGAGCTGCCGTTCTCGCCGCACCTGACGCAGCAGCAGGGCTTCGTGCATGCGGGTGTCGTCACCAGCATCGTGGACAACGCCTGCGGCTATGCGGCGCTGACCAGGTCACCGCCTGGCTGCGAGATCGTCACAGCGGAGTTCAAGACCAACTTCATGCGGCCGGCCATCGGGGCGCGCTTCCTGGCCGTGGGCCGGGTGCAGAACGCGGGGCGCATGCTCACCGTGTGCACGGGCGAGGTGCGTGCGTTTGCGGGCGATGGGCCGCAGTACAAGCTGGTGGCCCTGATGCAGGCCACCATGGTCAATGTCCCGGCGAACGCCTGACTACGAACCGGTCTGCGATTGCAGGTAGTTCTGCAGGCCCACCTTGTCGATCAGGCCGATCTGCTTTTCCAGCCAATAGGCGTGGTCTTCCTCGGTGTCGCGCAGCTGGGTCAGCAGCAGGTCGCGGCTCACATAGTCGTGGTGTGACTCGCACAGGGCGATGGCCGACTTCAGGTGCTTGCGCACGCTGTATTCGGTGTCCAGGTCCTTGCGCAGCATCTCCTGGACGCTCTCGCCCGGCGTGAAGGCGTGCGGGCGCATGTCGGGCTTGCCCTCCAGCATGAGGATGCGGCGCAGGATGGCGTCGGCATGCTCGGTCTCTTCCTGCATCTCGTGGTTCAGGCGCTCGTACAGGCGCACGAAGCCCTGATCCTCGTACTGGCGCGAGTGGATGAAGTACTGGTCGCGCGCGGCCAGTTCGCCGCGCAGCAGTTCCTTGAGGCAGTCGATGACGGCGGTATGGCCTTGCATGGTGTTGCTCTGTCGTGGGTTGCTGTGGTCCCGAGTATCGCGCGCCACGGGCGGCGATTCAAATTTGGCCGCCATACAGCTGCGGCACAATCGCCGCCATGCTGATGTACCCGCAGATCGACCCCGTGGCCCTGCAGATCGGGCCCGTTGCCATTCACTGGTATGGCCTGACCTATCTGGCCGCCTTTGGCCTGTTCATGTTGCTGGGCCTGCGCCGCCTGCGGCACGAGCCCTATGCCTCGCTCACGGGCGATCAGGCCTGGTCGCGCAAGGATGTGGAGGACATTCTGTTCCTGGGCGTGCTGGGGGTGGTGATAGGCGGGCGGCTGGGCTACTGCCTGTTCTACAAGCCCGGCTACTACCTGACGCACCCGCTGGAGATCTTCTACGTGTGGCAGGGCGGCATGAGCTTTCATGGCGGGCTCTTGGGCGTGATCGGCTCCATGCTGTGGTTTGCGCGCTCGCGCCACAGGCCCTGGCTGCAGGTGGCGGACTTTGTCGCGCCCTGCGTGCCCACCGGACTGGCGGCCGGGCGCATAGGCAACTTCATCAACGGCGAGCTGTGGGGGCGCATGGCCTCGCCCGACCTGCCCTGGGCCATGGTGTTTCCGCAAAGCGGCTCCATGCTGCCGCGCCACCCGTCGCAGATCTACCAGTTCCTGCTGGAGGGCCTGTTGCTGTTCGTGCTGCTGTGGCTGTATGCGCGCCGCCCGCGCCGGCGCGGCGAGGTGGCGGCGGCCTTCTTGGTGGGCTATGGCGTGCTGCGCTTCACGGCGGAATATTTCCGCGAGCCCGACAGTTTTTTGGGTCTGCTGCCCCTGGGCATGAGCATGGGCCAGTGGCTGTGCGTGCCCATGGTGCTGGCGGGCGTGGGCATGTGGCTGTTGGCGCAACGGCAGCGCGCGTGATGCCGCGCGGCGGCCAGCCGCACCACTACGTCGGCCTGCCCTGGGCCTGGGCCACGAGCAGGGCCACGACTTCCTCGCAGGCGGCGAGCACGCTCTCGCTGCCTTCGGCCACGCGTTCGGCGCCGGCGCGCATGGCGGTCAGTTCCTTGCTGGCAAACAGCGCCTGCTGGTACCGCTCCCAGGCCCGGCGCAGGCGCGTGGCGGCGGCGCGCGCGGCGGGGGCCGCATGGCCCGAGTTTTCCAGCTGCGTCAGCACCGAGGTGAAATGCGCGCGGCTCAGGTGCATTTCCATGTCGGCGGGAGCCTCGTACAGCTCCCAGGTGCGGTAGAAGTAGAACTTGGCCAGGCGCTGCGACAGCATGCGCTGGCGCCCGGCCAGGCCGATCAGGTATTCCAGCGGCGAGCCATTGGTGTTGCCGTATGACACGGTGAGGTAGTGGGCGGCGCTCTGCAGCGTCTCGTTGGCGTCATACAGCGCGGCCGCGCCCGTGCGGCTGTGCTCTCCGATCAACAGTGCCCTGAATTGCGACCAGAGGGTTTGCAGTTGCGGCAGGCTGGCCTGTACCGCCGGGTTGGGCATGAAGGTCTTGAGCGCGGCCAGGTGGGCTTCATACCGGCTGACGGACTCTTGCAGCAGCGTGCGAGCGCTGTCGCCGGCAATCGACTGACCCCATTGCAGATAGGCCTTGGTGCAGCGCTGCGACAGCATGCGCAGCCGCCCCGCCATGTCGATGGCCCGGGGCGTATCCAGCCGCTGCGCAGGCGTCGCCTGGGCGAATGCCGCACGGGGCAGGGCGGCAAGGGCCGCGCCGCAGACGAGACTGGCGCAAAACTGGAACCTGTCCATGAAAACCTCCCGCTGAAAGAAGGAAGAAGGGGGCGCAGCACCCCCGTTCCCGGCCGCCGTGGCAGCCAGTATAGGCGGGCACGCTGGCCCGTCAGCGCGGCGCCGACTCGCGCTCCTGCAGGGCGCGCCACTGCACCTTGCCGGTGCCTGACTTGGGCAGGTTGTCGACGAAGGACACCAGGCGCGGGCTCTTGTAGGCCGCCATGTGGCCATGGGCCCAGTCCACGATGTCTTGCTCGCTCACCTGGCCCTTGAAGGCGTCGCGCAACACCACCACGGCCTTGACGGTCTCGCCGCGGCGTTCGTCGCGCGCGGCGATCACGCAGACCTCCTGGATGGCCGGGTGGGCATACATCAGGGCCTCGACCTCGGCCGGCCAGACCTTGTAGCCCGAGGCATTGATCATGCGCTTGAGCCTGTCCACCATGAAGAAGTAGCCATCCTCGTCGGTGCGCGCCAGGTCGCCGGTGCGCAGGAAGCGCTTGCCATCCAGAGTGACGAAGGCCTGGGCCGTGGCCTCGGCCTGGCCCCAGTAGCCCTGCATGAGCTGCGGGCCATGGACGATGATCTCGCCCACCTCGCCGGGCGGTAGTTCCGTGAAGGTGGCGGGATCGACCACGCGCGCATCCACGTCGAAGATGGGTATGCCCAGGCATTGTTTGCGTGGCCTGTCGGGCGGGTTGATATGCGTGGCGGCCATGGTCTCGGACATGCCATAGCCCTCGATGTAGTCGATCTGGCACAGCTCCTGGAGCTTGGCCGCAACGGCCTCGGGCATGGCCGCGCCGCCGCCGCTCAGGCGCCGGATGCTGGACAGGTCGTACTCGGCCAGGCGCGGGTTGGACAGCAGGTCCACCACCATGGTGACGATCATCTGCGTGTTCGTCACGCGGTAGCGCGCTATCAGCTGCGCCGCCGCGTCGCGATCCCAGCGCGGCAGCAGCACGATGGTGGAGCCGGTATACAAAGGGCTGTTCATGCCGCCCTGCATGCCCGTGACATGAAACAGCGGCAGCACCGTCAGCGACACCGCGTCCGGCGTCGTGCCCAACCAGATGCCGCCCGAGACCGTGTTGTACATGACGCTGCGGTGCGTGTGCATGCAGCCCTTGGGCTGGCCCGTGGTGCCCGAGGTGTAGGTCATCACGGCCAGATCGTCGGGGCCGGCGGTGATGGGCCCGGGGCGCAGACCGGCGGCCAGGGCGTCCATCCATGCGCAGGCGCCGGGTTCTTCGACCGGCTCGCGCGGCGCGCTGACGAAGGCCGGCACGGCCAGGTCGGTGGGCGCCGTCAGGTAGTCGCCATAGGCCGCCACCACGGCATGGCGCAGGCCCGGCGCTTGCGCATCGGCAGCGGCGGCCGCCAGGCCTTCGTGCAGCAGCGGGCGCACCTGGGCCCACAAGTCCTGCGGCGCGAGGACGGTGCGCGCGCCGGCATCCAGCACGTAGTGGCGCAGCTCCTCGCTCAGGTTCATCGGGTTCACCGGCACCACCACCGCGTCGGCGCGCAGGATGGCGTAGTAGCCAATGACGAACTGCGGGCTGTTCTGCAGGTACAGCAGCACGCGGTCACCCCGGCGCACGCCGCAGCGCTGCTGCAGGTGGGCCGCCAGGCGCTCGCTCTCGTCCTGCAGGCGCGCATAGCTGATGGCCGCGTCGTAGAACACCAGCGCCGCCTTGTCCGGGTAGCGCATGGCCGAGACCTCGAGGTTGCGGTACAGGTGCGTGGCCGGCAGTGTCAGGTGCTGCGGCAGCAGGCGCGGCCAATGGGCCAGGTGGCGCTTGGACATGGCGTGCCTCAGCGCTTGTCCAGCGCCATGTAGCGGGCCAGCTCCATCTTGCCGATCTGGTTGCGGTGCACCTCGTCGGGGCCGTCGGCAAAGCGCAGCGTGCGCGCATGGGCGTAGGCGGCGGCCAGCGGAAAGTCGTCCGACACGCCGGCGCCGCCATGCACCTGCATGGCCCAGTCGATCACCTGGCAGGCCATGCTGGGGGCGGCCACCTTGATCATGGCGATTTCCTTTTGCGCGACCTTGTTGCCCACGGTGTCCATCATGTAGGCGGCGTTGAGCACCAGAAAGCGCGCCTGGTCGATCAGGATGCGCGCGTTGGCGATGCGCTCGCGTGTCACGCCCTGGTCGGCCACCGGACGGTGGAAGGCCACGCGGCCCAAGGCGCGCCGGCACATCAGCTCCAGCGCGCGCTCGGCCACGCCAATCAGGCGCATGCAGTGGTGGATGCGCCCGGGGCCCAGGCGGCCCTGGGCGATCTCGAAGCCGCGGCCCTCGCCCAGCAGCACGTTGGCGACCGGCACGCGCACGTTGTCAAAGCTCACCTCGCCGTGGCCGTGCGGCGCGTGGTCGTAGCCAAACACGGACAGGGGGCGCTCCATGGTCACGCCCGGGGTCTTCATGGGCACCAGGATCATGGACTGCTGGCGGTGGCGGCTGGCGTGGCCGGGGTCGGTCTTGCCCATGAAGATCAGGATCTCGCAGCGCGGATCGGGCGCGCCCGATGTCCACCACTTGCGGCCGTTGATCACGTATTCGTCGCCCACGCGCTCTATGCGCGCCTCGATGTTGGTGGCGTCCGACGAGGCCACGGCGGGCTCGGTCATGGCGAAGGCCGAGCGGATCTTGCCGTCCAGCAGCGGCAGCAGCCAGCGCTGTTGCTGCTCGGGCGTGGCGTAGCGCACCAGGGTTTCCATGTTGCCGGTGTCGGGCGCCGAGCAGTTGAAGGCCTCGGGCGCCACATGCGAGCGGCCCATGATTTCGCACAGCGGCGCGTATTCCAGGTTTGTGAGGCCGGCGCCGTATTGGGATTCGGGCAGGAACAGGTTCCACAGCCCGGCGGCGCGGGCCTTGGCCTTCAAGTCCTCCATCACCCGCGTGGGCTGCCAGGCGTTGCCGGCGCGGCGGTTGGCCTCCACCTCGGCGTGGTAGACGGCCTCGGCCGGGTAGATATGTTCATCCATGAAGGCCGTGAGGCGCTGTTGCAGATCGACGACCTTGGGGGAGTAGGAGAAGTCCATGAGAGAGTCCCTTTTAAATAATCAGATCAGGCTGGCGCCGCCGTCCACGACCAGCCCCTGGCCGGTGATGTGGCGCGAGGCGTTCGAGGCCAGGAACACCACTGCGCCCATCAAATCCTCGTCGCCGCCAATGCGGCGCAGCGGCGTGCGCTCGATCAGTGCTGGCCCGAGCTTGTCGATCAGGCCGCTGGCCAGCTTGCTCGGAAAGAAACCCGGGCAGATGGCGTTCACGCGGATGCCGTAGGGCCCCCATTCCGACGCCAGCGTGCGCGCAAAGTGCAGCGCCGCGGCCTTGGAGGTGTTGTAGGCAATGGTGTTCATGCCCGGCGGCGTGCCCTTGAGCGCGGCCACCGAGGCGGTGATGATGATGTTGCCCCGGCCCTTGGGGATCATCACGCGCCTGCCCACCTCGCGCGATAGAAAGAAGGGCGCGTTCACGTTCAGGTCCATCACCTTGTTCCAGGCGGCGTCGGGGTAGTCCTCGGCCTTGGCGCCCCAGGTGGCGCCGGCGTTGTTGACCAGGATGTCGATGGTGCCAAAGCGTGCCAGCACCTGATCGACCATGGCCGGTATCTGCTCGAACTTTGACAGGTCGTTGACGATGGTCTCGACCTCGTAGCCCAGGCCCTCCAGCTGCGCCCTGGCCTGGGCCAGTTCGTCGGCCTTGCGCGCCGTGATGGCCAGCCTGGCGCCCATCTCGCCCAGCGCCTGGGCCATCTGCAGGCCCAGCCCGCGCGAGCCGCCGGTGACCAGGGCCACCTGGCCGGTCAGATCGAAAAGTTGCTTCACGCTCATCGCTTTGTCTCCTTGGAAGGCTGGGGCTGCAGCAGCACCCAGGGCGATGGAGCCATGGGTGGTGCAGATGCTGGCGGCAGGGTGCTCATGAACCCTGGCTGTGGCCAGGCGGATGGGCCACTGGGGCATGGGGTTGGATGCTATGGGGGCGTCCAGACCCTGTCTGTCACCTATGAAACTCGCAGGCGCTGCAGGGCGTGGTTGGGTTGCCAACGATGCGGCTTCCAGGCCCAATCCAAGGCCTGTTCATAATCAGATAAAAAATGGCTGTAGCGCTTTATGGATAAGCGCAAATAGCTATGAATATAATAGTAAATGGCTTGCCTGGCGGTAGGCCATTGCGGGCATCAGGCCTGGTCGCTGGCGCGCATGCGTGCGCCACTCAGGCTGGGGGCGGGCAGGGGTTCGGCCGGGCTGCCGGGGCGCACCGGGGCAAAGCGGCCGGCGTTCCAGTCGTCCAGCGCGCTTTGCAGCTCGGCCTGGTTGCGCGCCACCAGGTTCCACCAGATGAGGATGTCCTCGCCCAAGGGCTCGCCACCCAGCAGCAGCCATTGCGCCGCGGCGTCGCAGCGCGCATCGAGGGTCGTGCGGCCGGGCGCGAAGTACAGCCACTCGCCCGGCGCCAGTGGCTCGCCGGCCACCGTGGCCGCGCCGCGCAGCACCATGGCGGCGTATTCAAACCCGGGTTGCAGAGGCAGTTGGGTCTGGGCCGGGCCGGTGCTGGCCATGTCCAGGCCCACCAGCGGTGTGTAGACCTGGGCCGGCGCCGTCTGGCCCAGGGCGCTGCCGGCGAGCACGGTGGCGCGCCAGCCGCCGGCGTCCACCTGGGGCAGCTCGGGGTAGTTCTCGAATGCCGGCGCGCAATGGCGCTGCGCGTCGGGCAGGGCAATCCACAGTTGCGCGGCGTGCAGGCGCGCGCCCTCCAGCAGCGAATCCTCGGTATGCGCTATGCCGCGCCCGGCGGTCATCAGGTTCACCTGGCCGGGGCGAATGGTCTGCTCGTTGCCCAGCGAGTCACGGTGCACCACCTCGCCCTCGATCATCCAGGTGAAGGTCTGCAGGCCGATATGCGGGTGCGCCCCGACATGCATGCCCTTGCCCGGCGCGAACTGCACCGGCCCCAGGTGATCCAGAAAACACCAGGCGCCCACGCTGCGCCGTTCGCGGTGCGGCAGGGCACGCAGGATGCGCGTGTCCTCGCCGATCACGGTGGCGCGTGCGCCGTAGCGCTGCGGCGGTGTTTCGCGTTGGCTGTCGGTCATGGCACGGCTCCTTTTCAATGGGTGAAATGCCCGCGGTTGAAGTCGTCGATGGCCTGCGCGATCTGCTGCTGGCTGTTCATCACGAACGGCCCGTAGCCGACCACCGGCTCGGCGATGGGCTCGCCCGCCAGCAGCAACAGCTTGGCATCTTCTTGCGCGGCCAGGGTCAGCTGCGTGCCCTGTGTGGACAAGCTGGCCATCTCGGCGGCGCCCAGCGTCGTGCCGTCATTGATCTGCACAGTGCCGGCCAGCACCACGACCAGCGTGCTCCAGCCCTCGGGTTGCGCCAGCTGCAGCCGGTGGCCGGCCGCCAGGCGCATGTCCAGCACATTCATGGGCGTGAAGCTGTGCGCCGGCCCCTGCCGGCCGTCGAAGCTGCCGGCGATCACGCGCACCCGGCCGGCGCCACCCGGCAGCGCCACGGCCGGGATCTGCGCGTCCAGGATGGCCTGGTAGCGCGCCGGCGTCATCTTCTGGCTGGCGGGCAGGTTGACCCACAGCTGCACCATCTCGAACGGGCCGCCGCTGGCGGCGTAGGCGCTGGAGTGGAACTCCTCGTGGATGATGCCGCCGCCGGCGGTCATCCACTGCACGTCGCCCGCTCCGATGATGCCGCCGGCGCCGGTGGAGTCGCGGTGCTCCACCTCGCCGTCGTAGACGATGGTCACGGTCTCGAAGCCCCGGTGCGGGTGGCTGCCCACCCCGCGGCGCGCCGTGGTGGGCGTGAAGGTGGTGGGCGCGGCGTAGTCCAGCAGCAGGAAGGGGCTGCGCTCGGCCACGCCCGCGCCGCTGTAGCCAAACAGGCCATGCACGGGAAAGCCATCGCCGACCCAGTGGCGCTCTGGCGCGCTGCGGGTGGAGAGCACGGTCTTGTGGGTGTTTTGGGTCATCACACACTCCGGTGTAGCCGCGGCGACGGGCTTGCGCTGGCCTGCCGCAAGGTGGGCGCCAGCCTGACTGCGGCGCGATGATGGGATGGTAGGGGCCATCCCGGCAAAGACAAGGGCGCAAAAGCCGGCTTCACTGTCCTGGCGGATGGCACCATGGATCCGGCCGTAGGGGATAGCACCGATCATGGTGCGAGTCCTGGATCGCCATAATTATGAAAAATTATGCG
>Ga0209792_1000444_pt1 | contig 30716 bp, 29 predicted proteins | sample EBPBio142005_DNA_FD_185860 | JGI IMG/M metagenome (GOLD analysis project Ga0209792, IMG submission 185860) | Wastewater treatment Type I Accumulibacter community from EBPR Bioreactor in Madison, WI, USA - Reactor 1_6/14/2005_ DNA (SPAdes)... | ecosystem: Engineered > Bioreactor > EBPR >... | reverse complement strand
CGCCCGGCGTGCGTTTCTCACCTCGGCTGGGTGGGCGGGCCTGAATCGTTTCCGATCCTTCCCGCTCTGACTTGCCCGAGGCCCAGGTCTTGGCGATCGTCTCGCTAAGCCGCGGGAACCAACCCGCGACCGTCCTGGACGCCACACTTGCCTGGGTGTGGTTGGCCACCCGTTCCCGAAGCAAGCTGCGAGGTGAAGTGTAAGAGCGGTTGAGGGGCTGCGGATAAGTCGGCGCGAAATAACTTTCAGATTGGCGCAATTTCAACGTTTCGGCGGCGCAAGCCGGCGAAATCCATCCCCCTCGGAAGGCCGCGCGCGGAGTTCCCTCCCCCTTGAGGGGAGGGTGGCCAGCCTTTGGCTGGCCGGGTGGGGTAACCTCTGACAAACTCGATCTTGTCTTGCGGCGGCACCGCGAGGGCGTACAAGCGGAGGCTACCCCACCCGGCCCTTCGGGCCACCCTCCCCGCAAGGGGGAGGGACCCGCCTGCACCGGGGAGGTTGGGCAGGGCGGGCGTCTCTGACGCCCGCCCTGCAAGCGTCCTATCGGACGATCGTCACCTTCGACGCGGAATGCTTGCCGTCATGCATGTCCCAGCTCACCTGCACCTTGCTTCCGACCTTGAGCCCGGGATCCTTGAACCCGGCCGGCAGGCGGTAGACCGTGCCGTCGTTCAGCGTCAGCATGTGTGACCTGGCGTCGAACGCCTTGACGTTGCCGGTCACCATTTGCGCGGCCATGGCCAAAGGCACGACGGAGATGAAGGCGGCCAGAGCCGCCGGAGCGAAAAGAGCACGCATTTGAGTGGTCCTTCGGGAGGCCGTCCGCGTGGGGCGGACGGGGTGGTGAAGCCGTCTGGTCGCGTCGGGTCGCAGCCTCGGGTGGCTGCCGGCGTTCCCCGGCTTCGGATCGCGGTTTAGGCCTCTCCCGCGGCGGTTTCAAATTACGGAAAAATAATCTTCGGCCTGCTAGCGAAAGCCATAATCGAAGAGATTACAATCACTTGTAGGAGACTGTGCGACGCTGTCGCCGAAGCGGCGACAAGCGCAGCCGATGGGTCTCAAAGGTCGAGCTCCCAGTTCTGGCCGACGAGATCATGGCCGAAGCTGTGATGCCGATCCTGCGAGACGAGACGGAAACCCGCCTTCTCATAGATGCGGCGCGCGTCGCCCAATATGTCGTTCGTCCAGAGCATCAATTGCCGATAACCGGCCCGGCGCGCGCCTTCGATGCAGGCTTCCGCCAGCAGCCTTCCGATCCCCTGCCCTCGCGCCGACTGCTCGACATGCAGCATGCGCAACTGGCCGACCTCGGGGCTGCGCTCAACCAGGAAGACCGCGCCCAGCCGGACGCCGCCGCGCTCCGCGATCCAGCAGAACTCCCGTCCCGGCTTGAAATCGCGCAGGAAATTTCCGCCGATCTCGCAGACCAGCGCCTCGTATTCGCCGTTCCAGCCATACTCCTCGGCGTAGAGCCGCGACTGGCGTTCGATGACCCAGCCGACATCGCCAATCGCATGCGGGCGCAAGGTCGCCGCTTCCCGGTTCGGCGAGCCGCCGCCCAGCACCTGCTCCGTCGCCTCCAGCGCCGCGCGCAGCCTGCCGGCGTCGTCCGCGCTGATGCCGTCGACAACACGCGACATGTGTTGATTGGCGGCCTGCTGCAACTTCGCAAGCGCCTCGCTCCCCCTGGAGGTGAGGGTCAGCACCTGCCGCCGCCCGTCGCCAGGGTCGCGGCGTCGCGCGACCAGACCCGACGCGACGAGCCGTTTCAGGATGCGCGCTAGATAGGCGGCGTCGAGCCCCAGCGCCGCCTTGATATCCGACGCGGACAGGCCTTCGCCCGCGCCGGGCTCGGCATGGCCGATGTCGAACAGAACCCGCGCCTCGGTCAGGGTGAACGGGCTTTCGTCCAGCGTGGGTTCGAGAAAGCCGACGCGGCGCGTGTAGAAGCGGTTGAAGCGCCGCATCGCAGCGATGACGGGTGCAAGCTCGGACATCCTGGCCTCCGGACCATTCGCAAAAACGAATGGCCACCAAGGTCAGGCTATGTCGATTTAGTGGACTTAGTCAACTAATCTCAGTGAACGTGCTTGCGCAGCTTCAGCGACAGCATCACCAGCGTCACGCCATAGACGATGGCGAAGCCGGCAATGGTCCAGATCAGGCCGACCGCTCCCGCGCCCGGCGCGACGATGAGGATGATGCCGAGCAGCACGGACAGGACGCCGCCCGCGACCAGCCACCATTCATTCTCGATCTCGTTGCGCAGGCGGATCGCGCCGATGATCTGCATGACGCCGATCGCGATCGACCAGAACGCGATATAATAGAGCAGCACGAGCGCGGTGACGCCGGGCATCATCAAGGTCAGGATGCCGACCGCAAGGCCAAGCACGCCGATCAGTGCCAGCCACCAGCGCTTGTCCTTCGCGTCGCCGCTGAACGCCGCGATCAGCGCGAAAATGCCGTCCGCGAACGCATAGGCGCCATAGAGCAGGATGAGCGTCGCCAGGCCGATGCCGGGCATCACGAAGCTGATCGCGCCGAAGATGATCGCCGCGAGGCCGCGCAGCAGGATGAGCCACCAGTTCTTCGCCAGCGCATGCAGCATGATGCGTCCGCCCGGCTTCATCGCATCCGTCGACATATCAGACACTCCCTCGTTCCCGGCGCACGGCCGCGTTGAATGTGCCGCATGCTACACGCCGCCGCGGGACGCGTCGATATGGAGCAGCGGTGCGCGGCTTCCGAAACGCGACTGCCAATCAGCCCGAAATGCCCGCCGTTCGCGCGGCGGCTCCTCTTCGCCGATAGTCGTAGGGGTGACACGGGTTTCGCACGCCTCGCACCCTTGAATTAAATGAACGGCTGTTTTATTATGCGCGACAGGAGGAGACATGGCGCGCACGGCTGGATCGAATGGCGAACAGACAGAGGCGGCGATCCGCAGCGCGGCGCTCGACCTGATCGCACGGCATGGATACGACGCGGTGTCGATGCGTCAGCTCGGCGACCGGGTCGGCGTGCAGGCGGCGGCGCTCTACCGTTATTTCTCGACCAAGGAAGACCTGCTGTTCACGCTGATGCGCGAGCACATGGAGGGCCTGATCGCCTCCTGGGCCGACGCCCCGCCGGTGGCCGGCTCGCCCGCCGCGCGGCTCGCGGCCTTCGTCCGCAATCACATCGCCTTCCACGTCGCCCGGCGGCACTCGACGCACATTTCCAATCTCGAGCTGCGCAGCCTGTCGCCCGAGCGGCTGACCGCGATCTTGAAGCTGCGCAACAGCTACGAGAAGGAATTGCGCCAGATCCTGCGCGACGGCGCCGAAGCCGGCGATTTCGACATCGACGACGCACAGCTCACGGCCATGGCGATCATCCAGATGATCACGGGCGTCATCGTCTGGTTCCGCCCCGACGAGCGGCTCTCGGTCGGCGAAGTCACACAGACCTATCTCAACATGACCATGCGGCTGGTTGGGGCGGACGCCTCCAAGTCAAAAGCCGCGGCGTAGGGAGGAGCCCCATGTACAACCATGGCCTGAATTTTCCGCTGGGCGACGACGTCGAGGCGCTGCGCGACATGGTGCGCCGCTTCGCGCAGGAGCGCATCGCGCCGATCGCGGCGGAGACCGACCGTTCGAACGAGTTCCCGGCGCATCTGTGGAAGGAATTCGGCGAGCTCGGCCTGCTCGGCGTCACCGCCAATCCCGATTTCGGCGGGTCGGGCATGGGCTATCTCGCCCACGTCGTCGCCATGGAGGAAATTTCGCGCGCTTCGGCTTCCATCGGCCTGTCCTACGGCGCGCATTCGAACCTCTGCGTCAACCAGATCAACCGCTGGGGCACGGCCGGGCAGAAGGAAAAATACCTGCCGAAGCTCTGCTCGGGCGAGCATGTCGGCGCGCTCGCGATGTCGGAGTCGGGCTCCGGCTCGGATGTCGTCTCGCTGCGCCTGCGCGCCGAGAAGCGCAACGACCGCTACATCCTGAACGGCACCAAGATGTGGATCACCAACGGTCCGGACGCCAATACGCTGGTGGTCTACGCCAAGACCGACCCGGACAAGCATTCGCGCGGCATCACCGCCTTCCTGATCGAGACCGAGTGGAAGGGTTTTTCCGTCGCGCAGAAGCTGGACAAGCTCGGCATGCGCGGCTCCAACACAGGCGAACTGGTGTTCGAGAATGTCGAGGTGCCGTTCGAGAACGTGCTGCATGAGGAAGGGCGCGGCGTCGAGGTGCTGATGAGCGGGCTCGACTATGAGCGCACGGTGCTGGCCGGCGGGCCGCTCGGCATCATGGCCGCGTGCCACGACGTCGTCATGCCCTATGTCCACGAGCGCAAGCAGTTCGGCAAGGCGATCGGCGAGTTCCAGCTCGTGCAGGGCAAGCTCGCCGACATGTATACGACGATGAATGCATGCCGCGCCTATGTCTACGCCGTGGCGTCGGCCTGCGACCGGGGCGAGACAACGCGCAAGGATGCCGCCGGCTGCATCCTCTATTCGGCCGAGAAGGCGACGCTGATGGCGCTCGACGCGATCCAGTTGCTCGGCGGCAACGGCTACATCAACGACTATGTGACCGGCCGCCTGCTGCGCGACGCGAAGCTCTACGAGATCGGCGCGGGAACGAGCGAGATCAGGCGCTGGCTGATCGGCCGGGAGATGATGGCGGAGGCGTAAGGCGGGGCCTGCCAGCCGGCCGAGTGTTCTACCCGGCCCTTTCCGCCACGAACCGGGCAATGCCCTCGAACAGCGCCGGCCAAGCCGCCTCTTGCGGCAGGATGACGTGATTGCGGCTTTCGAGCATCAGAAATTCGGCGCCGGCGATCCCGGTCGCCAGCCGATACCCCTGGTCGAGCGGTTGCACACCGTCGTCGCGTGCGTGGATCACCAGCGTCGGCGTCCGGATGCGATCCAGGATGGCGCTCACGTCGAAATTGTCGACGGCGCGTCGTATCGCAACGGCGTTGGCCGGCGAGGTGGTTCGCCGCTGCAGTTCCGCGAGTGAATCCATCTGCTGCCGGTCGGCGTCGGGGACGAACATGGTGGCGAATGCCTCAATGAACGGGCTGTGCTGTTTGCCCCAGCCGTGCAGCATGAGCGTGAGGATGGCCTCGCCCTGTGCCCGGTCGCTCTCCGCCATTCTCACGAGCCGGCCCTGCTCATAACCGCCGTGCAGGATCAGATGGCTGACCCGCTCAGGGTGGCGGGCGGCATAGGCGAGTCCGATCGGTGCGCCTTGCGACGAGCCATAGAGCGCGAACCGATCCAGCCCCGATGCGTCGACAACCGCCTCCAGATCCTCGACGAAACGGTCGAGCGAAAAATCCGAAACGCCCCATTCCGACAGGCCGTTGCCGCGCTGGTCGTATCGCACGAGGCGGAACTGGCTGCTCAGCCGGTCGAGGAACGGCCGCCACACCGGACTATGCCAGTCATGTTCCAGATGGGTCAGCCAATGCCCAGCCTTCACCAGGGGATAGCCTTCGCCGCTGGTGGCATAGGCGATGCGGGCGCCGTCGGCCGACCTGGTGAAGGCGACGCGTTGCGGCCGCGCGTCGCCTGGAGCGCTTGCCAAAGAACCGGTGTCCAACGCTTGCGCGGCGGCGGCAGTCACCATGCCGACGAAACGCAGGCCGCGCCGCGGCAGGGTCTTGATCCAGAGCTGCCGCTTGCCGTCGTCGCCGATCGCCGCGCGGGCGGCGCTGATGCGAGCGCTGATCGCCGAATCGGAGACGATCCTGCCATTCCAGACAGCGTCGACAAGTTCGTCCAACGGCACGACCCGTTGCCGTTCCTTGATCAGATGATGGAGGAGGTCGAACACCTGCGGTTCGACCGCGCGCGCGGCCCCGCTTGCGAGCAGTTCCCGCGTTTCCGGCACCAGCTCGAAATCTCCGAAGCGATAACGCATGGCCGCTTCTACCACGGGCGGACGACCGCTCGTAGCCTCGACCCCGGCCACGGGCGAAGAAACAGGGAAAAGGCAAGGAAAGGACAAAGAGGCGGTCAAGCGCGCCAGCCGCGCCGATCCTAGGCTGCGACGGTCAACAGGAGACAAGCCATGTCGCCGCAAGCCGAGACTGTCCGCCGCCGGCCCGACGGGTCGATCGATACCGCATTCTACGCCGCCCGCGCATCGGTCCTGCGCCGACATGCAATCAACTCGGTCATCCAGCGCTGGTTTTCGCGAATGGTGACAACACCGCGCCTGTTTCGCCGCCCACCCGTCGGATCGTTCCGCCCAAACGGCCTCGGCTAGCCAATCGATCCTCACGTTCCGCCGTTGAAAATCCCGCGCCGGCATTCGCGCCAGCGCGGGCTTTCGGGTCAGTGCAAGGCGACGCCCTTCGCCTTCGCCCAACGGTCGAGCACCTTCAGCTCGTCCGGCGAGGCGAGGCGATTGCCGAAGCCGCGCACCTGCACCGCGCGGTGGGAACGGTCGACCTCGATGGTCAGAAGCCGGCCGACATCCCTGCCGTTCCTCAACCGAAGTGACCAGATCGACGCCTGGCCGGCGATGCACTTGCCCGCGTATGTCCATACGCAGTGATGCATCGCCCGGCTCTCCGCCACGAGGTCGGCGGCGCTGGTCAACTGCACCACCGCATATTCCTCGCGGCGCGCCTTGGCGTCCTTGCCCGGCGGCTGCCAGGTCCAGTTCGCCAGCGGCGATCCGGCCCAGCGGCTGTCGGTCACGGCCTGCCCGGTCTGCCTCGCCACGCGCCGCCGCATCGCCTCGATGCGGGCGACGGCAGCCACATCGCGGTGCCACTCGTTCGACGCGCGGGTGAGCGAGGCGAGCGTGCGGCCCTTGATCGACCAGGCGGCGTCGGCGCGGCTCTTCTCGGCGATGAAGTCGCAGAGATCGTCGATCTCCTCCGCCGTCGCCGGATTGGCCGTGAAGAAGCGCGCCACCTCGCGCCAGAAGGCGAGGTCCGGGCGCGCCGTGCGGGCGATCTTCGACCGCGCGATGCGCAGCGCCGTCGCCTGATCGTCCGCCATCTGGAGGGCGATCGCGAACCAGAACGCCTGCTCGAAGGTGAGCCCCGGCGGCGCGGCGAGGAAGGCATGCACCTCCTTCCTCGACAGCCACTCGGACGCGCCCGCCTTGTAGAGCGAACCGCCGCCGACCACCGCCACATACCAGCGCTTGCGCAAGGCGATCTCGATCGCGCCGAGCTCGTCGGTATCGAGCCAGATCGCTTCGAGGTGTGCCGGCGCGGGATAGCGCGCATAGAGCCAGCGGGCGGCGGCGAGCCGCAGCCGCCCCGCGTCGCGCGTCTTCAGCTTCGGACGCCACAACGCCCCGTCGCGGATGGCGTAACCGGGCAGGCCGGCGCGCGCCTCGTCCAGAGCATGCTCGAAGTCGGGCGCGGGCCGCGCCACGGAAAAGACGTGGCGAAGCGTTGCTTCGTAGGCGGCGTTACGCTGGCGCTCGGCCTCCTGCCGGCGCTTGATCATGGACTTGGCCATGGCCGTTCTTCCTGAATGGAGTGAAGTCAGCCGGACGCAATGCGAGGCCCGGCACGGAATGTGTCGAACTCGGATGCAGTCTCACGGCATGGCTCCTTTCAGGTTCACGGTTTGCGGCGCAGATCGCCGGGGCGCGCTTACGCAACGTGATTGCGGCGAAATGAAGAAACGCAGCGCCTGCCGGGGCGCGGTCGTGATCTGCTGTTGCATGAAGGCAACTGGGCCGGCCGGCTTGAAGGCGCATCCTGTGCTGCTACAACAGCCGCGATGAGCCTTGGGACCAGCAGCCTCGACATGCCGCGCAGCTCGACGCTTCGCCTGCTCCTCGGCTGGCTGGGCGTGGTCGCGCTCGCGATCGGCGCGCTGGCGCTCTACCGGCACGCGACATTGAGCAGCGAGCTTGAACGCGAAAGCCTCGCGCTTCTCGCAGAAGCGTCGCAGCGAGCCGACCAGCACGACGCGCATCTGACGGCCCTGTCGGCGGTGGCGCAGGCCGAAGGCGCACGCGAAAGCGGGCCGTTCAAGGATGTCGCCTCGACCATCCTCCAGTTCTATCCGCGCATCGACGAGATCCAGCTCGTGCCGTTCGACGGGGCCGCGCCAATCCTCGGGACGTCTCCCCTCGACCCGGAACTTGCCGCAGCGCTCCGCGCGGCGGGGCGATCGGCCGGCAGTCATGCCGCGCTGCTGACATCGCCGGACCGGCCGGGGCATTATCTGATGGTCAAGCGCAGCCCGAACACGGACGCCGCGCGCGATGGCGTCGTTCTGTTCATCGACGGCGCTCGCCTGCTGGCCTCAGACGCGCCGTTCTGGAAGCAGGACAATGTATCCGCGCGCCTGTCCATGCCGGACGGCAAAACGATTTCCGGTACCGACGCCCCGATGGCGGGCGATCATTTCTCCCGGACGCTCCGCAGCGCCTCGCAGCCTTTGTTGCTGGACACGACGCTCAGCGTCGGCTGGCGCGACCTGCTGCTGCCGGGCGCGGCACTGGCAACGGCCGTCGCAGCCACCCTGCTCTATCTTGCCGGCCTCGCCGTTGCCCGCCAATGGTCGCTGACGCGCGCCGCGGAACGCCGGGCCGAACTCGCCGATCTCGACGCGCGCCTGACGCATGCGTCGCGGGTGAACGCGATGGGCGAGATGGCCAGCGGCATGGCGCATGAACTGACGCAGCCGCTGACCGCGATCCTGGCGCAGGCGCAGGCCGGGCGGCGGCTGCTCTCCGCCGGCAACCTGCCGCCGCTCGGCGGCGCGCTCGACGATGTGGTTGCGCAGGCGCGGCGCGCTTCGGCGATCCTCGACCGGCTGCGCCAATGGTCGAAGCCGCGGGAAGCATCCCCCAGCGCGACCGATCTTCGCGGCGCGGTCGCCAATGTGCAGGCGCTTCTCGGCGCCGAGGCGACCCGGCGCGGGATAGCGCTGGACATAGACATGCCTGAGGCGCCACTCGTCGCGAATGTCGATCAGGTCGAGATCGAACAGGTGATCTTCAATCTGGTCCGGAACGCAATGGAAGCGCTGGCGGATGCCGACGAGAAGCGCGTGACAATCACATTGCGCGGCGACGGCAAGGACGTGGTGCTGGACGTCCAGGACACCGGCCCCGGCGTCGCGCCGGAGGTGCGGCCGAAATTGTTCACGCCCTTTGCGACGACCCGGCCCGACGGAACCGGCCTTGGGCTGGCTCTCAGCCAGCGGCTGGTCGAGCGCGCCGGCGGCGAGATCGGCTATGTCGCGCCCGAGCGCGGCGCGCTGTTCAGGGTCATCCTGCCGCGCGGCGGAGGAGATCAGGCCTGATGCATCCGGTCTATCTGGTCGATGACGACGATGCGGTGCGTTCCGCACTGGCGCTGCTGCTGTCGACCGTCGGCGTCGAGGTGAAGGGGTTCGCCGATCCGACGGTGTTTCTCGGCCAATGGCCGAGGCTCGCGCCGGGATGTTTGATCTTCGACATCCGCATGCCGATGATCACCGGGCTGAAATTGCAGGAGAAGCTTGCCGAGCTCGGCAATGACTGGCCGGTGATCGTGATTTCAGGCCATGGCGACATCGAGGCCTGCCGCCGCGCCTTCCGCAATGGCGCTGTCGACTTCCTGTCCAAGCCGATCGACGAGGACGATCTGATCGAGGCGATCCAGAAGGCGCAAGGGCAACTGGAAACACTGCTCGACGCCAAGGCGCTGCGGGCTGAGACCGAGGCGCTGCTGGCGTCGCTGACCGCGCGCGAGCGCGAGGTGCTCGACCGGATCGCGCAAGGGTTCTCCACGCGGCAGATCGCCGAGGGGCTCGGCCTGTCGCCGCGCACCGTCGACAGCCACCGCGTCGCGATCGGGGGGAAGCTCGGCACGACGTCGCAAGCCGAGATGACCCGGCTCTGGCTTGAGGCGCAGGGTCCGTAGAACTACCGAGGCGGGCAAAAGCCCTACGGATTCAGCGGCGGCGCGACGCCCGATAGGTTCTCCTCATCCAACACAGAGGAGTTACGCCTATGTTTCGCAAGATCGTTCTCACCGCCGCGCTGATCGCCCCCGTCGGCGCATTCGCCCAGGAGTTGCCGACCGCTCCCTACCTGCCGCTCGAACTGGCCGCCAAGGCCGCCGACGCGGCGATCAAGGCCTGCTCCGAGAAGGGCCATGCCGTAGCGGTGGCCGTGGTCGCCCGCGACGGCGCCACCAAGGTCCTGCTGAAGGCCGACCGTTCCGGCCCGCACACCGGTTCCAGCGCGACCGGCAAGGCCTTCACCTCGGCCGCCATGGGCCGCCCGAGCGGCGACCTCGCCAAGTTCATCTCCGAGAACCCGGCCAATGACGGCCTGCGCGACATGGACTCGCGCTTCGTGATCCAGGGCGGCGGCCTGCCGGTCAAGTTCGGCGACGCTCTCGTCGCCGGCATCGGCGTGGGCGGCGCGCCGTCGGGCGACATCGACGCCGAATGCGCGGCCGCCGGCATCGCGGCGATCGGCGCACAGTAAGATCGCAAGGATCGACATATCTGGCCCGCCGGCGATGGCGGGCCTTTTGCGTTCAGGTAGCCGCGTAGGCGCGCAACGCGTCGAACAGGACGTCCGCCACGCGCCGGATACGCGCGCTCGTGCGCACGTCGCGGTGCATGGCGATCCATGTCGGCAATGACGGCAGGTCGAACTCCGGCAGGAGCGCCTCGACGTCGGGATCACGCGCGATGAGCGGCCCTTGGGCGATGCCGACGCCATTGCCGGCGCGCACGGCCTGCCAGTAGACGATCTGGTTGTCGGTTCGGAACCGGAAGGCGCTGCGCGCCACGGGCATGCCGAACGCGGCGAACCCCTTCAGCATCTGGTCGTTGCGATCGAAGCCGATCAAGTCATGGTCGAGCAGGTCCCGCCCGCTCTCGGGCCGGCCGCGCCGGGCGAGATAAGCCCGCGACGCGCAGAACCGCAGCGGAATGTCGGCGACCTTCTTCGCGATCAGCTCCTGCTGCGCCGGGCGCACCATGCGGATGGCGATATCGGCGTCGCGCCGCAGCAGGTTCTCGACCCGGTCGGACGCGACGATCTCGACCTCGATACCGGGTTCATCCATCGCCAGCCGCGCGGTGATGGCGGGCAGCACGAAGGCCGACACCATCTCCGAGGCCGAGATGCGGACCGGACCGACCATGCGCTCTTCGCGTCCCGCCGCCTGCAGCGAAAGCGATGCCATCGCCTCGGCGGCGGCCCTGCCCCGCTCCATCAAGGCAGCGCCGGCCTCCGTCAGCTCGTAGCCGCGCCGGCCACGCAGGAACAATTTCACGCCAAGCGCCCGCTCCAGCTCGTCGACATGGCGGCCGACCGTCGGCTGGCTGGACCCGAGCGCCCGCGCGGCGGCCGACAGCGAACCCGTCTCGCCGACCGCGACCAGAGTGCGGATCAGGTTCCAGTCGAAGGGCTGCATATATTCAATCCTGAATATCCATTCTCCATATCTATCCAATTTTCGAATACGGGTCGAGCGACTAGCTTCCGGACATCGCACCCGAACACCGGAGAGACGGAAATGACGAAGACAATTGCAATCCTAGGCGCAGGCGGCCGCGTGGCCAACGAGGTCGGCCAGGCCTTTCTCGATGCCGGCTATCGCGTGCGCGCCGTGACGCGCAACGGCCGTCCGGTGCTGCCGGGCGCGACGAGCGTCGCAGCCGACGCGATGGACGAGGCACAGCTCGCCGCGGCTGTGGACGGAGCGGACTTCGTCTTCAACGGACTCAACCCGCTCTACACCGAATGGCCGAAAAAGGTGATGCCGATGGCGCGCAACGTGATGGGCGCGCTGCGCGGCAAGGGCATCCGGCACCTGTTCATCGGCAATGTCTATGCGTTCGGCTCGCCGATGCCGCCGGTGCTGCGCGAGGACACGCCGATGCATCCGTCGACCGTCAAGGGCCGCATCCGCATGGAGATGAAGGCGCTGTTCCGGGCCGAGGCGGAGGCGCATGGCACGCAGACGATCATCCTGCGGGCGGGCGATTTCTTCGGGTCGGGCACGGGGTCGTGGTTCGACCAGGCGCTGGTGTCGAAACTCGACAAGGGCGTGTTCACCGCGCCCGGGCCGATGGACCTGCCGCATGCCTGGGCCTATCTGCCCGACCTGGCGCAGGCGTTCGTCGCGGCGGCGGCCGCTGCGGAACGGCTGCCGGCGTTCGAGGCGCTGCATTTCCCCGGCCACACCGCCACGCTGGCGGACATGAAGGCGGCGATCGAGCGCGCGACCGGGCGCGAGTTGAAGACCTCCTTCATGCCCTGGTGGGTGATCCGCCTGATCGGGCCGTTCAATCCGATGCTACGCGAGTTCTCGATCATGAACTATCTGTGGCGGGAGCCGCACAAACTCGTCTCCGACCGGATCGAGGCGTTGCTGGGCCCCCTGCCCCGCACGCCTCTGGACGAGGCGGTCGCCCGGTCGCTGGCGGACCTTTCCCGGCAACGCGCGGCGGAGAAGAGTGCGGCCTAGCCGAGGCGCATCGCGGCTGCTAGACCTGCCCTGCGCGCCGCAAAAGTGCAGGAGGAAGCCAGCCGCATGCCCGTCATCCAGTCGCAGATCTCCCCCTCCTCGGACGCCTTCAAGGCGAACGCCGACAAGATGCGTTCGCTCGTCGCCGACCTCTCCGCCAAGGCGGCGCAGGTCGAACTCGGCGGACCGCAGGAGGCGCGGGAGCGCCATGCCTCGCGCGGAAAGCTGCTGCCGCGCGACCGGCTTGCCCAGCTCCTCGATGCGGGCGCGCCTTTCCTCGAGATCGGCCAGTTCGCCGCGTGGGACATGTATGGCGGCGATATCGCCTCGGCCGGCATGATCGCCGGCATCGGTCGCATCGAGGGCCGCGAATGCGTGGTCGTGGTCAATGACGCGACGGTCAAGGGCGGCACCTATTATCCGATGACGGTGAAGAAACATCTGCGCGCGCAGGAGATCGCGTTGCAGAACAATCTGCCCTGCGTCTACCTGGTCGACTCGGGCGGCGCGAACCTCCCGAACCAAGACGAGGTGTTCCCGGACCGCGAACATTTCGGCCGCATCTTCTACAACCAGGCGAACATGAGCGCGGCCGGCATTCCGCAGATCGCCTGCGTCATGGGCTCCTGCACCGCCGGCGGCGCCTATGTGCCGGCCATGTCGGACGAGACGATCATGGTGCGCAACCAGGCGACGATCTTCCTCGGCGGCCCGCCGCTGGTGAAGGCCGCGACGGGCGAGGAAGTGTCGGCAGAGGATCTGGGCGGCGCGGAGGTTCACACGCGCCAGTCCGGCGTCGCGGATCACTACGCGATGAACGACGAGCACGCGCTCGCCATCACGCGGCGAATCGTCCGGAACCTGAATCGCAAGAAGAGCTTGCAGCTCGAAACGCGCGCTTCCGTTCAACCGCTTCACTCAGGCGACGAGATTTATGGCGTCGTGCCGCAGGACACGCGCACGCCCTATGACGTGCGGGAGATCATCGCGCGGGTCGTCGACGGTTCCGAACTCGACGAGTTCAAGGCGAACTATGGCACGACGCTCGTCACCGGCTTCGCCCATATCCACGGGCTTCCGGTCGGCATCATCGCCAACAATGGCGTGCTGTTCTCCGAGAGCGCGCTGAAGGGCGCGCATTTCATCGAACTGTGCTGCCAGCGGAAAATCCCGCTGGTCTTCCTGCAGAACATCACCGGCTTCATGGTCGGCCGCAAATACGAGGCCGGCGGCATCGCCAAGGACGGCGCGAAGCTGGTCACGGCGGTCGCCACCGCGCGGGTGCCGAAAGTCACGATGATCATCGGCGGCTCGTTCGGCGCGGGCAATTACGGCATGTGCGGCCGCGCCTACTCGCCCCGCTTCCTGTGGATGTGGCCGAATGCACGCATCTCGGTGATGGGCGGCGAACAGGCCGCGACCGTGCTGGCGCTGGTCAAGCGCGAGGGCATCGAACGCAGGGGCGGTTCGTGGAGCGCCGAGGAGGAGCGTGAGTTCCGTGCGCCGATCCTCGAAAAATACGAGCGCGAGGGCCACCCGCTCTATTCGTCGGCGCGGCTCTGGGACGACGGCATCATCGACCCCGCGAAGACGCGCGAAGTGCTTGCGCTGTCCTTGTCGGCGGCGCTCAATGCCGAGCTGGAAGACACGAAATTCGGCGTATTCAGGATGTAGCCTGTCCAGAGCGAGGACGACACCATGGCCAAGCACCGCATCTATTCGATCAGTTTCGCCAGCGTCTACCCGCACTATATCGCCAAGGCGGAGAAGAAGGGACGCACGAAAGCCGAGGTCGACGAGATCATCTCGTGGCTGATGGGCTATGACGCCGCAGGCCTCGCGGCGGTCCTCGAAAACCGCACCGACATCGAGACCTTCGTCACGCTGGCCCCGCGCCTGAATCCCAATCGCGCGCTGATCAAGGGGCTGATCTGCGGCATCCGCGTCGAGGAGATCGAGGAGCCTGTGATGCGCGAGATCCGCTATCTCGACAAGCTGATCGACGAGTTGGCGAAGGGCAAGGCAATGGGGAAAATCCTGCGAGCGGGGTGAGTGACAAGGCGCACCGGACTTGCGTGAGACAAAGAGAACCACGCCGCACCATTGCCAAATCATGCCCGCACGTGACAAACGTCATGCGGGCGATCTGCCTGACGGCAACTCAGCGGCATCTGACTGAATCGTCCCCCTTGTGCGCGCCACCGCGCCACGCCGGAGTCATCTCATGAACATGCACGCCGCGCCGGTCGTCGACATCGACGCGCAGCCATGGGTGAAAATCCTCAACCGCTACCGGCAGCCGAACCGCACGCGCAGCACATTCGAACTCGCCGTCACAGTCGTCCCGTTCCTGGCTCTGTGGGCGCTGACGCTTGCATCTGCCCAATACGGTTTCTGGTGGGGGCTGGTGCTGATCGTGCCGGCGGCCGGTTTCCTGCTGCGCCTGTTCATGATCCAGCACGATTGCGGCCACGGCGCATTCTTCGCCCACCGCCGCGCCGACGACTGGACCGGCCGCGTGCTGGGCGTTCTGACGCTCACCCCTTACGACTATTGGCGCGGCGCACATGCCACCCATCACGCCTGCTCCGGCAATCTCGACGCGCGCGGCATAGGCGACATCGAAACGCTGACGGTTGCCGAATACCGCGCACTGTCGCCGTTCGGCCGGCTGCGCTACCGGCTCTACCGCAATCCGGCGGTGATGTTCGCCGTCGGCCCGATTTATCTCTTCATATTCAAGCACCGCTGGCCGTTCGAAACATTCAAGGTCGCCGGCAAGCCATGGGCCTCCACGATGGCGACCAATTTCGCCATCGCCGCGTTCTGCGCCGGGCTCATCTGGCTGACCGGCATCATGCCGTTCCTGATGGTCCATCTGCCGGTCGTGGTGCTGGCGGGCGCCGCCGGCATCTGGCTGTTCTACGTACAGCACCAGTTCGAGGACACACACTGGGACGGCGACACCGAGTGGAATTTTCAGGAGGCCGCGCTGCACGGCTCGTCGAACTACGAACTGCCCCAGCCGTTGCAGTGGCTGACCGGCAATATCGGCATCCATCATGTCCACCATCTCTCCAGCAGGGTGCCGTTCTACCGGCTGCCGGAGGTGTTGCGCGACCATCCGCAACTGGCTGACACCGGGCGGATCACGATCATGGAAAGCCTGCGCTGCGTGAAACTGGTCTTGTGGGACGAACGCAAGCGCCGCCTGGTGTCGTTCCGCGAGGCGATGGCGTAGACACCGGTCCTGTCTCGTCCTCGGGCGAGAATGGTATTTCACGATCTTGGCGCAATTCCCGCAGGGTGAAGCCCCCTTCGCCTGCGAGCCGCTATTTGAACGCCTCGTTCACCAGGGTGATCTTCTTGTCGATCAGGTCGGCCATGGGCTGCTGTCCCATGGCCACGAAGATTTCGCGCGCCGCGTTGAAATAGCCGATCGCCTTGCCGGCCTCGGGCTTGCCGCCGCCGAACGCGGCGAGGTTCCAGTGCACGTCGCCGATATTGTTCTGGCCGATCGCCCACTGCATCGGCGCCGCCTCGCGGGTGAAGATGCGGAGCGACTCCTCGAAGACCTGGCGGGCCTCGGCCAGCGTGTCGGGTTTGCCCGTGCCGGTCGACAGGTTGAGCAGGCAGATGCCGAGACGGCTCTTGGCGTTGGCCCAGTCGATCGGCGACATGTCGGGCGTCACGACTTCAAGCGCGGCGCGGTTGGCGTCGGCCGCCTCGCGCAAATTCTTCTCGAAGTCCTCGACGGTCGCCAGCGATTGCAGGGCCAGCGCGAGATTGGACATGTTCTGCGCCCAGAGCAGCGGCGCGCGATCGCGCCGGTGTTCCTCCAGTCCGTTGCGATAGGCCACGACCGCCTGCCGCTCGAAGGCCGCGTCGCCCGACAAAGCCGCCATCAGGTGCAGCGTGTTGCCGTCGTTCATCTGCGTCATCGCCCAGTCCATCGGAAAGTCGGAGCGGACATAGACCTCCCGCGCGGCCTCGAAGGCGGCGTGCGATTGTTCGAGCACGGCAAGGTCGCGATTGCGCTGGCCGATCGTCTGCAGGGTCGAGGCGAGATTGTTCTTCGCCGCGGCCCAGTCGAGCGGCGCGGCGGCGCGGTCGAAAACCTCCAGCGCGCTGTCGAACGCGGCCTTCGCCCTGCCGAGGCTGTCCACGCCCGTCTCGTGGACCGCCAGATTGACGAGCGCCGTGCCGAGATTGACCTGGCTGAGCGCCCAATCGGCCGGCCAGGTCTCGCGGTTGCGCACCGTCATCGCCGCCTCGAACGCCTCTATGGCCTGCCGGTGCAGCGCAGGATCGTTCGCCGCCTCGCCAAGCGAGGTGAGCGTATTGCCGAGATTGTTGGTGATCGACGCCCAACTGATCGGATCGCTGTCGCGCGTCGCCACCTCGAGCGCGGCGCGATAAGCGGCCTCGGCGCGGCGGAAGCCCGCGACGTCGCCGGCCGGCTCCGCCAGCCTGTATTCGGCGATGCCGATATTGCCCTGCGTCTCCATCCAGGAGGCGGGATCGGCCTCCCGGGGCCGCTTTGCGATGGCCTGCGAATAGGCGGCGAGGGCCTTGCGCAACATCGCCGGGTCGCCGGTCCGCTCGCCCAGCGTCACGTAGATGTTGCCGATATTGTTCTGCGAGGCAGCCCAGTTCACGTCGTCGCTCAGTGACGCGAACGTCGCCGAGGTCTGCTCGAAGATCACGAGCGCCCGCTGAAGGTTGTCGACGCCGCTCTCCATTTCGCCGAGCGAATGGAGCACCACCGCCATATTGTTGCTCGTCGTCGCCCAATCATGCCCACGGTCGCCATTCGGCACCATGTCCAGCACGGTTTGATAGGCGACGAGCGATGCCTTGTAAGCCGCGGTGTCATGGCGCGCGTCGCCCTGGCCGTAGAGCGCCTGCGCCTCCAGGTTCTTGTAGTTCCAGGCGAGCTTCTCGTCCCATTTCACGACGAGCTCATAGGCCTTGCCGTAGTCGGCGGCGGCGGCGGAGAAGGCGAAGGCGAGGCTGGCGGCGTCGGCCCGCTTCACATAGATCGCGGCGTCGGCAAGGCGCTTTTCCTTCAACTGCTGTTCGAGATTGTCGAGCGTGCCGGCGTTCTTCTCGATGCGCGCGACGGCCTGGTCGAGGAATTCGCGCGCCGTCACGATGGCGCCCTCGCCGATCGCCCGGTCGGCGGCGGCCGACAGGCTGGCGAGTTCGGGATCGTCGGTGCGCAGCGCCGCGCGCTGGGCCGTCATCTCGCGCAGGCGTCCGGCCTGCTCCTGAAGCAGCTTGTCGAACTGGGCCGGGTCCTTCGGGATGATCTCCGTGCCCATGGCGCGCAGCACGCCGTAGAGCGCGTCGAGCTTGACGCCCTCGCGCGCGGCCACCTGCTCGACCTGGATGCGCTCGGCGGACGGCAGGTCGGCCATGGTCAGCAGCAATTGCCGGCGTTCGCCGGTGATCCGGCCGTCCGGCCCCGCGGGTTCCTCCGGCGCGACCCCGAAATAGAGCAGCCGGCGCAGGCTTTCGTTCGTCCAAGGCCGCTGCTTCGTGCCGGTGGCCAGATAGACCTCCTCGGTCACCATGCGCATGACCTGGCCGAACTCGACGCCTTTCAGCGCGGCCAGATGGCGCAGCAGCGCGGCGGCATAGGGGCTGTTGGAGCCGGCATTGCCGTCCAGCGCCGGCTGGCCGGGTTCTGCGGCGAAACCGATCACCATGCCGAGATTGTCGTCCGCCGGCTTCGACTGCGCGATGAGCTTGACGCCGCGCACCAGCGCAAGACCGCTGGCCCCGACCGGCGCGGGCGCGGCGTCGGGCGCGGTCTTCACCATCGATCCGGGCGGGAACGGATTGGTGCGGCACGCGTCGAGCAGCACGATGGTGACGGGGACGGTCGCCTTGAGGCTGTCGAGGACAGTGGAGAGCGGGACCAGCTTCTCGGCCGCGTCGTCGAGCGAGGCGGCGTTGGCGTCGACCGGGACCAGCCAGTTCTCGCCGCCTGCCTCGATGCCATGGCCGGAATAGTAGATCAGCGCGACGTCGGCCCCTTCGGCGTCCTCGGCGAAGCGTTCGAGGTCGCGGCGCAATCTGGCGGCGTCGCGGTTGGTCACGGAGCGGGCGTCGAAACCGAGATCGGTCAGCAGCTTGACCATGTCGCGCGCGTCATTGGCCGGATTCGGCAGCGCCGGGATCTGGCTGTACTCGGACTGGCCGATCACCAGCGCGACGCCGTTCAGGGATCTTGGCTCTTCGGCGAGCGCCGTCCGACCGACGAATGCAAGCGCGACCAGCAGCAGCGCCGCGGTCAGAACTGGCCGGCCCGGGACGCGGCGGCGCAAGGCGAGGAATGCAAACATCGACGACATCTTACACAGGCGCGGGCAAACGCAAACGGTCCTGAGATTTATCCGCACAAGACCACTTGCGGCCCTTGATGAAGGCGCTACGGTCCGCCGCATATCCGTCAATTCAGGTGATCCATGCCGTCGCTCCACGCCATTTCGCTTCCCGTCTTCAGCCGCGCTTTCGCCAACCTGTCGAAGAACCTCGACAAGGCCCGCGCCTGGCCGACGCCAATGGCGTCGCGCACCAGGACCTGCTTGCCGCCCGGCTCTATCCCGACATGCTGCCGCTGACCGGGCAGGTGCAGCGCGCATCCGACAGCGCCCGTTTCGTGGCCGTGCGCGTCGCCGGAACGGAGCCGAAGCCGATGGCGGACGACGAAAAGACGTTCGACGACCTGCAGGCCCGCATCGCCGCCACGCGCGCCTATATCGACGGCGTGCCGGCCAGCGCCTTCGAGGGCAAGGAGGCGAAGGAGGTGGTGTTGAAGTTCGGCGGCCGCGAGGTGCCGTTCACCGCCGAGAGCTACATCCTCACCTTCGCGCTGCCCAACTTCTTTTTCCATGCAGCGACCGCCTACGGGATCATGCGGCACAAGGGCGTGCCGCTCGGAAAGATCGATTTCCTGACGGGCGGGTGAACCGGCTTCCATTGCGGGGGCATTCACCCTCGCGCGGCATGGGTCTATGATCATCGCTCCTCGAAGGGAGAGAGACGATGGCGACCGGCTTCTTCTGGTATGAACTGATGACCACCGACGTCGCGGCGGCGGAGGCGTTCTATCCCGCCGTGATCGGCTGGACGACGCAGGAATTTCCCAATCCCGACATGCGTTATGTCGTGGTGAACGCCGGAGAGGCCGGCGTCGGCGGTCTGATGACCATCCCCGCCGAGGCGGCGAAGATGGGCGCGCAGCCTGCCTGGGTCGGCTACATCAAGGCCGGCGATGTCGACGCGCAGACCGAGGGCGTGCGAAAGGCGGGCGGCATCGTGCATCGGCCGCCGGAGGAAATCCCGGGCGTCGGGCGCTTTTCCGTCGTCGCCGACCCGCAGGGCGCGATGTTCATGCTGCTCCAGCCCTATGGCCCGGACCAGCCGCCGCCCGTGCCGATGACGCCCGGCCATGTCGGTTGGCGCGAATGGATGGGAGACGATCTGGAGGCCGGCGTCGACTTCTATGCCGGCCAATTCGGCTGGACGCGCGACGAGGCCGTCGACATGGGCGAGATGGGCACATACCAACTCGTCGCTCTGGACGGCGCCCAGATGGCGGGCATGATGAAACGGCCGCCGCATGTCCCGGTCTGCTTCTGGGGTTTCTACTTCAACGTCGACGGCATCGACGCGGCCGCGAAACGCGTGACCGACAATGGCGGCCAGATCGTCATGGGCCCGATGCAGGTTCCCGGCGGACAATGGGTCGTCAACTGCATGGACCCCCAGGGCGCGCATTTCGGGCTTCTCAGCAACAGCAAGTAGCGTCATAACCGTTTGGCGGCGGCAAACGGGAGGATGCATGACGACAAGCTTCGTCGAGACGGACAAGGGCAGGATCGCGGTCATTCAATCGCGCGAGGACGGGCCGCCGATCCTGCTGATCCATGGCAATTCGAGCTGCAAGGAAATCTTCTCGCGCCAGTTCGCCGATCCGCAACTGTCGCAATTCCGGCTCGTCGCCTTCGACCTGCCCGGACATGGCGAATCCGCGGACGCTGCAGAACCGGCCGCGACCTACACCTTCGCCGGCTACGCCTCCGTGGCCGAACAGGTCATCGCGGCGCTGGGACTGGCGCGGCCGACCGTATTCGGCTGGTCGCTGGGCGGTCATATCGCGCTCGAAATGGTCGGGCGCGGCGCTGACCTCGCCGGCGTGATGATCTCGGGAACACCGCCGGTGAAGGCCGAGCTGGAATCGCTGATGGCCGGATTCAACATCGACCCGACCGCCGAGAACCTGACGGGGAAACGCGACTTCACCGACGAGGACGTCATCGCCTACGCCACGCACACGTCGGGCGTGGACGGGATCGTCGACCCGCATGCCTTGCGCATGGTGCGACGGACCGACGGGCGGGCGCGCGAAACCATGTTCGGCTCCGTCGTCGCCGGTCAGGCGCTGGACGAACGCGAGATCGTCGCGACGATGGCGGTTCCGCTCGCCATCGTGAACGGCGAGGCCGACCCGTTCATCCAGGCGCCTTACTTCGACAGACTGACCTACGGCTCGCTGTGGCCGCGCGGCGTCGTGCGCATGGTGGGCGCGGGGCATGCCCCCTTCCTGCAGAAGCCGCAGGAGTTCAATTTTCTTCTCTCGGAATTCGCAGGCCAGGCATGAGTAAGATGTTCAAGAAGATTCTGATCGCCAATCGCGGCGAGATCGCGTGCCGCGTCATGCGCACGGCGCGGCGCATGGGCGTCGCCACCGTCGCCGTCTATTCGGACGCGGATGCGCGCTCCATGCATGTCGCCATGGCCGACGAGGCGGTGAATATCGGTCCCGCGCCCGTGGCGGACAGCTATCTGCGCGCCGACAGGATCATCGAGGCGGCGAAGGCGACCGGCGCGCAAGCCATCCACCCGGGCTATGGCTTCCTGTCGGAGAACCCGAACTTCGTGCAGCAAGTCGTTGACGCCGGACTCGTTTTCATCGGCCCGTCGGCAAAGTCGATCCGGGCGATGGGCCTGAAGGACGCGGCCAAGGCGCTGATGGAAAAGGCGGGCGTGCCGGTGGTGCCGGGCTATCATGGCGACGGGCAGGCGCTGGTGCTGCTGGCGACCAAGGCGCGCGAGATCGGCTTCCCCGTGCTGATCAAGGCGCGCGCCGGCGGCGGCGGCAAGGGCATGCGCAAGGTCGACCATCCCGACGATTTCGCCGAGGCGCTTGCCGGGGCGAAGCGCGAGGCCAAGGCCGCCTTCGGCGACGACGCGGTGCTGGTGGAAAAATATGTCGAGAAGCCGCGCCACATCGAGGTGCAGGTGTTCGGCGACAATCACGGCAATGCGGTCCACCTGTTCGAGCGCGACTGCTCGGCGCAGCGCCGCCACCAGAAGGTGATCGAGGAGGCGCCCGCGCCCGGCATGCCCGAGGCGATGCGCAAGGCGATGACCGAGGCCGCGGTGAAGGCGGCGAAGGCGATCGACTATTCGGGCGCAGGCACGATCGAGTTCATCGTCGACGCGTCGGACGGGCTGCGCGCCGACCGGTTCTGGTTCATGGAGATGAACACGCGGCTGCAGGTCGAGCATCCGGTGACCGAGATGGTGACCGGGGTCGACCTGGTCGAATGGCAATTGCGGGTGGCGGCGGGCGAAACGATCCCGCTGACGCAGGACCAGATCAGGCTGAACGGCCACGCCTTCGAGGCGCGCATCTATGCCGAGGACGCGACCAAGGGGTTTCTGCCGGCCATCGGCACGCTGCATCATCTGCGCTTTCCCGAGCACGCGCCCGACGGCGCGTCGATGCGCATCGAGACGGGCGTGCGCGAAGGGGATGCGATCTCGCCCTTCTACGATCCGATGATCGCCAAGCTGGTGGTCCACGCGGCGGACAGGCCGGCGGCCCTGACGGCACTCGGCGAGGCGCTCGACCGAACCGAAATCGCCGGGTCGATCACCAACACGCCCTTCCTGGCGGCGCTCGCCGCCGACCCCGATTTCGTGTCAGGCGACGTCGACACAGGCCTGATCGGCCGGCATCAGGAGCGGCTGACCGCCCTGCCCCCGCCATCACCTGGCGATATCGCGGACGCGGCGCTCGCAGCGAGCGGCGCGCGCGCCAACCCGGCCGCGGCCGATCCCTGGTCGGCAATGGCGGGCTATGCGCATTTCCACCCGGTGGCTCGCAGCGTGACGCTGGAGCATGGCGGCGAGAAGACGGTGGCGAGGGTTTCGCTGTCGGGCGGCCGAGCGTCGGTGTCGTTTGCAGACGACGCGCATGCGCCGAGCCTGTCCGCACGCACGGCGGTGTGGCCCGGCCACGTCACCGTGTTCGACGGCCCGGTCGGCCACAGTTTCAAGGTCGGCGATCCGTTCGAAGCGGCGGCGGATGCGGGCAGCGGCTCGGGAACACTGCGGGCGCCGATGCCCGGCCTCGTCAAGGTGGTGCGGGCGGCCGCCGGCGACGCCGTGACCAAGGGCAAGCCGCTGCTGATCCTGGAAGCGATGAAGATGGAGCACACGATCACCGCGCCGTTCGACGGCGAGATCGCCGAGATCGTCGCGGAAGGCGCGCAGGTGATGGACGGCGCGGTTCTGGTGAAGTTCGCCGAGGCGTGAGGCAGCAAAAAGCCGCGCCGGCTTTGTCCCCGCCGGTCGCGGCCTTTCCACGCCGTCATTCAGCGTCCCCCGCCCAGACGGCGCGAACCGTGCGCTGGCGCGCCGCCTCGCGTCCCCCGAAACGTCAGATCAGTGGACCGTCATCCATTCGCGCGCTTCGCGCAGCGCCTTGGCGATGTCCTGCTTGGACATGGCCGACGAGAGTTCGGCCCGCAGTTCCGCCGCGCGGGCCGAGCCCTTGATGGCGGCGATGTTGAACCATTTGTGGGCGGCCACCATGTCCGCGTCGCAGTCGCGGCCGGTCGCATACATCATGCCCAGTTCAAACAGGATGTCCGCCTGGGCGGTCGCGCCGATCGATCCGAAGTCGGCTTCGAGCATTTCAAAACGTGCCATGTCCCTTGTCCCTGTCCTTGCCAGTTTCCGCCGGATTTGCTGTCCCCGTCCGGCGTTGTTTCTATGGGATGGAGCATGGCGGCCAGCCTTGAATGCGGCGTGAACGGGTGTGCTTAATTTGCGGAAAACAAAGCTAAAACAAGCGGTAAACGCGAGATTCCGTTAAGCATCGAAGCCGCTGGACTTCGCGGGAAACCGCTAAAATCCGTCGAAAATCGGCGAGGCGGCGCGAAAGGAACCGCTAACTACGGCGCACAGTCACATCGGCATCCGGCGTAAAGACGATGGGCGTTTCAGGCTGGCCGGATGCTGCCGGAGCGGCCGGAAGATCATGCGAAGACGCGCGCTTCTCCCGCTTTTGTTTCGTCACAGTTTGGTTTACGTTGACGTTTGCGTAAGGCGGAGACAGGACGGAGCAACCGGGCCACCGCCGTAGTTCGAGACGCAGGGAGGAATTCAATGCTTCGCAAACTCGTCGTAGCCGCGGCCGCGACCTTCATGATGACCGCTGGCGCCTATGCCGACCCGATCGAGGGCACCTGGCTCACGGGCGACAAAGTGCTGCTCAAGATCAGCCCGTGCGGCGGCAATTTCTGCATCACCGTTGCGTCGGGCCAGCACAAGGGCAAGTCGGCGGGCAGCATGGCTGCATCCGGCGGCGGCAGCTACAAGGGGTCGGTGACGCGCGTCTCGACCGGCAAGACCTACAAGGGCAGCGGCAAGCTTTCCGGCAACACGCTCCGCGTCAAGGGCTGCGTCGCGGCCGTCCTGTGCGAAAGCCAGACCTGGACGCGCCAGTAAGCGCCAGCACATCCCGAATCCGAAAGGAGGCCTCGCGGCCTCCTTTTTTGTTGCGCGGCGCCCGGCGCCAATTCCTGAACGCGCGTCAACCAAGCTGAACTCCCGATGAACGCCGCTCTCAGGGTGAGTTCAGAGCCGGACGGTTAGTCTCTCCCCAACATCAAGGGACAGGCCATGTTTGCTCGCCGCTTCGCCATCGTCAGCCTCACCACCATCCTCTTCGGACTGGTCATGGCCAACATCGTTGCGCAAGCGGGCCGCGAACGGACCTGGACAAATAACCGCGTCGTCACCTGCGACCTCAGGGAAGGTCTCGCATGCGGCGGCATCCGGTTCTGAGATCAAGGAAACCGACCATGCGCAACAACCCGATCCGCGAACTGATCGCCATGCTGCCCCGGCTCGCCATGGTCACCTCGCTCGCCGTCGTCACGGCGACCGGCGCGACGCGCCTGATGGCCGAGCCGGATCCGATCGCCCAGACGGCTCTCTTCGGCGGCGAGTTCGCCAAGCCGAACGGCGTCGGTTTCGTGCTGGCCGTCAGCCTGCAGCGCAATGGCGCGGGCCTGAGATAGGGTCTCATTGCGCTTTGCTTGAAAATCTTCCGCGCAAAAGCGCGCGGGGCCCCTCTCCAAACGTCATGCACAAGCGTCTATATTGGTGCATGGAAAAGAGAATCTACCCGAAAGCAATCGAGACCGTCGTAACCCCCGAGCCCTTCGCACGGCAGAGCTTCACCGACCCCAAGGAAGCCGTCGCGCAGCTCAAATGGCTCTATGACCGCAACACCGCGTTCCTGCGCGACGCCTTCGCCTCCATCGGAACGAAACCGCCCGCGACCCGCTTCCGCGCCTTCTATCCGGAAGTCAGCTTCGCCATCCAGTCATTCGCGGAAATCGACTCCCGCCACGCCTATGGCCACATGTATTCGCCGGGGCACTATTCGACGACGATCACGCGGCCGGACCTGTTCGACACCTATCTGGTCGATCAGTTGCGGCTGATCGTGCGCAATCACGGCGTGCCGGTCACCATATCGGAATCCGAGACTCCGATCCCGCTGCATTTCGCCTTCCTCGAAGGCACGCATGTGGACGGTTCGGTCGCGGACCTGCTGAAGCGGCCGATCCGCGACGTCTTCGACGTGCCGGACCTCAACGCCACCGACGACCTGATCGCCAACGGCACCTACGAGCCGGCGCCCGGCGAACCGATGCCGCTCGCGCCCTTCACCGCGCAGCGCATCGACTATTCGCTGCACCGACTGTCGCACTACACCGCGACGAGCCCGAACCATTTCCAGAACTTCGTCCTGTTCACCAACTACCAGTTCTACATCGACGAGTTCTGCGCCTATGCGCGCAGGCTGATGGCCGAGGGCGGCGGAGGCTACGAAGCCTTCGTGGAGCCGGGCAATGTCATCACCCGCGCCGGCGAGGACAGCGCCGACGAAGGCGCCTATCCGCTGCGGCTGCCGCAGATGCCCGCCTATCACCTGGTGAAGCCCGGCCATTCCGGCATCACCATGGTCAATATCGGCGTCGGACCGTCGAACGCGAAGACCATCACCGACCATATCGCGGTGCTGCGGCCGCATGTGTGGCTGATGCTCGGCCACTGCGCTGGCTTGCGCAACACGCAGAAGCTCGGCGACTATGTGCTGGCGCACGCCTATGTGCGCGAGGACCATGTGCTGGACGACGACCTGCCGGTCTGGGTGCCGATCCCGGCGCTGGCCGAGGTGCAGGTGGCGCTGCAGGAGGCCGTTGCCGAGGTGACGGGGCTTTCCGGCTTCGAACTGAAGCGCATCATGCGCACCGGCACGGTCGCCACCATCGACAACCGAAACTGGGAACTGCGCGACCAGCGCGGGCCGGTGCAGCGGCTGTCGCAATCGCGGGCGATCGGCCTCGACATGGAATCGGCGACGATCGCGGCGAACGGTTTCCGCTTCCGCGTGCCCTACGGAACGCTGCTCTGCGTGTCCGACAAGCCGCTGCATGGCGAACTCAAGCTGCCGGGCATGGCGAGCGATTTCTACAAGCGCCAGGTGGCGCAGCATCTCGACATCGGCATCAGGGCGCTGGAGAAGCTCGCGGAAATGCCGGCCGAGCGGCTGCATTCGCGCAAGCTCCGCTCGTTCTCGGAGACCGCGTTCCAGTAGCCATCACGACTTGGCCGCAATCGGCCTTTTATTGGCGCCCATGTCGAAACGGATGATGGCCGCCCTGGCGCTCCTGATATGCGGCGGACTGCTTGCCGCGCTGGTCTCTGCCGGTTTTCTCGGACGCGTGCATCCGGCTTTCGACTCCCTCGCGCATTTCAGGCTGCATCTGGCCGCGCTGCTGGGCGTCGCCTCGCTGGCGCTGCTGGCGACGCGATTCCGGCGCGAGGGTTTCGCCGGACTGGTCCTCGCGGCCGCGAGCTTCGTCGTCACGCCCGGCACCTATGCCAATGGCCTGATCCAGTCGGCCGCGCACGCCGACGCGTCGGCCGCGGACGAACCCGTCTACCGGCTGCTCCAGTTCAACGCGCGGTTCGACAATCCGAGGCCACGGGCGTTCCTCTCGCTGGTCGGGCGGATGAGGCCCGACATCATCACCATGCAGGAGGTCTCGGCCGTCTGGGCTCCCCGCATCGAGGCCTTGCGCGCCACCTATCCGCATCGGGTCATCTGCGAGGCGCGCGGCAGGATCGGCGGCGTCGCCATCCTGTCCAGGCGTCCGTTCGTGGCGGGAACGGAGCCGCAATGCCTGGACCGCGGCGACCTCGCGGTGGCCGCGGTCGATCTGGCCGGGCGGCCGATCAACGTCGCCTCGCTGCATCTGCATTGGCCGTGGCCCTACGGGCAGGCCGCGCAGGTCAGGAGCTTGGAAGAGCCGCTGGCAGAGTTGGGCGATGCCGCGATCCTGGCCGGGGATTTCAACGCCGTACGGTGGAGCGAAACCGTCCGGGCGGTGTCGCGCGCCTCCGGGCTGGCCGACGCCGGGCCTGTCGGCCCGTCATGGCTGCCTTATGAATTGCCGCTGTCGCTGCGGCCGGCGATCGGGCTCGGCATCGACCATGTATTGTCCGGCTCGAGGATCGCGAAACTCAGCCTGTCCCGCGCCGACGATGCGGGCTCCGACCACCTGCCGGTGCTGTTCGAATTTGCCTTGGCGCCCGAAGACGAGAAGCGGACCGCGACCACCGACATCGCGATCGCGCCGCCGCCGGCCTGGGACTGACCGCGCCGTCAGCGCTTGCCGACGAGCGCCAGGATGCTCTTCTCGACCGGACCGCCCTTGCGGTGCTCGCGCGTGTCGAACGCCTTCTGCTCGATGTTCTGCGCGGCGATGATCGCGTCGATCTCCTTGGCCAGTTTTGCGATCGGCCGGTCGCAGCTCCGCTGGTCGGCGACGCGGAACGCCTTCAGCTTCCGGCCGATGGACGCGGCCATCTTCCTGGCGATGCGGCCATGCTCGCGCTCATGGGCGAAATTCGTCGCCTGAAAAGCCTTCCAGCGCCGCGCCAGCGCCGGCTCCAGCTTGGTCTGCGGCTGCGGATAGACATAGGTGATCTGGAGCTTGAACGACGCGTTCTTGGTGCGGCAGACGCCGTTCTCGTAGAGGAAGTCGCCTGTGTAGCCGGTCTTGAACTGCGTCTGGGCAATCGCCTTCGTCAGGAAGCCGTGGCGCGGACCCTTGCGGTTCATGTCCCACAGGAGCTCCATGCCGGTCTTGCCGGTGATCGAATAGTATTTCGTCGCCTCGGTAACGCGAGACTGCGCGAACGCCGATCCCGTCAGGAACCCGGCAAGCGCCAGACCCACCGCCAATTTCAATGCCGCCGCCATCAGACGCGCCTCCAACCTTGCGCGGAACAAATCATGTCCATCGCCCGGATGCAACGCCGACGATTCGCGCAGCCGGCAGTTGTCTTCCACTGCTGCATAGCGGCCACAGTTTGCTCGCCGGCTACATGTTGCCGTAGACAGGCCCCTCGCCGCCCTGCGGCGGCACCCAGTTGATGTTCTGGTTCGGGTCCTTGATGTCGCACGTCTTGCAGTGGACGCAGTTCTGGGCGTTGATGACGAATTTCACGTCGATGCCCATTCGGTCCGCCGCCGCGTTGCCGTCGGCGTCGACCCATTCGTAGACGCCGGCGGGGCAGTAGCGGGACGACGGTCCAGCGAACACGTCGTGCTCCGACGTTTTCTGCAGCGCCGGATCCTTCACCTGAAGATGGACCGGCTGATCCTCGGCGTGGTTTGTGTTCGACAGGAAGACAGATGACAGGCGGTCGAAGGTCAGGACGCCGTCGGGCTTCGGATAGTCGATCTTCGTGTGCTTGGACGCAGGTTCGAGCGAAGCGGCGTCGGTCTTGCCGTGCTTCATCGTGCCGAACGGCGAAATGCCGAACAGCGTGTTGAGCCACATGTCGAGGCCGCCGATGGCGACGCCCGGCAGGCCGAGCTTCGACCAGAGCGGCTTGACGTTGCGGACCTTCTTCAGATCCTTGCCGATGTCGGTGGCGCGCCAGGCGTCCTCATAGGTGGAAATCTCGTCGTGGCTGCGACCGTCGGCGATCGCCTGAGCGACATGTTCGGCGGCGAGCATGCCGGACAGAACCGCGTTGTGCGAACCCTTGATGCGCGGCACGTTGACGAAGCCGGCCGAGCAGCCGATCAGCACGCCGCCGGGGAACGAGACGCGCGGCACGGACTGCCAGCCGCCCTCGGTGATGGCGCGAGCGCCGTAGGACAGGCGCTTGCCGCCCTCGAACGTGCCGCGAACCGTCGGATGCGTCTTGAAGCGCTGGAACTCCTCGAACGGCGACAGGAACGGGTTCTTGTAGTTCAGGTGGACGACGAAACCCACGGCCACCAGATTGTCCTCGAGGTGGTAGAGGAACGAGCCGCCGCCGGTCGACAGGCCGAGCGGCCAGCCGAAGGAGTGCTGCACGAGGCCGGGCTTGTGGTTTTCCGGCTTCACCTGCCAGAGTTCCTTCAGGCCGATGCCGAACTTCTGCGGCTGGCGGCCTTCGGCGAGACCGAAGCGGTTGATGAGCTGCTTGGCGAGCGAGCCGCGCACGCCTTCGCCGACCATGACATATTTGCCGTAGAGCGCCATGCCCGGCGCAAAGCCGGGGCCGGGAGAGCCGTCCTTCTCCAGGCCCATGTCTCCGGTGACGACGCCCGTCACCGCGCCCTTGTCGTCGAAGGTCAAGCCGGCCGCGGCGAAGCCGGGATAGATTTCCACCCCCAGCGCCTCGGCCTTGCCCGCCAGCCAGCGGCAGACATTGCCGAGCGAGACGATGTAGTTGCCGTGATTGTTCATCAGTGGCGGCATCAGGATGTTGGGAATGCGCACGGAGCCGGCCGGCCCCAGGACCAGGAACTGGTCGTCCGTGACCTCGGTCTTGAACGGGTGATCGGCGTCCTCGCGCCAGTCGGGCAGCAGCCGGTCGATGCCGATCGGATCGACGACCGCGCCGGACAGGATATGCGCGCCGACCTCGCCGCCCTTCTCCAGCACGACCACGGACAGGTCGGGGTTCACCTGTTTCAGGCGGATCGCCGCGGCAAGGCCTGCGGGCCCCGCCCCCACGATGACCACGTCGAACTCCATGCTCTCGCGTTCGACTTCGCTGGCTCCGGTCTGGCTAGCTTCGTTCATCCTGTCCTCCGCCGGACGGCCGGCATCACGTCACTCCGTCTTCCGGCAATGTCCGCCGGAACGCCCCTGCGCGCAAGCGCGACTCTCGATTTCATATATCGGCAAAGCCGATCAGTACGCTAGCGTATCAACTATGTTGCGCGGAAGGGTCGCAGGCATTTTCTTACTTTGACGTAAACGTAAATTCAAGAGATTGCGCTGTTCGGAAATTGATGATTTCCAAGGCGCGGTTTTGGAGTCATCCTGTCGTCGGCAAACAATGCGGCGAAACACCATGGCCTGGTTCGCGCATGGCATACCTATCGGCCTGGCGGCCCTGCTGGCTTCAGCGGCGGCAAACGCCGGGGACGGGAAATTGTGGTTCGCCGGCCCCTATTCCTTCTCCGACGAACTGGGCGGTTTCGCCATTCGCGGCATTTCCGGGACGGGATCGCGCGCCGATCCGATTACCATCGACCAGGAGATGTTCTCGGCGAGCCCGGTGACGCTGGTCGTACGTGCGACCGTGCCGGTGCAGGCATATGGCAGCAGCAATCTCGTCGGCATGCTGCATGTCCGGCTGAGGTCGCTCAACAGCAGCGGCATCCCCTGGGAGGAATACGAGTTCGAATTGCAGGAGAAGCTCGGCGTTCCCAGCGTGCACGGCGACGGCCTGTCGTTCGACCAGCGGCGGGAAAATCCGGAGAACCGCTCTTCGGACCTGTTCAAGGTGCACAATACCGATTTCGAACCCTTCGACCGGCTGCTGTTTTCCGGCGGCCATGTGGATCCGCGCGAGACGGCGGGCTTTTC
>Ga0209792_1000443_pt1 | contig 30747 bp, 34 predicted proteins | sample EBPBio142005_DNA_FD_185860 | JGI IMG/M metagenome (GOLD analysis project Ga0209792, IMG submission 185860) | Wastewater treatment Type I Accumulibacter community from EBPR Bioreactor in Madison, WI, USA - Reactor 1_6/14/2005_ DNA (SPAdes)... | ecosystem: Engineered > Bioreactor > EBPR >... | reverse complement strand
ATCCATAATTTTCCTATCTAGGCTAGATTGTCTAGACTTATGAAAAAAATCCTTCAATTAAAAAATCAGAAACACAACTTAAGTCCCATCTTTACTATTGATAAAATATGTTATCAATAGTAAGGTAATGCGTTACCCGCAGAAGATGAAAATAATTTTTGCATTATTAAATTCTATTGAGTAGGATAATATCCCACCTATTGAAAGATATTAAAACATAAATTGGGATTTAAAAATGAAGAGCCCCGATAAAGCAGAAAAAATCAGTATTACACTTCCACCGGATATGCTGAATATTATTAGGGAAAAAGTGAAGGATGGTGCTTACGCTTCCACAAGTGAGGTTATTCGTGCAGCGATGCGTTTATGGCAAAGACAGGAAGAAGAACATCACGCGAGAATTGCTTCTATTCGGGCGCGTCTGGAGCAATCGGCACACAGTGGTGAACCGGTTCTGCTGGATGCGGCGCTTGAAAAGCTAGAGCAACTTCATCAACAACGCATAAGCGCACAAGGCCATGAAAAGCTATGAGGTGTATCTAACACCCGATGCTGTACAAGATCTGACTGACATTTATGAATACATAGCAGAAAAAAGCGGACTTCCTGAAGTCGCATGGGCCTATATAGAGAAATTACGTGAAAAATGTGATGATCTCAGAAAAGCACCTCTAATAGGACAACAACATAATGACTTGCGCAAGAATCTCAGAATCGTTGCCATTGATAAAAAAGCAATTGCGGCTTTTGAGGTTATTGAAGACAAACAAATCGTCACTATTCTTAATATTTTTTATGGGGGCAGAGATTATGAAGCAATTATGGGTAGTGAAATACTGCATAAAAATAATGAGCTAGATAAATAATATGACAGACCTGATCACCACCAGCAATCGAGCACTTACTGCAAAAGAATTTCAGGGTCTTGCTGATGTTCCACCTGAGGTTGAATGGTTTGCCAATTTAGGTAACAAAGAAACACGACGTGCCTATGAAAATGCTTTAAAGGATTTTATGAATTTCACAGGCATTCAGAATCCGGAAGAATTCAGGATTGTTACTCGTGCCCATATCATAGCCTGGCGTGATGACTTGGTGAATCGATTATTAAGTAGTATGAGTATTCGCCATCGTCTGGCGGCACTATCCTCTTTATTTGAATATTTATGTGAAAAAAACACCGTTACGCATAATCCAGTGAAAGGTGTGAAGCGACCAGCGGTGGAAAGTTATGAAGGAAAAACCCCGGCAATCGGCGATCATCAGGCACGCGAATTGCTCGATGCACCTGATGGTAGCTCACTTAAGGGCAAGCGTGATCGTGCGATACTGGCCACCCTGCTTTATCACGCATTGCGGCGTGATGAGTTGTGCCGGCTGAAGGTCAAGGATTTTAAGCAGGAGCGGCGCGGTGTGCCCCATATAAAAATATCCGGCAAAGGAGGAAAAACTCGTTATGTACCGCTGCATCCTGCAGTCAGCGGCTTAATTCATGATTATCTCGATGTTGCTGGGCATGGTCATGAAGATACTGGCGCATTATTCCGTTCAATCAGTAATAACCGAATTAAGGAATCACAAAAACCGATTACGCCAGATGGTATTTATAAATTGGTACAGAAATACTCTGAAATGCTGGGCTTCAAAATTGGCGCACATTCATTACGCGCAACAGCAGCCACCAATGCCTTGGATCATCAAGCAGATATCGCCAAAGTACAAGAATGGCTGGGTCATGCCAATATTGCTACCACAAGGATTTATGACCATCGAAAAACTCGGCCAGAAGATAGCCCAACGTTTAAGGTTTCTTATTGATTGTCTATTACCCATTGATGAAGGAATCACGCTCCCTCCAATATGGAGTCACGATTAAAGAATCTTTTGCAGTTTATAACATATATGTTATATTAAATTATGGTATGGACTGTTGAAACATTAGATCAAACCGTTGATGAAGAGCTTGAGGCCTTGCCCACTGATATGAGGGCGAGATTTGTTTGGATCAGTCAATTGATTGAAATACATGGCTTACAAAATGTGCGCGAGCCTTACATAAAACATGTTGAAGATGTTTTATGGGAAATCCGTATGAAAGGCAAAGATGGAATTTCTCGTGCACTGTATGTAACAGTCAAGCCCAAGCGAGTAGTTGTATTGCGTGTTTTTATAAAGAAAACACAAAAAACGCCTCGCAGAGAAATCAAGCTAGCCCTAAAAAGAGCACAGGAGATTGAGCAATGACTAAAGTAAATGAACTCCACAGGAAGTGGCTTAATGACCCAAGTTACAAAGCTGATTTTGAGGCAATAACTGAGGAATTTGAAATTGCTTCTGCAATTATTGAGGCCCGGAATCTGGCAGGATTAACACAATCTGAGTTAGCTAAGCGGTTAAAAGCTAAACAATCACTTATTGCACGCCTTGAGAGTGGAGCAGACAACACAACGATAAAAACGCTGCAACGTATTGCAGAAGCCACTGGCACACACCTCAAGATCTCTTTTGAACAACCTGACACCTAAATGGGGTTCTTTGACCAAAAGTACAATTTGTCACGCGCTCCTTCTACAAGTCTTGATATACGCAGCTTTCAGAAGTGATTGGTTACATATTCCGCGACAATCAGCATCCAATCGACATAGAAGCCATACCATATTGGCTGGCGTGAATCTACAATAATACCATTAACTACAAATAGTTAAATATTTCTCAGGTTTGGGCTTAGAACCCCTATGATTAACATGACTGACCAGACGTAACATCACTCGGTAACACTTCACGCGAGTTACGGTTATTGCTCAACAAAATAAGGAAAAGTTTGTGAAATTCATTCATGCCGCAGACATACACTTAGATAGTCCTCTAACGGGGTTGAGTGCTTATCCTGATGCCCCTGTGGAAATGCTGCGTACGGCGACCCGCGATGCTTTTACCAAACTCGTTGTCGAAGCCATTGAACAACAGGTGGATTTCATGGTGATTGCCGGAGACCTATATGATGGGACCTGGAAAGACCACAACACGGGAGTTTTTTTCTGTAAAGAGATGGGGCGCCTGAAGAAGTCCGGTATTCCTGTTTATGTACTCTTCGGTAACCACGATGCCGAAAGCGAAATGACCAAGAAACTGCAACTGCCTGATAACGTCCATACCTTCGGTACTCGAACCCCAAGCACTTTTATTTTAGAACACCTAAATGTAGCACTGCATGGGCTCAGCTTTAAGGAAAAAGAGACCACAGAGAATCTCGTTATGGGGTATCCGACTCCGGTACAAGGGATGTTCAATATTGGTGTACTTCATACAGCACTAGAAGGCAATTCAGCCCACGCAAACTATGCACCGTGCAGTCTCGATGAGCTTCATGCAAAAGGCTATAACTACTGGGCATTAGGCCATGTCCATGAGCATCAGGTTTGGAAAGGTGCATCGACGGTGGTTTTCCCTGGCAACCTTCAGGGTCGTCATATACGAGAGACAGGGCCGCGAGGAGCGATTCTTGTTACGGCGGATGAAACTGGCATTAAAGAAATTAAACGACTTTTCGTCGACGTACTCCGCTGGTACAGCCTTGAAGTCAATGTAGCTGGATGTAACTTGCTATCCGAAGTGGTGGGCATCATAGGGAAAGCTCTTGAAGGACTTGTAGAAAACAGCCCTTCCACTATCCCCACCGCCGTAAGAGTAACCGTTACCGGCAAGACATCCGCCCATGGCGACCTTTTCGGGCTGGAATCTCAGCTGCGAGCTGAAGTCTTAGCATTGGCTGCCGCAATTGGGGCGGAGCAGCTTTGGATTGAAAAAGTAAAAGTAGCCACATCAGGGGTCGATGACGGTGAGGCGGTGAGGGTGCGAGCCGATGCCCTTTCTGATCTCCAGGATATTCTTAAGGCGGCTGAAAGTGACCCGGATTTTATCAAAAACTTGCAAGAGGAGCTCTTGGGCTTGGTCAACAAGGCTCCCTTGGAGTTACAAACCTCTGTTCCCTACTTCAAAGCCATCCGCTGTGGCGACCTGGCTGGATTGGTTCGCGAAGTTCGTCCTGGGCTGGTTTCCCATCTGGCAAAAGTGGAGTAAGCCGAGTATGCGATTCAACCGCTTAGATCTCATCAAATATGGCAAATTTACTGACCGCTCAATCGAGTTTCCTGCAAAAAAAGAGGACTTTCATCTGATTGTCGGCCCCAATGAGGCCGGAAAGTCCACTTTACGGTCAGCAATTGTTGATTTATTGTTCGGAATACCCACTCGTTCGCTGTTAAGTTTCCTTCACCCACTTAACGAACTGCGTTTGGGCGCAGACATCAGCAATACATCAGGTACTCTCGAATTTCACCGTACAAAAGCTCAAAAACAAACGCTACGCTCGCCATTGGATGCAGTATTGCCAGATACAACATTAATACCATTCGTGGGAACAATTGATAGGAATTTCTTTGATCAGATGTTTGGTCTTGACCACACACGGTTGGTTTCGGGTGGTAATAGCATCCTGAATGCCCAGAGCGACGTTGGGCAGATACTTTTTCAATCAGCGGCTGGTGTGGCCAGTCTGGGTAAAATTCGCGATGCACTTGCTGCTGAAGCGGATAAACTTTGGGCCTCAAGAAAATCTTCAGACAGGGCGTATTATATCGCTTCAGACCAACTTGATATGGCTACTGCCGCCTTAAAGGATGCAACCGTTCGCACTAAAGTATGGGTTGAGGCGAACAGTAAAGTCGAATCCCTGCAGGAAGCGTTGATGTCTGAACGAGACCGCCACCAGCAACTCCTAAGCAAGAGAATTAGCCTTGAACGTATTCGAAGGCTAGCTCCGTATCTTATTGCTATTAGGGATAACGAAAAGAAACTACTTGAACTTGGCGAGGTTGTAGAACTTCCAATTGATGCCGCTGCCATTCTTACAACGGCAGAGCGAGAATTGGCCATTGCTCAACAGCGTTTGGAAGTACGAAATGCCGAAGTCGAAAAAACAACAGCCGACTTAGGAAAAATCCATGTCGACGAGGCACTGCTTGGACTGGCTCCCGATATCAACAAGCTCGATAATCTTCGCTTACAATACAGTGCCTATGACCGAGATATTGATCGTCAAAAAAATGAAATGGCGACTCTTTGGCAAGCTGTTTGCGATTCATGCAACCAGCTTGGATGGATACCCGAGTCTAAAGCCTCTATTGCAAAGCGTTTGCCAACACTTCTTATACAACGCGAGCTCAGACAGCTTGTCCGTGACCACAGCGGAATGACCCAGACTTTGAGGGCAGCTGAACAGGCTGAAAGGACTAAACTATCCGAAATCGATTCCTTGTCTAAACAGCTTGCCGGATTACAATCGGGGGAGGTCAAGCCTGCCCTTCGTGCTGCTTTAACAAAGGCCAGGTCTTTTGGCGACTCAGAGACAACCATCCAGAAGCAACAGACTGCGTTGACCAAGTCCAAATCAATGTTGGAAGGCTTATTGCGGGAGTTGGGGCAATGGAGCAAAGCCTTACCTGACTTATTGTCAATTCAGCTGCCTAGCCAAGAAAATATATCGCGTTTGGTGCAACATCGGCAAGCTCTTGTTGCTGACCAGAAAGTCGAATTAATACGGCAGAAAGCCCAGCAAGCCGAGGTGGCCAGAATTGAACTGGACATCACCCAGTTTAAAGAACTACACCATCCCACAACGTACGATGAAGTGATGCAAGCGCGAAAAGAGCGCGACTCTTCTTGGCAGGCTATCAAAGCCGGTGAGAGTGGCCTGCAACAAGGGGCGGAGAGCTTTGAGGCTACAATCATCCAAGCCGACAATGTTGCTGATATGCGTCTTGACGATGTGGAAGAGGCGACGAAGCTCCAAAATTTGGTTCATCAGCTCGAGCGGGAAAAACAAGTCCTTTTGACATTGGAGAATCAGTGCTTAAATTTGAAGGAAGAGATTCAACTGTTTGATGAGCAATGGGCTGAACAGGCAGTGGGTCTGGGTTTGATAGCCATGCCATTAGAAGACATTGGAGGGTGGATAATTAAACGCGAAAAAGCGCTTGCTGCAGCTGCTATTTATCAAGATACTCAAAATGACCATGACTCGATTAGCAAATCAATTTCAGATGCCAGGCTCTGCCTGGCAAATGTGTTACGCGAAACAGGGCTTCAAGTCGCAGAATCCGATGACCTCTCTGTCCTGTGCATACGGGCAGAAAACTACATCCAGGCAACTGATGATGCCAAAGTTCGGCTAGAAACATTAACTGCTCAATTACAAGCTGCAAAGACTCTTGCTACCACGTTAAAGCAATCTACTGATGATGCGAAAGCTGAACAAAGCCGTTGGACTGAAGCTTGGTCAAATGCTCTTGAAAAGGCTGGGTTATCACCTGGCAGTGATATTAGTGCCGTAGAAGGGGCTCTCGAGCTCATCGGCCAAATTGAAGAAAAGCTGGGGAAAATGCAGCAAATTCAAGTAGAGCGAATTGATACAATGAACGCCGACCTAAAAGAATTTTCTGTAGAAGCAAATCGGCTCACGCAGCTCATTGCGCCAGACCTTGCAAGTCAATTACCCGCTCAAATAGCACAATTGTTGGCAAATCGGCTAGCCCAAGCTAGCGAGTCGTATAAAGAAAGCAGTCGATTAAAGGAAAGCTTACGAATAGCGACTATACAGGTTTTGGAGGCAAAGGAATCGATACAAACAGCAATGGCCAGTCTAAAGCACTTATTGGAAAGAGCGAATGTCGACTCAAATGCTTTGTTGGCCGAAGCCATCAGTCGTTCTGACGAATACCGCCGTCTTAATGGAGAGGTGACCGAAGTCAATACTAAGCTTCTCAATAGTGGTGATGGCCTCACCCGGATACAAATCGAAGCCGAGATAGATGCTGCAGACCTGGTTCAGCTTGTAAGTGAACTTGAAAAAATCAATGGTCAGCTTGCGGATACGGTGCTTCGGCAAACAGAACTTTCGGCTGACATTTCAACTGCGGCGCGGGTTTTGTCTGACATCGGTGGTTCTGACACGGCTGCACAGGCTGAGGCGCAACGACAGGAAGCACTCTCTACAATGTCTGATGTAGCAGAGCGATACATCAAGGTTTTCACCGCTCAACGATTACTCCGTTGGTCTATAGACCGCTATCGAGAAGAAAAGCAGGGGCCACTTTTAATTCGTGCTGGTTCGATTTTTTCGACACTGACTTCAGGTTCATTCCAGAAACTGGTTGTTGATTATGAGCGGGAACCCATGGCTTTGGAGGGGCAGCGATCTGATGGGAAGCAAGTTGGGGTTTCTGGATTGAGTGATGGCACACGAGACCAGCTTTATTTGGCACTCAGATTGGCGGCTCTTGAAATGCACCTTGACCAGTCACTGCCTTTGCCCTTTATCGCAGACGACCTATTTATAAATTACGATGATGAGCGATCAAAAGCAGGATTTGAAGCTTTCAGAAAATTATCCGAGCAAACACAAGTCATTTTCCTTAGCCATCATGATCACTTGATCCCAACTGTTCAAGAAGTTTTTGGCAAGCAAGTAAACATTGTGTACTTGTGATTAAGCGACGCTGGAAGATGGGTTAAATCCCATAATGGTACTAGGTGGCAAAACGGGGCAATGGTTGCGTAGCGGTATGTATAATGTTGGTTCGATGCAGTTTAATACGGCTAGATCTTCAAGATTATATATGGATTAGCACATTTACCCTGTGATCATAAACGCAAGATTGAAATATTGGAAAAAGAAAAATAGTCCGAGCAATACGTATACTAGGATATTTCAGGATTTGCCTGCGAGCCAGTGTGCGCATTCGAGTCCCAATTCTTTTACTGCGCGTGCTTCATACTGAGCTGAGTCGTTCGCAGTCAGGGTATCCATCCAGCGGCCATTCACACCCTTGTTAATGAATACTTTTGCGCCTTCATCCCAGAACGCACCACCTAGCGGCACACTTCTCGTGGCATTATTTTTCATCCAATCGAATGAGCAATATTCAACTATAAATGGCCATCTGTCCTCATTAATGGGAATATCGAGAAAGCGTGCAATTCTACGCATTTCTCCTGGCATATCGCGTTTGAGATCGTTGAAATGAAGAAGCAAGAGATTAGGTAATTCTCTAATCTTCCACCAGGAGCGAATATTTTCCCAGAATGGCCAAAAAGGGTAACCGTCCTTGTCCATCCAGTCATGCCAACACTTGCGAATATCTGTCGGCAATGGCGTGAAAGGAGAACCTACTAGCCCTGGAGTATCATTTAATGCCGCATACATAGCTTGATTTCCGTTGGAGTAATGGTTATATAGACTCCACAGAACATCCCGGCCATCGCGGCCAATATATATATACTTTGCTTTAGGCGAATATACCAGCGCATCAATAGGCAGGTGCGTTTTTAAAAACCTGCGATGCTTCTGCGCCTCTACCTGAGGTAATTTTATTGCTTTGGGGGGTACGCGTAGATCAAGCCACGGCGACATTTCCGCTATTGCCAGATCTGGGTCACCATTAAATAATAACTGCCCTACAATTTGTTGGGTCCAAGTTGTACCTGATTTAGCATATGTTGCAATGACAATATCATCGGATCTAAACTGAAAATCATTCCAGATTGTCGAGTCAAAATGATTACTATGCAGTTCCTTCGATTTTACCGGCCATTCAATTAAGGTAGACATTCGTGGTTATATCCTTTCAATAAAGAGTATAAATTTAAACATTTATTTATCTTCGGTTCGCTAGGTGGCTAGGGAGTGAGCATAAAAGATCAAATAATTGTGACTCTTAGACCGAGTTATAAAAAAACCTATTTCCACATTATTAAAGTATTTGCGCTCAAATATAGCTTAAAAAATAGATCCTGGTTTTTTGTTACAGAAAGGGTAACAGCCATAATTACCAGATGCCATCATCACCTTCTTTCAGGCATGATCCATTAGCATCCAGTCCGAATGCACACTCTATTTTTTCACCAGCAAGTTTTTTTTCATAATTCTCCCTTTCTCTTTCATTAATCGTCACCGTAGGACGACCACACGCAGCTATCAGCATAACTAACAGAGCAATAGTAACTGCATTGATAATACGCTTCATAAAATAACTCCCTATAAACTTTATAATAGCCTTACTTTTTCCAGCCTGAGATCAACTTACCCTATCTGATGAATTAGGTACCATGTAAGCATTGAACCTCCTGCAGGATAGGGACTGATTCAGCGAAGTATGTGCATTATTTAGTCCCGCTTTGTACCGGTGTAATAGAGCCAGCTCCAACAAGGTCAACATAAAGCCGAACGGCTCAATATTCCTCCTTTCTTTTTGATGTTTTCTCATGCAATTATTCATGATGATTACACTAAATTTTTCAATGTAGAATTGTCCACTGCTTCTTCTATAGAATAAAGACTGATTTTTGGATAAGATTGCTCCATTAATGGAGCAATGAATATGGAATTTTTGAATGACATGGCCCTGTTCGTGGAAGTTGTCAAGGCCAGGAGTTTTCGCGGGGCTGCCGATATTATCGGGATGCCGAACTCAACCCTATCGCGACGGATCAGTGCGCTGGAGAAGACGATCGGATTGCGTCTTTTGCATCGCACAACGCGCAGGATCACATTAACCGAGGCTGGTCAGATTTATTTCGAGCGCTGTAAGCGCATCGTCGATGAAGCCAAGCTAGCGCACGAGCAACTCGGCGAAATGCTCGAGCAGCCCAGTGGCGTGCTACGCGCTTCGTTGCCTGTAGACTTTGCCGTGACCTACATGACACCCTTGATCGCCGAATTTGCAAGACTCTATCCGGGCATCGTCTTCGATTTCGATCTTACGTCACGGCGGATCGATCTGGTGAGTGAGCCTTTCGATGTAGCAATCCGCATTGGAGAACCGGAGAACTCGCAATTGATCGCACGTCCATTGGGCGTGCTCCCTGTGTACCTATACGCTTCGCCTCATTATCTTGACCGCGTGGGAGAGCCTGCCGAGCCTGCCGATCTGGCGCACCATGAGTGTCTGAGCATCATGAAGACTAATGCGTGGACACTACACAATGGTGCGCACACCACCGAAGTTTCTATTGGTAGCCGATTCAAGCTCAACAGTGTCGGGATGATTTGCCGCTTGGCAGCGCTCGATATGGGCATCATCATGATGTGGGAAAAAATTGTCGCTGATGATCTTGCCAGTGGGCGATTGCGTCGCGTACTACCCCAATGGCATGGAGCTCCGGTATCCGTCTACGCCGTTACGGAAACCCGGTTACTGCCCGCAAAAACACAGCACTTCATTAAGTTCTTACAGGAGCATCTGGGCAAGGTTTAGCAGGATGCATAAATTTCCTCTTATGCCGTGTTCAACTGCCAGCCAAAGATCATCACCATACGCATCAGATTGTAAAAAAATAACGTGAAGAAGCACCTTCACTTTCGTCGGTAAAAAGCTCAAGATAATTCATGCAACTCTAAACTGACCGGTAAGCACTACCCCACAGTCAAATGACACAGTGGCGGACGACGTACACAAAAATATGGTCAAAATTGTTCGCTTGTAGGTATATCAATATACCCCGTGGTTTGGAAGCTCTAATTTAGTACACAGCTTCTAGAGTTGGAGCATTCTTAGAGTTGATTGTGTGTATCACTCTCGTACTCCAAGATATAACGTAAAGTATCGCGCTGATTTGATCGTCAGAGCGATTAAATGGGCTGACTGGCTAGAAAACCGTTTGCTCTCGGAAACCAATAAAATACCTGACGCTTATATGGATTAAGTCAGTTCTCTGCGCTATCCACAGATTCCGTGGAAAAGGCTGTGAATAACAGGCTTATGTTATGCATAGAAAATGTTGATTACCTATGCCTTAAATAAAGACGATTCTGTGATTATGATTAATAAACATTGATTGTTTGCGACAATTCGTACTGCATCCAAGAGTGGGTTGCTTGCGGGTGTGCTCATGTTGTGGAGTTATTATTGGTTAAAGCTTCTTATTCAGTTTTCCAAGGGCCTAACGTCTGAGTTCAGCGGTACTCGAAGGGCATCCGCTGAAACGAGGAGTTAGGCCCTGCCGCGTTCAAAGGCTTCGCCTCGGAAATGGCTGACACATGACATCAATCATCTCATCGGTCTTGTCGCAGGCGTCAAGTTGTTCATCAAGCATAGAAAGATAGTGCTGCGCCTTGGCTACAGCTTGAAGATTTGCGGGATCGACTCTTTCTTGAATCCTCTGCTTAAGCTTCTTAATGATCGAGCGAACCACATCATTGGATTGATGCTCCTTGACGGGATCGAACTTCACGCCGAAGCTCCCAAGAGCTAATGAGTGTGAGAACGGATCAAATGGAAAGATTGCGCTCAACTCTCCGTCACTCTTGACCATCCGGCCAAACATCTTTTGAACACACTCGTCCGTGCTGTTGACCACGTAGTCAACGACGCTCGTATCGACCTCTATAAATGGTGTACCGCGTTCGTCGGCCGCCTTCTTGAATGCGCGAACTCCAGCTTCTGATTCATAGGCGGTCTGATAACCAGTTCCAATTATGTGCTTTTCTGTGTGGAAGACTTTGCCGCGTGTGACATAGCCACGACACATGACGCCTCTGACCAGAAAGCCCACGGCTACTTTTTTGCAATGAGATAGAAGATTGATGACACCAGCGGGCGAAATCTCAGCAGAGACTATGACACAATCTGAGACCTGCGTTAGCCGGAAGTCCAGATGCTTCTCTATTGCCAAAGAACGCGGACAAATTATCGGGCCATAGCGTTCAAAGTGCGCCCGCTCCCCCTCCTCGCCAAAGACTTTAAGTAGGTCAAGAATTTCTTGCAACTCGATACCATCGTCTGTCTCAGAGTGCTCAACAAGTTGTTTGAATCCGAGAATGTCTATGAAGGCGACGAACTTGTCTCGGTATTTAGGGTTGAATCCCATCACACTTTTATTCTGCTATTTAGAGCCAACCGTGCTTGCTACAATGATAAAGAGAGTAACCACCGATACAGGCCATAATGAGACCTACCATTATAGCAAAGCCCTCAAGAGTAGAGTTTTCCTCAATCCCCACAACAATCAGACCTATTACCCCGATGATGCTATAAGCCGATAGATTGATTCCATTTTTATGGATCGCCCAATATAATACTTACGACAAAAATTGTCTCATAATCTGGACATAAAATCTCGCATGACCTAGCTAATTATTCTTAAGTGTAGCTGCTTGCAATCAAAATCGGTCGCATTTGCAACAAAGGTACTTTCTTACTGAATCGTACGGACAGATAGTTGACGCGAAACACTTAATCCATAAAAACACCAGTCATCTTATTTTCCTTTGTGTTCTCTGTGATAAAGCGATTTTGTAGCCAATCAGCCCATTTAACAGCCTTGGCAATCAAATCAGCGCGATACTTTGCATTATATTTAGGAGTACGCGAATGATAATTAGCTGCTCTAGTCCAGATATCGCCTTTATCATTCTTGATATGTAGCCGCACACGCCATGCGGCCAGACCATAAGCATAACAACCTGGATTTGCTACATGATCAGGCGTAATGCCATATTTGGATAAGTCTTGAAGAAACGAAGTATTAAACTGCATCGAGCCAACATCATGAGTACCGTTACTGTTACGCACCCATTTCCCCGGTTTCCCGCCCTCTTTTTCGGCTATCGCCAGTAAGATATTGGCCGGTATTTCATACTTGATGGCGGCAGTGATTGAACACACTACCCTTTCTTGCATATCCGGCGGCAAATCCATCATCAGTCGAATCGCTTAAATACCTTATTCAATATTTACCCTCTCCTCGCGAAATATTGTTCATACCCGCAGATTCCTGAGCCTGACCCTTTTCGATAGCGCTGCGTAAAGCATCCGGCCCCGCACTTCTTGCCGCTGCTAGCCGACCGGATGCCAGTGATCCACCATAAGATGCAACGGCTGCAGCGGTACCTGCCGCTGCCATAAAGCCACCGGCGCCATAGCTGCCAATTCCAGCGCTAGAGCCTATGCTACTACCCGTTACAATGCCAGCCAGTAACGATGGTAATCTGGAAATCAACACAAAAAATGCAATTGTAAAAATCAGCATAACCGCCAGTTCTTCATAATTCATAACATTTTTACCCATTTTGGCGTAAAAACTGGATAACAGATCACTGCCAATGCCAACAATCAAAAGCATCACAAATAACTGTATTCCAATACCCAAAACCGTTTTAAAGTAGTTTATGGCGATGTCGGATGTCCAGCGTGCGCCACCAAAACCTAAAAAGAAGATACCCGCATACATTAGTACCCAGGATGAAATCAGCAAGAGCAGCATATTGACTGCAATTACGGCCAGGATGATTAAAATAATCAACGAAATGATAAAACCTATCAAACTATCCATAGGCTGCAAGAATGTAAGACTATTCGTTGCCTGGTGCCAGATTAAAACACCAATATCCATAATACTGGAATGATTGGCACCACTCGGCAAACCGGCGGCAGTTCCACCTAATTGCTGCATCGAAGCTATAATGGTACCCGCAATATTGTGACCTGATACGGCATTAGTCAGCAGCCAGAAGTAAAACCCTGTGAAGATAATAAAACGGGTAAATTCAGCAAAAAAATCACCAATATCAGCCTTGCGCAATAGCATCATACCGAATGTCCACACCATCGAAATCAATACCAGAGTCCAGAATAGTCGTTCGGCAGCCCCTTGAACGACTATTTGCCAAGACTTAACTTTCCCCAAGAATTTTTGAACTACCTGATCCAATACGCTTTGATGAGTTGCTGGATCAATGTAGGAAAGTTCTGCGAATACAGTAGATGAAGAACCTAACAATACAATAAAAGTAAGAAAAATTAAGCTTGGATTTTTTAACACCTCACTACTCCCATTTTTTATAAAATGGCTACTCCGTGCCATCCATTTGTTTCTTGAATTTTTCCGGATCAGAGACATCCATCTGAAGCCAATTCTTTCTTTCCGGCATTTCACTTAATTCTTTCTTAGGCTCCTTCAATTCAAGCTTGCCATCGCCATCCTTAGAACACCCTGACAACAGCAACAATGACAATAAACTAATCACTGCAATTCTCAAATCACTCTTTTTCATCGATATCTCCTTAGATTAGTGTTTTAAAAAGCGTCTCTTACCGACCAATTTCTACCAGCAGGTAATATTTCCGGACTCAATCGCTTGGTTGCGGCTTCCCGAGCGGCCTGCTGCATGGCCTTCAGATCTACCTCAGCCTGATTTTTTGTATTGAAAGCATTGTGCTGAGCTATCAGCATTTGACGCATTTGCAACAGCTGATTCGCTTGATAGGCGGCCAATTGATTGGCATACTGGAAAGCTTCCATTTGCCCTTGAGCTGATTGAGTTTTTTGTTGTAAAAGTTGCAAATGAGCCGCATCCAGCGGAATCTGATTTTGATGCTCACTAAGCCCTCGTAACAGGGAATCATTAGCTTGTTTTTGTGAGTCTGTGCTCGTGTTTTGTCCATCCTGTAATAGCTTCCAGGCGGAATCGCTACATTTTTCCTCTAAAGTGAAGCAAGATGAGCTACGGTAATATTCGACATTGCGAAACCGTTGCATGTAGCTGTCTAACCCCCCATATTGTTGTTCATAATACCGTATGGAATTGGATAAATTGATTAGCTTAGTCATGGTGTATTCTACCTTCGCCCATACATAAGCAGGTGGTGCCAAAGTATTGCGAATCATGTTTTCATACTGCTGCAACTGGGTTCTGTATTGCTCAATTTGCTTTTCAGTTTGATTGATTGCTTCAATCGCTGTAATGGTGGATTGTTTTACATTTGCCATATCTATGACAGCCATTCCACCGGCTTTATTGATTGAGGAATAGCTAAAAATACCCAGGCTTAATACTATTGTGATCCACTGAATAGCTAGATTCTTACTATTTACCATAATCGAATGCTCCGGCATTAATAATCCAATGACTGATAGGGTTTAGAAAACTTCATGTCTTTGGTCACGATGATGTTAAAGCGATACCCCGGCCTGATCTCAAGGGTGGGCGAGATATTCAGGTTCTTGCGAATAAGATTGGCTGTTACCAATCCCAATTGCTGACCCAGCGATTGGCTCATGATGCTACCGGCATTCTGCCTCCCGAACGCACCGCCTGAGTCACGCTGGCTGTAAGTTGAACCGGCCACAATGGCTGACATAATCAGGGCTGAACCAAAGATGCGCATATAGTGGTTATTCACTTGATCTTTAAAACCCGCATAACCCACCCCATCAGCACCCGGCATGGCACCGATATCCATGGTTTTTCCATCCGGAAAAATGATGCGCTGCCAGGCGACCAGCACACGCGCCTGACCAAACTCCACTTCGCTGGAATAAGTACCCACCAATCTCGAGCCTTGTGGAATCAAGCGCCATTTGCCTATCGGGGAATCATAAATATGCTGGCTCACCTGTGCCATGATTTGCCCTGGCAGACTGGAATTAATACCGGATATCAGCGTTGCCGGTATGACAAATCCAGTTTGCAAGACATACGGTGTGGGAGGTTTTTTGACTTCACTATCCAGATTCCAGCGTGCATCCCCTTTTGCCGAATCAAAACGAGAATAATCTTGAGCCTGTCTGCCAACATCATTATCCAGCAAACGAGGAGCGCCATCGTCCATGAATTCATCACCCCTACCCGCTCCCATTCCTCCCGCTATACTTGATTCCCCATCCTGTCTCAACCGCGCCAGACGCGCATGATAGGCAGCCGTTGGATCTTCACGCAGATTTGCATCAATCTGTTGACGCACCGATGCCAATTTTGCCAACATTTCCTCGCGCGTTTTAGGTGCACCCGTGTTGGTTAAATCCGGCGATGATCCTGTACTTCTGGGTGCAATCACATTCACATTTGTTTTGGCCTTGATCGCTTCTTCTAGTTGCTGACGTTTCAGCATCCGAATATGCTCGATGTCAGCATGATGCGAGGGATCAGTAACTGCATTCAGGGATGGCGGCAGAGGCGGTTTATCCAGATCCGATGGCCGCTCGATAATGATTCCCTGAATGGGTGATTTTGCGGCTGAATCCGAATTTATAGATTGGGCTTTAGGTTCTATGATGCCGCCGATATAGTCTTTGGCAATGAGTGAAGCAAAGGAATTGCTCGACTGAATATCGCCATTCACATCAGAATCGTATTGACCTCGCTCAGCTGCGCGATTCATAGCGACGATCATCATAAGCAACATGAATATCAGCATGATCGCGCCAAAAATAACAATCGGAAGATTATTGACGCGCCGCACACCGGCGCTTCTTGCGACTACATCCGGCGATGAATCGGGTGATAAGAGTTTTGAATTGGTCGACATCTCCCCTACCCCCCTTATTCTTTTCTGACCCAAAGACCGGCAGGATGAACACTGTCTGCCTGTGCCACAAATGCACGTGACAAGCGCGTATCGTCAATCGTAATATTGACATGGTACAAATCACCCGACTGGTCAATTATGTAACTCAACGCCAATCCTGTCGGTTGACTGGCACCATCTGCCTCATGATTAATAGCGATGCCCGGAATGCTGTCGCCCATCAGAATTCTTGAAACAAAAAGAGAATTATCAGAATTGATTCTCTCTTGAACCGCAAACCCTTCGAGACGAAGATTTTCTATCAAGGCATGACCAAACGGGTCATTAACCGGATGACGCAGATTAAATTGCGTGTTTGCAGCCGGATACAGGCGCATTAATTGGGCGGTCACATCATCGGCCATCGCTTTGCTGAAAGCGAGTGACGGATTCTGAATAAAATTACCATAGGGTTGCGTAGCACAGCCATTCAACAATAATAAAACCACCATGAGGATAAAAGCTGGGTTGGATGCGGTGATTATTTTATTCATAATCAATTACCACGCGTAATCATGATTCGGCTCTGATTGCCGCCCACACCCGCTATTAGAATTGCCTTGTCAAACACGGCATCCACGATATAGCGATCACCCTGTAAGCGGTAATTCACCATAACCGTTTCATCTTCACTAAAAAATCCACCCTCCTTGTTCAGCAATAACAAAGTAGGTGCTTCTGTCTGCGCCATGATGGCAGGCATCTGTATGATGGTTTTTTGACCGTCGTTATAGACACGCAATGGCTTCCAGGCGGTATCACCGGTAACCGAATACGCGAAATCCAGATTACCCAGATATTCTCCGGTTTGCGCTATCGTATTGGCCTTTCTGATGTCCATCGCATGGCTCTCACGGGTCTTGATGGCATCCCATTTGGCAATCGCATCCTCAGGATAAGTAAAGCCCACTCTCGGCATGAAATCGCGCCGGTGGGATCGCAATCGCATGTGATACGTGCGCCGGTTAGTCGTAACAACAAGCGATGTCTCCAGACCCACATCCAAGGGTTTTATAATTAAATGTTGTACCTCTAGAGCCCCCTGCCCTGTCACGGCCGGTTCAACCAGCCATCGTGCCTGATCGCCCAGGTGGATAGAATTCACCTGCTCCCCCGGCTGCAATTCAATATCGCATACCTGTAATACTGCACAGACGATGCTGGGTTGCTGTGAACCGAACAGAAAACGTATTGATCCATCTGGTCCCGCAACAGGTTTTGTGCCGCTAGGATTGACTGCTTGCCATTTCCTGGCCAGATCAATAGCGGCACGTTCCTGTGGCGTCAGTTGAGGATTCTTATCGGTGAAATACGCTTCAGACAAGCCATTGGCATAGACTGGAGCAACCAATCCAATGGACAAAATCAACAGGCTCAGCGTGCCCAGGATACTTGGGGTACTTAAAAAGAGTAACGGTTTCATGATGAGCGACCCCTTTATGTCTGCTTCGACCAGGAAAAATCCTGGATATAAATACCCAACGGATTATTTCGGATCTGTTCTTCCGTTGTGCTTTGGGTTGTTGGCTTGTTATAGACCCTAAGCAAAGCACGCATCTTGAAAGGTGGCTCGGTTAAGTGCCCTTGCCGATCATAGACTTTTTCCAGCCAATCAACTTGCCAAGTCTCCGGTGATTGAGGTATCACCGATATGATTTCAACATTGACGGTTTGTGTTTCGGCACGCTTGAAAGGACTGCTTGCTTCAGTACTATTAAACCATTCGTTGGCTTTTACTGTTGCGGGATCATTATTGGACAGCATGGCATACGCACGAAAGATGGCGCGCCGCTGCAAGGCGATATCCGGTGTGACCATGCGCAAGTCATTGATGAATGCCGCAACCGACGCATGAACTACACGCTGATCGGCTACCGCAGCGATATCCGCACGGGAAACCGCCACCGCTTCACCCAGTTTATTAACTTGGACTACATAGGGAATGAATTTGGATTGACTGCCGATAGCAATGACTCCCCCCACCCCTGCCAGCGCAATCAATAAACAAAGAAGAGCCAGCATTTGCCACATATTGCGCGAAGCCTGAATCCCGCGCATGTGATCATTCCAGGTACGCCGTGCTGATAAATAGGGGTTTTCATTTTCACCTGAGCGGCGACCACCTTCCATGAATGCGTGATCCTCACGGATTTGTTTGTTCGACTTGATTTTTCCGGCAATTCTTATTTTAAAAAAATCACTGATTACACTCATCAAGCCACTCCATAGTCAGATAATGTTAATCCTTTAATCGCCAACCACTCAATAACCCATTTGTCACCATACTTGTCATGTAGATTCTTGATGGTTGCAATCGATTCCTTATCCGTAGATCCCACAAAAGCGAGTGCCAATGGACCGAGTGCCAGGTCATAGAGTCGCCTGCCGTTCTCGGATACGGTGTAATATTGCTTTTTAGGAATGGCAGAAGCCAGAATCTCAATCTGGCGTGAATTGAGACCCATGCGCCGATAGAGTGCTGATGCTTCCTCATCGCGCGCAAATACATTGGGTAAAAATATCTTGGTGGCGGTAGATTCAACAATTACATCTAGAATCCCGCTGTTGGCGGCATCTGACAAACTTTGCGTTGCCATCAACACCAGACAGTTATTTTTACGCATGACCTTGAGCCATTCGCGGATCTTGGCGCGAAACACCGGGTGCCCCAACATCAGCCAGGCTTCATCCAGAATAATGGCGGAAGGCTGACCATGCAGGCTGCGCTCAATACGGCGAAACAGATACAAAAGCGTGGGTAGTGCGTATTTATCACCGAGATTCATTAATTCCTCGATCTCAAATGTGGTGAATGATGAGAGATTCAATCCATCGGCTTCAGCATCGAGCAAATGTCCCATCATGCCGTCTATCGTGTATTGCCGAAGTACCTCACGTATCGCTTCATCCTGAATGGTTACCATAAAGTCCGATAACGTGTGTGAACCGCTTTGATGCATGTTGGCGATGGCCTGACTGATTTCATTGCGCTGTAACGGTGTAACGGTAATGCCGTTGAGTTCAACCATCAAACAAATCCATTCCAGCGCCCATGCACGATCACTTTTAGTTTGCAAGAACTGCAATGGACAGAAAGACAGCGATTCGTCATCCCCTGCTACCGTGAAATGCTGACCACCCACGGCACGGGTCAACGGATACATCGACATACCCTTATCAAAGCAATAAATCGACATGCCCTGATAGCGTCTCAATTGCGCGGCAATCAACGCCAGGTGCGTAGATTTACCCGCTCCTGTCGGGCCGAACATGAAGGTATGCCCCAGATCACGTACATGTAGATTCAGCCGGAAAGGCGTAGCACCTTGGGTCACGCAGTGCATCAAGGGTGGTGAATTGGGCGGATACATCGGACAAGGCGCGGCAGGTTTTCCAGTCCAGATGGTATTGACCGGCAACAGATCGGCTAGATTCATGGTATTAATGAGGGGTCTGCGCACGTTTTCAACACCGTGGCCGGGTAGGCTTCCCAGATAGGCATCCATCGTGTTGATCGTTTCAACCCGTGCAGCAAAGCCCAGATGATTGATTGCTTTCTCGACTCTGCGCCCTGCTTCTTCCAACGCAGCCCGATCTTCCATCATCAACACAACTACGCTGGTATAGTAGCCTTGGCCTACCATGCCGCTATTGGTCTCAGCAATGGCAGACTGCGCATCATCAACCATATTAAGCGCGTCCTCATCGATGTTGCTGCTTTGCAGGTTAAATACCTGATCCAGAAAACCGCGAATCTTTTGTTTCCATCGTCTGCGGTATTTCTCCAGATGATTGACCGCCTCATGTGTATCCATAAAGATAAACCGCGATGACCAGCGGTACACACCCGGCAATTCAGCTAGCAGATTCAACATACCGGGTGAGGATTCCAAAGGAAAACCTTCAATGGAAACCACCTGAACGAAATTTCGACCAATTTTAGGCACAACCCCGCCCCACATTTCCTGACCACCCAGCAACGTGTCCAGATACATGGGATTGGCAGGTAGCACCATTGGATGATCCAAGCCGGTAATGCATAATTGCAGCCAGCTTAGAAAATCGTCATGCGTCACCAAAGAACCATCCTCATTGACCTGCTTCTGACTTTTTAAGCGCGACAAATGAAACACGCTGGATAACCTGGACTCAAAGTTGGCACATTCACGCTGAAAATATTCCAGCAGTCCTTGTGTTCTGGCTTTCTGGTCGGGTGCCTGGGTATCGTCATCAAACATCAGTTCAACGAACTTGCGCTGTGCCAACATCGGCGGCAAATAGGTCAGTGATACGATAAAGCAACTCTCGTACATGGTGCCGATACGCTCGAACAGATTTCGCCGTTCCTGGTCAATGGCAGCGGTAATGGGATCAGGATAATTGGAGTGGGCTTTGTCTGAATACGCTAACGCAGGTTTGCGGATTGCATCGACATGAATCATCCAGCCATTGCCCAAACGGGATAATGCCTGGTTAATCCGAAACGACACCCGTTCACGCTCGATATCGGTACTGCTGGCCGTATCATCACCAAAGAATATCCATGCGGCCATCAATGCACCGTTCTTGCCGACAATCACGCCATCTTCCACCACTGCCGCATACACCAGCAAATCGGCAAAGCCCATTTCTTTTGATCGATGTTGATCCAGCCTTAATTCTTTGCCAGCATCACGAATACGCAAAAACAGCATCAGAAGCAGCAAAGCACCACACATTGCGATGAGGATGATCATTGCGGCAATCATGCGTGCTGTTTCTCCTGTGTGAGCGTATTGTCATAAAAAGGGGTACTGCGCGCCGGATAGTATTTCTTGTATTGGATCTGGCGTAAGTAAACATGACGCAGCTGCGGATCATTTTTAGCCATCAGTCGCAGTGCAAACAGCGCAAAAAACCACAGCGCTATGCCAAAGATCGTGGCCTTGATTTCCATTGCCACAAAGATGGATGTAGCAGCAATCAGGATAGAAAACATGACGAGTTCGCGGTCACCACCCATAAACAGATTGGGCCGATTACCCGATTGGCGGATAGGTATGGTTCGAAGTGCCATGAATTTGCCTCCTATTTGACTAACTGTGAGGGATAGCTTCTTCTAACGCTACGATTGTTCCTGGCGCTTCACCCGGAATAACCGCACCCTGGAATAGATTGGTCATCACATTGTTGGCGCCAACAAGTAACGCCATCACCAACACGATAAATATCAAGGTGCGGAAAAAAGCGTTGAGTTCGCCACCAAAGATCAAAATGCCACCTGCAACGACAATGCCAACAATGGACAAGGTAAAAGCAACCGGGCCGGTTACGGAGTTTCTGAGACTAACCAGCCAGGTTTCATAGGGAAGTGCTCCACCTGCGCCAACGGTTGCTTGGGCTTGATCAGCAGACAATAGTAGTAAAAACAAGACAGCGAATGAATAGATACAACCGAATGGAGAGATACCCTTGATACTGATTAACTTCATTGACCGACTCCTATGGATGATTTACAGCTTTTTGATCTGGTAACTTCCTCTTTTAAAACCTTGTACTTCGATAATTTGATGGATTTTTCTGCCATGTGGTGTACGCGTGATATGCACCACCATATCAACCGCCTCTGCGATCAAAGGCATGATCTCTTTGGGTGCTGAAGAATTGCGTGAAATGAGTGATTCCAAGCGAGTGAGTCCTGACATTGCATCATTGGCGTGTAATGTGGCAGCCCCACCTTCATGACCGGTGTTCCAGGCATCGAGTAAATCCAGTGCTTCCGCACCTCTGACCTCCCCTACCAGAATGCGATCAGGACGCATACGCAAGGTTGTTTTGAGCAATTGCGTCATGTTGACATCGAGTGTGGTGTGATACTGAACAAAATTCTCGGCAGCGCATTGAATCTCGCCGGTGTCCTCTAAGATGAAGATGCGTTCATCCGGGTCATTAAGAACCATTTCATGGATGATGGCGTTGATCAAGGTCGTTTTACCTGATCCGGTGCCACCAATGACTAAAATGTTGCGGTGCTTGCGCACAGCCTCTTTAATGACATCACAGTGTCTTGGCGAAAGTACACCGATTTCTACATACTGCTCAAGCGTAAAAATCTTGATGGCTTTTTTGCGGATGGCAAAAGTAGGAGCTGTAACAATGGGTGGTAATTGACCGGCAAAGCGTGAATTATCGAGTGGAAACTCACCTTCAATGATTGGATTGAATCGATTGATTTCCTTGCCGTGGAAACCCGCTACCGTTTTGATGACAGCCTCAACCTGGGCAGCCTGGATATTTCCGATATGTTGTATCTTTTGACCCAGCTTCTCTTGCCAGATCCGGCCATCGGCATTGACCATGATTTCAACCGTTTCGGGATCTTCCAATGCAGAAAGTATTTCCCGTGCATCGCGCTCCAGCTTGATTTTAGCTCGGTCTTTAACGGTTGTTATGTTAGGTAAGTGGTCGGACATTGTTATATCGGTGCAGCAATAAATAAATATTGCATACAACGATATAATAATAATTAATACTATGCAATATATTTTTATTGTTTCATTTTATTTTCCTCATGATCTCGCGGTTTTCGCGATCCCATTGCGCGACCTGGAATGCCTGAAACTCACTCAATACAGCGCCCTTCCAGACAAATCCCTTAGCCAGATGTCCAGCACTGCCATCTGCTAATAAGGCTCGTTCTGCTGTACTCATATCCGAATTGTCGAACAATAGCGGCAGCGGCGTATCCAGCGCCTTGGCAATCGCTTCTATAACTCTGAGCGATGGATTGGCTTTATCATTGGTCAGTTCAGTAATAAAAGAGATTGAAATACCCGCTTTTTCTGCCAGCTCAGCTTTTGTTATTTTCTTCTCGCGCAGAATTCTTAAAATGTTTGTTGTTAGAATTAAATTATACATATCGTAAATTGCGGCCCCTTAACCGTTAAGTATTTGTCTTTTGGTTTAATTCATAATCATTTTTAATATACATAATTGTATTAAGGTTATAATGCATGTTCATGGATAAAATATACAATTCCCCGGTCAAATAAATATTTATAACAGATAGAATATCGCCTGGTTGCGATGTTTTTGGCGTCTATGATTCTGAGCTGTGTTTCCAGGTTAGTTCATAACAAGATCAATGGTTTAACTTTGGAGGGTATTTTATCAAATGTTTATGTCTATTCCTTTTCTTGCTTTGAGCAAGTCATCTTTATCTGAAAAGATACATTCCCCATTCACTTAAATTGAGAAGAATTATAGTAATGAAATATTGCTCTTAATTTTCACAGAATTCTATAACTCAGGAAATTACTTTTAAAACAAAGTAATAATTAAATCAATGACAAGTAAGAAAACTTTATCCGATGAGAGGAATAAAGCGCCTGATGTGTTGGGCGCGAGTCAGATTTCACTTGATTTAATTATGGAAGATGCAGCTCAACCTAGAAAAACTTTTGATGCGGCTTCACTCGCAGAATTAACAGAAACGATTAAACTGCGAGGTGTAAAAACGCCTATATCAGTGCGTCCCAATCCAGACAAACCCGGAACCTATATTATCAATCATGGCGCCAGAAGATATCGCGCCAGTAAAAATGCAGGACTTAGATCAATACCCGCCTATATTGATGCCGATTACAGTTTGGCGGATCAGGTAGTTGAAAACTTGCAACGAGATAATCTGACATCACGCGAAATCGTTGATTATATCGGGCGTGAGATTGCTGCTGGTAAAACCCATGAACAAATAGGCAAATTCATTGGCAAATCGGCTTCCTATGTGTCATTACATGCAGCGGCCATGGATTTACCCGATCCTATTGCCGAGCTGTTTAATTCCGGAAATTTGACAGATATAGCAGCCATATTTAATCTTAAAAAGATATTCAAAAACTATCCATTGGAACTGGTCGATTGGTTGAAATACAGCCGACCAGAAGACATTACCCGGACTAAAATACAGCAGTTTAGAAAATTCCTGGAATCAAAGGATGATGAAAAAGGAATTGTGGATGAATTAACCCGCCAGGCCCCCTACCCCTCTACAGACAGTCTTGAGATCAAAGCAGAAAAGAAAGAACGCAGCCATAAATCCCCTGCCGATCAATTGCTGGTCTATATTTATATACGTCTAAAGAAAAGAACGCATCAACCAAAAGACATCATGAGAAAACTATCTGATGCGCAAAAGACAATGATTATCGATGCGCTTAAAGTCTACTTTATTGCCGGTCGAAAGTGTAAGGATCTTTTTCACTCTATCTTATATTCATTGAAAGACGGCGACTTTGATGGAACAGGTCGCGGTGCTTTTAACCTGACCGCCTTCTTTTTTGGTGTAAACAAGAAAGAATTTGACTTGGAAATGATCATTCAAGAAGTCTATCTCAATTTATCCAAATGAAACAACGTCTCTTAGTCATGAACGGGCAGAAAATCCTTCAGAATTTTAATGAAAATGAATGGAAAACTACCGGATTAATTAAGAAAGCTGAGGAAGGTATCAAGCCAGGTATCTATAATATTTATTTGGCAAAAAAAGCTGAAACGGAGACTAAAACCTATGAAGGTTTAATTCTCTTTATCGACAAGCAAGAAGGTGTTGTTTATCAACAAGTAAGAAAAGACTTTATAGCGCACAGACTGGAATCCTTTAGCTCTCCCCCACCCATTGGTAAGAATGTTTCTATTCAGTACGACAATCATGAGAAATTAAGCCTAACCAAAATAGATTTGCCAATTAAAAAACTGAATTTAAAAATTTAAATTTTGCTCTTCTTCTCTTCAATTAAATAATTATCTTTATTTAATCCTAAACTCCTTTAGCTCTATAGATTTATAGATTTATAGATTTATAAGACTATAAGACTATAAGACTATAAGACTATAAGACTATAAGACTATAAGACTATAAGACTATAAGACTATAAGACTATAAGACTATACTTCTATACTTCTATACTTCTATACTTCTATACTTCTATACTTCTATACTTCTATACTTCTATACTTCTATACTTCTATACTTCTATACTTCTATACTTCTATACTTCTATAGGAGTATAAGATTATACAATTGTATACACTTATAGTATTATACTTTTATATTTATATAACTTTGTAGACTTATGCAATATGAAAACATTAGCGATACTTTCTCAAAAAGGTGGTGTCGGTAAGACAACGCTAGCCACATGCCTTGCAGTTGCAGCTGAAGCCGACGGAAAGAAAGTGGCTATTTTCGATCTTGATCCACAAGCGACTGCATCATTCTGGTTAGATGTTAGGAAAGCAGATAATCCTGCTGTAATCTCTATTCAATCTATACGTCTCGCATCGATGTTAAAAGCTGCAAGTGAGGCAGGAACTGATCTAGCCATTATTGATGGAGCTGCGGTTGCACGTGATGTAGCTTTTGAAGCATCCCAAGTAGCTGACTATGTATTAATCCCAACTAAAACTGCTGTCTTCGACACTATGTCAATGATCCATACTATTGACATAGTTCAACAACAAAACAAGCCATTTTCTATTGTTTTAACTTTTGTATCGCCAACAGGCCAAGAGATAGCTGATGCAGTAGCAGCTGTGAGTGAATTGAATGCAAATATTTGTCCTGTTCACATCGGAAATAGAAAAGCTTATTTTCGAGCACAGTCTGAGGGTAAAACAGTTCAAGAATATGAACCTAGCGGCAAAGCTGCGGATGAAATAGCAAGGCTATACAAGTATACTTGTATACAATTATACAAATAAATGGAGTGCTATATGGCTAATTCTCTACAAGAAGTTCTTAATCGCGCTAAATCGAATAAAACAGAAAATAAACAACAGGAAGTAGTTGAAAGTACCAAAAATATCATAGTAAAAAAAGCAATAAAAAAGAATCGAGGTAATACAGTACTAATTGGTGGTCATTTTTCTCCTGAAGTATCAAAACAGCTCCGTATAATCGCAGCAGAAGAAGGCACAACTAACCAAGCCTTATTAAAACAAGCCTTGGATCTACTTTTTACAAAAAAAGGGAAGAAGCTTATAGTCGATCCATAGGTGTATAGGTTATATTAGTTGAGTTTTCGATAATATATAGCGACTCAAAGAAAAACCCCGCCATTTTTTCAAGCGGCGGGGGGTGTATCACCGTTTGCAGTCATCGGCATCCCTGCCTGTACTGCATGATTACTATAACGTAATTTAGAGAAACATGTGAACCGAATAAATATTGACTTCCTATGACGGCGAAATGACAAGTATTGTGGGGAAATAAGTTTGATAACGACCATTATCACGAGTAAGGATGCTCCATCCTCTCACTGCCGCATGTGCGCCAATATAAAAGTCTGGAAGCGGTGCATGTTTAACACCACCAGATTTACGGTATTTCAGGAAACATTTTCCTGCTAAAAATGCTGCTTCATAAGGCAAGTTTTCCCGATGAATATAATCATTCGGTAATGCTTGCTCCAGTTCTTCAATACGCTCGAAACTGATTGAGATTTCCGAATAAATAATAGGATTTATATACAAAAGTTCTCGCTCGGCTAAATCTGTGAGCGTCTCTGATGACCATTCAAACCATTTAGGATCCTTGGTAAAGATATCCAGAATGACATTACTATCAACTAAAACGGGCATTACTCACCACGCGTTAATTTCATAATTTCGTCGGTACTCATAGAAACCGTACTTTTCCCGCTCATCGATTCAATCATTCTTTTACCTCGAACAATTTGTTTTGCTTTCTTAATATGTAATTCATCCCCAATACATTCAAACTCAACATGCGTATGAGGCAATAAACCTAATGCTTCTCTATATTTCTTGGGTATGGTGATTTGACCTTTTGATGTAATGAGCATAATTTAAATTCCTTAAAAGTAAGAATATTACCGATATTACGCTTACTTTAAATATAATCTATTTAAAACTCAAGACATAGACATACATACAAATCGGAAGGAGTATTCCGCGTATATATAGGAAAAGAGGGGAGGGGATTTAGAACAATATCAGTAGCATACTGTTTTTAGTAGCATAATTATCCACTACTTCAGAATAAATAATAGCTATGCAAAATTAATATTTAATGTTATATATGCACAGATGATAAAAAGGCATCTTGAAGATAAAATTCGTTCTGCTCTGGCAACCAATTCGTCTGTGGCTCTTATGGGGCCACGTCAAGTAGGAAAAACGACACTTGCTATTAATATTGCGGATACTATTCCATCTGTTTATCTTGATCTTGAAAACCGAATTGATCTTCAGAAAGCTCAGGACATTGAAGCTTTTCACAAAGAAAACAGCGATAAACTGATTATTTTAGACGAAGTACAACGATTGCCGGATATTTTTGCACCGATCCGTGGATTAATTGATCAACAACGAAGAAAAGGAAACAGGGTAGGACAGTTCCTGTTTTTAGGATCAGCCTCAATTGATCTGCTAAAACAATCCAGCGAAACTTTGGCCGGGCGTATTTCTTATATCGAAATGTTTCCAGTTAATGTCCTGGAATATACAAAAAGTGCTCAACATTCCGAAGCAGTAAATGATCTCTGGTTGAAGGGTGGTTTTCCTGACAGTCTGTTGGCCAGTAATGACAAAACCAGTTTGAACTGGCGCTATGATTTTATCAGAACTTACCTTGAACGGGATATTCCGCAGTTGGGACCAAGAATTCCTGCAGAAACGTTAGGAAGATTCTGGACGATGCTGGCGCATAGCCAGGGAACAAATATTAATGCCTCAAAGCTAGCATCCAATATCGAAGTTTCAAGCGTAACAGTAGCTCGTTATATTGATCTTCTGGTTGATCTACTTCTAATCCGTAAAATACAACCTTATACGGCCAATATTAAAAAGCGCCTTGTCAAATCGCCAAGAATCTATGTGCGTGATAGTGGCATCACTCATGCACTGCTGAATATCGGTTCTTATAATGATCTACTAGGTCATCCGGTCGTCGGAAAAAGCTGGGAAGGGTTTGTTATAGAAAATATAGCATCTGTTTTACCTCCTCGCGTAAGGTCATATTACTATCGAACGGCAGGCGGGGCTGAGATTGATCTTGTCCTGGAATTTGGTGTTAATGAAAGATGGGCAATAGAAATTAAAAAAGGCACATCTCTTAGCTTAGGACGTGGATTTCATGAGGCTTGCGAAGATATTAAGCCGCAAAAAAAGTTTGTCATTTACGCTGGGAAGGACAGATTCCCACTACCGCATGATATTACGGCCATCGCCCTATATGATTTTATGGATATTCTGAAAGAAAAAAAAGAACAATGAAATTTAGTTGCCCCTGTGTTTCTGGAGCAAACAATGTTGTCCCAGACTCTTCAGGGGGGTACCGTAAGGATTCCTGCGTGGAGCGAAGCACTGCCGTTATCTGTCTCTGCGTTACACAGAATCAAGGGGCTTCTATTCTCACAAATAGCTCTTTAAACTATATTCTCAATCCACTACTATGACGATGAGTTTCGATAAGGAGTAGAAATATGGGGCAACTGAACCGCATCACCCAGCAACCCGATGTAATGGGCGGCAAGGCATGTATTCGTGGAATGCGTGTTACTGTCGGTATGATCGTAGGACAAATCGGCGCGGGACATAGCTTCGAAGAAGTTCTCGCCGACTATCCCTACCTTGAGCGCGAAGACATTATGCAAGCGCTCCGTTATGCTGCATGGCGAGCTGAGGAACGAGAGGTCATATTGGCTTCCACATGAAACTGCTTGTCGATATAAACTTGTCCCCACGATGGGTCGGTTTGTTAGAGGATGCTGGCCTTAAAGCAGCACATTGGTCAACACTGGGTGCGAAAAACGCACCAGACACTGAAATTATGGCCTATGCCAAGCTGAATAGCTATGTAGTCCTCACTCATGATTTGGATTTCAGCGCTATCCTTGCCGCCACGCATGGCGAAAAACCCAGCGTCGTTCAAATCCGGGCGGATGATGTCAGCCCAGACGTTATTGGATTGCAGGTCATCGCCGCCTTGCGGCAAATGACCTCCGAATTGAAAGACGGTGCTTTGCTGACCATTGACCCCAATCGTACCAGGATGCGTCTACTGCCGTTACATATAAAGCCGTTAGATGAAACGTAACATTGCAAATCGTAAAGAATCTCTTTTTAATGGGACATGGGTACTGTGGTTTTGTATCAATGATGACGTTTTGTTTTATCTCAAAGGGTTTCAAGGTAAATCTATGTATCGTTTCCTGAAGTAGATAAATGCTAATTGGTTATGCACGTGTATCGACGCAGGATCAGAACCTTGATCTTCAAATCGAAGCATTGACCAAAGCATTGGAAATACTGTGCGAAGGCGATATCCTCGTTGTTTGGAAACTAGGTTGTCTTGGTTGCAGTGTCAAAAATCTAGTCGATCTGGTTGGAAAGTTGCACAAGCAAAGCATACATATAAACATCACTGTTTTTTAAGTATCCTCGGGGTTTGGGGCAGATAGCCCCAATATATTTTTGTGAGTGAAACGATCTCGATAAGTAGCTTATCATTCATAGATGTTCAATAATGCGCATTAAACTCGCTCAGACGATTTGAAATCTACCGAGGGTAGAGTGGGAGGTGGATTAATTTATTCGGAGCGCTTAGGATGCGATCTAATGAAAAATAGGTGTGTTTTATAATTACAAAATCTCCTCTATTGTTTTATGTTTGTAAAAAATTACTTATTTCTCTGACAAATATGAGTGCCATAAATGTTATCCACTTATCCACAGATATGATTAATTAAAGACTAATATAAAAAAGATTAAAAGAAGAAAAGAATAGGGTTTTTTGAATCTTTATATTAATAAATGTAATCAGAAAGATATTGGATAATTTCATAAACTAACTGTGAGTCATAATCACCACCTTTCATGAGGTGTGAGTTATAACCACCACATTTTGGTACAGAGTGTGAGTCATAACCACCACATGTGTGAGTTATAACCACTACTTTTTAGTTGAGATGTGAGCTATAACCACCATACTGAACAGAAATATGTGTTTTTTTCTCTGCTGAAATCGGTAAGAATCTGTTAGAAATATCGCTGTGTGAATTCTAACCACCACTTAATGTGACTTATAACCACCACTTTTTAAATAAAGTGTGACCTATAGCCACCACAAAGTGTGAGTCATAACCACCACACTATCAGGACTTATTCACAGATATTAGGTTTGGGTCGATGTTATGCTTATCTGAATCGCTGTTGCGTTTATTGGCGGCTTTTTGTTCGCTTATAAATTGATTAGAAGGAAAAATTGTATATTTCACATCAGTTATTGCACGGCTTTCTTTACGTTCGTCTGTTTCATAGCTCGCTATGATATTTTTTTCTT
>Ga0209792_1000439_pt1 | contig 30927 bp, 28 predicted proteins | sample EBPBio142005_DNA_FD_185860 | JGI IMG/M metagenome (GOLD analysis project Ga0209792, IMG submission 185860) | Wastewater treatment Type I Accumulibacter community from EBPR Bioreactor in Madison, WI, USA - Reactor 1_6/14/2005_ DNA (SPAdes)... | ecosystem: Engineered > Bioreactor > EBPR >... | reverse complement strand
CACCGATTATGGACCGACCTATTCGGCCTTCGACGAGGGGCTGGAAGGCGGTTTTTCAGCCGAGAAGGACGAGGCGCCGACGAAACCGCTGCCGGTCATCTATTCCGAAAATCTCGATGAGACCTTGGCGACCGTCGAGGCGTCAGGCGTGGCGATCCTGAAGCCGATCTTCGCGTTTCCCGGCGGGCGGCGCTTCCATTTCGCCGACCCCGCCGGCAACGAACTGGCGGTGTGGGGCGACTGATCAGTCCGGATCGCGCTTGGTGACGGCGAGCGTGGTCTTGTCCAGTTCGAGGTCGTATTCCTTGCCGTCGGAATGGCGCGCGTCGTCCACGTCCCACGCCCGGTTGTCGTCAAGCTCGATCTCGCCCCAGCTCTGAAAGCCGGCGGATTTCAGCGCGGCTTCGATTTTCGTCCGCTCCTCGGCGGTCGGGGCGCGGTCGTCGGCGAATGCAGGCGCTGACAACAGCGGCAGCAGGAGGAGGGCGGCGGCGTAGCGGGGCAGGGTCATGATCGTCTCCGGTTGATCTCCTACGATGTAGGAGCCGGAAGGAAAGGGTCAACCTCGGGAATGCATCGTCCGCCGGCGTGCTAACGGGCGATCAGCTCGCCTCGCGCAGCCGCTCGGCGGTCTGCAGGTCGACGGAAACCAGTTGGCTCACGCCCTGTTCGGCCATGGTGACGCCGAACAGGCGGTCCATGCGCGCCATGGTGATCGGGTTGTGCGTGATGATGACGAACTTGGTCTCGGTCGTCTTCGCCATCTCTTCCATCAGGTTGCAGAAGCGCTCGACATTGTGGTCGTCGAGTGGGGCATCCACCTCGTCCAGCACGCAGATCGGCGCGGGATTGGTGAGGAAGACGGCGAAGATCAGCGCCATCGCGGTGAGCGCCTGCTCGCCGCCGGAGAGCAGCGTCATCGTCTGCGGCTTCTTGCCGGGCGGGCGGGCGAGGATTTCAAGGCCGGCTTCGAGCGGGTCCTCGGATTCGATCAGTTGCAGTTCCGCCGTGCCGCCGCCGAACAGATGCGTGAACAGGCGCTGGAACTGCGTGTTTACGACCTCGAACGCCGCCAGCAGCCGCTCGCGGCCCTCGCGGTTGAGGCTCTGGATGCCCTGCCGCAGCTTCTTGATGGCCTCCACCACGTCCTCGCGTTCCGAAACGATCAGTTCCAACCGCTCGGACAGCTCCCGCTGCTCCTCCTCTGCGCGCAGGTTGACCGCCCCGAGGCGCTCGCGCTCGATCTTGAGACGCTCGAGCTTGCGCTCGATCTCGCCCATGTCGGGCATCGGCGCGTCGGGTTCGAGGCCGGCATGGCGCAGCACCAGATGCGGCGCGACACCGATCGCTTCCTGGATGCGCGCCTCGGTCTCGCGGCGGCGTTCGTCGGCGGCGGCGAGGCGTTCTTCGGAGCGCGCGCGGGCCTCGCGCGATTCCGACAGCGCCTGTATGGCGTCGGTCGCGGCGCGGTCCATCTGCGCCTGGCGGTTCTCGGCCTCCTGAAGCCGGTCGGCCGCTGCCTTGCGCGCGGCTTCGGCCTCGGAAATCTGCGTCAGCAGGGCGCGGCGCTTCTGGTCGAGTTCATCCGGCGCATCGGCGAGCGCAGCGAATTCGGCGGCGGCCTCGTGCTTGCGCTCGGTCAGCGACGCGATCTGGCGGTCGGCGTTTTCCGCGCGCGAAATCCAGTTCTTGCCCTCGACCGCGATGGTTTCGAGCCGGCGCTTGCGCGCCTCCGCTTCCCGCTTCAGCCCCTCGTGGGCGGCGCGCGCGTCGGCGAGGCGGGCGCGGTCCGAGCCGACATCGGCGCCCATGCGGTCGAGCCGCGATTGCAGATCGCCAAGGTCGGGCGCGGCGGCCAGCGCCGCCTGCGCCTCAGCCAGCGCGGCGGCGGCTTCGGCCTGCGTTTCCGCCAGACGCGCGCGCGACGCCTCAAGACCCGTGCGACGGCTGGCGAGCTGCCCCGCCGCGGCTTCCGCCTTCGTCAATTCCTCGCGCGCCAGCGTCAAATCCCGCTGCGCGGTGCGCCAGCCCTCGCGGGCGGCGCGTTCCTCGTCGGCGGCGCGTTTGGCGTCGGCTTCCGCGGTCGCCTGCGCCGTTTCGGCGGCGCGCAGCACCACGGTTGCCTGCGTCGCCTCGGCTTCCAGTTCGGCCAGCCGGTTCTTCTGCGCGAGCCGCAGCGCGGCCGCTGTCGGCGCATCCGCGCTCGCAGTCAACCCGTCCCAGCGCCACAGCGCCCCGTCGCGGCTGACGAGCCGCTGGCCGGTCCTGAGCAGCTTTTGCAGGCGCGGCCCGCCGTCCTTTTCGACAATGCCGATCTGGGCGAGCCGGCGCGCGAGCTGACGAGGCGCGCGGGCCACATCGGCCAGCGAGCGCAGGCCCTCGGGCAAGGCAGGGTCGTCGGACGCGGGTTCGGTGTCGCCCCAATGCACAGGCGCGGCGCGGTCGAGCGCGGCGTCGAGATCGTCGCCGAGCGCGGCGCCGAGCGCGGTCTCAAAACCCTTGTCGACGCGAATCTGTTCAACGACTGCCGGGAAAAGCCCCCCAGACTGCGCGTTCAGCATCTTCGCCAACGTGCGCGCCTCGGTCTCGATGCGAGCCAGTTCCGCACGCGCGGCCTGAAGGGCAGGGCGCGCCGCAACTTCCCGCTGCCGCGCCGCTTCGCCGGCCTTGTCGGCGGCGACGGAAGCCGCCTCGCTGTCCGTCACCTTTTGCGCGGCGGCGTCGACCAGCAATTTCTTCTCAGCCGGATCGGGCAATCCCGCCAGCTTCGCGGCGACGTCGGCGAGCTCGCGGTCGGCGTCGGCGATCTGCCTTTCCAGCCGCTGCTTGCGCTCGTCGCTGTCGCGCAGGTTGCGCTCGGCCTGGGTCCGCTGCGCCGCCGCTTCGGCACGCTCGGAGGTCAGCTTCGTCAGCGCGCCTTCGGACAGGGTCAGCCGGCTCGATGCTTCCTCGAAGGCCGCGCGCGTCGCCTGCTCGCGCTCCACGGCGCCCTCGTCGTCGGCGCGCAGCGTCGCCTCCTCGTCGGCGAGACGCTTCAGGATATCGGCATTGTCGCGCACCATCTGCTCTTCGCGGGCGATATCCGCGTCGAACTGGGCTATGCGTTTCTCAAGCTCGGAATGGCGCGCGCGCAGGCGGGCCGCCTCTTCCTCGATCTGGGTGCGCGCGATCGTCAGGCGCTGCAGGGCCGCGGCCGCCTTGGCCTCGGCCTCGCGCAGGCCGGGCAGGTGATGCGCGCCGACCGCCTGGTCCTTGGCGGCATCCATCTGCTGCTTGGCGCGCTCGGCGACGAGCACGGTCGCGGCCGACAGCGCCGATTGCGCCTCGGCCTCCTGCGCCTTGGCGAGCGTCCATCGCAGGTGCAGCAGCGTGGCTTCGGCCTGGCGGATGTCGGCTGACAGGGTTTTGAACCGCGCAGCCTGGCGCGCCTGACGCTTCAGGCTTTCGATCTGGCTTTCCAGTTCCCCGACCACGTCTTCGAGGCGTTCGAGGTTCTGCTCGGCGGCGCGCAGGCGCAACTCGGCCTCATGGCGGCGCGAATGCAGGCCGGAAATGCCAGCGGCTTCTTCGAGCAGCGCGCGGCGCGCCTGCGGCTTGGCCTGGATCAGCTCGCCGATGCGGCCTTGGCCGACCATGGAGGGCGAGCGGGCGCCGGTCGACTGGTCGGCGAAAAGAAGCTGCACGTCCTTGGCGCGCGCCTCCTTGCCGTTGATGCGGTAGTTGGAGCCGGCCTCGCGCTCGATGCGGCGCGACACCTGCAACTCGTCCGCGTCATTGTAGGCGGACGGCGCGGAACGATCCGTATTGTCGAGGAAAAGCGTGACTTCGGCCGTGTTGCGCGAAGGTCGTGTGGCGGAGCCGGAGAAGATGACGTCGTCCATGCCGGAGGCGCGCATGTTCTTGTATGAGCTTTCGCCCATCACCCAGCGCAGCGCCTCGACAAGGTTCGACTTGCCGCAGCCGTTCGGGCCGACGACGCCGGTCAATCCGCCTTCGATGACGAATTCGGACGGTTCGACGAAGGATTTGAAGCCGAGCAGGCGAAGGCGGGAAAAGCGCATCAGCAGCCTTCCCCGCAAGATTCAGGGCGTACGGCGTCACCGCACGCTGCGCGCGCGTCAGAGCATGCCGTCGATAATGGCCGACATCTCGTCAACCGACATGGACCCCGCATACTTTTGGCCGTTTATGAAGAATGTCGGCGTGGACTCGACGCCGAATTCCGCATTTCCTCGTTCCCGGACTGCTCTGATGTCGTCCAGAAGCTTCTGGTCCGTCAAGCAGGCGTTGAACGACTCCTGTGAAAAACCGGCAAGTCGCGCCAGTTGCAGCAGCGCCGCCTGGCCATCCTGGGCGCGAACCCAGTTTTCCTGCTGTTTGAACAGCACGTCGGCCATGGCGTAATATTTGTCCTTCGAGCAGCGGGCCAGCATGAAGCCGGCCTCGGCGCGCGGATCGAAGGGGAATTCGCGCAGGATCAGCTTCGCCTTGCCGGTGTCGATATATTTCGTCTTGATGCCCGGCAGCGTGTTCGCGTGGAAGTTCGCGCAGTGCGGGCAGGTCATGGACGCATATTCCACGATGGTCACCGGCGCGTCGGCATTGCCGAGCACCTGGTCGGGCAGGGCGCCCGGCTCCATCAGCTTCGCGACGTCGACCTTGCCCTGAGATGCCGGCGCAGCCACGGCGGGCTTGGCGGGGGTCTGCGGCGCGGGCGCATCGGCGCTTTTCGGCGCTTCTTCGCTGCCGCTGCATGCGGAAAGCAGGGCGGCGGCGGAAATGGCCGCGAACGAAACGACGATATCGCGACGGCTGACGGAACGGATCATGGATCAATACACCTGGGGCTGGTTGTTCGCGTACGGATCACGCGTAAGGGCGGGTTATCGCGCCAATTATGGCAATATTTGCCGCCGGGCCACCGCTATTTCAGCGCTTGCGATCAAAAACGCGCTATCGCCGGCGCGCGACCGAAGCGCCGAGCGCCGCCAGGGAGGCGCGCAACTGCTCGTCTTCGATCGCGGCCACCGTGCGCGAGATGCGGCCCGTCTCCTGGTCGGTGAGCGGCCGTGGCGCTGGCTTTCGCTGAGGCGCGAACCGCGTGACGGGTTTCTGGACGATTTTCACTCGCCCGATCGCTGAAAAGCCGAGAAATGCGTTGACGCGCCCGATCAGTTCGCCGGTTTCGTGCTGAAGGTGAAGCGCCGCAGCGCCCTCGCACGCGACGACCAGCGTCGCCGGCTCGAAGGGATCGTCGTCCGACGCGCGGCGGGGCCAGGCGATGCGCTCCGGGCGGCTGCGCGCGGCAAGGCGCGGTCCGGCGATCTCGTCCCAGGACTGGACAAGGGCGGTCGAAATGCCGGCCTTGCGCCGCAGCACGGGATCGAGCAGGGCGGTGGCGACATCGCCGACCGGACGGGCGTTGCCGCCGCGCATGTTGTTTGCCATGAACCACTCCAGCGCATCGCGCCATAGCTGATTTGGAGCCTACCTCAATCGCCACCCGCACAACATCCCCTGTCGCGCGGCCAGTTCTCGGCTTCGCGCCCGCATTGCTGGATTGGTACGACCGCCATCACCGCGAACTGCCGTGGCGGATCGGGCCGGCATCGGGCAAAGCCGGCACACGCGCGGACCCGTACCGGGTGTGGCTGTCGGAAATCATGCTGCAGCAGACCACCGTCCAGGCCGTCAAGCCTTACTATGCGTCCTTTCTGCATAAATGGCCGGATGTCGAGGCGCTCGCGGCCGCGGAAGCCGACGATGTGATGAAGGCGTGGGCCGGGCTGGGCTATTATTCGCGGGCGCGCAATCTGAAGAAATGCGCCGAGGCCGTTGTTGCCGAACATGGCGGGCGGTTTCCGGACACCGAGCAGGGGCTGCGCAGCCTGCCGGGCATCGGCGCCTATACGGCAGCCGCAATCGCGGCGATCGCCTTCGGGCGTGCGGCGGTGGTCATCGACGGCAATATCGAGCGGGTCGTCGCGCGTTTCGCGGCGATCGAAACCCCGTTGCCGGCCGCCAAGGCCGATATCCGCGTCTTCCTCGAAGGGCATCTGCCGGCGGATCGGCCGGGCGACTTCGCTCAAGGCATGATGGATCTCGGCGCCACGATCTGCACGCCGCGCCGCCCGGCCTGCGTGCTGTGTCCCGTCCGGGAGGGCTGCGAAGGCTTGCGGGCCGGCGATCCCGAACGTTTCCCGCGCAAGGCCGCGAAGACGGCAAAACCGCGCCGGCGCGGCGCGGCGTTCGTTGCGATCCGGCGGGACGGTGCGATCCTGCTGCGCAAGCGCCCGGAAACCGGCTTGCTCGGTGGCATGGCGGAAGTGCCGACGACCGGCTGGACCTCACGCCAGGACGGAGAGACCGGAATTGGCGCCGCACCGTTCAAGGCGCTGTGGCAGCCGAAAGGCTCGGTCAGTCATGTCTTCACCCATTTCGAACTGGAACTGTCGGTCTATCGCGGTTATGTGGACGGCCCGCCGCCGCCCGGCCACTGGTGGTCGACGGACATCAGCAACGAAGCGCTTCCGAACCTCATGAAGAAGGTTGTCGAAGCCGCAATGGACGGCGCGACCAAATCGCGCCGGAAGCCCGCATGACCGAGATTCGCCACATCGTCTTCGACATCGGCAAGGTGCTCATCCACTACGATCCGGACCTGCCCTACAGCCGCCTGATCCCGGACCCTGCGCGGCGCAGATGGTTCTTCGAGAATGTCTGCACGCATGAATGGAACCTGGAGCAGGACCGCGGCCGCGGCTGGGCAGAGGCCGAAGCGCTGCTGATCAAGGATTTTCCCGACGAGGCCGAGAACATCAGGGGCTTCCGGAAATACTGGCACGAGATGGTGTCGCATTCCTACGACGACACGGTGGCCGTCATGATCGGCCTGATCGAGCAGGGCCGTGACGTGACGATGCTGACGAACTTCGCCGCCGACACATTCGCCGAGGCGCGCCGTCGCTGGGATTTCCTGAACCGGCCTCGCGGTGTGACGGTGTCTGGCGAGATCGGGCTGCTCAAGCCGGATCGCGCGATCTACGACCGCCATGCCGCCGATTTCGGGCTTGATCCGGCGGCGACGATCTTCATCGACGACAGCCAGAAGAACGTCGATGGCGCAAAGGCGGCAGGCTGGCAGGCGGTTCTGTTCGAAGGTGCGGCGAAGCTGAAGGCCGATCTTGCCGCTCGGGGCGTCGGCTGACGCGATTGCGTCAACCCGCCAGCGCCATCCGGTCCCTGACGATCCGGCGCAATTCGTCGATCGGCTTCAGCTTTCCCGCATCTTCGACGTGCCAGAACGTCCAGCCGTTGCAGGCGTCGAGGCCCTGAACCTGCGCGCCGAGACGGTGGATCGATCCGGCGTCCCGGCCGATGGCCAGGGTGCCGTCCGCACGCACGCTCGCCGTCCAGCGCCGCTTGGCGTCCGAAACCTGTGCGCCGGGCGCGATCAGGCCTGCCTCGATTAGCGAGCCGAACGCAACGCGCGGTTCCGCGCGCTTGCCGCCCATGACGGCGACGTGGTCACCCTGAAGCGGCTCGACGGCGGCGATGCGGGCCGTGGCCGCATCGATATAGGATTGCTCGCGCTCGACGCCGACGAAATGGCGGCCGAGGCGCTTGGCGACCGCGCCCGTCGTACCGGAACCGAAGAAGGGATCGAGCACGACATCGCCGGGTTTCGACGATGCCAGCAGCACGCGCGCCAGCAGCGCCTCTGGCTTCTGCGTCGGATGCACCTTGTCGCCATTGGCGTCTTTCAGCCGCTCCCCGCCCGTGCAGATCGGGAACAGCCAGTCCGTGCGCATCTGGAGATCGTCGTTCGCGGCCTTCATGGCATCGTAGTTGAAGGTGTAGCCCTTGGCGGCCTGATCGCGTGAAGCCCAGATCATCGTTTCATGCGCGTTCTGGAAACGGCGGCCGCGGAAATTCGGCATCGGGTTGGTCTTGCGCCACACGACGTCGTTGAGAATCCAGAAGCCGAGGTCCTGAAGCTTCGAGCCGACGCGGAAGATGTTGTGGTACGAGCCGATGACCCAGATCGTGCCGTTCGGCTTCAGCACGCGCCGCGCCGCCAGCAGCCATGCGCGGGTGAAGGCGTCGTAGGCTTCGAAATTCTCGAACCGGTCCCACTCGTCATCGACCGCGTCGACCTTCGACTGGTCGGGGCGGTGCAGGTCGCCATCGAGCTGCAGATTGTAGGGCGGGTCGGCGAAGATCACGTCGACGGATTTTTCCGGCAGCCGGTCGAGCGCCGCGACGCAATCGCCCTTGATGATCGTATCCAGCCATTCGGCCTGGGTCGGGGTGGCGGACAACTCATCGAGAAGACGCACGGCGGCCATCGGCAAACTCACTCTACGCGCTACTGTTTTTACTGTCCGTTATGGTTACCGTTTCGCGTAAAGATTTAATGAAGTGCCAGACCCGGTCTGGCCCGTTTGCCGATTTGCGGCGGATGGGCTATGGCGCTGCGCATCGATCCCCGACATAGCGGAGCATTCCATGCCGGCCCCCGACCTGGTCATTTTCGATTGCGATGGCGTTCTCGTTGATTCCGAGATTGTCGCGGCGCGCGTCGATGCCGAATTGATCACGGCCGCCGGCCACCCGATCAGCGTCGAGGAGATCGCGGAGCGCTATGCCGGGCTGACGTTCCGCGACATCCTGCTGGCGGTCGAGAAGGAGTCGAACATCCCCCTGCAGGCGTCCCTGATCGAGGACGAGCGGCGTGTGCTCGATCGCCGCCTGGAGAAGGAGGTTCGGGCCATCGACGGCGCGGCCGCCGCTATCGCGGGCGTACCCTATCCGAAATGCATCTGTTCGAATTCCAGCCGCGCGCGCCTCGACATGATGCTCGGCAAGACCGGCCTTCTGCCGCTCTTTTCCGGCCATATCTTCTCGGCAGTCGATACGCCCGGCGTCCAGTCGAAGCCGGCGCCCGACATTTTCCGTCATGCGGCGAAAGAGATGGGCGCCGACCCGGAGCGCACCTTCGTGCTGGAGGATTCGGTCCATGGCATCCATGGCGCGGTCGGCGCCGGCATGCGCGTGATCGGCTTCACCGGCGGAGGACATTCGTGGCCCGGCCATGCCGACAAGCTGACGGAGGCCGGAGCCGAGACCGTGATCAACCGTATGAGCGACCTCAACGCCGTCATCCGCGTCCTGTCGGAGTGGCGGGACGTCTGACCCCTAGTTTGGCTGGGCGCTGCCGGCGGGCACGCCGCCCACGCTGCCTTCGACGATCGGGCCGTATTCCGGGACGATGCGCTTGACCAGACGCATGGCGGCCGCGCCGTCTTCCTTGTCGGTCGCCGATTGCAGCTCCGAGAGGAACCGGTCCAGGAACCGCTTGTCGGCGATCATCGACTTCACGATCTTGTAGCCGCCCTCGCTGAACGACGAGACGGTCTCGGAGGCATTGTACAGTTCTTCGACCAGCTTCTCGCCGGGGCGCAATCCGACATATCTGATGTCGATGTCGATGCCCGGCTGGAGCCCCGCAAGCTGGATCATCTTCGTCGCCAGGTCGGATATCTTCACCGGCGTGCCCATCTCGAGCACGAGGATATTGCCCCGGTCGGTCGGATTCTGCTGCGTCTTGCAGCTCGCATAGAGAACGAGCCGCACCGCCTCGCCGATCGACATGAAGTAGCGCACGACGTCGGGATGGGTCACGGTCAGCGGACCGCCTTGGGCTATCTGCTGCTGGAACAGGGGGATCACCGAGCCATTCGACCCCATCACATTGCCGAAGCGGACGATTGTGAAACGGGTGTCGGCAGAGGCGACGTCCATCGCCTGGCAATAGGATTCCGCGATCCGCTTCGTCGCACCCATGATGCTGGTCGGATTGACGGCCTTGTCGGTCGAGATGAGGACGACGTAACGGATTCCCGCCGCCACGGCTGCGTCGGCGATATTCCTTGTGCCCAGGATATTCGTCTTGATGGTCTCGAGCGGGTTCAATTCCGCCAGGGGCACCTGCTTGATCGCGGCGGCGTGGAAAAGAACGTCAGGCGCGCAAGCCTTGAGCAGGCCCGTGATCCGGTCCCGGTCACGCACATCGGCGATGCAGATCTTGATCCGGTCCGCCCCGATCTGGCCGATCAGTTCCTGCGAGATCGTGTTGAGCGAATTTTCGGCATTGTCGATCAGGATGATCTGCCTGGCGTTGTAACGGGCGGCCTGCCGCGCAAGCTCCGAGCCGATCGAACCGCCCGCGCCGCTGATGGCGACGCATTTGTCGTCGATCATGCGCGCGATCTCGATCGTGTCGAGCGGCACTTCCGGGCGTGCGAGAAGATCGGCGAGCTTGATCGGTTTCGGCTGGAAATCCTCGTTGAGATCGTAGGTCGCCGTCATGTCCGGCAGGCGCGTGATCGCCAGCCCGTGCGAGGCCGCGACCTGCACGATCTGCGACAATTGCGTGGGCGACAGTGACGGATCGCCGACCACGAGTTCCTGGATGTTGACGTCGCGTTCCCGGTTTCTGGCGAGGACGAGGCCGAGATGTCCCAGGCCGCCGACGACCTTGACCCCTTGAACGCGGGTGCGCCGATGCGCGGTGGAATCGTCGAGCAGGGCGATGGCCCTGATCTTGCGGCTCGGCTCCGCGTGCAGGCCGCGCAGGAAAAGTTCGGTTTCAGGCGTGACGCCGTAGATCAGGATTGGACGCGTGTCGGGCGACGTCATCCGTGGCCGCAGGCTGAGCAAGCGGCCTTCTTTCATCAGGCGCACCAGCAGGCGCGAACCCATGAGCAGGGTCGCCATCAGGGCAAACAGCACGATCGGCTGCGCGCGCGGCAGATAGGCCCCGCGATCGTAGAAGAAATTGCCTGCGGCATTGAGCAATACGAGGACCAGGCAGGCCTTGCCGATCGCCACCACGTCGAACAGCGACGCGTAGCGCCACGAGCCTCGATTGAGCGCAAAGGCGTAGAAGACGATCGCCGCGGCAGCGCAGAAGATCGCTATGCGAAGCCAGATGTCCGGTATCGCGACCGTCGGCCAGAAGCCGAAGGCCGATGCGTAGGACACGAAAAGCGCTATGCCCGCGACCACGACGTCGTGTATGCCGCCAAGCGTACGCTTGAACCGGCCGGACCTGTTCATCACCGCGTCGATCGCGGATTGGACCGGTTGCTGCCAGGGAGACTGAGAGTTCGACACGTTAGGGCACCACAGTCGTGCATCTAAAAGTAGAAATTGCAATTTTCCTAGCTGAGGGCAATACCAAGACTGCGCCAGCCCATGATCAGCACCAGCGCAGCGACGGATGCCGTCACGAGGAAGGCGGCGATTATCGTGCTGTTGACGGCAGTGGAGCTCCAGCCAACATTGTCTCGTCTAAGAAAGTCCCGGATCGCCTTCATCGGTCGATAGCCGCCTAGCCTGGAATGAGCCCAATTCCTGATGAAAAGAGCTTTCGATATTTGTCTTTCGCTCGTCCTGCTGGTCTGCTTGTTTCCACTGATGCTTGTCGGCGCGGTTTTGATCAGGCTCACATCAGACGGACCCGCGGTGTTTGTTCAGGAGCGTGTCGGCAGGAACGAGCGATCCTTTCGCTGTCTCAAGTTTCGCACCATGGCGCTCGGAGCACCAGTCGGTGCGACGCACACAGTATCCACTGATTGGGTTACGCCAATAGGACGTTTGATGCGCCGAAGCAAATTTGACGAGCTGCCACAACTTCTGAATGTCTTTTTCGGCCAGATGAGCCTTGTCGGGCCTCGGCCATGTCTTCCGGCGCAGGCCGAACTGCGTGCCGAGCGGCGCAAGCGCAATGTTTTTTCGGTGCGTCCGGGCATTACCGGCCTGGCGCAGGTTTCCGGCATCGACATGTCGGAGCCGGCGCGCCTCGCCGAAGTCGACGCGCTGTACGTCACGACCCGGACGTTTTGGTCCGACCTTGTCATCCTGTGGCGCACGGCGTTTGGCGGGAACAGGCCGACGTCCCAAACAACCGGGCAAAGTTTCTGACGATGACGCCGCGGCGCGTCCTGGTCACTGGCGCCAACGGTCTGGTTGGGTCAGCGGTGATCGAAGCCATGAAGTCGACTGGCTTCGAGGTTCGGGCAGCCATCAGGGCCGGAGCCTGTCCGGGCGTCGAGACCGTGTCCGTTGGCGAGATTGGCCCCGATACCGATTGGGTCGAGGCACTGAAGGGATGCCACACGGTTGTCCATCTTGCGGGCGCGACGCCGAACGAGCGGACAAATGCTGCCGATTTCCATCGTGTGAACGTCCTGGGGACGCGGCGTCTGGTCGATGCCACTCTTGCGGCCCATATCGAGCGGCTGGTTTTCGTCTCCAGCGTCCTTGCCGTCTCGGATCGGTCGGCTTCACCGCTGGACGACAAAACCGCTCCCGCGCCGGTCTCGGTCTATGGCCAGTCGAAGCTTGCGGCGGAAGCCGAGGTCAAGCGTTTCGCCGACGCCGGCCGCGTCGGGATCAGCTTGCGGCCTCCGCTCGTCTATGATGCGCGAGCTAGGGGAAACTTTGCCGCGCTCTTGCGCCTGGCATGGTCGGGGCTCCCCTTGCCGTTCGGTTCAACGCGCAACAGGCGTAGCCTTATCGGTCTCGACAATCTGGCGAACGCGATCATGGCCGCGGCAAGTTCCGACGGGCTCGAGAGCGGCGCGTTCGGCCTCGAGGAAGGCCCGCCGCTCGGTCTTGCGGACATCATCATCGCTTTACGAAAGGGAATGCGCATCCCGCCCCGGCTCGTGCCCGTCAGCCCGCAAATCCTGCAAACCGTCCTGAAAGCGGCCGGACGCGGGACCATGGCTCAAAGTCTCTTCGGCAACCTGGAGGTTGACGCCGCCCGCTTCCGCGACGAATACCGGTGGGCGCCGCCGCATTCGACTCGATTTGGGCTGGAAAGAACGGGTAGGGAATTTCGGGCGATGATGCAGGCGCAGACGAAATGACTACGGTGCGCTGCTGAAAATGCCATCAAGGGCCGAACACACGTCCGGTGTGACCACCGGGCCGGACGACGCCGGCCAGGACAAGAGCCCGGGCTTCCTGCGCGCTCCGTCGATGTCGAACGTCGATGCCCTGTTCGCGGGCTATCTGGCGACAGTGCCGGCGATGGCCGGATCGCTGGCAACGGCCCTTTATTTTGGCGCATCGACATGGGGCGCGCTGACGGCGATCTTCAGGGTCTATGACTATCGCGTGCCTCGGCGTGCCGCGCCGTTCGTCCTGTCGTGCATCTATTGCTTTTTTTCCGTCCTCGTAACCAGCCTCCTGGCAGGCAATATCGAAGCGCTGCCGCCGAAAATCCTGTCCTTCGTTTCGCTGTTGATGGTGCCCCTTTTCGTCTGCCGGTTTCGCTATTCTGATCCGGAGCAGACACTTGGCTTCCTTTGCCGCTATGCCCCGCTTGGCGTCTTTGGCGGGATTGGCGCGTTCATCGTCTCGGATTTTGATGCCGGCGGCGCCGGCAATCCCAACATATTCGGCCTTGCGATCGCGGTTCTCGGCGCAATCAGTCTCGCAGGCGTTTTCGTGCGGAACTGGTATCAGCGATTGGCTGGTTTGGCCGGCTACTGTGGCGCGCTGACGGCGGTGGTCCTGTCGGAAACGCGTTCCATGGTGCTTCCCATGGTATTGCTGCCCTTGCTGGCAATCGTCCTGTTCAAGGGGGCGAACCGCTATGTCGTCCTTGGCGGCGTCGTCCTGATCGGCATCGTCACGGCGAGTCTGTCGCCGATCATCATCGGCCAGTTCGAGGCAGGCCTGAAGGATATCGAAACGTATGGAGAAAACACCGAGCTGACACCACTGGGTGCGCGAATGACGCTATGGACGGCAGCGGTTGACGCGATTGCGGACAGCCCCTGGGTTGGCTACGGGGTCCAGAACAAGATGGATGCCGTCTACCAGCGGACCGATACGACGGTCGCGATGCCGAAATATTCACATGTGCACAACGAGTTTCTCGATTCCCTGGTCGCCGGCGGCATCCCGGCGCTGATCGGGTTGATCATGGTGCTGTTTTCGCCGCTGCTGATGGTGACCGCCGAGCCTCGCCATGCGATGAAGAACTATGTCATCTGTTCGATGGTGGTCATATTCCTGTTCCGGGCCCTGGCCGGAAGTTTTCTGACTCATGACCTGGTCATCGTACTGTTCCTGATCTCAGTGTCGATTGCCGCCGCTTTCGACCTCGACCGGCGCGATTTCGTCATTCTCCGCGCAAAGGTCGATTGAAGGCGATCGCAGTGTCTGACGGTAAACAGGCGACCAGCCGGACCCTCATTCTGATGGCGGTCTACAATGGCGAGCGCTTCCTCGATGAACAGTTGCGCTCGATCGCGGACCAATCGTTTTCGAGGATCGACATGCTCGTTTCCGATGACGGATCGCGAGATGGAAGCAGGGTTTTGCTCGAATCCTGGCGGAACCGGTGGAACAAGGGGGAATTCCGGATCATCGACGGCCCGCAGTCGGGATTTGCAGCGAACTTCCGCCATTTGATGCTGAGTGCCGGTGATCCGCCGGACTACGTCGCTTTTGCCGACCAGGACGACGTCTGGGATCGCGACAAGCTCGAACGGCAGGCCGATCGCCTTCGTCTGGCGGGCGCAGGACTGCCGGCCCTGTCGTGCGGACGGACGCGTACCATGAATGAGGACGGTTCGCTCGCAGGCATGTCGCCACTCTTTGCCCGGCCGCCGAGCTTTCGCAACGCGATCGTGCAGAGCATTGCCGGCGCCAACACCATGGCGCTCAACGCCGCAGCGTTTCGTCTCGTTGCCGAGGCCGCGCGGCGTAGCCCCTTCGTGAGCCACGACTGGTGGAGCTATCTGGTTGTCAGTGGAGCGGGCGGCTTCGTGGACTATTCAGCGGAGCCGACGATCAGTTACCGCCAGCACGAGAGCAATCTTGTCGGCGCCAACAATTCGGTCCGCGCTCGTTTCCACCGGATGCGGGCCGCCCTGTTCAGCGACCGTTTCTCGGACTGGAATTCTCGGAATCTGAGTGGGCTCCACCACTGCCGGGACATGCTGACCGACGAAACAAGGGGCGTCATTTCCGATTTTGAACGAAGCAGGTCCGACCCGAATGTCTTCGCGCGTCTCCGGACCTTGGTGTCATCCGGGATCCATCGTCAGACGACGTTTGGACAGCTAAGCCTTTATGGCGCCTGCATCCTCAAACGGTTGTAGCCGCAGGGTAACGTTTGAAGCGGACGCGACATAATCATTTCAATTGAACTCCAGTGGATTTGCCGATAGGGCAGGCCGCCGCTCGGCCGATGGTCTGAACGCGCAGGTTGTAGCTGGGAAATTCGAGATGAAGGGTATAATTCTGGCCGGCGGCAGCGGCACCCGGCTCTATCCCCTGACTTTGGCGGTCTCCAAACAGATCCTTCCGATCTATGACAAGCCGATGATCTACTATCCGTTGAGCGTCCTGATGCTCTCGGGGATACGTGAGATTCTGATTATCTCGACACCGCGCGACCTGCCGGTTTTTGAAGCGCTGCTGGGCGACGGCGCGGAGTTCGGGCTATCCCTGTCCTATGCCGAACAGCCTCATCCGAACGGTCTTGCCGAGGCTTTTATCATCGGCCGGTCCTTCATCGGACGGGACTCGGTCTCGATGATCCTCGGTGACAATATCTTCTTTGGCGCCGGCCTTTCGGAAGCTTGCTCGGAGGCGGCGCAGGCGGTCAGCGGCGCGTCCGTCTTTGCCTACCACGTCGAGGATCCCGAACGGTATGGCGTGGTGTCCTTCGACAAGGCCAGCGGAAAAGCGCCGACAATCGAGGAAAAACCCAGGCAGCCGAAATCGAACTGGGCGGTTACCGGCCTTTACTATTACGACAACGACGTCGTCGATATCGCCGCTTCCATAAAGCCGTCGGCGCGTGGCGAACTTGAGATCACGGCAGTCAACAATGTCTATCTTGAGCGCGGAGCGCTCCGGGTTCACCGATTGGGTCGGGGGTATGCCTGGCTCGACACCGGAACCCACGACAGTCTGCATGAGGCTTCGGCATTCGTTCGCACCCTGGAACACCGGCAGGGCATCAAGGTCGCATGTCCTGAGGAGATCGCTTTTGATCAGGGGTGGATATCGGCGGATAAGGTACTGCAAAGGGCCGACAATCTCGGCAAGACCGACTATGCGGCCTACCTGCGCCGCCGTATCGCCGAACTGACGCAAGATTGACCATGGAAATTCGTGAGCTCGGCCTTGGTGGCGTGCTGGAAATCGTGCCGAAACGGTTCGGTGACGCGCGCGGCTTCTTCAGCGAGACCTACAACGCCAAGACGTTTGGCGAAAGCGGCATAGACCTCCTGTTCATTCAGGACAATCATTCCTATTCGGCCCAGCCGGGGGTGGTGCGCGGATTACACTATCAATTGCCGCCGCGCGCGCAGGACAAGCTGCTGCGCGTGGTGCGCGGCCGCATTTTCGACGTCGCGGTTGATATAAGGCGCGGTTCGCCAACCTTCGGCAAATGGGTCGGCCTGGAAATATCGGCGGAGAAGGGAAACCAGATCCTGATACCGAAAGGCTTCGCCCACGGCTTCCTGACGCTCGAGCCGGACACGGAAGTCATCTACAAGGTGACCGATACCTATTCGCCCGAGCATGACCGTTCGATCCGCTTCGATGATGCCGCCATCGGCATCGCATGGCCCGGGATTGAAGGTGGTCCGCAATTGTCCGACAAGGATGCGAAGGCGCCGCTGCTGGCCAATGCAGAGGTGTTCCCATGACCGCCGCGCAGCCGAATGTGCTGGTGACGGGCGGCGCGGGCTTCATCGGCTCGGCGGTCTGCCGCCATCTGGCCGGCGCGGGCTACCGCGTCACCAATGTCGACAAGCTGACCTATGCAGGCAATCTCGCTTCGCTCAGGTCGATCGAGAACGCCCACTATTACAAGTTCGAGCAGGCGGATATCTGCGACGACCGGACGATCCTGTCGATCCTGCGCCGCGACGACATCGATATCGTCATGCATCTCGCGGCCGAAAGCCATGTCGACCGCTCGATCGACGGACCGGGCGCGTTCATCGAGACGAATATCGTCGGCACCTATCGCATGTTGAACGCCGCCCTCGAATATTGGCGCGGCCTCGATGAGCGGCGGCGGCCAACTTTCCGGTTCCACCACATTTCGACCGACGAAGTGTTCGGCGATCTGCCCTTCGACAGCGGCATTTTCACCGAGGAAACGCCCTACGCGCCGTCGTCGCCCTATTCGGCCTCGAAGGCCGCTTCGGACCATCTGGTCCGGGCATGGCACGAGACCTACGGGCTGCCGGTGGTTCTCTCCAACTGCTCGAACAATTACGGCCCGTTCCATTTCCCCGAGAAGCTGATCCCGCTCGTCATCCTGAACGCGCTCGACGGCAAGCCGCTGCCGGTCTACGGGGCTGGCGCCAATGTGCGAGACTGGCTCTATGTCGAGGATCACGCCCGCGCGCTCGAACTGGTCGCGACAAAGGGGCAGCCCGGCGAAAGCTACAATGTCGGCGGCAATTCGGAGCGCACCAACCTCTCCGTGGTCGAGTCGATCTGCGATATCCTCGACAAGCGCCGGCCGCGTCCGAACGGTGCGCGCTATCGCGATCTCATCACCTTCGTGACGGACCGGCCGGGACATGATCGGCGCTACGCGATCGATGCATCCAAGATCGAGCGGGAGCTGGGCTGGAAACCCTCGGAGACTTTCGAGACGGGCCTGGCCCGCACGGTCGACTGGTATCTGGATAATGCCTGGTGGTGGGAGCCCATCCGCACCCGGAAATATGCGGGCGAGCGTCTGGGCGGGGCGGCACCGTGAGGATTGTCGTCACCGGGCGGGAAGGCCAGGTGGTATCCTGCCTGATCGAGGCGGCCGCTGGCCGGCCCGATGTCGAGGTCGTTGCGCTTGGCCGGCCGGAACTCGACCTCGCACAACCGGAAACAATCGCCGCCGCGATAGCGGCCGCCGCGCCCGCTCTGGTCGTCTCCGCCGCCGCCTATACGGCCGTCGACCAAGCCGAAGACGAGCCTGACCTGGCCTATGCCATCAACTCGGAAGGGGCGGGAGCGGTTGCCGCCGCCGCTGCTGCGTTGAATGTCCCCGTCATCCATCTGTCGACCGACTACGTCTTCGCGGGCGATCTCGACCGCGCCTATGTCGAGACCGACGCGACAGGCCCGACCGGCGTCTACGGAGCATCGAAGCTGGCAGGTGAAAAGGCGGTAGCCGCCGCCAACCCGAGCCATCTGATTCTGCGGACCGCGTGGGTCTACAGCGCCTACGGCAGGAATTTCCTCAAGACGATGCTGCGATTGGCGGAAACGCGCGACGAACTCGGCGTCGTGGCCGACCAGTGGGGTAATCCGACATCGGCTCACGACATAGCCGACGGCATTGTCGATATTGCCGCCCACCTCGCGGCCAATCCGAGATTCGACGGGTGGGGCATCTATCATCTTGCGGGAACCGGCGAGACGAATTGGGCCGGCTTCGCCCGCTATATTCTGGAAACGAGCGGCAAGCGGGGCGGACCGTCCGCGGTCGTCAACGGCATCGCGACGTCGGCTTACCCTACGAAGGCGCGCCGCCCCGCGAATTCGAGGCTCGACACATCGAAGCTAGCGGCTAGATTCCAATGGTCCTGCCGCCCGTGGCAAGACGCGGCGAACGATGTGATCGCGCGTTGTGGATTCCCTTGCTTGAGCAATTCCGGCTGGAGGTAGAGTGACGGACGACGATGCCAACAACGCCCGTAGCGATGCGGCAGGAGATAGCGGCCTGTCGGAAATCCGCGACGGCATTGGACAGATTGTCCGGAGCCCGTCCTATCAGGCATTGTCGCAACTCCCGACCGGAGCCGACCTCGAGCCCGTTCGCCGCGACGACAGCAGGCTGATCGCATTCTATCTGCCGCAATTCCACGTCATTCCCGAGAATTCGGAATGGTGGGGCGCCGGGTTCACGGAGTGGACCAACGTTGCCCGTGGCAAGCCGAATTTCGACGGTCACGTGCAGCCGAAGGTTCCGCGCGAGCTCGGCTATTACGACCTGTCGGATGTCGACGTCATGGCGCGCCAGGCTGAATTGGCGCGGACTTACGGGCTGCACGGATTCTGCTTCTACCACTACTGGTTCAGCGGCCGCCGCATTCTTGAAAAGCCGGTCGACCAGTTTCTCAAATCCGACATCGAGTTTCCGTTCTGCCTTTGCTGGGCAAACGAGAACTGGACGCGGACCTGGGACGGCAAGGAACATGACATCCTGTTGCGTCAGTCCTATGCCAAAGGTGATGCGCTCGCATTCATCCGCGACCTGATGCCTTACATTCAGGATCGACGATACATCCGGGTAAACGGTGCGCCTCTGATCGTCGTTTATCGGGCCAAGGCGATCCCCGATCCCGCCGCCTGGTTCAAGATCTGGAAGAAATACGCCGCCGGGCATGGCATCCCGGACCTGCATATCTGCGTCGTCGATTTCTACGACATCGAGACTGCGAAGCAGGTCGGCGCCGACGCCCTGGTCGAGTTTCCGCCGCACAAGCTGACAGGTCCCCAGACCGCACCTTCGCCGCCCCTCGAGATGACGAACCCGGACTTCAAAGGCACTGTGTCGGACTACTCGAGGATCATCGCGTTCAGCGCGAATCGCAAGAAAACGCGCGAGCGCCTCTATCGCGGCATCATTCCCGGCTGGGACAATACCGCGCGCAGGCAAAACACGCCGGGACTCGTTATCCGATCGTCGCCGCGAAAATACGAGGAATGGCTTCGTTTCCTGCGGACGCAGGCTCGAATCGACCACCCTGACCCCGACCAGCGGCTGATCTTCATCAACGCCTGGAACGAATGGGGGGAGGGCTGTTGCCTCGAGCCCGACCAGCAATTCGGCCTTGGCTACCTCGAAAGCACGCTGAGATCGGGCGTCCTTGATCGCGGGCAGGACAGCGTCTCTGAGCAGCAGGCACGGCAACGCCTGTTTGATTTCCTTGATAAGACTGAAACCACGCCGGATGAGATCGACCGCGCCCTGCAATTCAAGCCCGACGCCGCCCGCCGCCGACGGGCGACGAGCGCAGACGAGACCGGCGGGCCCGCCAAGGTCGATTGGAGCAAGGTGAAGGCCCCGCCGAAATTGGTTGTGATGGTGTCGATGGCGCTGGCTCGATGGCCGCTCGCGCACGTTGCGGCGTCAAAGACGTACCGTGCTCTGCGGTGGTTGCTCGGCCGATGAGCCTGACCGTCGCGGTTCTCGCTCACTATGATTCCGACGGGCTGTTCAGCGGGCCGTTCTCCGAACTGGTGGCCGCGATGCGCCGTGTCGCCGATCGGGTGTATGTCGTGTCCACCAGCGGCGTCGATCCTGATCATTATGCCGCGCTCGGCGGCGTGACAGTGATTTGCCGCCCGAATGTCGGCTACGATTTTTACAGCTATCGCGTCGGTCTGAGCCGCGCCGTGCTGGATGGCGATTTCGACCGATGCATCCTGGCCAATTCGACGATTGCAGTTCTCGAAGCGAAGCGCTTCGAGCGAAGCCTCCGGGCAATGCTTCATCGGGCTGATACCGATCCGATGGTCGGTGCGACCCGGTCGCTTCAGATGATGCCGCATGTGCAGTCATATCTTCTGGCGTTTGGGCCGGCTGCGGTGAAGAGCCGCTGGTTCTGGAATTTCGTTTGCGAGATCGAGCCTGCCGGATCGAAGATGCAAACGATCTTTGCCTATGAGATCGGCTGGTCGCAGGCGGCGCGTTCGGCTGGTGTGGAACCGGTCGCGCTGCTTCAGCCCGGTGAGGCCCGGGCGCGGGAGGCGCGCCGCCTCTGGACGAAGCAGGAGCGTCGTCGCGTCGCAAAGATGAAGGATGTCGATCCCGGCTGGCCGGATCAGTGGAATCCGGTCCATTTCCTGGCCGCGGACATTGCCCGGGATTTCGGTTTCGCGAAATTCGAGCTTCTCCGAGACAATCCGAACAAGATCAATCTGTCGTTCCTGAAGTCTGCTGCCGACGCCGGCCTTTTGAAGGGCGCACTCGCCGAGGTGGACAGGATCAAGTCCCATTATCGCCGCTCGGGCAACGGGTTGTCGGGAACGCAGGACGCGGACAGTCCGCTGCCACGCCAGACGGTGACGCGGTTTCGGCATCCGTCGGCCCGGCAGACAAAGACGGCTGTCCTCATCCACCTCTACTACATCGACCTGCTGGACGAACTGGCGGCGTATCTGTCCAACCTGGTCCTCCCCTACGACCTGATCGTGACGACGCCCTTCGAACAGGACGTCGCGTCCATCTACGATGCGCTGTCGATGGCTCCGGAAACGACCACGGTCATCGTCACCGAGAACCGCGGCAGGGATATCGGACCGTTCATGTCGACCTACCGCGCCGGCCTGCTCGACGCCTACCGCGCGGTCCTGAAGATCCATACGAAGAAGAGCAAATACAGCGACCAGGGGGAGGACTGGCGGCGCAGCATCCTGTCCGATCTGATCGGGGATTCGTATGTGGCCCTGCGGTCGATCGAATTGCTGGAACGGGACGACGTCGGCTTGGTCGGCCCTGCCCGGTACTACCTGACGAATGACCGTTACTGGGGCGCGAACCGACCGGCGCTCGAACGGATTTGCGGTCTGGTGTCGCCCGATGAAATTCCGGTTTCACTCGGCTTCTTCGGTGGTTCGATGTTCTGGTTCAGGCCGGATGCGCTGGCCGACCTCAAGGCGCTTCCCGAAAGCGCACTGCGCTTCGAGCCGGAAAACGGAATGCAGGACGGCACATTGGCGCACGCGCTCGAGCGGTCATTCTGCCTGCTCGCCCGGCACCGAGGCTACATTGCGACATCGGTCGGGCTGGATGGCCGTGACGTTCGCGAGACGGACGCCGCTTCAAATACGATTGCCGTCCTGTAGTTTCTCGTGAGTTTGGTTGAGCAGGCACGTTGCGCCGCCCCTGTGTCACCGATCCCGCGGATGGTCATTTAGCCGCGCTTGCGCTCATGGACGCGCCTCAATGTCACGCTATGCATCCGCGCGCATGGGTCGCCGAATCGGCGCCTGCAACCTGTACCCGCCATTCGCTCTTGACGCGGTGCGGGTGTTGGAGCAGGTCAGCAATTGCCAATGCCATCGAAGTCGCGAGGCCGTTCTGGCGGTGTTGCAATGCTTAGCCGGGTCGCGCACAGGGGATCGTCGCAATTGTTTCGCTATCCTTGTCGTAGGCAGAAAGATGATCTTGTGACTTTGGCCCGAAACAACAGACCTGAAGATACTCCCCGTCATGTATAGCCTTATCGTTTCACTCGTCCGCCGCGAGGTTGCTGGCCGCTACCGCGGTTCGGTCTTGGGCATGTTGTGGCCGCTTCTGACTCCGCTCTTCATGCTCGTCGTGTACACGTTCGTGTTCGGCTATGTGATGAAGTCGAAATGGCAGGTGCCCGGCGTGACGCAGGCAGACCATTCGACGGCCGAGTTCGCGGTCATCCTGTTTGCCGGTCTGCTCATCAATCAATTGTTCTCCGAGGTCCTGAACGCGGCGCCAGGCCGCATCGTCGGCCACAGCAGCTATGTGAAGAAGATCGTTTTTCCCATCCAGATACTGCCTGTCGTGTCCGTTGGGGCCGCGCTGTTCCACGTCGCCCTCAGTTTGCTGGTGCTTCTCACCTTCGTCTGGTTTGTGTTCGGCGGAATTCCGTGGACTGCCGTGCTGGCCCCCGTCGTCATCCTCCCGCTTGCCGTTTTGACCCTGGGCCTGGCGTGGTTTCTTTCGGCGATCGGGGTCTATTTCCGTGATATTGGCCAGATCGTGCCGCCGCTGCTGACCGCATCGATGTTCCTGTCGCCGATGTTTTTCTCGCGAACGGCGCTTCCGGATTGGCTCCAGCCCTATCTGGCCCTCAATCCGCTGACGATCCCGATCGAAGCGTTGCGGGATGTAGCGGTCTTTGGATTGACGCCGAACTGGACCGCGCTCGGCTATTACTCGCTGGTCGCGCTGGTGGTCGCCGTGCTTGGCGAGCAGTTTTTCCAGAAGACGCGCCGAGGGTTCGCAGATGTCCTCTAGTTCCTTCGGCGTGGCCCCGGATGCCAAAAGCGGGCGTCCTGCGATCCGGGTCGACAACGTCTCGAAGCACTACGTCATGTTCGAGCGGCCCGAGGACCGCTTCAAGCAGATGGTGGTGCCGCGGTTGCAGCGTCTCATCGGGCAGCCGCCGAAGCGCTATTATCGGGATTTCGCCGCGCTGAACGGCGTCTCGCTCGAAGTCGGACGAGGCGAGACCGTGGGCATTATCGGCCGCAATGGATCGGGCAAGTCCACGCTCCTCCAGATCATCTGCGGAACGCTCCGGCCGACGTCGGGCTCGGTCGAGGTCAACGGCAGGATCGCCGCCTTGCTGGAACTGGGCGCCGGGTTCAATCCCGAGTTCACCGGCAGGGAGAACGTCTTCCTGAACGGCCAGATCCTCGGCGTGTCGCGCCAGGAGATGGAATGGCGGTTCGACGACATCGCCCGCTTCGCGGACATCGGCTCCTTCATCGACCAGCCGGTGAAGACCTATTCGTCGGGCATGTATGTGCGCCTTGCCTTCGCCACCGCCATCAATGTCGACCCGGACATACTGGTGGTGGATGAAGCCCTGTCCGTCGGCGACGAGGCGTTCCAGCGCAAATGTTTCGGCCGGATCGAGGACATCAAGGACAAGGGCGGCACGATCCTCTTCGTCAGCCACGGCGCGCAGACGATCGTCCAGTTGTGCTCGCGGGCGGTTCTGATGGACGCTGGCGAGAAGATTCTGGAGGGAACGCCGAAGCTTGTGATTAGGCAATATCAACGTCTGGTGAATGCGAGCGCTGAGGCCATCGGGGCGATCCGTGTCGATGTTCGAAATACAAAGCCGGAGCCGTCAGAAGAAATCGAACAAGCCTTAGCTGTGATTCAGCAGGAAGATTCAGGATCTGACACTGTCGAATCCGAGTTCCGTTGGACGTCAACTGATCCAACGATTGATTCGGCAGCCAGTCCAGCAAAACGCAGTGATTCTGAATTGGTATCAAAGGTTACCGATAGCGGAACCCACGCCGAGTTCTACGACCCCTCCCTTATCTCATCTTCGACCGTCTGGCTCGAGGAGCGCGGCGTAAGACTCTCCGACATGGGGCTTTTCACGCTTTCAGGGGCGCCGATTAATACGCTGCTTATGGGGCGAAGATATCGTTATGAATATACGGCGGCGTTCTCTGTCGATGCTAGGACGGTAGGATTCGGAATCTGGTTCAGAACCGTGAGCGGATTGGGTCTTGGTGGCGGGCAAACAATATTCAGCCCTGCATTGACTACAAAGTTTGTGTCCGCTGGATCGGTAATCCGTGTCGCCTATGAATTCGACAATATCCTTCTTCCTGGGGTCTACTTCATAAGCTGTGGAATATTTGGAACACCTAAAGATGAGCGAATCGTGATGCATCGGGCAATTGATGCCACCGCTTTTCGGGTCGCCAGCGAACCTGATCTTTTGTCCACTGGTTTGGTTGATTTTTCTCCGTCGATCTCGACCAAGAATTTGTAGGAACGAAAACGGATGACGCTTTCGGTCGACATTATCGTATTAAATTGGAACCGGTCTGATCTATTAAGGAAGTGCCTCGATTCTATACTGGAAAATGCGAATAATGTAGATAGAATCATTGTTATTGACAATAACAGCAGCGACGATTCGCGAGATATTATCCAGCAGTTTTGCAGGATTCGCCAAGGTGCTTCATCTTTGATGCTGCCAGAAAATATTGGTGCCTTGGGCATAAATGATGCGATAGAGAAATGTCATAGTGATTTAATATTTATTGTTGCGAACGACAAAATCCTTTTGGATGGCTGGCAGGATTATGCCTGTGCTGCATTCGAGGCTTTTCCTGCTCTTGGGCAATTAGCATTGCATTCTCCGGCTCCGCTAGATGATGAGGTTTGGGTCACAAAACCTTCTGAGTATATGTATTCAAATGGCCTTTCGCTTCAGAGGGCGATTGGCAATACGGGGCTGTCAAGTGTTATTAAGCGTGAGCTTGTCCAAAAGTTCAATTTGCGATTTGACAATATAAGCAACGAAGGGCCGGTCCGTCTTCCGGATGATGGTAAATTTTCGCAAGAGATCGTAAAAGCTGGATTTTTTTCGGCGTGGAGTGATCGGTATTACGTAATCAATGTTGGTCACACTATAGATGAATTTGAGCGTGATTGGAAATATTATGAAAACAATTACGACGCGAAGGCTAGCTTGAAAATAGATGGGCTAAAGAAGAGGATCGATCAGTTTAGAAAACAGCCTGTTCCGCTTCGAACTAGCAGGATTACTTCACGGCGAGGTTCTCCGGATTGGTTCGAAGGGATGGTGAATTCTAAGGCGCGCAATTGGTCAACATTTGGTGACGATTCGTTCACCGTCGAGGCAGCGGACTTTGCTTACGCGATCTGTCGGCTGGTGAAGCCGAGTCGCGTCGCGGTCGTTCGTGGATGGTTTGGCTATAGTTTAGTCGCAGTTTGTAAGGCTGTGTCCGATAACGGGCTTGGCACGATTAGTTGCTTTGAGCCTGACGATCATCTCAGACGGCGACTGCGTTTGCTCGATGGAACCTGCGAGCAGATGTTCGGATCAATGGAAGACATATCTGCTGCAGACATGGTCGTGCTGTCTGGAGCGGTTGCCGAAGATGTAGATGTGGCCACCATAGCACGGAAAATCGAGTCCGGAGCTAGGTGGATCTTGGCCGATCAATCAAATTTGGCCACGAAGGTGGTCGAGAGGATTGACTTGCGGGGCTGGTCGAAAATCACGTTTGATGCGCCGCGCAAGGTAATTCTCCTGTCTCGACATGAGCCAGAGCCAAATAAGGCATCGACCGTCGGTCCAGCCATCCAGCAAGTAGCACCTCCGCGCCAGCGCTTCCTGCGGTGGCCAAAATTTTCCAGCCGCCGCAGGTCGAGCGATTAGTGATCAGAGCGTCGGTATGGTTTGCGTAGGCAGGCCACTGCCACGGATCACGTTATTTCCGTAAGACGTCACGACTGCGCCACCAGTAGCGTCAATGGCTGTGACAGAACCGGACAGCGTCGAATTGTTGAGAATTGCGGTTGCAGGCCCCACAATTTTCAATGCCGATGTGCTGTTTGTCTCGACAATTGTCCTTTCCAATATGGCCGCGTTGTTCGCCCCGCTGGCCCCCTGCACATTCACCCCAATTCCGTTGAGGATGATTTCGGAGTCGCTGACGAACACGCGAGCGCCGGCTGGACCGTTGACGCGAATCCCGTTCGTAGCGAAACCTTGAATTGTGGTGTTTCTGACAAAGACCTGTGAGGCACTCAGAATTGCAATGCCGCTGAGGCCGGTGCCGATGCCCTGCAGGTCGAGTCCTTCGATGATGACTTTTCCGGTGCTGCCTGCGATGTTGACGATGATTGCATTTGTCCCGGAAACGAGAACTCCGCCTACTTTTCCACGGCAGATCAGAGCTATAGATTTTGTAATCGTCACACCACCATAGCCTGCGTCGTCGAGGCAATTGATCTCGCCGCTCGCAGCAGTCTTGGAAATTGCTCCGGCGAATGTCTTGCACGGCGCAGTTCTGCTGCACGGGTTGGCGTCGTCGCCGACACCGGAGACCCATGTTCTAGTTGCTTGAGCTTGAGCCGGAGCCGTATATACAAGTCCGGCGATGCCTATTAAAAATGATAAGGTAAGAAGATTTATCTTATTCATGTTAACCCCCGATTTCTTCTTGCGCCCGCAAGAAGAGCGGCGGGAGCATATCATTTTAAATGTTTGTACACCATACGGCCCCGTGGCCGTGCCGCCGACTGTAAACCAGGCTCACGCCCTACACGCCCTAGACGTACTGCCCTCCGGTTGACGTCGAGCCGGCGGAACTGCCCGGCAGATAGTTGGTGCCGCCGCCGTTCGTGTCGATGACCCCGTTTAAGGCGACGTCATAGCGAGCGCCCGTGGCTGAACCGCTGAAAATGTTCCCGTTCGCCAGCACCTGCGCGCCGCGAGACGCCGAGGCGAAGACTCCGGAGAAAGCAGGCGTCCCGGTCAGCGTGATCGTCTTGCCCGTGCAGCGGATGACCCCGCTCACCACCGCACGCCAGTGATAGGCGGCGTTGCCGGAGATGGCGTAGCTGCCGTCGCAGGTTACCGTCCCGCCATCGGCCGCCCGGATATGGGTGTCGCCGCAGGCCCCGAAGTCGACATTGGCGTAGCTGATCGAGCCGTTGGTGTTTGCATGGAGGCAGTAGGTCAAGCCGCCGGCCGTCTGGAGTTTCGTGTCCTTGACCGCCAACCGCCCGCCGGTGACCACCGTTACCGCCGAACTGCCCGTCGTGCTGATCAGCACATTTGCCGGCGTGCCGGCATTGCCCTGCACCGTGACCGTTCCCGAGCCGAGCCACGGCCCGGTCACCGCCGCCCCGGCGGTGTAGGTGCCGTCCGCCACCTGGATCGTGACGTTGAACGGGCCGATGTCGAGCGTGGCGACGGCATCGATCGCTTTCTGGATGGTGAGGAAGGCTCCGCCTGGACTGTTCGTCAGCCCGTCATGGCCGTCGTTTCCGTCGGTGCGCACATAGTAGGTGCGGCTGGCCGACAGCACCTCCCGGGCGCCGCCCGAGGGAAAAACAACCTGTCCCGTCGCCTCATCGACCACCATCGCCTCGCGCCAGGTCGCGCCGTCGCTGGAAACCTTGATGCGCCATTTGTCGTCGCCCGCCGTGCCCATTTCCGCGCGGCCGGAAAAGCCCGTCTGGAACAGGATCGAGGCCGTGTCGCCTGCGGCCGCCTTGTTGATCTTGTGCTGGTGGCCGTTGCCGGCATGGTTGAACAGGCTGGCCGGAGCGGAGATCGCCAGCCGGTTGACGGCATCGGCGGTGGCGTTGATGCCCAGAAGCGGCGTCTGCGCGGGGGCGGGGGCGTCGACCCAGGCCGAGCCGTCGAACAGCATCAGCCGGCCTTCGTCCTCGATCCAGGCCAGCCAGCCGATGCGCGGCGCGTGAAACGCCCAGGCTCCGTCCTGCCAGGCGGCGATCTGGCCATCGCGGCCCGCCCATCCGTCCGTCGCGTCCGCGGCGACGATGAAGCGGGTTCCGTCTTCCGGTGTTCCGGGTGGGGCCGTCAGGTCCCGGTCCAGCACGGCGAGCTGCACGAGTGCGTCCAGCATCCGCAACGCTTCGTTGTGGGTCACATGCTTCTGGCTCTGGCTCGGGAGAATGTAAGGAAGATTGAGGCAATGTGTTTCGGTCATGAATTCCTCGAAAAAAGAGGAACATGATAGGAAAATATTCCTATTTGTCAATCGTTAAATGAGGTTCGCATCCGGGCTTGCCTTCGCCCCGGCTAGGGAAACGTCGGAATTGACATCGCCCGCGCTTGCGGCGCTACCCGCCGATCCGCGGCACCGCCATGTCGATGCGCAGCGCGAACGGCTCGCCGCTCTGGCCGATGGCGGTGGTCATGACGTCCGACCCGCCTTCTTCGGTCAGGGTCAGGAGCCCCGGCTCGGCATTGCCGATTTCCGTGAGCAGCCGCAGCGCATTGGCCTTGCTCTGTCCGGCGTCGGCGTCGGGCGGCACGGTCAGCGCAACAGTCTGCAGCCTGACGTCCCGATAGTCGGCGCAGTTGCCGGCGCTCGGGGCCGCCGCCGTCAGGCAGGGCAATTCGGCAACCAGGGCTGCCGACAAGGCCTTGACCAGCCTGTCGCCGTCGTCGCTGAGGCCGCGTTCGGCAAAGGGCTGAATCGCGGCAAAGGTCAAAATGCCGGTATCCGGCGCCGCCGCCGTCTCGATACCGTCGCGCCGCAGCCTGTCGGACAGCCGCGTCAGCAGGAGCTCGGTCGCCGCCCTCGCTCGGCGGCGGGGCTCCAGATACAGGCGCTCGGACGTGCGCGCCTTGTCGAGCTCGGCCTGGATGCGGGCCATCTCCTGCTCCATCGCCTCGGCTTGCGCGAACTCCGGACGCGTCACGAGCATCGACGAGGCCAGCATGATCACAAGGAGAAAAACCACGCCCGCCAGCATGTCGACCATCGGCATGAAATAGCTGTGCGTGGCCACGTCCTCCTGGACGCCGGCTCCGTGCTCCATCGCGGCCATCATTCGGCTGCCTGCCGACCGGCCTGCGAGACCTGGCGCCAGCCGGCCGCCGACAGCACCGGCGGCAGCTTCGCCTCGAGGCGGAACTGGATGTCGTCGAGCGTCGACTGCAGCCGTTCCAGCATCAGCCGCTGAGCCGCCGACATCACGAGCGAGATCGAGATGCCTACGATCGACGTCAGGAACTTGAACGTGGCCGCATGCAGCAACTGGGTGAGGGCGGCGCGCGCGACCGCGAGATCCTCCGACATCATCGAGCGGCTGGCGAAATAGAGGCCTGCGACGAGCCCGAGGAAGGTGAACACGAGCCCGAGGCCGACGAAATCGTTCGGCAGGCCGAGGAAGAAGCGGACGCGCATGCCTTCATTCTCCAGCATGCGCATGTTGAAATAGCGCGACGGCGGAAACTGGCTGCGCGTCACGCCGTCCGGGCCGGGGACCAGTGTCGCCGCGAACAGATGCCACGCCTTCTGGAAGCGCGGATGGCGCTGCATTGCGCGCTCGATCTGCTGCAATGCCGCCTCGCTGCCGGCTGGCGCATTGATCGCTTCGAGCTCGGAGCGGAGCAGATCGAGGTCGCGCCGCGCCGGCGCGATCCGGCCGACGGTGTAGTAGGCATAAAGCCCTGCCGCGACCACCACCATCAGGAAGCAGAGCATGAATGCCGTCGCTGGCGAGTTGAACGTATTGACGAAGACCGTCGCGACCGGAACGAGCAACGGCTTGACGGCTTCCCACATGCCACCGCCGTCCAGGGAGGCGCTCAGCAGGAGCGCGCCGGCGATCAGCACAAAGGCAAGGAGGGCGTAACGCTGCATGATCTCACTCGTATTGGGATGACGCTGTGGCGGCGCCGCGTCCGTGTCCCAAGGGGATTGGCGGCGTCATATCACAGCTTTTGCCAAATGCCCCATTCTCCATTGGGGCATTTTCGTGACCGCTCTCCATCGGTCGGAACCTTGCGCGAAGCTTGTCGAGGCCGCCGCGTCCGTTTGAATGGCGGGCGGCGGGCGTGTATCTTGCAGCCAGATGCAGGATGCCTTGCTATGACTGTGCTAGCGACTGCCCTTCCGCAATCCGCTGTGGCTGAAAGGGCCCGGCGCGACAGCCGAAATGTCGACTCCGGCGACTTCGCGGGCGTGATTGGCGATGGCGCGGAGCGGCAGCCAACGCCACGCGACGTTTCGGCGAGAAACAGGGTCGGGCTCGTTCCCGGCGTGGACGGACTGCCGTTCCAGCCGCCTCCGGTCGTCGACAGTTCGCCCCTTTATCCGGAACCGCAGCGGGACGGGCTGCCATATCAACCTGCGCCCGATGTCGATGCGCTCCCGTTCCAGCCGGAACCAGCGCCGGACGGCCTCCCGTTCCAACCCTCGCCGATGGTCGATGGTTTGCCGTTTCAACCGGATCGCCTCCCGGACGGCCTGCCATTCGAGCAGTCGGCAACCGGTGACGGTCTGCTGACAAATCAGCGTCTCGCGCAAATGCTGTGGTTGTGGAGCGACCAGGCGACACAATCTTGAAGTAGCATGCCCTTGCTCGTCGCGATGTATCCGGTGTCGATCGCGGAGTTGAAGGCGACGGCACCTATCTCCCCCCTTGCGGGGGAGAAAGCGAAATCAGCATCTTAGCTCGCCCGGCCTTTGGCCGGTCTTCGCGAGCTAAATGCTAGATTTCGCAAGAGAGGGGCTTTTGGATAAGGCGCATAAAAGTAGCCCCTCTCTTGCGATTTCTAACGCTTAGCCTCGCTTTTCCGAGCCGAAGGCTCGGGCTCGTCTAAGACGTTGAAATCG